>Ga0080013_1003533_pt1 | contig 16353 bp, 11 predicted proteins | sample ETNvirenome_6_85_FD_69236 | JGI IMG/M metagenome (GOLD analysis project Ga0080013, IMG submission 69236) | Marine viral communities from the Pacific Ocean - ETNP_6_85 (SPADES assembly) (version 2) | ecosystem: Environmental > Aquatic > Marine > Oceanic | place: Pacific Ocean | collected 2013-06-19 | reverse complement strand
CTCCTCTTGACTGTAGCTGTAATATCTGCTTGGTCGGCATCTGGGTCTGCGGCCGCTTCTCCGCTAACGATGTCGTGAAATAATGATCCACCAAAATGCTCCACACTGTTGAACTTGCTATTAATATAACTCGTTGCTCTAACAATGTCAACCTTATTTAATAGATCGGTGGCATTTTTCGTTATAGAGGACAGTTGATTCTCATCATAACCCATTCCGATCTCTAAGTTGCGAAGCTCGGCATAAAGGGACAACCAAGTTGCCGATGAGATCGATGATTTAACTTCATCAATAGTGGTGGAACTTCTTTCCACTGTTATTGGTTCAGAGCACTTACTGGCTTGGGTCACGGGGAAACGGTAGGCAAGTGTATTATAGAAAAGCACGGCCGTTGATATTAGCGTCTCTATATCGCTTTCATATGCCTTGCTAAATCCCCGCGCAAAGACAGTTGAAGATGGCCGGCCTTTATAATATCGAGACACATAAGGCTCCATATTTGGAGAGTTCAAGTCTGCTATCAGACGCCAAGGTATATGCTTATCAACCATGAATCCATGCTGATAGGCTATATCACGATAAATCGCAAAGTTTTCGTTCGTATAGAACAGTTCCCTCTTAAGTGCATCATCTGAGTAGTCTGCCTCGTAAATCTCAATGGCCAGACCTGATGATAGGACCGAGACATTTCGAGAAAGCAAATAAGAAGATCGAGTTATTGGATTTATTGATCCGTTTATCAGGACATATTCACGAAACAGTGGAATAAAAGTCTCAAAATCAGAAATTTGCATCTTTTTATCGAAAAGAAAATTTGACACGAAATGCTCAGATAACTGGGTCATTCGAGAAGAATGGGCGGAAATAGCATCAACATGGCCCTTTCTGGGAACCAATGGTAAAAAAACTGAGTTTTTCTTTATTTGTCGCGAACGGAAAGATGACTGAATCCTTTCCTCGAAGTCAGAGAAAGCGTCTGAAACGAAGTTTTGAACGAACACTTGGACCTCTCTTGGGCCGGCCAACTTGAGCGTCTCTTGGTTTGCGAATACAGGATTTTTATTTTCATCTATTCTTCCATAAAACATATTTTCGTCTGACAAAAACTCTTTTATTTTTTTCGTCTCCCAAGTTGGGACAAGCACTTCACCAGACTCTTGTATAATTTTGGCATTATATCTGGCTCGCTCTATAGTAAGAAGAGAGGATGAGGTAGTTTTATTGTTTACATTAAAAGGCATTTGTTATTTTTACGGCATATTTCCGCCAGTCTCCCATAAGGCTTTGATGGTTGTTTCAAATTTTCCGGGTGAAATAGAGCTACCCACTTCAGTCACAATGTGATAGCCGCCTAATCCCATTCTATTAGCTAGAGATCTATTTCCGGCCCCATCATCTTCGTGTGGCTTTCCAATACCAAGTGCGGCTGGGTTGAAATAAACATATTGGCCCGGAATAAATAGGCTGTTTCCGACCATGTTAATGTCCATTTCGTATCTACCGGCCAGTTGATTTAATAGGTTATCAGTGCCTTCTCTAACATAACGCTCTTCCGCTAAATATTCTATTGGCGTCTTTTTAAAGTTTACAGATTTTAAAATGCCAGTTGTGTGCCCATATCCAAAATGCATAATTCCCATGTCATTGTCCTCTGTCTCATTTCCCTCAAGGTTAGAATTTAACAGGTCTGACGCGAAAGCCGTAAACATCATATAAGAAAATTCCGGTGCCTTGTTGTTTCGGTCAGTCGAAAAAATAGGCGAATTGTGATCGGCCGCAGAAGGATCTAGTGTTTTATAACCATGGCCGTTATCTTTGTACGCTGGGGCGCCCAGGTTGGCGATTGGTTCTAAATATTTTTTTACGCTGGCATTTTTATCTTTAGCTACCCCCTGTGCTGTCAACAGGGAGATGCCGGCTGAAGGGACTTTTCCTTTTCCATCATAACCGCCAAAGCAAGTCCTAGAGAGACTGGGCAAAATAATATCTGTTAAAAGATCTTTTGAAAAATTTTGAAGAGAATAAAAGTTCCTCTTTGGCGCCACAACCTTGTTTGTCATAAACGCTCTAAATTCTTCTAAAGATACCGGCAGATGAGCGAGATTTATTGCTTTAATCGTGCCGCTATCGTTTTTGTACACCAAAGAATCCAATATTATTCGGAAGTTCTTCATTATTTCTCTTTGCTCGCGAGAGATGCGTCCGGAATCTAATCTATAGTTCGCGGGTGAGTATTGGGCCAATCCGGGTGATTCGGTCGTGTGAATTAATCCCTCTGGGCCTCCGGCATAAGTGATTATTCTTAGGGCTTGTTCCGTGGCCTCGACATCTATAGTGGGACCATCGGTACCGGGAGAAACGACTTCTTTCACTAGGTCTTCAAGCATCACTCTTTCTGATGCCGTCCAATTCTTTGGAAGTATCATGCTTTCACCCAGAACATGCTCTAGGGCCACTAAGATAATGTTTCCGAGTGTCGTAAAATATATATTCTGTCTGAAATCTTCGTGGTGGAGAGTTATAAGACTGTCATTGAATTGGCGGCCTACTTCGGTACCTAGGCCCTCCTCAAGAGCTTGCTGAACTCCTATCCTGGACACAGTTTCGTCGTCATAGCGGTCTACTTTTTCTATATTTGCTTCATCAAATAAAGTTCCACCCTGCTGATTTATGCGAGCGAGGTCCCTAGTCGTAAAGTCGGAGTCATAGTATGTAAAAACATTATATAGCTGTTCCGGAACTTTTATTTTATATAATAGATCATTATCGCAAAGACTTGTAAACATTCCGTTATACATTGCAGCATTCCTTCTGCCCGTCATCCACCCTTTCAGTTTTCTCAACTCTTGTAGTTCCACGCTTTCTTGTTCTTTTTTGTCTTTCTTTCTTTCCAGTTCTATTATGAGTTCTTCTGTTGCTTTTATGTCCCATATGATGCTATTCTCGTTCCCCCGACTCCCGAACAACGTGCTGCTTGTCTTAATCAAGTGTCCGCCACCGGGCATCAAGACATTCATACCTTTATCCCCTAATAGGTTCGACAATCTAGCTCGATATTCAATTTTCAACTCAAATGTCCCATCCTGCCCTATATCGAATGTGTGTTCAACCATCGTCAAATAAAGAGTATCTGTTTGATCGGGAATGCCGGACGCAGCAGAATAGCCAACCTCAACGGCGATCTCATAGCACTCTGGATTGTGGATTTCATATGCAGGACTCTGATCCTGTGGCATTTCTGAAGTGGAGGTCATCCCGCGGTCTGGGGAGCGGCAATCCGGCTGGAGGACTAGATCCAGCAAATGATAGGGTAGGTTTTCTTTTGACTCTTTGCTGAAGAGATTGACGCCACTCCTTTCCATCGTTAGATCTGTAAAGTCCTGAAAGAAAATACTAAGTGTTGCCTTGAGGTCTCTAGTTGCTGTATATGGATCGCCGCCTATGAACGACCAGTTAAAAGATTTTATCCCAGCGCCTCGACCTTTTGACTTAAAGGCGGTACCGCTGTTTGTTCCATCTAGAAACCCCTTGTCAGTATAGTTATCAAATATAAGTTCAACTTTTCCTGTTTCCACCCCGCTCTTTCTATAAATCTTATATAACCGCAAAGAAGGCATTAGTTTGGCGATTTCGTCTGAGCCTAGTCTTGACATGCTTTTCGTTTTTCCCAGCGAAGTAAGAGCATTTATCGGAGAGATACCAGCATCTGTGTTTTCGTCATTGACCAGAATTATTTTAGCGACTGAGGCGCCTTCTGGCGCCATTCTCATGCGGAGAAAATTATTGCCACTGCGGCCGCCAGCGACTTGTTTTTGGTGATAACTCTTAACAACATCCATATAATAGAGCAACATGCATTGATGTGCTTGAGACCCTACTGATAACATTTCTTGGAAGGAACCATCGGCGCCATAAGAAGGTTGCGCTGCGGCAGCTTCTATGCTGGCCGGTAGAGGCGTGGTGGGGGGCATGGCCTATGCTCCAAAGTGAAAGTAAGAAATGACCTCTTCCACTGGTTTCGGGATAAGGACAACCCCTCCAACCTTAAAGTGGCTTTCTGTTGGTTTTTCGTTATACCAAGCCAGAACCCACCAAAGTTTAGGATCTCCATAATACTTCGATGCAAGTTTCCAGAGGCTGTCTCCGGTTGTCCAAACGTGACGAAGAGAAATATAGCGATTACGGACGGCACTTGTCAGTGTTGGATGAATAGGCGTTCTGTATTGCTCTATTTTTTTGACATTCCTGTCTTCTAATAGTTCTTCATAGAACTCGTTGTCATTTATGGCTTTTTTTGCTGATTTATATCTGCTCATTGTTTGTTCCTGTTATCATCATTAGAGTACTAATCTTCCATACCTGAGCCGGGGCCGAAGAGATTGGTTCCGGGCGTATCCAGATGCAAATCATTTCTGTCGCCGGCTCGTGACGTGTCCGCGAAGCTAAATGGATCACTTTCTGCCATTGCTTGGTTGCGTGGAATATCTTCCCCATTGTTGGCGAAGGCGGCGGTGCCGGTGGCGGTGTCGGGCTCGGTGGAGAACTCGGTGTCGACCTCGAAAGGGCCTACCGGCGCGCCGGACCAAGCATCATTCTGCCATCCAGGTGGCGTGGCGTGCAAAACCTTAAGAGAAAGACTTACGCTTAAGCGTTGAGGCAGTATATCTTCGCCGTTGAACTGTGGTGTGGTGAGTGCGTCCATTCCATCAACAGGATTATAAGATACTTCTGTTAGGTAACACAATTGATCGCGTATGTAATTATGGAAACTAATCTCAAGAAGCGGTGGCTGAGAAATAGACATAGCGCTACTAACCCAAGAATAGGTTGGATATTGCATTTGCATAAGCCTGCTTATCTTCATTAGAGCCAGCTCCTTCCTATCATCTGACTCCGAGAAAGGTCCAAGATCAAAGCTCAACTCGATTGCCCTTGTTGTTCCTTGATAGGTGGCGATTGGATCCATTCGACCATAGACAATCTCTTCGTTCCAACTAGGCGTAACAGTGTCGGAAAATCCAGTTATTTTGATCTGCCTAAACTCAACTCCGACGCCGGCAGCCAGATGAAGTATGGATAAGTAAGGCTTTTCTTTTGGGCATTTGGAGCCCTTGGTGACTTCGACAACTTCGGTGTCGTCTCCAAACCCAGCCATGGCCACAAGGGCGCCATCTTCTTGTTGTACTACTTCTGCCATTTATTCTTTCCCTCTCCTAGTAATTAGGTGCCCGCAGACATTAATTCCCCCAACACGCCTAGCGAAATCGATTTCGAAAGTTTGCTTGCTTTGCCGTTAACATAAGGCTTCACCTCGACATCATTGACTAACTCTCCAAACTCCTTTTCTCCAATCTTGACTGTCACATGGAGAGCCGTATTTGCCAATGTTGACCCACCGGCAGAGCCTCCGGCAGCGGCTGGTGAAGCCGTTTGTCGATTGAATGCTGCGGAGCCATTAGCTGCGACTTGAGAGCCTTTTGGCAATGAGACCATCTCTGGGCCGTATTCTCCGACTTTAACAAGGGCCGGGTCGGTTCCGGAAGTGCCACCTGAGCCTCCACTGTAGCCTTTTCCGCTGCCGGTAGAAGAAGCCGCTGAGATCGCCACGCCGATGCCCGTCGCTGCCGTGGCGAAGGCTGCGAGGCCGAGGATGGCAGTAGCGCCGCCAGTACTAAGTGATTTCCAGAAGGCTGTCTGGGCTGTCCAGATTGCATGCGCCTTTTGCAGCGCGACCAAGGTTACCATGCCTGCGATTATTGGCTTGAATAGCCATGACCACTCTGTCATGCCGTCCACTATCCATTTGATTGCACTAACAACCGGACCTAGCGAAACAGCCAAAGACATAGCAAACTGCTTCATCTCTTCCATAACAGTGTTGAACTGCGCTGTCTGATCTGCTAGTTTCTCGAAGTCAGCCTGTGTTTTCACCGGTCCTCTTGCGCTTTCCAGTTTGCCGCTCATCAACATAGCAAGTTCCATCTCACTGTTTAATCCAGCGGCGGCCGTCATTGCTTTTTTCTGGTAGTAACTCATCTGATCAAAGGATAAACCGGAGGCATTGATACCTTCACTTAATTTTCTCATTCTCTCGGCGGGATCTGTTGCGGTGACCATCTCCAAGGTATTCAAAAATGGCCCACCCATAACAGCGTTTAGCTTGCCAACTTGATCCGCGGCGCTAGAGAACGTATCAAACTTAGCCGTTATTGCTAGTAAAGAGTCGAACGACATGCCTGTTGCTTTCGCTTGTGCTTGGAGATCCTTGAATGCTTGGACGCCAGTATCGCCAAGGGCAGCGATCTGTGGCTGCATTTTAATAAAGTCAGCTGACATTCCTGCTGCTGAGACGCCTAGTTCTTGTGCGTAAGCAAATAGTTCTCTAGTCTGGCCTGCTGCTTGGTCTGTTGATTGTCCCATTACTTTAGTTAGGAACTGAATGCTTTGTGCTGATTCCGAAGAAGATACTCCAAGCTCATTTAAAAGCGCGACGTTCTTGGCAAGATCATTTTGTGTTCTTTCACTCATATTGCTGAAGTCTGTGACTGTATTGAACAGGTCGGCATATGCCTGCCCTGCTTCTGCTGATGTTACGCCGGCATTAAACATCGAGCGCTCTAGGCCCTGTATTTGCGCGTTATAGGCGCCAGCTTGGCCTGTTGACTTGTTAAATGCTACAGCGGCAGCATCTTGTTCCACGGCCAGTGCGACTGTGGCTTCTACGACCTTTGTAATGCCGGCGGCTGCTAGGTTCTTAACAGTGAGCAGTTCCTTCATTTTCTTGCCGAAACCGTCTGCCTTGTCGGTCCAGTTGTCGAACATCTTGCCGCCGTCTTTGGTCAGGCCAAGATATCTTTTGGCTGCGTCTTCTGCTGATTTTGCGCCTTCTCTTTGGGCGTCAAGTGCGCGTTGCTCTCTGAGGAAGTACTCGGATTGCGCCTTCGTTAGTTTGCCCTTTGCAAGGATCTTATCTTCTTCTAGTTTTAAAGCTTCTTCTTCTACTTGTCTTTGCTTCTCGGCAATGTCAAGACGTTCAGCATCGATACCTCTTATTTTCTGCATCAGCGCCAGTTCTTCTCGGGACTTCTCTAGAGCGTCATCCTGATCTTTTAAAAGATCGTCTGCTGATTTCTTGCGGCGCTCAGTAGCTTCCGCAAACTTATCGTAGTCAAAATCATCAACCATCTATTTCACGCCCCTTATTCGAACGGCCATTTGATGCCGGTTTCTTTCTCAAAGCCTTTTGTGGCAGATGAGAGTTTTGCTTTGCTTTTGTATGTCGTTGGATGATCGAGGCCATATCTCTTTGCTGTCTCGATATATCTCTTTTCGCTTCCCATTGCTCTGGCAAATGATTCAACTTCGCTTCTTGAGCCCTTAATGGTTCCGGGAATAGAACCTCCACCAAACATCTTTTCGAGGAGCCACTTGACCCAAGCACCGAACATTACAAGGAAACTTTCATCAAGATGCTTTTGCTTTCTTCTTATCTCGGCAAAGTCAATAACGATTGAGTGTAGTTTGCCCTCGTTGAGGGTGCCTTTTTTTAATTGATCCTTTATTTCCTCTTTCATTTCTTTGATGGCGCCCTCGACATAGGTATTAAAGAGTGCCCTTTGTTCCCAGTTGCCACTATTTAGGCGCTCTTCTATTTCAACCATTTCTCCGTGGAGTTTCTCAAATGCCTCCTTTACTTGTTCGGATGCCTGCTTGCTCTCCTCTTCGTCATCGGAGTTGATCTTGCCCAAAGCGTCGGTTATACGCCCTAGAGAACTCTTTGCGTCCCACTCTCTTGCAATGGCTCTAAAATATTGTTTTTTGGCTTTTATCAATTCAATCAAATTCTTTCCGGCAGGAGGTTTATCGACCCAGTTATATAGATTTTTGATCATCACCATTTCATAAATCGAAGCAGTATTTGCGGTTGTGCCGGCTTCCTTTGCTTCATCGGGTAAAGCTCCCTTGTATTTGAAGCCGTCTAAAACAGAGACGCCACCAGTGGCAAAGGGGTCAGCCCACTTGTAATCTTCTATTTCAACTTTGTCTCCCCAATCATCTCGGATCTTCAACATTTTCTCATTTCCGGACTCTGAGTCTGTTTCTGCTTTCTCTTCGCCTTCACGCTCTTCTTCGCCTTCAGGTTCTTTTTCGCTCGTTCCTTCGGAAGCACGTTCTTCAAGAGCTTTTTTGGCTGCCGCTTCTGCCTCCGCTATCTCGGCATCGGTGGCCTGTTCGATGACCGCTTCTATCACGGCTTCTTCAGCTGCTTTCGCGGTTTCTGCTGCTTTCACTTCGGGTGCGATCCCTTCTTCTTCTGCTCGCTTTAGGGCGGCCTTTTCGTCTCTTTTGGCGCGCTTCCAAGCGTTCATTGGGGCGTTTACCTTATCAGTAAAAGCGGTAGTGCGGGGGTTTTTGGCGCGTGATTTTTTGGCCGCGTTTATCGCACGGCGCATAAGAAATCTACCAATGAATCCTTTCGTTTCTAGGCTCTTCTCGAAATCATCTTCAATGGCCGCTGCTTCTGCGGCCGCGTCCTCTGGGGTCCATGTTCCGAAATAGCCGCCGCGTTTTGCTGTGAGTGGCGCCGTAAAGGATTGCTTAAAGTTCTCCCAGCCTTCCTTGAAAGTAATTTCCGTGATCATCGAGTCGGCTGACATAGAAGAGTCAAGCATCTTGCTTATTTGTTCTTCTGTGATAATAAATTCTTTGGCCATAATAGAAGTTCTCCTAGACATAAATAGTTTCCTAAAGCAAAAACCCCCGACGATGCTGGTTGCTATCGACGAGACCTCTTGGACTTCTCCATTGCTTCTTCTTGTTGTTTTCTTTCGTCCTCAAACTGTTTGACCAATCTTTCGAGGAACCAACGACGGATCGCTATAGGAAGACTGTATGCTTCCATAAAAGACCAGTTGCCGTGATACTTGAGGATAAACAATTCCTCATAGACATCGGCGATGTAACTATTGGTTAATCCAAAAAAAGTTTACCGTCATCGGGATGTCGACCTCCTTCTCAAATCCACATTTTGGACACCGGAAATCTTGCTCCATCTTGGGGCCGGGGTTTAGCTTTGCATATGCTGAACGAATATATCGGCCGTCAATTGCTGGGAGCTTCTCCGAGAATTCTCGCAGAATGTCCTGTCTATTGATGCCGTTAACTGATACTGTGATCATTCGAAGTTGATCTGCATACCCTGTGTTGGCGGCGGATCCATCGGAAACCTTCTTTGCTTTCGCAACCAAAGCCGCCTCATCTTTTGAAGTAAGGAGTCTTACCTCAACATCAAACCCTGTTTTTGGTGTTTTGATGATATAGGTTCCTCTGCCCGTGCCTGTTACGTCATATTCAGAGTAATCGTTTCCGTTGTAAGTCTCCAAAGCATCTAAATCAAAGCTTGCCTCTGATTGTTCCTCGCAAGAAGGGCAAACAACTTTCGTTCTGTATTCAGCGCCAAATCCGTTGATGCGCGATGCGATCATAATGGCGGCTTTATCTCCGGAAAGAAGAGTGGATACGTTAATCTCTTTATTCAGAATAACATTCTGAATTAGGCGATCAATCGCAATACCCTTCTTAAGAAGAGATGGAGAAGTCAAGATGTCCTCGTCCTTTGCTGTCATATATTTTATTTCGACAGTTTCTTGGCCGTGGAGTGGATGTCCCTCTGGGTAAAAGCGACCTTTTGATGGAAGGTCGACCAGTTCCGTGGGCGTTGAAAAGTCCAAGGTCTGGGTTTGTTCTGGTGCGGTTTGTGCTGCTGCCCCAACTCGCTTACTGTTGTCTCTCATGTTAACCTCTAATAAAAGTCTATTCTATAATATAACACTAAATGAAGCCGCCGTCAAGTTTAATTATGTCAGGTTCGGTATTTGGTGTTGCCGCAACCAAGACTTCGCTGTCGGCACTAGCGTAACTGAAGGATGTGTATTCCCAAGTTATTGTAATGGTTGTGAAATCAGCGCTTTCATAATCCAATGACCCAAAGTCGATTGATGTAGGGAAGGGCTGATTTAGAGTCCATCTTTCGATGGCCTTACCGGCGTGATCGATCTGTTCGATTACGACAGCGCTAAATGATTTTTTAAGTGTTGCTCCATCTATTCTAGGAAAGCATTCACCAGAGGCGTACGAGAGGCCGGCAATCACTTTTGATCCCCAATCACTAGGATCAATGAACGTCATCGTGATCGGCTGTAAATCTATAATCTCTCCGGGTTTAGTATCTGGGAGAGCCGATCCAAGATAATACTCATCCTTGCCGAGAACTGGAATATTTATCTTTGGTTTGTCACAAGTCTTTGCCCACCAAGCGAACTCACCATTGATCAAAACGCGGAAGCGAAACTGCCTAACAGGATCGACTGTTGGCGATGCTGTCCAAAACCCACTAGTAGTCATGGGTTAATACTCCTGTTATACTGGTTCGCCGAAAATGGGTTTTCCGTTCTGGGTTGCGAATGTCGCCCAGTCATAGCGGAATGCGACAGTAACCTCTGACATCTCGTCGCTACCATAGTCAAGGTCACTGAAGTCGATGCTCTTAATCCAAGCGTGTTTTAATGACCAAGTTTCTAGCTGAGTGCCTTCTTCGTCAATAACGTGTATGCGGATGTCGTTTCCGCCGCCGCCTAGGGACTCCATAACGGATTTCTTAGACATTGAAGTCATATTTGTAGTGCCGGCAGGAATAGTGTAGCCAGAATCTGCGATTGCTTGGATAAGGTTTCCGCCGAGATCGGGTTCAACTGGATCGATAAAGGTAATGGATATTTCGTTCCACTCTGCCTTTCCGGGCCAGTAGTAAGTGTGGTTCATAAAGTTGTGTGAAGTTTCTGCGAAAGACACAGTTGGACGTTGAGCTGTCTTTGCATACCAAATTGTTCCGGAATCACCAATCTCCACTTTGAACCTAAATGCTCTTTTCGGATCTTTAGTTGGTGATGATGTCCAAAAACCCTTGTCGCTCCGCGGTATTGCCATAGTGTGTTTTCTCCTTGCTTTCTAATAAATAGTAGCGAGGGGCAAAAAGCCCCCCATTAGTTTTCTAGTCCTCGAACGAAGCACCAGATTTTGTGATAACGAAGTCAATTGCAATGAACTCGATAGCACGGGTTGGTTTGATAAAGATCTTGGCATACATAATGTTGCGGTCGACTAAATCAGGTGTGGTGGTTGTTTCGTCAAGGACGACGCGGAAGTCATCAACGCCGAACCGAACCTTAACATCAGCGAGGAAGTTATCCGCACGGCTCTTGAAGCTGTTCCAAGTGTCTTGGACATTAGGCTGGAAGAGTGTGCTCGATGCAATCTCGCTAATACCTCTCTTCGTGTAGATGAGGAGGCGTCGAACATTGATGCGGTCGAGCGCGGAACGGGTTGCTTGCAAGGTTTTCTGACCGAAGACAACGAGGCCCTCTGCTGGAAAACTTGCGATTGGGTTAATGTTGACATCGTAGAGGTCATCACGGTTACGAGAAGTGAGCTTTGTCTCAACGCTAAGGACGGGAATACCGCCTGCGCCTTGAGATAGGCCGCCTCTGTTGAATCCTGCGGGAGCGAACCAAACTTCTGCTGCTTTCTCTGTGTTTCCAAGAACACCTAGGGCAACAATTGATGGCGGTGCTTTCACGAAGGAACCATTGACATCATCACGGATGGTGACCCAAGGGTAGTAGGCGCAACCGTAACTGTTGTTGAGGTTACGAGCCTTCATGTTGGAAAGGACATTGGCTAGATTGCCTTGTCGATCTGAGAGTCCGTTAGCGGACTCATGACGAGGCTGGAAGCCTCCCTTAAGGTCAATGACGCCAAGAGCATCTGCGCGGGTCTCACAAACATCGATAAGATACTTTGTGAGCGATTCATTGGTGACGCCGGGAACAGAGATGATATTACAAGAAATAACTTCTGGATCTGCGACAGTATCGATAGCGCGCTTGATCGTGTAGTATGCGTAGTTGTCGGTCTCGCCAGTGAGATCATCCAAACGAGTGTTCCGGAATGGATCGCGCTCGGTGATGTCGAGGCCGTCGGTGGCGCCGAACATAGGCGAAGTGAAACGATTAACTTTACGGTCAAGGATGGTCTCAAAGTCTGTCGCGACACTATTGTCTGATGTTCCCGCAACCATTGAACCAGAGGTCCAAGTCGCCTCGGTCACTGCGCCGGATGAACCCGTAGTTGTGACGATTTCATCCAGAGTGAAGATCCATTGTTCGGTTAGTCCAGAGCCATATCCGGTCTGTCCGAAAGTATCGCCCCAAGAAGAGACGATATCAGCACCTAAGCAGCGAAGGTAATCGCCGTAGCCGGGATCTGGAGTGGTAACCGTTGTTGATTTACCTGTGTGGAGGCCGAAGTGAGCGTTAGTATCTGGAGTTGCTGCGTCGGCTGTTGCTGTTGAGCGGATGCCGACAGTCGGGAAAGATGCTGTGATAGAACCATAAGAGGGGCCAGTGTAAACGCCGGCAGAGACGAGATCCACTGGAATGGATCCTGATCCTTTGATGTTGCCGGCTGGTACTGAAGCGCTGCTGAACGTTGTCGCGGCAAAGCGAGGCGGCCCGAAAACACCAAACGGAAGAAGGGCACTATCGCTAGCTCCGTTCGAAACAATTTCGCTGACTACAACACGAATGTAGCTTGAGCGGTTAGGGTAGTCGCCATATTCTCTATAACGGTTCTCGGTGTCATCCCAGATTTGATACATGTCGCCGACCTTGGCGCCGATGTAGTCCAGTGATCCGGGATCGAGCGTACAGTTTGAGTAGCGTTCAAGAACGACAGGCTTAAGATCCGAGTCGGAGGCTTTACGAACAACGACATCAAAGGTTCCATATGGGTTGTTATCGTTGGAAGATGCTTTAATGTTGGAGAGCGAAATCTTCACGTTGTTCTGAAGCCATTCGCCATGGCCGCTAATGCCGACGAACTTGAACAGTTTAGTCATTCCGGCATAAGTATATGCCGCGGTGTCTACTGACACATTTTGAGAGAAGAACCAACCAGAGTGAGCGTCACGGTAAGGTATGGTTTGTTCATGAGGACCAGAGAGGGTGCTGTCGGCGATTGCAAAAATGGCACCGTGCATAGAGCCAGATATACCTTCATCAACCAAATCTCTTTCGAATGTTTCTCCGAGCCAGTAAGTCTTCAGAAGATTCGAATCCTCAATAGTGCTATTGATTGCTTGCGGATTGGTGTTGAATGCCTTACGAATGAAGTTGCTGCTTCCTTCCGTCAGACTAAATGTGACGTTTTCTGCGACTGTTGTGCCGTCATCTTCGTAAATAAGGACCTTGAAGTTTCCGTCAGAGTCAGAAGCACAAACGCAGGCTGCATCTTGCTTGGCCGTAGAATCTGGAGCCGTGCCTGATAGTTCGATCTTTCCTTGATCCAAGTAGAAGGTTGCTGCAAGTTGAGCGGCTGAGTTGGTTAGAGTGCCGCCGGCGAAGTTCGTGTCAGAACCAGATGCCGATGTAATAAAGGCGCCAGCAAAACTAGTTCCATTTCCGGTGTCGGTAGTACTGAACGGGAAGCGAACCGCCACTGTGGCGCCGTCAGCTACGGCCGACTGAATTCCTAGGCCAGCTACCCTTGCAAGCTCAAGCGAGGCGGCGATGGATGTCGCAATAGTGGTAGTTGTCGCGCCAACGGAAGCGCTTTGGTAGCTGTGACGACTGGTTGCAGCCGTGGAAGCGGTGGCGGAATAAGTAGTTCCATCTGGACATGCCAAAGTTAATGCAGATTGGGCGCCGACGACTAGATTAGTATCACCGGCACTTAAAACAGTAAGAGTGTTCGTTGCAACAGCGCCAGACTGCCAGACCCAGAGACCATAAGCGCCGCCATTGTCGGCGACGCGCTCGCTGACCGTACCAGCAGTCTTCCATCCGGCTTGGCCGCTGGTAGCGTCTGCTGATTCATGTTGTGTTCCCATTAGGCGAACATAGGTGATGGGGCCAACGCCAGCTTTCAGGTAAGCCTGTGCTGCGTAACCGCCGTAAGTTGGGGATGATTTGTTGGTTTCGCGCCAAACATCGTCAACGCCACCTTTACCATCGATAGGGGCGCCAAATACTTCGACGAACTCAGAGAAGGTGTTGATTTTCACTGGGATCATTCCTGGGCCCTTCTCTGCCCGTCCGATGATAACCGGACCAACTGCTTCTGATTCTGCGGGAATCTGAGATTGGTCAACTTCGTTTAAGAAGATTCCGGGTGATACAAATCTAAATTTTTTGGCGTCTGACATACTATTGTCTCCTTAATAAAAACCACTTGAGCCTTTTCACTTAGTAAATAGTACAGAGACGAGGCAAATACCCTATTCTCTGTAAAATCCCTTTCCCTTGTCATTTTTGTCGAGGAAGGTATTTATGTCGCCAACAATAACTTTTTCTCTTGGAATCTTTACGTCAACGAAACTTTCTTCTATTGAAACTTTTGGTTTTTTATCATTCACGCCCTCGCCCATTAAGTAGCCGAGGATCTTGAGTTGGATTTCTGTTTCATAACTTCTTTCTTCTTCTCCCATCTCAGCGACATTGCTGTTCTGTCCGAAGGAGCCCTCGATGAAGCCTTCATAGCGATGGCCCTCGTGGGTGATAAAAAAGTTATTCATTTGTCCAGTCTTCGTAATAAAGGGCTGGAAAATATCATTCATTTGTTGCAAGTATTCTGTTTTGATCTTCAAAGAATACATTACTTTTACATAGACGGGGACCGGAAGGTATTTAGTTTGGAATACGACCCTAGTGTTGTCTGTGTTCACGGATGGGAAGTTCAATTGTCCGTGACCGACGTAAGGGCTTTCTGGCGCGCCGTATTGACGGGCGGACCAAGCATTACGGAAGTTTGATGTCTTTTCGTGCTGGATTGTCTTTCCTGCTGGGATTGTTATTCTTCTCACTTCACCTGAATCTGGAACGTGTGCTTGGAATGTGCCTTTGAAGCCGGGATCCTTTTCAACAGAGGTTCTCTCAACTGTCATTAGGGGAAGCTTTAAAACACCCTTTGAGTCTCGGAGATCTTTATCTGCTTTGATTTGGAAAGACCTTTCTGCTGAAACCCAGATGGTAGGTACCTTTTTCCAGCCCTTATTTGTATTGACATGGAGGTTTAATTCTCCTTCTGCAAATCCGAATAGCGCTCGATCAATAGTTTCCAGAGTTGAAGGCATAAAAGCAATCTCTTCTATGTTCTCGTCTGCGTTCTCTATCTCTGTGTAGTCATAGTTAGGAGCCATCGAATAGTCCCTCTCTTGCTCTGATACACTTAGCTGAGATTTCTAGCTTGTGATCGATTTGGCCGAATAGTTGTTTTGGCTCTGAAAGTGTTACAATCTCATAAAGAATATCGCCGTAGAGAACAAAGTCTCCTTCGCGAACATAAAGATCTTGGTCTTCAGTTAATCTCCGTTTGTGGAAATGAATAGTAATGCTGGACTCTTTGTCCAAGCCAATGTTGGAACTATACTTTGTCGTAATCCCGTCAAACTCAACTAGAGCGTTAACGCGAACTGGCGGAAGAAAAGTTTTAGTTAGCGCCTCGCCATAGAGGTCGTGAAAGTTTGTCCTCTCAATGTCGATTGGGTAATAAGCAATAGTTTGTCCTATTACTCTCTCAATCAGTTCATCGTTGACCTGCTTTACGAGATCTCTCTCTTTTTTCCCCAAGAAGAGAGGTGGTGGTGGGGAGGCGGGCTGTTTCCATTCATTGCTCATCTAGAGCCCCCCTATCCTTGGAAGATCAACATAGGTATTTGGCCTTGGACCTTTCCTGTTGCTTCCATCATCTCGGCATCTTTAACCGCCAATGCCTTGTAAGTCATTTCGTCGAGAACTGTCTTGAGTTCTTCCTTGAGCGCGGATTGCTCGTCTTTTGCTTGTGAGAGCAGGTCAGAGGCGTTTAGTGTCACAGATTCACCCGGGATGGGTATAGACCCGAACTTGCCTCTAACTTGGCCTAAGACCTCCTTAGAGAGCGCTAAAGCGTAGTTTCTAATCCATTGCTTGCCAATGGCGTTGATATTCTGGTAAGGCACATTATCAAACGGCAAGGTGTTCATGTTATTTATACCGTCAGCGCCATGTTTTCTATCTGAGTCTTCTTCCCAGCCGTCAGTGTCTATGGAGAACTGAACCCACATACTCTGTACGAAGCCGTCTGGTATTGGAAATAAACGAAGTTTGTTATTGTGGATCTCGTATGAGTAGTGAGATAGTCTCGTCCATAAGTGATCTTCGTATGCCATGGCTTGGAGTTTATTGTGCCAAGCCGGGATGATCTCGAATGTTGTATCATCGGAGAACTGTCCGTAGTAGTTTAGGTTACCGACGACATTTA
>Ga0080013_1003532_pt1 | contig 16356 bp, 18 predicted proteins | sample ETNvirenome_6_85_FD_69236 | JGI IMG/M metagenome (GOLD analysis project Ga0080013, IMG submission 69236) | Marine viral communities from the Pacific Ocean - ETNP_6_85 (SPADES assembly) (version 2) | ecosystem: Environmental > Aquatic > Marine > Oceanic | place: Pacific Ocean | collected 2013-06-19 | reverse complement strand
GTCGTAAAAAAGATTCTTTATTAGCTTCGCTTTCATCAGCGTTAGTAGCAGCTAAACCTTCGCCATAAATCATTGCACCGATTGACTTAATTAATGCACCATTAATAGCACTACCTAAAAATAATTCTAATAGATAATTAGGATATAAATTATCTTCACCAAAAGACACCCAATCTTGATTAGGTCGTTCAACTAAATGTGGAATATTATAATGTGATAATTTTACTAAGTTTAAATTCATAATTTAAATTGTTATATAAACGCTTTCTGTGTCAGAATCGTTAGTTGTGTATTCAGTATAATCTACTGTTCCTGTAGCACTTGAAACATTTAGTAATCCCCTGTAAACAACCTTAATGGTATTTGCAATATCCGTATTAGTATTGTTGTTGTTTTGGTATATTGTAACATCATAAAAACCAAACGGGAAATCTTTTGTTCCAAATAAAACCTTCCCTGCTGATAAATCTTCTGTGCCACCCTGGGCCAAAATAGTTTGCTCTATACGCACATACCTTTCTTTATAGTTCCAGTATACAGCTTGACCTAGTGATGTTTTTGTATATCCTGTAAACTGACTTTTATAAACTATTAGAGGATTATATTCGTCATTGTTGGTCATAGCATCATATAAATTAGCTCTAAGACTTCCAATAACAGGAATACCTATTTGTTCAAACTGAAACATTAATCTTTTTTCTTTTTAGGTTTTTCTTCTATAAAATAAGCGTTTCTAATTCCTTCGCCTAGCTTCTTAATTTGATTTTGAGTAAGATCATTTAAAGGCGTATAACAATTAGGAACTGTTTTACCTTCATAGTCTTTTTTTACTTTCCAAGCCATAGTCTTTTATTATAAATATAAAAGTTTAGTTATTGTTTTTTACTGTACAAAAAAAGGGGCAAAAAACCCCTTCTTTTATATATATGCAGTAGCGATTAAGTTCCTGATACTATAGTTAATTCAGAATCTGCATCACCTAATTGGTCAAACGGATAGTCTGTACCACTACCATTAGTTTTTATAATGTTATATAAAGGTTCTTTTTCTTCTGCTGTAAACTCTATCGTATATCCTGTTAAATCACCTTTAGCAGCACCTGAAACAATCGTACCACCTGAAACATCACAGCCATTATTAAGTCCTAATAAAAATACATTATCGTTAGTATCTTGTACAAAGATTTGAACACGATTATAACAAAGTAATTTGATTTGGTTTGAAGTTGCTGCGTCTATCTTTTGTAGTGTTAAAGATAGTGTTTGAGTAAAGAACGTTGTACCTGTAGCTGCGTCAGCATTGAAGTTGACAGTCATACTTGACAAGTTTGGTCGTAAATCATATTTATACAAAGTCATTGTAGAACCTGTTGGCGTACCATAAGCAGACCAACCTGTAAACCCTGCTGTGTCTATTTGCAAGGCGTTCGTTCCATTAACTGTCATATGTTGACCTATGTTTGAAGAATAGTCTGCACAGAAAAAAATGGTTTTTAAGCCACCAATCTGGTCTTTACAATCTACTAATCTTCCTGCTGTTAAATTACAAGCCATTTTATTTTAGTTATTAAAGGTTAATAAAAGGGTGGTATATTTCAACCACCCATTTAAAGTATTATTTATGCGTGGAATGTACAACCAACAACCCCGTCAGCAGCCACAGCAGTTTGCACCCCTACAGCAAAGTTCATTACAACTCTTACGTTGTCACTTCCATCATATTCGTATGTTGGAATTAAACGTGCTTCTGTCCAATCAGTAGCTAAGTTAGTTCCGAAAACCATATTCTCTCTATAAGTAAGTACAATGGCATCATCAAAAATTCCAGGACAAACATAAATGGGTATTCCCAAATATGTAACGCCTTGAAATGATTGGTCAGGACCTAAATTATTAATTCCTTGATGAGAAGTAAAAGCACCCTGTCCTGCTAATTGTTGAATATATAAACCATAAGTTTTATTGTTTACATAAAAGCCAATATCAGATTTTGATAATATACCTGGACATTGTGCAACTGCTTTATCATAACAAGCAGCAAATTGTGTAATTGCATTATCAGCAGCAATAGTAGAAATATCAGCTTCAAAAAATGATTTACAAGCACTAGCTTCTAACCCTGTTTCATCAAATGTTCCATCATCAGACAAAAAACCAACACCAAAAGGTGAACTCCCCCGCCATATAGAATTTTCTAATTGTTGTCCTGCTTTACCTGCAACAGTTGACAATAAGAAATCTCCAAATGCTTGTGGTAGGTTTCCGTTTCTGTCCATATTTTCCCCAATCCACGTTGGAAAAATAGTTCCTCTGCAAATTTCTTCATTTACTTTAAGGTCAGTCAATGTTAAAACTTGTTCAGTTAATGAAGTATCATTTCCTGATGAAAATGAACAAGCAGCAGCAACGATAGGGGCATCACAAGCCAAGTTAGATATAACTGCTTTTGAATTTAAACCGTCTATTTGTCTTACATATCCTTTTGCAACTGTGTCAGGACTTTTAACTGCAGCAGTCACATAAGGCAAAGCCAATTTACCTGCATAGGTGTTATCAGTTACGGTTATATCAAACTGATACTCTTTACTTAAATTGTATTTATTATTCGCCATTTTTAAAATTATTTATTGTTAATGTAATATGCTGCCCTCTCTTTTGTAGACAGTTTTCTTAAATCCATAGTTGAGTTAAAATGTGTTCCTTCAGGATTGTACTTTAGACCTTCCGTAGCAGGTTCGCCACTTAATTCAACTATTTTACTTTTGAGTTCTTCTACTTGCGTCATAAGTTCCCCCATAACTTCTTTCGACATTTCTGTTTTATCTTCTTCTTCTTTAGATAATTCTTCAGATGCTTCTACTTTATCAGCTTTTAAATCAGCTACAGCATCTTCTAAATTTTTGATTCGCTTTTCTAAACCAGACCAATCTTCAATATCAGCTTCGTCATCTTCAGCTAATTCTTCTTCAGATAGTTCTGCTGACGCTTCTTCTTTATTTTCTTCTTCTACTGATTCAGCTTCTTCGCCTAAATCTAAAATTTCAGAAGAATCTCCGATTGTTAATTTATTTCCATTTTCCATAGTGTATGTTCCAGCTGTTAATGCTTCAGCTTCTCCTTCATCACCTACAGCAAATACTTTAGAACCAATCATAAATTGCTCATCTTCTGTAGCAACTACACGACCATCGTCTAATTTCATTTCAGCGTAGAATTTTACGCTATAAGATTTTGGGTTATTTTTCATTTTTAAGATATTTAAGATTTTTTCTAGTGTACTCATAACATTTATAAATATAAGATTGTTAAAATTGTTTATTTCTTTAGCGACTTACAGTCCTATTTTTGATAGCGGCACATACTTTAGCAGCTACTTCTTCGTTGCCATATTCTTGCATTTGGTCTTTGATACATTGATTCCAAGAATACTTTAACATCGCTTTACGTTTTGCATAAGCAACGTATTCTAGCATCTTGTATTTTCTTTTGCGTTTCTTGTTTCCCGCTTCAGTATATTCAGCTTCTCTTGTTGTTGCTGTAGCGTGGTCATCGCATGGCATATAAAGTTTAACGCCATCTACTAAATGGGCGTGTGAACCTGAACACCCTTTAAACATTTCAGCGTATAATTCAGCTTCTTCTTTAGTTCTAAATAATGGTTCACCATCTAATGCTCCGACAGGTTGTAATTCATTCTCTAAAATCACGTCTTTTATTTTACCCATCATTAATTCATCAGGACAATCTAAACATACTTCGTCTATTATGTCTTTCTTTCTTGACGCTTCAATTAGTTTATCAGTAAAATATCCTTCTATACTAAAACCACGAACTTCTTTATTCTTTATTGATTCCCATATTTCAGGATTATTCTCAGCACTTACTTGTACAAACCAAGTTCCAACAGGCAGATTAAAACCATACATATTAGACTTATCATATTTCTTATCTTCCTTAATCCACGATTCTACGACAGTTAAACCCTCTACAGGTTCTTTGTGTTCAAGTGTGTGATTATTGTTGTTTAAACTAGACATAAACAGCTTCTGTGCGTGTTTAATCGTTTCTTTAGTAAAGAACACATCATATTCTTCGTTTGTATCTTTATCTAGTCTAGGAATTTTTTTATCAGGTATTAAGATTGCACCGATTAATTGTTTTTGTTCTTCATCTACTTTTGCAAGTGATAAAAAATCATTATTAAAAAAAACGAAGTTTTCTTCTATCGCTGGAAATTTAACAACGCTGATTGCGTCAACCCCAAAAAAATCTGCTGTTTCGTCTATTATTAATTCTATTAGTTTTTTCTTTTTTTCTGCCATAACATATATAAATATAAAGTTGTCTATTTTGTTTATAAAGTAGCTTGAATGTCTAGTTCTTCTTGCAACGCTTGACTATCGCTAATATCAGTTTCTACTACATACGCTTGTACAGGTTGTATGCCATTAGCACCCGCAGGAATAATAGTTTCCATATTAGGAATAAGAGAACCGACATCTAGACTCTGTGATTGTCCGCTTGAAGCAGCAGGTGCATCACCACCACCACCACCAGCATCGCCTACATCAGTAGATAGAATAGTTTTAACATTAGCTAAACCTGAAGCAATAATACCAGCAGCACCAGCTATACCTAAGATACCACCTTGTGCCAATGCTTTGTTAGCACCTACATAAGTATCTATAATGGCTTGACCTACAGCTAATGTTTTACCCGCTTTAGTTTCTTTACCAATTAGATTAGCAATACTTTTTACAGCACCCGAGATAGCTTTTTGTTTAGCGTCTTGTAATTTTTGTTCTATTTTTAATTTTTCATCACTAGCTTTTATTAATGATTTAATTTCTTTAGATGATAAATCTTCTGTAGTTTTTACACCCTTTTCTTTAGCTATCCTAAGTTGTTCTTCTAATGCTATTTGTTCTGTTATTGCATCTGTTTTTTCCTTTTCTACTTTAGCTGTAAATACTCCAACTTCAGCAGCTACTCTCTTTTGCCTTAATGTTGAAGCTGTTTGTAATTCTATAAATCTTGCTCTTTCTTCTGCTAGTTTCTGTATATCTTCTTCGCTTGATTTACCTAAGTCAATCATAGCTTGTAGTGCATTAGCTTTTTTCTCTTGTATATCTAATTCTATCTGTGCTACTCTTTGTTCTTCTGCGACAGCAGCTTTAAGTGCTGTTAATCTTTCTTCATTACTCTTGGTATCATCTTCTGCCAACAATCTACTTTCTGCAATTTGCTTATTTGCTTTTGCTCTAATCATTAACATATCACGTTCTTCGTCCCTAACGTCTTGCATTGCTTTGGTTAGTTCACCAGCAGCTTTTGTTTCTTCTTTTATCTCTTTTGTAATAGATCTAAAAGTGTCTGCTACTTTAGATTGTTGAATATCATCTAATCCTGTGCTTAATTGAACAAAAGAATCTTTAGCTTGATTTGCACCCTCTTTGATTAGTGCTAAATCTTTTGTAAATACACCTTTTATAACTTTACCAAATGCACCGAAAGTATCTATTAACGCTTCTATTCTATTAACTATGTTTTCTTTTAATGCTGTCCAAAAATCTTTAATACTTTGTACAGGGTCAGTAAATAGTTTTCCTAAAGATAGAAATAGTGGTTCTATTCTATCTCTTAATACATCAAACATAGCAGACAGTTGAGCTCCAAGGCGTTCAAATTTTCTAGCTGTTTCTATATTGCCACTAAACAAATCTTTTAACTTAACAAATGCAGCTATAATAAGACCAATCCCCATCGCTTTCATAGCTACACCCATTCCTTTGAAACCACCTGCAAGACCTTTAGTTTTTTTTGTTGCTGTTTCAGCAGCACCACCCGTTTTACCTAAACTCTTATTAACACCGTCTACTTTCTTTTTAGAATCGCCTGTGTCTACTTTTACATTTACTGTTTTATCTATCGCCATAGTATTCGTATTATTTGTTTAAACATTCTTCTAAAACCTGTGTGGTATTCTTCCATACCATAAACAAAATCTAATTCTTTTTCTTTATACTCTACTAATTGAATGTGATCTATTAGTGGTATCATTGTTTTTGATAATGTTTCTATATATTTTCTTAATTCCATATCATAAAATCATAATTCATAAATTGTATATTACTTCCATTTTGGAATATAGCCCAATTTTCACCATAAGGAATAGCAAGGTTAGGTAATCGCTGAACAGCTAAGTCAATCGTTAAAGACCATATTCGCTTAGTATCTGTTTGACTGTCGTCTAATCCAAATTGCAGTTCTCCATTTGAAGTAGCTATATTTAATGTACACGTTGTTGGATTAGCACCCTCTCTAATACTAAACTCTTGCTGACCCCCTGCTGTGCTTAATTGTGTTATTGTTCCATTTACATTTTTAAATGCTGTGTACCAAGAAAAACCTTCTGTTGTTCCAACTGTGTATGTGCCACTTGTTCCACCAATTACTGTGGCTGTTCCTGTTATTCTTATAATCATATTTGAATTGGTAGGCACAAATGGTCTAATACCATATTCAGTTCCAGCAGGATAAGCATAACCCCTTGTGTTTCCTTCGGTATATCCTGTTGCAACGATTCTGTGCATTTCGCCCTGAAGCTGTGGGGTGTTCTTTTGCTCGGTTTTATATTTAATAACCATATCGTCTGCATACGATGGCAATATGTTATTTTGAAATTTGCCATTATCTGAACCTATTACAAGCTGTCTATTTTTACCACGTAATTTGTCATATATTATTGACTTCATTTTCCCCTGCGATAATATAGAACGCAGTCCGAGCATACTCTTTAAATTAACAGGTAAGCTACCTGCATTTGCAACACAAGGATATAGACCTGTAGCAAAAGTTGTGTTAGTTAAAGACATACCGCCATTACATTCGCAACAATCTTCAGTTGTTAATATGCCTGTCATTGGCAACCCTGAAACATCAGGTGTGCAACCTGGCGTACCTTCAGGACACCAATAATAGACATAATCATTATATAGATTATTACCATCTGAATCTTCACCTACTACATAACTACAATTTATACAAGGAAGAAGAGTGTCTACAACTTTTATAAATACAATCTTTGTGGAAGATTTTGCCCCTACCTGATAATTCTTTATTTCTAAAATTCGCCAATAAGCATTTTTAATAAAAATTTCATCATTGAATTTAAAATTATAAATATCTATTTGGTCTAAGTTCATATGACATTCCATTATTCTTGCTTCAGGGTCATATATACTGTCTAGATATTTTTTCCAATATAAACCATATAAAGTATTCGCAAACCACGTTCCATTATCCGTTGACCAATTAAATATGTTTAAACCACCAACAACAGGCGGGTTAGCGTCCCAATATAATGATTTGTTTGCTGAGGTTAGTGTATAAGCGTTGCTACTTGGTGTTATATCATAAGGCGTACAAACAGGGTAGGTTGTAAAACTATATGCTGTAATCTCACTTAATAATAAAACTTGATTGTGCATATAATAAGTAATAGTATCGTCATTACCATTTTTTACTGTTGTCGCTGTTCCATTATAATAAAATAATTTTGGTTTTGTTTTAGGATACTCAATCTCACCTTCCTCGTTAAAAGAATACTCATATTGAACAGCCACATTAGGAAGTGATGTTTCTGTTGTATTGCCAATCTCTGTAAATACCTTTTGATTTATATATGGTGAAAATATAGATTCATTCTTCAACTCCCCTGTAGCAAAAGCGTTTGTATTATCTACTCTTTTATAATGTCCATATACATCTAATTCTGGTTCGGTTTCTTTAATTGCTTTATTTAGCAAATCTTCATCTTCTTGGTCAGTTAGGTGTATTGTCTTTTTTTGTAGTGATGTAGTATCTCTAACTAGAATTTCTTTAGACGTATCTACTTTATCCGTCCAATGTTTTATTTCACCATCTGCTAAATAATCATTGTAAGGTTCTATAATTAGGTTTTCGGGGTCATCTGGGTCTGATAATATTACAAGATTAAATCGTTGAACAATATCTAATAAAAAATCTTTCTGTAAAATTTCTTCATCAATACAAGCGGGGACGTTAATTGTTGTATTATAATATCCTTGTGAATATGGTATCGCTGTAATTGTAATATGATTATCATAATTAGGATTGCAACCACCAGCAAAACCATCACCATATTTTATATAAGAACTTGTTCCTGTGAACTCTGCATTTTGTAGTGTCATTTTTATATATGCAGAAGCACCAACAGGCATAGCAAAACTTGATATATCAAAATAGTGTTCTATTATATCTGTTTCACTTGTTGTATCACCATAACTATCGATTGCACCAATACCGTCATAAACAGGTTCGCCATAGACTATGTCGGGGTTAGATATATCTTCTAGCCATACTTTTAAAACAACTTGCTCTGTGCTGTTCGCACGTCTAATACCAGACAATCTTAATTTGTGTTTAATAGTCAAAGATGTTATACTTGGAAAGGTTTTAGTGAAATAATCGTTTCCACCGCTTACTGTCCATAAGTTTTGTGTATTATCAATACAAGAACTACCGCTTGTTGTGTTAGCAGGTACAATTATTGTTATATCTTCCTCAGGAATAGGTACATCTTCTGCTGGTGTAGATTCATCACTTTCATTAAAAATTCCCCATTCACCTGTGTTAGCTACTGTAGTTGTAAAAGCAGGTATTGCAGTTGTATTTGTTGAGGGTAAAAAATCACCTTCTATTGCGTTTGCTGTTGTCATAAACAGCTTACCAAAATAAGCACCATCAATAAAATCTGATGTATAAGTAAACCCCGCTTTTAATAGTATGGATTTAAATAAATTCTTTAATTGTAATGCAGGTCGAAACATTGTAATTGGACTCTGCTTGTCATAAATGCTTCCAAACCCTTGTGCGTTAATATATGTTTGCGACATATTTAAATGCCATTGTTCTGACGGGTCATAAGTAAATGTTGGTGATTTTACACTAAAAGGGTACATCACTTTTTGAACACCCGCATCTGAATCTCTCAACGAAACAGCAGGAGTTTGCACATTATCAAACCCATCATCACCACCATTCCAAGATGCTATTATATTTGCTTGGTTGTACACGTGGTCTAATTCATCACTATAAGAACCATCATCATTTAAAAAAACATCTTTCAATCTGTTTTCACCTACAACAGAAAAAAGGTCTGCTGCATTTGACATTAATACAACTTCATATACTTGTGCTTTTTGATAAACTGCTTTTAATTGTATAAAGCCCTCAAATTGCGGCACAACACCAACATATAAAACAGCGTCAAATTTTTCTCTTGCACTAAATACTAAAGTTTCTAAATTAACATTAAACCAATTTTGAAAGAACTCGTTATTGTTATCTGTGAACGGCAATTTAAATGTTTGACTATAACTAGCTTTTCTTGATTGCGGTTCTTTAATATCAGAAAATTGAAAGTTTAAAGAAACGACAGGGTGCTCTTGTAAATCTAAATCGTAAGTAGTATCTAGCGTAGAACTACTTGTAGCTTTTCTATATGCAACCAATCTTAGTTTAGCCATTATGAATTAGTGTTAATAGGATTAGCGTATTCTATATTGATTGTGTATTTAATCATCTTATCATTAGCAACTGTCTTTTTGATAAAACTCTTATCAGAAACCATTACAGGTGCTGTAAATGTTGTGTCTGCATTTTCAACTATTTGAACATTAGTTGACATAATAAGGTTTTCTAATAATACTGCGTCAGCTTCGCTAATCCAGTCTGTCTGTAGTGTTTCTTTTAGTATCGCTGTTGTAGTTCTTGTTTTCTTGCCTCTACCAAAATTATCATAACTATACATTGTATTATTAAAATCACCCAACATTGTTTCATAGTTATTTCTACTTACTTCTATAGTTTGAGTTGACTTCTTTTTAAAGTTGAAATAGTCATAACAACCTTTGCTATTACGCCAAGCCAATCTACGTACTTTAAAACCCTTACAGCTTCCATCTTGATTAATGAAATAATAAAGGGATGACTTAGGTGCTGTGGCGTCTGAATCAATAGCTTGTATTGTATAGAACGACCAATTAGCAAAGCCAGATGGTCTTGCTTCTGTGTTTCTTGATTGTGCTTCTAAATTAGCTGGACCACAACCAAAATAAATTAATCTTTCTGAATTTGTATTAACTTCTGAATCAGGATTAGCACCACCATTTGCGTTAGTGTTTGCTATATATTCTGCTGCTGTTCCGCCAGGTGAGTTAATTACATTTCCTGAAGAATCATAAAATTTAATAGCTATATAATAAGCATCACTAGCAAAATCACTTACACCATTTAAAAACCCTACTGTGTGATAATCAGTAGATTGAACATAATTTAAACGACCAGTAGTTCCACTTACAGCTAAATTAAAACCCTGTTCTTGCACATCACTAAGAAATAGTTTTGTTGCACCATCTAAAGAATAAGATGCGAATTGAGTATCTTGAAAGTCCGCTGTTCCTCTTGCTGTGTTTAAATCTAAAGAAGCACCTATATAAAATTTAGTATCGTTAATAGCACTTCCTGTTTGGTCTGATGGCGTCGTGGTTGCTGCGTCAGAATAAAATTCGTATGCTTTTACATATATTTCTTTTACTTGATTGTTGTTTTGGCTAAATGGTAAAGTGGCTGTATTTGCACCAACAGTATGAATTGATTTAGTAGAAGCACCTGCGTCAGCAATAGTATCTTCTAATTGAGAATTAACAATATCTCTTAAATCAAAAATTGCTCTTGCATAATTAGAACTAACGTCAGCAGCGTGTCCGTTTCTTCTTTGTTTTATCTTTGCCAATAATGTTCCTGAAGCGTCATCTAATCTAACTTCTAATACTATTTTATAGAAATACCAAGACGTAATACTATCACTCCTATATACAGTATAGGGTACTATTGGTGTCCAATTAGTTATCACAGGTATAGTTCCACTATCTCCTATCGGTTCTTGTACAAATGCAAATGCCATAATTTATTTATTTTATACCTTTTACTTTGCTTACTATATCATCTTCTATATCTTCTGCGTAAGCGTTAACTATTTTATCAATATAATATTTCATATTTTTTTTATATGGTGCTGAAAAGAATTGTGTTCGTGTTAATCCTCTTTGTGCTATTGCTCGACCTATTACAAACGCAGCACCTCTTACATTAGAAGCTGACTTTGTTTTAAATCTTCCATCTTTACCTCTTAACCTCACGCCCTTTGTTCCTATCCATTTTTCAATAACACCTCTTGCTATATTCTTCTTTTTAAATTTAAATGGACTTTTACCACCTCTTGCTCTACCACTACCTTTAAAACCCCCTGAACCTCTAACGCCTTCATCCACGAATTGCCAATACTTTTTAGAACCGCCAAATGTAAATGATACTGCTTTAGGTAAATCACCTTCTGTAATTGTCCCTATTTGATAGCTGAAGTTTTTAATTAATCTTGAACTTCCCATTCCTGCGGCAGCTAATCTTATTCGACCTGCTCTCATAATAGCTTTGGCAAATCGTTTTAACATCTTTTTAGTTTTAGGGAAGTCCATTAGCTATTCGGTGTTATAGGTACAATACAAAGATTGTTAGTGTTATTAACTTCAATAGTAATATCAGCAGCCCAGCCCGTTAATTCATTTTCAAATCTTGCTGTGAATGGTTCTACTGTGATCGGTGTTTGTAATACCACTTCATTATCTACCCAAGATGTTGAGTACATTGATTGTTTAAATTCGTTTATAACGTCCTGCATTATTTGTAGCGTTTCAGAATAAGTATCTGTTCTTGCTGTTCTTTCGTTATTAGGTGCGTCTCCTAATATTTGGTCGTTAGTCATATCCATAACATAGATAGTAAACGAGTAAGTCATAACGCCTGTGTTGATAGTAGCTTCGCCTGGTTCAGCATATAGAATAACATAATCAGTAGCACCTAGTTTATTAATATCAACTTCGGACATTCCGCCAGAATGAAAGCTGTTTATTTCAAAATGCTTTTCTGCTATTGTTTCTAAAAATCCGACTACGTTTCTAAATGTTATCATAACTAATATTTATTGTTTTGCTTTGTATTATAATCTTGCGTATATGCTAAGTATGTTAACACTTCCAATATAGGCAGTTTTGTTATTTTTTGTATATCAAGTATTGACGTGGACAAACTATATAGCGTATTATACCACCCCCACTTGGATTGTAAACTTACGCCTTTTGTTGTTTCAGTTCCTGTGCTTCCAAATAGTTGGCTGAACTTTTCGCCAATGTCAATCCTAAAGTCAAAAAAAAACCTAGCGAACTTAATGCTATATCCATTGGACAATCTTTAAATAATTCTTCTTTAAATTCTTCAGGATTGTATTCTTCTATTGCGTATCTATCACCTCTACTAAATGTTATCTTTCTATACAGTATGGACATAATAACGTGTAAGTTTTTAATTGGGTCGTCTTTACAATATGCTTCCAAATCAATATATTCACCTGTTGTTATTGCAGAAAGATTTGGACAAAAACCATATTCATCATCTTTAAAAACAAACGTCTTTCTAAATTGTTCTTTATTTGGTTCTGAATCAATCATTTTCTTTAATATATCCATTATTTCTATCAGGTCTTTATAATTCATTTTCTTAACTATCGCTGTTGTAGTTCCGCATAATAAAGCTAAACTATCTACAATCTTTTTTTTCTCGCTTCCTTTACCTAATTGAATGTCCACATATTTCTGATATGTTCCTATCGTTATATCAGACCATTCTGTAGGTATGCTTAATTTGACCTGTTTCATCATTAATAAATATAAAAGTTAATAATTCGTTTTTTACAATATATAATACTTACCACTATGATTAACTGACAGCTTGTTTAAGCATAAATAACGTGTTGCGTCAATTAAGTGATCATTAATCTTTACGGGTGTATTTAATACATCACCATTTTTGTCTGTAGCCCATTTATACGACCTAAATTCTTTAATAGCATTTAAACTATCTTTAGTTATATGCAGCTTATACCTACGCATAATATCTATTCCTAAATGTATTCCTGCACCTTTCTTAGCTGGTTTTATATTAAAGCCCTGTCTATATATTTCTTCTATTGTTTTAGGTTCTGCTGAATCGCCTATTATTTCAGATTGTCTATCTATTCTAAATTCACGTAGCTTATTAGCTAAGTCAGTATTGGTTAATCTCTTTTCGTATAACATCTCTTTGATGTATAAATTATCATCAGATTGATATACAGCTACTAATGCAGACGGTGAATTAGTAAATCCAAAATCTAATCCATAACCAACTAAGCGTCCTTGTACTTCATCAACTAATTCAAACTTTCTGAATATCATTGTTTGAACAGAACCTATTTCGCCCAATCCATATACTTGCCAATAGTCAGGGTCTAGTTCTTTTAATCTTTCAATCTCAGCTATTGTATCTTTATCTAAAAATGGATTTGCTCTGTATGTTGATTTTAAGAATGTGCAGTCATCTCTAGTTATTACTTTGTCATATATCCACGAATAAGGGTCTGAAGGATTGTAATCTAAGTATATCTTTCCTGTGCATCTTAAAGACAACTGAACCCAAGATTCAAAGTCAAATTCGTTTGCTTCATTAAGCCAAAGATAATCACGCTTACGCCCTCTAATTTTCTGCGGTTGGTCAACCGAAATAAATTCGATTAGATTGCCATTAAGCGTATATGATAATTCAGATTTGTTGTGATTGAGTTCTGAATATAAATCTAGTTCTTTTAGGATATTAATTACATCGCGATACGCTGTCCCCTTTAATGCTGGTAATGTCTTTCTACATATCGTAAATACTTTACCTGTTTCTTCTAAGCATTTAACAATAAACAACTGACAAAGCGAATAGGTCTTAGAGCTACGAGTTCCACCCTGTAAACAAGTAATTCTAGTTTTAGACCTATACGCCTTGTGAAATACATTTGTTGTCTTAATCTTTGCCTGTATCAATAACTTCTATTTTAAGTTCAGTAAGTGATTTACCACCACTTGTTATATCTAACTTCTCTGCATATCCTCTATCTTTAGCTTTTGACTTTAGATAAAAGATTATGCTTGTTTCTTTACCGCTAGATATATTCTTTATTAATTGCCCTTCTACATAATCTATCTGTGCTTCTTTAATATCTTCAACTGCTTTAGCAAATTCTTCATCTTCTCGCATATAACGATAGTATGTACTTCTGCTTATGTTTCCTGCTTTTTTACAAGCGTGGTATATTAGTCCTTGCGTTTCTTCTAACGCCTTTAATAATTTCTCTTTTTTATTCTGTGCCATTTGTATTATTTAATCTATTATAATTTATATTCCCACCCTGTAGTTATTCTATTAGAAGATGTGCTGTTTTTTATGTTTTTATTATGCATCACTCCACTTGAACTCCCCCTGCCTAATCTTCCAAAATGATGACATTTCCAAAATAAACTATTTTTAAAAAAATTTATTAAACTTGGTGCGGATGTTGTAATTCTGTATCTATATTTATTATTGATATATTTTTTACCTATATATTCTAATAATCTAACACCAATTCCAATTCCTTGAAAATCAGGCATAACCACAAGTCTATGTACTCTTTTTATGTTTTTTACTTTTGCGTGTGGAAAATGTAATATACTTATAAACCCTGCTAATTGTTCATTAACAAATGCTACATAAACATTGGCGGCGTTATTATGTGTATGACTTAAATAGTGATGTTTAGCAAACATTTTCCAAATTGTTTTATCTCTTGTATTGTATATTTCAAATTTAATTTTTGGTCTATTTTTTTTTTGCCCTTCAAGTTTTTGAAAGGTCATAGAATCAGTATTAAATATCCAATCAGGCAAAAGCCAATCTATTATATCATTATGACAACTAACTGCAATAAATTTTCGTTTAGTTTTTCTTATTGCCTTCTGTACAGCATAACTTCCTATCTGTGCAACATTTCTATCTACTACACTTGTAAATTCATCAAATACCATTAAATCTTTATCTTTCAAAAGTCCATTAGCCAAATCCACTCGCATCTTTTGACCATTAGATAATACTGAATATGGTTTTAACCAACTTGGTGGAGAAGAAAAACCAACGCTATTAAACATTTTAGTAATTTCATCTACGCTTTTATTTTCAGGCATATCATCTAAAATTGTTTCAGCATTATATTTAAAATCTGTTATATAACTATCAGGAAATAATTCTTTTGCTATTGTTGTTTTACCGCTTCCACTACTACCAACGATTATCCCTATTTGCCAATTATTATCTAAATCTATTTGTCCTTCAAAATGTTCTTTTATATGTTCCGTTTGTAAATCAAATTTACCTATAACCGAACTTACTCTAAAACTCTTTTTTGGTTTTACTTCTTTTATAATGTTAAAATTCGGCATACATATCCATCTTTAGTTAATTTATTATACAATTTTTCTTGTTCTTTTTCAGACATTACTTCAACTTCTATTTTATACTGCAAATCTATTTTATCTGATAAATCTTCTTGTATTTTATCTACATTTATTCCTAAATCAATATGCTTAAAACCCCAATCTACTAATTGGTCGATGTCAAATTCATTTGCTAAAATATCCATATCAAACTCTCCAGAATTTTTATTAAGACGTATATTTAATTCTCGTTCTTCTTCTTTGCTTAAATCTAACACTACACAATCTATTTCAATATGCTTTAGTTCTTTGCATATCTTTAATCGTTGATGTCCACCTACTACAACGTTTCCATTTTGATTTATTATAATAGGGTCAACCAATCCGAACTTTTTAATTGATTCTTTTAAATCGTTATATTGCTTTGTACTTATTTGTCTTGGATTATAAGTAGCTGGTTTTAAATCTTTAATTAATTTGCTTTCTATTTTCATATCGTTTTTCATATTCTATTAAGGCGTACACTTGATTGCATACTAATTCTAAATGTTTTATTCTGCAATACATATTAAATGAAGCGTCATTACTTTCTGCTTTATTGTGGCAATCACGACACAACCCCATTAGGTTTTCTATATAATCTAAATCGGTTTTTTTAGTTCCTCTTATTCTATTAGAACCAACGCCACCCATTTTACGACTATTTAAATGATGAATGTCTACCGCCCTATCTTGTTGACACATCTCGCACATTATGAAGTCATCAGTTCCATATCCAAAAAAGTTCATATATACTTTAGTGTGATTCTGCATATTTCTTTGGTCTTATATTTAAGTCATCTGTTTTAGTAGCTAATATAAATTTGCTTCCGCAAAAATAACAACCATCTTCTGTTAATAATGTCATCCTGATACAACTGCAACAGAATCTAAATTTTTGGGAT
>Ga0080013_1003529_pt1 | contig 16361 bp, 30 predicted proteins | sample ETNvirenome_6_85_FD_69236 | JGI IMG/M metagenome (GOLD analysis project Ga0080013, IMG submission 69236) | Marine viral communities from the Pacific Ocean - ETNP_6_85 (SPADES assembly) (version 2) | ecosystem: Environmental > Aquatic > Marine > Oceanic | place: Pacific Ocean | collected 2013-06-19 | reverse complement strand
AATATTAAGTCGATCAAAGATGGGTGTATCTCCATTTGGTATGGCAGAATTGTGTTATAGAGATATGGAATTAACTAGATGGGGTTGTTTAATATTAAAACCTGATATGGATAGAGTTATTGCCGAACCTAATTGGTTACGGGCAAATGAAACTTATTTACCAGTCAAAATGGATTGGTCGGATTTAAATGAAATAATAGAAAAAGTGCTTGCTAATTATAATGATTATCAGTATATTATAGATAATGCTAGGAGACGGATGATTGATGCATGTTCGTATGAAAAAGTTTGTTTACATTGGTATAATTTTTTTGCTAATCTAGGTGGAGTAGAGAATGAGTAAACCAAAAACAATATTTTGTGATTTGGATGGTACATTGGTAAAACATTCGAATCCAATAGATGTACAAAATCCAAATCTAGAGCTGGAAGTGTTGTCAGGTACACATGAAAGATTAATAGAGTGGGATACCAAAGGTTATTATATAGTAATTACTACAGGAAGAAAAGAAAGTGCTCGTGAAGCTACGGTTAAACAGTTAAGTAGAGCTGGTATAATATATGATCAGTTAATAATGGGATTTGGTGGTGGAGATAGGATACTACTTAATGATAGAAAACCACATGAACCTAGTAGAGATACAGCTTATGTTATTAACCTAGAAAGAAATAAAGGAATAGAAGATGTCGAATTATAAAGAAGAAAGACCTTGGGGTACTTTTGAGAACCTATTAGATACTGATTATTGTAAGGTAAAAGAAATAGTAATTAAAAAAGGTGGTAGACCAAGTTATCAGTATCATCACAAGAGAAGTGAACTTTGGGTAGTGGTTCAAGGTGAGGCTGTTGCTACGTTAGATGATGTAGAAACTACATACAAAGTTGGTGAAGTTGTAAAGGTTCCTGTTGGAACAAAGCATAGAGTAGAAAATCGTATAGATGAAGACTTAAAATTCATTGAGGTTCAAGTTGGAACTTATTTTGGTGAGGATGATATTGTTCGTTTAGAAGATGACTATGGTAGAGAAGGAACTAATGTATAACTACAAAGTATTTTTACCTACTGCTGGTATTGGTTCACGAGTAGAGGGTGAGAGTAATAACTTAAATAAATGTCTTATTGGTATAGGTAATAAACCAGTAATATCTCATATCGTAGAGAAGTTTCATCCTAAAGTATCTTTTGTGGTTGCACTTGGATATGGTGGTGATTATGTCAAACAGTATTTAGAGATAACTTATCCTGAAAGAGATTTTGCTTTTGTGGAGATAGACAACTTTGAAGGTGAAGCTTCTGGTTTAGGTCTTACAATGAATACGTGTAAAGATGAATTACAATGTCCGTTTGTTTTTATTTCAAACGATACTATTATTGAAGAAGAACTTTATTTTGATGAGTTACAATATAATTGGTTAGGTTACTCTACAATTAGAGCTGGTAATGATTATAGGTCAATAATAATAGATGATGATGGTAACGTATTGAGTTTAAATGACAAGACATCTAACTCAGATGATTATTCTTATATAGGCATTTGTGGGATAAAAGATTATAAAGATTTTTGGAAGTATATGAAGGAAAAAAAATCATTGACAATGGGTGAAAGTTATGGTATATTAAGGTTGTTAGAAAAGTATAATTTTAATTCATTTAAGTTTACTTGGCATGACACAGGAAACAAAGATTCTTTAGATTCTGCAAAATACAAATTAAAATCAGAATATCAACCAAATATATTGGAAAAGGGTAATGAGGCTATATGGTTTGCAAATGATAAAACAATAAAGTTTTCGGTTGATAAAAAATTCATAAGTGATAGAGTTGTAAGAGCAAGAGCTCTTGATTATTATGTACCAGATATATTAGGTTATAGTGATAACTTTTACTCATATAAGTTCATTAAAGGTAATGTATTTTCACAAGTGGTGACAGGAAAGAAGTTTGAATATCTTCTGTCTTGGATGGATGAGTTTTGGGTAGAGAAGAAATTAAATAAATTAGAAAAAGCTAAGTTCATTTCTAATTGTAAAAAGTTTTATAAAGATAAAACACTAGAAAGAGTAGAATTATATTTTGATAAATTCCACAACAAGGATTCAGATGAAATAGTAAATGATAATAAATTACCGAGATTAGATTCACTTTTATCCAGTATTGATTGGGAGTGGATTTCAAAGGGTAAACCCGTAAGATTTCATGGAGATTTTCATTTTGAGAATATATTAGTAAAAGAAGAATTTAAAACATTACCATTTGCCTTGTTAGATTGGAGACAAAATTTTAATGGTGAGTATGAGTATGGTGATATTTATTATGATTTAGCTAAGTTATATCATGGTTTGATTATATCTCATGATTTTATAAATCAGAATTTTTACAATTATAAAAGAGAAATGAATTATGTTTACTATGATTTTCATAGAAAAAATACTAATATAGAGTGTGAAAGAATACTAGAAAATTATGTAATAGAGAATGGTTATAATTGGAAAAAAGTTAAGATAATGACAGCGTTGATATTTTTAAATATTGCAGGACTTCACCATTATCCTTATTGTCATTTGTTATATTATTTAGGAAGAGTAATGTTGGCAGAGGAAGTCAAATGAAATATTTCATAGGTCCAATGAGTAAGAATGTAGTTGATGCTGTCATAGAGTTTGATGGTGATGTTGGATTTATACCATCAAGACGACAAGTAGATTATAATGGTGGGTATGTTAACAATTGGACTACTGGTGAATTTGCAACTTATGTAGATGGTAGAGTTCCAATAGAAAGAGATCATGGTGGTATCGGCCAGGGATATAAATATGATGGTGGGTTGCAATCGTTTATACATGATTCAATACACTTTGATATTATCCATATAGATCCTTGGAAAGTACATCAAGATTATAATGAGGGTTTGCAAGAAACAATAAACAATATAAATTTTATATATTTACGCAATCCAAATGTTAAGTTCGAAGTTGGAACTGAAGAATCTATAAGAAGATTCGAAGAGTATGAATTGCAGAATTTATTGAGAAGATTAGAATCAGAGTTGATGCCGAAGATATTTGATAATATAGAGTACGCGGTAGTTCAATCAGGTGTTGGTTTGGACTTAGGTAAACAGAATAATACAGGCACATTCGGTTTTGATAGATTGGAGAAGATGGTTTCCATCTGTAAGAAGTTTGGTAAAAAGAGTAAGGAACACAATGGAGATTATTTATCAAATAAAGAATATAAGGATAGGTTTGATTTAGGATTAGACTCTATAAATATAGCACCTGAGTTTGGTCAGTTAGAAACGTTATGTTACCTAGATGAAATGGGAGATGATATAGAAGATTATTATCAGATTTGTTATGATTCTCAGAGATGGGAAAAGTGGGTAGATTATGATTTTGTTCCAGAACATAATAAAAAAGAATTGATAAAGATATGTGGTCATTATGTATTTTCTGATAAAAAGTTTTTAGATATAAAACCTAGTATAGATAATAAAATTAAAAGAGTTATTAGAAATAAGTTGGAGGATTTAGTATGAAAATTGCATATACTATTAATGGTATAATTGGTGGATTAGCTGGTAAAAATAGTGACCAAAATAATCCGGATTTAGTATCTAAATTAGCTGAATTTAGTTATAAGTCAATAGATAAAAATATTTTAAAAAATAATGATGTTGATATATTTTTATTTTCTTGGCATTTAGATGAAAAAGATTCACTTAAAAAAATATATAAACCAAAAAAATCATTATTTATGAAACAGATTAATTTTGATGTACCAAGCCATTTAAAAGAAGGAGCAGATTCGGTGCGAGTACAGGCACATTATTCTAGGTGGTATGGTTTTAACGAAGTAATGAAATTAAGAAGAGAATATGAACAAGAAAATAATATTAAATATGATTTAGTTATTAATGCTAGATTTGATATGTATTGGAATAAACCTATTGATTTTTCACAATTAAATGTTAATGATGTTCACCTAGCAACGGAATTGGAAAATAGTGCTACCACACCTACCCACCCAGCTGGGTTTGCTCCAAATAATTGGGCTCATATGATAGATCATGTTATAGTCATGAATCCATCTGATACGGATAGGTTTGCAACTATGTTTGATAAATTAGACGAGTATACCTTACCAGGCCAATGTCCTCAATGGGCAAAAATTTCAAGTCATTTTATGTTTCCATGGCATTTAAAGAAATTAGGATTATTAGATAAAATTAAATTCCCTTTTTCTATAGTAGGTGCATGGCCTGAAGGTGGTGATAATATTAATCAAACATATACTATACTTAGATACAAAACTGATGAAATATTAAAAGGTATTAAAAAATGAATAAAATTACATCAGTAATTCCAACTTATAATAATTTACCATTTCTTAAATTAACAGTAAAATCTGTTAGACAGAATTGTTATTATAATGATATGCCAATTTTCATCTTTGCTGAGAATTGTACTGATGGGACTAATGAGTGGTTAGCAGAAAATGCTGATAGACTTAATATAGATTATCATGTAGAGATGGATAATGTAGAACAACGAGGTATCGGTGGTGGTATTGATTTATGTGTTAGTCAAGTAAAGACAGAGTTTGTTAATATATTACATTCAGACTTTTGGTTAGCACCTAATCAAGATATTGAGTTATTAAAATTATATGATGATATAGAACCAGGTGAAAGGTTGATTGCTTCATCATTTAGAGTTCAACCAAATATATTTCCAAACGATCCTCCTTATAGACCTGGTACTGTGTTCGTTGACTTTGATGAGTTTGGTGCTCACGATGATGAGTTTGAAGATGATTATTTTGATAGATGGGCTACAGAGTTTTCTAAAGACAACGACATCCATGTTAGAAAAGGTGGTGGAGCTGGATTCTTTTGTAGAGTAGAAGACCATAAGTGGATTGGTGGAAACGATCCAAGATTTGAGCCTATGTATTGGGAAGATAAAGACTTGTTTATGAGAATGCAAATGGAAGATTATAAGTTTATAATGACTAGCAAATCTGTCATTTGGCATTTTACATCAAGGACATCACGTTTTCCAGATGGTACAAAAGAGTTGGATAACAATAAACGACCACCATATTTAGTAGAATGGGAAAGAAGATCAACACAAAGATTTATAGAGAAGTGGGGTAGGTTACCAAGTGAAGATGAAGAATCATTTGTAATACCCATAACTGGAACAAATAACCCAAATAGGATGGAGTGGCCGTTTTGAGTAAAATAAAAAGTAATACATTAATAATAGGTAGTGGTGGATATATAGGTTCAAGACTATCAAAGGAAATCATAGCACCCGATAAAGTTGACATCAATTGGTTTAGAAAGGGTAAAAAAGATATTGATTTTAAAGACCTAACAAGAGAATTTTATTCAGAGTATGATAATATTATCTTACTTGCTGGACATTCAAGTGTGAAGATGTCAGAGGGTACTTTGAATAGTTGTTTCAATAACAATGTGAGAAACTTTGTTGATTTGTTGGAGAAGTTAGATAAACAGAAATTAATATATGCTAGTTCATCAAGTGTTTATGGTTCTGTTGGTGGTAAGACAGTTAATGAAAAATATTTTGGATTTGAACCATATAATCAATATGATATATCAAAACATACAGCAGATTTATATGCTCAAAAATCTGATGTAGAGTATTATGCTTTAAGGTTTGGAACGGTAAATGGTAAGTCACCAGTTCTTAGAACCGATGTGATGATAAACGCGATGGTTAATAGTGCTTTAATTGATGGTCATATCAAACTTTATATTAAAGATACAATGAGGCCTATACTAGGTATAAATGATTTATGTAGGGCGGTCAATACCATAATAGAATGTGATGAAGATAAACGAGGTTTATATAATCTAGCATCATTTAATAAAACTGCTGAACAAATTGCTTATGAAGTTGCGAATGTCATGGGTGTTGAAGTTAAGGAGTTTGAAGCTGATCCCACACAGATAAAGAACACAAAAAATCAAACTAAAGCTTATAATTTTTCAATATCAACATTGAAATTTAGGCGAGAGTTTAAGTTTAAATTTAAAGATACTGTAGAGAGTCTTGTCACAGAGTTGAGAGATAATTGGAGTTATATGAATAAAACAGATAGAAGCAAGGCTGTAGATTATGAGTGATTTTAAGTCGTTAGATAAATGTTTATGTTGTGAGTCAGATAATATAAATTTGTTGTTAGATTTGAATGAACAACCTTTAGCTAATTCATATCATGATAACACTAAGGAGTTAGATAAATACCCACTTGGTGTGAATCTTTGTGATGAATGTTATCATATTCAGTTAACTCATTCTGTTAATCCTGATTTATTATTTAAAAATTATCTGTATGTGAGTGGTACTACACAAACTTTACGTGACAATATGAAGTGGTTCGTAGATTATGTAGTTGATAATACACCAGATGTAATTTGGACACGAAAAGTTTTAGATATTGCTTGTAATGATGGGACACAATTGGATTATTTTAAAGAGAGGGGATTTGAAACTTATGGTATCGATCCTGCTGATAATTTATATGAATTAAGTTCAAAGAATCATGAAGTGATTTGTGATTATTTTAGTCTAGATGGTACTTCCTACTATGAAGATAGAGAATTTGACATCATAACGGCACAAAATGTATTTGCCCATAACAACAATCCAAAAAAGTTCTTAGATGATTGTGAAAAGTTGATGAATGATGATGCCACTTTATATATTCAGACATCACAAGCAGAGATGATATTAAATAATCAATTTGATACTATCTACCATGAACATATTTCGTTTTTTAATATTAATTCATTTAATGAGTTAGTTAAGAGAACTAATTTACATTTAGTTGATGTGATAAAAACGCCAGTACATGGGATTAGTTACTTGTTTGTTTTAAGTAAACATGAATATAATAAATCGAAAGTAAAAAATGAAATAGAGGTCGAGAGACAACGTGGCCTTTTGACTAAAAAAACATATGATATATATAAAACAAGAATATCATATGTTGTAGATCATTTTAAACTTTTGGTGGAACAAGCAAGAGATGAGGGGTATAAGATAGTTGGTTATGGAGCAGCTGCTAAAGGCATGACTTTTCTTAACTTCGCGGATATCAAATTGGATTTTATCATAGATGACAATGAATTAAAACAAAATCTTTATACACCTGGAACTAACATTGTTATAAAACCTAATGGATTTTTAAAACAATATGAAGAAAGTGATAAGATATTATTCATTCCACTCGCTTGGAATTTTTATAATGAGATTAGGGAACGGATTAAGGCCGTTAGGAATAATAAAAATGATAATTTTCTGAGATATTTTCCAGAAGTTAGAATTGAGGAGTAAATGGGATATATAACAAATATAGATACTTTATCAGCATTGTTAGATAGATTAATATCTGAAAATATAAAATTACATTTTTTTAAAAAAGATGGGATTGATGAAAATATAGAACATCAAGAAAAGGTTATAGATGAAATAAAAGCAAGAATAGATGCTTTATTCCTTGAGGTTTTTATTCATGAAGAATATGATTATATATCTGAAAAGAGAACTTATAAGCCAGAGGATATAGTTGAGACTTTAGAAGAATTGATTCATAATGATATAACTACTGGTGAGGGAGATAGGGCTAATTTAAAAGAAGCAACATCAGATACTCCATCATTGAAACATTTTACAAGAAATCATAAGTTGATTAGAAAGGCCAATGAGAATAGAGCTGTTAGTAAAAATAAGTTAGATGAACAATTCAAAGGTTTTATAGATGAAAACAATAAAGACTAATTGTGAGTTTGCATCTGAATTGGTGTGTGTAATACCATATGCTTATTGGTTACATCAAAACAATCAATTAGAAAAGGTAATTACAAGTAAGGGGATGAAACCGTTTTATTATTTTTGTGATGATGTGGATGAGAAATTTGAATATAGAACTTTTGATATGAATCAAAATGGATTAAATGAGGTGCCAAATAGTTGGATTCATCATAATTCTGATGTTGTTTTTGGTAAATCTTTTTCTGAATTGACAGAGGAAGAAGAGTTTCAAGTGCATGGTGTCTTGGATTATTCACAATGGATTCCACCGTCTTATAAAGAACATTTTAGTAGTGACAAGTTTGAAGATTTAAAACCATATGTGGTAATAAATAATAATTACAACGTAGAGTTTGGTAATGATATAACAGAGTCTAGAAGATATTTTGATTTACAAACTTTGAGTTCCATGTTTCATTATTTTTATGAGAATGACTATAATGTGATATATAAAAGACCAGACAATACAGAGTTTACACCAGACCAAAACGAAATTGCTACTTTACAGGGTGAGTATCAATTTTCTGAGATTACCGACCAAGGCGCTATGAGTGACTATGAGTTGTGTGAATATTATGACAATGTATTTAATATGAAACGAATGGAGTATGACGACTATAATGAATTTCAGTTAAAATGTTTTTCTAATGCTGAGGGATTTATAACAATTAATGGTGGTGGTGGAATTTTAACTTGCTATTTTGGTAAAAAAGTGTTATTTTATGTACCACATGGTAAAGAATTAAGACCTGGTTATTTAACAAAAGATAATTCTTATGTAAAAAAATTATCGGATGCTGATATCCATGTTGTTATAGATGATGGAAAGATAAATGATTATTCGAAAATAATAGAAGAAGTTAAGGAAGTTTTTAAATGAAAATAAAACAGAAAATAGGTATAGTAGGTAATGGATTTGTAGGGGGTGCTGTGAGATATGGATTCTCACCTAATGTTGGAATAGATGCAGATGTAAAGGTATATGATAAAGACCCGAACAAAACAACACATACACTTGAAGAAGTTGTAGATAGTGATATAATATTTTTATCAGTTCCAACACCTTCTAATTTAGATGGTTCTATGAATATAGACATTGTAGATACGGCTTTGAATGATATAAATCAACACGGATCGGATGGCGTCATTTTACTTAGGTCTACAGTAGTACCTGGCACGACCTGGAAGTTACAATTGAAATACCCAGACCTTAGAATTTTATTTAATCCAGAATTTCTAACTGAGAGGTCAGCTCACTTTGATTTTATTAATCAAGACAGAGTTATTTTGGGTGGCCACCACGCAGATATCAGGATTGCTAGAAATTTATTCCGAGATAGATTTGGTTCTACTATTTCTATTTTAGAAACCAATTATGAAACGGCTGAATTGATTAAGTACATGACAAATACATTTTTTGCTACTAAAGTATCATTTTTAAATGATATGAAATTATTGGCAGATGAGTGTGGTGCAATATGGGAACATGCAGTTGAAGGTTTTGTTCGAGATGGTAGGGTTGGACATTCACATTTGGATGTACCTGGTCCTGATGGTAAGTATGGGTTTGGTGGTAGTTGTTTTCCAAAGGATATACAAGCAATAATTAATTTTAGTAAAGAACTTGATATTGATATGTCAGTATTGAGAGGTGTTTGGGAAACCAATCTGAAAGTAAGGCCGGAAAGAGATTGGGAAAAACTTAAAGGAAGGGCTGTAATAGATGAAAACAATTAGTTTTATACAACCCTCGCGTAATAATTTACGCTACTTAAAGTGGTCATATAATAGTATCAGAAAAAATCTTGGATATCGTCACGAGATATGTTGGGCTGATGATTATTCAGATGATGGAACATGGATGTGGATGAATAAGATTGCTGATGAAGATAAGAATGTAAAGATACATAGAAACTATGGACCTGGTAGGTTAGGACATACAATCTTATACGACACATTGGTAAATGAGTATGCTACTAATGATATTGTGATGATTTTTCACGCTGACATGTATGCTTGTCCTGGTATGGATGTGGAAATGCTAAAACATTTAGAACGCGGCAAGGTAGTTTCTGCTACCAGAATAGAACCACCACTACATCCCGATGGTCCTGAAAAGATACTTATGGATTATGGTATAGAACCTGAAGAGTTTAAAGAACAAGAGTTATTAACTTGGTTGAATTCGTCACCCGAATATACACATACTAAGATGGCTAAAATAACAACTGAAGGTATCTTTGCTCCTTGGGCTATTTACAAAGATGATTTTCAAAGGATAGGTGGACATGACCCGTTATACGCTCCACAATCAAAGGAAGACTCCGATATATTCAATCGATTCCAATTGGCTGGTTATGAGACAATACAGACTTGGAGAGGGTTTGTATATCACATGACTTGTAGAGGTAGTAGATTTAAGGATGGGGCTATGAGAAATCCTGCTGGTCAGGTATTTATGAAAGGTAGAGAATCAAGTGAGTGGTTAAGACAGAACCTCAGGAGTACCCGTAATTTCATCCGTAAATGGGGGCATATGGTTAAACATGATGAATACCTTAAACCTATAGTACCACCAAAATATGATGTAGGACTTAAAGCTTATAATTGTAACAAACAACTTTTAAGTGAGTTAGAACCTTGGTGTAGTAAAATATATCTAGACTTTGGTTCTGATTATGTACATGATTATAAAGAAAATGAACAACCAGATACAGACTTTAACTTGGATGAGAAGATAAAGATGTACGGCGATAGTGATATCACTAAAAAACATGGGGTGGTTGTGGAGTTTGATTGTGATAAACTTACACCAGACAACTTTCAAATAATAGTCAATTTGTCAGAGATGCTACAAGATAGTGGTGAGATAGGTGAAATGGAATATGATATTTTTAAATTTTATATAAATTCTTTAGAATCATATGAAAAAAACTTGGTTGTTTGTAATAGTAATTAGATATTTATAAGTGTAATAAGAGGTTATAATGGAAAATAAACTAGGTTCTTACATCAATAATTTGATGGCAACAGTAAGAAATACAGAAGAGAAAGATTATCTAAGGCAATTAGCCGTAGAAGAACTACAAAAAATAAATAATGATGTGGCTGGATTTATATTTAAGCACATTGATGAAATAGAAACTTTACCAGATTTTGATTCATCTCAAGCTGATAAAGTAGAGGAAGAATATTTACGACATTGGACTTGTAGTTATTGTGGAGAACACACACATGAAATAGACTATGATTATTTGTCTGGTACAGACCATTTGGGATGTGTATTAAAAGAAGAAGAATTCCTTCGTGAGAAAGAAAACAATCAATTAGAACTTAACTTTGGAGAAGAAGAATGAAAATAAGTAATGAGGTTAATGTAAAAATTAAAAATGTCAGAGCTGCTCTTGATGATGCTTATGATAAGTTAAATGTAACTTTACATAAGAAAAATACAGGCGCTAAGGTAACATATTCAGAAGTTAATCCTTTTGAATTGGTATCTGAGAACTTTGAATATATTACTAGTATAATTAGAGAATTACAAGGTTCTGAAATTATAGGGGATGAATAATGTCAAACGACCACGCTCAAGACCGATACGATCCACCAGCAGTTGGTAGTGATTGGGAAAAAGAATTTTTCGGTGATGTAAACATTGGAGAGGTATTCAGACTTAGACCAAAAAATAGTGCGAAAACATTTCGTAAGGTAAAAGATGGAATTGCTTTTGATATTAAAGAATTAAAAGAAGTTCAAGTAGGTGATAGAGACGAAATCTATGTCAAGTCGTAACTTCCAAAAACCTATACGAATTAAAGGTAAAAAACTTGTCCTTACGAAGAAGATGATAGAAGACTCTCAATCCCAAACAAAATCTAACATGGCTGCTGCTCGTTGGTTAGGTGTAAGTTATCTAACTTATCGTAAGTATGCTAGAATATATGGTTTGTTTGAAAGACATCTTAATCCAGCTGGAGTTGGTATTAAGAAAGGTTATGGTAAATGGTTGAAACCACTTGATGAAATATTAGATGGTTCTAAGAAATACCGTATGCGTCCAAGCTATATAAAGAAAAGACTTATCAAAGATAAGTGGGTAGAAGAAGAATGTAATTCTTGTGGATATAATGAAATTGTACTTGGTAAGGATAAAGTTGCTCTTCGGTTGGATTATATTGATGGGGATGTAATTAATAACAACTTAGATAATATAAGGTTATTATGTCCAAATTGTTTTTTATCACACAACGGACATATGCCGTCATCGGAGAGGTTTTACAAATGAAACAAAAAGCTGTTTTAATCAAAGACTTTTATAATGACAAAGGTGCTCTTCATGTTGGAGATAAAGTTGTTATCGAAGGACAGGCTGCAGATGGGCACATAAGAGTAATTACAGATACTGGTGCCATATACGTAATCCCATCACATATTATTAAAAAAACTTCTTGACAATTACATTATTTCTTCGTAACTTATTAATATGAAGAAAGTAATTAATTGTTTAAAAGAACACAATTCTGTTATAAACAAAAAATTGAGAGAGGTTACAATTGAAGAAGGCGAAAAAATCGCAGCAGAGTTATTCGAAATACTTAACAAACGAAAAGATGGCATTGGGTTGGCAGCTAACCAAGTTGGTATTGACGCTGCTGTTGCTGTACTTAATGTCAGGGAACCAATTGTCTTAATCAATCCGAAAATTATTTCAAAAGAAAATGAAATTGATTTTTATGAAGGTTGTTTATCTTATCCCAATAAAGGAGTACACACCAAACGATACAGAGATGTGATTATATCTACTGAACAATCAGAAAGTGATTGGTATTTTAGTGGTGCTTCACAACCTACAGATGGTAAGGGCAGTTGGGAAGAAAGTAAGAAAGAAGACCAAGAGTTGAGGACATTAGAAGCAGTATGTGTCCAACATGAGATTGACCATTTGAATGGTATCGTATGTATGGATAGGAAGGTAAATACTACTATTGTTAGAGATAAAAAGATTGGACGTAATGAAAAATGTCCATGTGGGAGTGGGTTAAAGTATAAGAAGTGTTGCGAGAGAAAATAAAATGGTAACTAAAAAAACAAATATATTAAGTAATATAAAAGATATGGTTCGAAAAGAATCAGATGATAAATATTTAGGAGCTATTGTCCGTCAGTACATTACGGAGATAAATAGGCAAGAAGAATTAATTTCAAATAACCCAAAACGTATATAAGGAGATATTTATGTTAGAGAAGAAAAGAGATAAGTATATTCATATTAAGAATGTTTTTGTTTGGTTTGGTATATTACCAATCTGTACTTTCTTAATGTGGTATATAATAGTTAAGTTAGGAACACTTGTAAGCTTATGGTTAGGAACTTAGGAGATAATGAAAAAATTGATTATATAATACTTGGTATTTTTATAGGTATAGGATTGGGATTTGTAATAGCTATGTGGGTGATATATGGATTTTAAAATAGAAGAAACAAAAGACTTTATAAGATTATTGATATTCTTAATAATCTCACCAGTAATTGGTATGGTCATGCTTTTAGGATTTATGGCAATTTCATTGGCTATGGTTTGTATGTTTATAAAAGATTTCATAATGGATAAGCTAGAAAAGAATAATGAAATACTTAATAAAAAAAGTTTTAGATAAGTATAAAGATAAACAATTGGATTTTAGTTCTGATGATATCAGAGAACAAATAGCTTCAGAAATAGAAGCAAAGTTAATACAAAATGAACAAATAATAAAGATAGAGCGAGAGTTATATCGAGGAGAAGGTTAAAATGGCTACAAAAAGTAAAACAAAAAGAACATATCGTAAAAGAAATATTGTTGGAAATTATAGAGGTTCTGAAGATATTTTCATGACGAAAGTCCGTGATGGATTTATAGAATTTTTAAGAAGTCCATTCAAAAGATATTGGTGGGGATAGATAGTGGTATTAGATAGTTTATTAGCAGGTGTAATGTTATTCAGTTCATTTGCCGTGAGAACACCAAATGTCCAACCGAACCCAGATGACTATGAGGTTAGTGTAGGGTTTAGTCACAAAAACTATTATGTTAATCGTCAATGGGAACGCGAACTTGGTGGTCAATATGTAGATGACTTGGTTTGGGCTAAATTGGATAATGGCATATACTTTAAACCAGAGTATATGAATAAAGAGAGTCAAGGTGTACGATATCTTAAGATGGACTGGCGTAACAAATGGAAAGATGTAACATATGGATTTACAAGTCGTAATAGTAGCGAAGATGTATTCAGTAGAAACTTTGAAACATTCTTTTCTTTTGGTATGAGTAAAAAGAAAACATATCGGGAAAAGATAGATGTGGAAGTATCGTTTGATGGTTATATGCCACCAGATGAGACTGGAGAAAATACTACATTTGAGTATGAAGATAAGTTTAAAGTATCTTGGAAATTGACAGAAAAATTAAGACTTTATAATTTAGGCGAAATAAAGAAACTTCAAGGTAAACAATTTTACAAGGGTAAAATAGGTTTAGAATATACATTCTAATATTTATAGGTAAGGAAATGAAAGTAGAAGAGTCAGCAAATCAATCCTTCACTCCGTACATATCGAGGTGGACGACAACCACCTCACATAAAATAAACTATATTATAGTTTATAAAAGTGCTTGACTTTATAGTATTTTATTATTATCTTTAGGAGTAATTGATATGAGTAATGTTTGGGAAACAGAAAGAAAAGAAATTGCCACTTGGTTATCAGGTTATCTTGCCATGATTAAGAAATGGGTAGATAAGATACTTGACAACGAAGACCATGATGTAGATAAGGTAAAAATTATCACACAGATTGATGAGTGGATAAAGTGGCTAGAAGAAACCAAACTTAAAATCATGAAAATGAAAGATACTCAAATAGAAAAAGAGGAACGAGTTCCTGGGGAGTAAAAAATGAAAAGGTTATTACCATTAATATGTTTATTAATTATAGGTTGTTCATCCAACATCACGTCACCTGAAGAAGATTGTGGTTGTGGATTAGATATAACATCTTCTTTACCAGTTACAAATGGAATTCACCAATTAGAATTTAATCAAAATTTAGCACAAACTTATTCAACTTTAGATTGTGAGACAGAGTGTGGTTGGTCACAACATATCCAATGGGATTCAGATTATATGTATCAAATAGTACCAAATCAATGGATAAGCTTGGTAAACCCAGCAAGTATGACCGATGAGTATGGTGAAGGTAAAATTGTATTTGCTGTTTGGGAAGAATTTATAGGTAAGACCATAACTATTTATGGTGGTTATACGGATGATTGTGGACATCATTTCGTAGATTCATTAAAAGTAAAAGTAGTTAATAATGAGTAGGAGATAGAAATGATTTATGTCTTGGTGGGTAAAGATTATGATATTATTAGTAAGATAGATTCGGTTACGCCAGGTGGTGCTAAACATTATTTTATGGAGAAAAAGAGGATATACGATGAGAAGAAATTTGACAAATTATGGAAAGTGATAACTAAAAAGGAATATGATTTAAATAAAGAGGCATTTGAAAGGAAACCATCATCTCATCCTGGGACAATAGAGTGGTGGAAAGAAGAACCCACTAATCCTGACATAGAATATGATAAATAGTTTGTCATATTGTCATAGAAAATTTAATGGAACAGATATTGTACTATATATGTAGAACATCGCCACAAAGTGGGATGTCGTTAGTTCAAATGAATAACATATTAGGAGTAATACAATGAACAAATTAATGTTTCATACAGGCAATATCCCTTTACCAGATAGGGATACTTTTTTAACCCCGTTTGACAAAATCTTTGACCAGATGTTGGATACACAATTTCCAGAAGTGGTCAAACAGGTTGGAGTCAAACCATATCAAGGTTCAGCGTACCCAAAGGTCAATGTATATGATTACGATGACAAAGTAGGTATCATTGCTGAGATTCCAGGATTAGATAAGAAACAACTCAATGTTGAAGTCGAAGATAATACATTAACTATCTCTGGCGATAAACATGGAGTGTGGGAAGAAGATGGTGCTACGGTACTTCGTAGAGAATTAAAAGCATCTTCATTCAAGAGGTCTTTTCAACTTGGGGAGTTATTAGATGGAGATGATATCTCTGCTAATTTTAAGGATGGAATACTTTCCATCGATATTCCGAAAGTAGAACCCGAACTACCGAAGAAGAACATCGTGAAAATCAAGTGAAAATGATCACCGTAGGTGATCACGGTTATATAGTTCTCGGTGTTGTGTCGGTCAATACTTCGTTTTCTACAGAAGAATTAAAGAGTCAATGGAGATTGGCCGACACTATTTTAGTAAAGGATAATGAATATTATGTTTGTGAACAAATTTTAAATGCAGAATTTAGTGATTTTAATGCTTGACAATAATAGTTATAAGAAAGTATATTATTGTTATGAAACAAACACAACCAGATTATATAGAAAAAGGAGTACGATATATGATGTGTAATTGCGGCACCT
>Ga0080013_1003528_pt1 | contig 16362 bp, 22 predicted proteins | sample ETNvirenome_6_85_FD_69236 | JGI IMG/M metagenome (GOLD analysis project Ga0080013, IMG submission 69236) | Marine viral communities from the Pacific Ocean - ETNP_6_85 (SPADES assembly) (version 2) | ecosystem: Environmental > Aquatic > Marine > Oceanic | place: Pacific Ocean | collected 2013-06-19 | reverse complement strand
TTTGCTGTGAGTTTTAAATTGTAAGTTGTCATTGTATTCTAATATACCTTTTATTCAATTTTTTAAGTATTGTTTTTTTGACAATTTATTTACATTGATACACGGATTGACCCGGTTTCATCAATGAAGTATAGAGAGTCATACGATACATAGCAATCTACATTAATCGCTTCAGCGTTCGCCGCACCAACATTGAGGATGAGCGAGATAGGTAGAGAAGACGATGCAGTGTTAATACCCGACTCAATAGCAGTTCTCTGAAACGCCTCAAGGTCAAGACCGAAAGGAGAGAATCGGAGAGTATTGGTCGCAGCACCCGCCGCCGCCGCCTGAGGCATATTCGCTACATCGCAATCAGCAACATAGGTGTTAATCGTAGATAAACCACCTGTACCATGAGCCGACCCAAGAGTCCCCCAGCACTTCGCAAGTTCAGCAATCGCTTCACCACGCTGAAACGCCTGGGCACCACCAGCGACCTGAAACTGACAATCAACAGGGGTCGGAGGATAGACAACCGAACCGACCTTTAACTGAAAATTATCTACATTCCCAGACCCACCATAACTTAAATTGTAGATATTCCACCGAGCCATCGCACCAGCACCATTGGTGTAATCATTACTTTGGGTAGTCCAGAACAACGAATTTATGGACCTCTTACGTGAAGGCATCCGAATCACCTGTTCACCCGTGGAGCCACCCGGCACTTCGCCTTGCTGGTGTTCCCAGTCCTGACCCGATATAACAAGTTTTCCATTCATCATCTCCTGCACCGACCTCATCTGCTGAATGACATCACGTCCTACTTCAACCAATTGAGCCGTGTAAGAAATTTTACGGATTGAGAGGTCAGTCGCAACGGGAGCAATATCCCATACACCAACATCATCCGGTACAGATACAATCAAAGAAATAGTGAGTGGGGCATCTTGACGGACAAGGGGGAGAGGGATTAATTTATCTTGAGTAAATAATCCACTGACAAGGGGCATCGTGAAACGATAAGCTCCTTGTGCTGGGACCTGTGTTAGAATATTGTGTCTGCAATTAGCATACGCCAGAGAAGTTAAACCAGCAGCGGCAGGGGCGACAGCACCCGCAAAACCACCAATGCTGTTGAAACCTCTTTGACCTTGGGTTAAACTTTCTGTAACCTTACCATCACTGCTTACCTGAACTGGGTCAAGTAGCGTAGCATGGAGACGGTTGTGTGCCTGAATTTCACTTAAAACTCGTCCTCCTTGCTCCACCCTCACGGTTTGAAACATCACAGCACCGCCACCTTGTTCAAATCCAAAAGTTTTAGCCCCAGCACCAGTGGTATTATTGACAACCTCAAATTCTAAATAACTCATCTGTGTATCCAAAAGACTGTTTGGGGATTCAATCTGAATGCGGATTTCTTGCGTCCCATCCACATTGAAACTTGTTCCGTTCTGGGGATAGAAGCGACGACGACGGGCAATTGCAGGGACAGAAAGCGGCAAAACATCTTGATAATTTATTGAGGAGGGTAGAGTTCTTTCCATGGTTTATATTTATAGATATATTTTAATTTTTAGGTTTTATTTTAGTTTTTTATTATTTAAATAAATAAATTGTTATAGAATCAAATATGATATATAAAGGTTCAAAAGGCAATATAAGTTTATTTTATAACGGCAAATTAATATCTAATTACCCTTTAACAAAAAAAAAGAAAGTAAAGGATTATCTCTATCAAGGAGATTATGTAATTAAAAACAGTAAAGGTATACCAATTTTAGTACAAATTGATGCATACAAAAAATTTTGTGATTTAATGTATTATAGAAAAAACAACAACTTACCAATCTACAGAAGTGACCACAAATTATTTTTGGGTTCGCTGATGGCGTTGTTAAGGTTAAAAATAATAGATAATGATGATAATAATGGTTATTTCATAATGACAATCTGATGTAAATATTCTGCCCGTGAAAAGGCTGTATACAACATTCTTAATGACCTCATCTTATTCATATCAATATATAATTTACTTTTGGCGGTTTCACCCTGAATTGAATGAATTGTGAAAGCGTGTCTCAATTCACTCTTAACTCCCTTGAGTTTGGTATAGACAATATCACCATTGCTATAATCCAAACAATTTTCAAGTACAATGTATTTTTCTAAATTTTTATATTTTTCACTGTAATAATCTTTTGTCTTATGTGTAGGACAAATAATCAAATCTTCGACATTATATTCAATACTATCTTTATCAACTACATCAATCCCAAATATACTTTCTTGAAATTTTGCACCCATCAAAAAGTCTTTGCCGTCTTTAATTAATCCCCTCATAAAATCCAATCTCTTTTTCAATTTAGGACACTTGCATCTTCTGTTGTTTGTATGTTCTACAACCTTAATATCATCGTCAATTGTAAATTCTTCACCACTTACTGGAGGTAATTGAAAACCTAAATCACCACAGAAAATTATTTTATGATAATCAAATCGGTTCATAATATCATACTTTTTCTCATTACACATCATACTAACCTCATCAATAACAATAACAGAATATTTATTATAAATTGGTCTCCACTTATCAGGGTCTTTATCAACCAACCACGCATCAACACTTGTATCAATACCATATTCTTTTGCTTTAGTTCTTGATAATTTCCACGAAGGAGCAACATACAAAACAGAGCATAAACCCTTATCAGTTAAATTATTATGGGTCTTACCACATCCACCTGCTCCAATGTGTAATTCAAAATCATTGTGTTCTCTGAAGGGTCCAAAATCAAACTCATAACTGTACTTATTTTTCACAAAATAATCGGTTTCAATATAATCAATAGTAATCTTGTCTTTTTTTCTAAATAGAGGAGTTGTTTCAACATCACCTTGAAAATAAATCCCATCAACTTGAACTGCGATAATCTGATTAATATCTTTAAATTTCGACAGTTGCTCCATTAAATTAATTCTCGCATAAGAAGTAATGAAACTTGCAATGTGACATTGATGATAAACTTTTTTCTTTTGGTACTCAATAACACCTGTGTCGCAATAATCATTAAACTTAATATCAACATCATCATTGTAATTATGATTTAATTCAGCAAACTCAATATCCTTACAATCAAAATTATATCTGTTTTTAAAATTCATTGTCATAGTATTACCAAACCATCTACAATAATGACTTATACCATCTTCTTTATCATACATCTCATCATAAAAATTAATATCAAAACCAGTACCCCAACAACCACCAATAATATCAAAAGTAATACCGAGTGATTGATAATATTTCAACTCTGGTGAAGGGTAAGCATTGTAATCATGAAGAACCTTTAATTTTTCAATTACATCACGAGTTTTTTGAGTGGGGTCTAAAAATTTATCTTCGTGAAAATCCCATCGGTATTGGGGGTATTGATGTTTAATTTTATCAATATAATTTGCATAAATAGGCATATCACAACTTACAGGATTTTCAGGTTCATTGTGATAATACCACTGACATTGCTTATTAATTTCTTTTAATTCTTCATTATCAAAATTGATGTTTTTTACCTGATATATCCCCAGTTCAATAATTTTGTCCGTTTTTCTGAAATCACTAATCTTACCCAAATAACCCTCATAAAAATTGCAATCTTGACCACGGGTATAAGACTTACTCATATCAATGTGATTGAGTGTATCTTTATCCATATCATCATCATCACCAAATAAAACAGATTGATTTGCGTGACAATTTTCTCTTAAAAATTCACTTAATGCTGGATTATCATAATATTCGACTTTAAAAGCGTGTAAATTATTTTCTTCTTCAAACTCCTTGACAGCCCCTTTATATCCTTCATCCTCTTTTAATTTATAGATTGTATCCAGGGTATTGACTTGAGTAATGCCTGACCGACCTTGTTTCCACATCTTAAAATCTTTTTCATTGTTAAAGATTTCAATCAATTCTTTTTTACTTACCTCTTCATAATTGTCAAGACTATTCACTTTATTCAATTCAATGTGATTTAATCTTGTATTGATATATTTAAACGTTTTTAATGGTTTCTTCTGACTTCTTATTTCAATAAATTTTGTTTTATTATTAACAGTACTTGGTAAATCAATCTCAATCGCGATTTGCAGTTTATTACAAATCTCCGCGATACGGTCCTCGGGGACACCATTGACAAACTCTTCTTCATACTTATCACACAACTTAAGTTTTCTCATATAATTATATTTCGCACTTTTACTTTTCGCATCACTTAAACAATTATTCGCCCATTCTCTGATGGGTTTCAATAAACAATTGGTCACACCCTCCATAAAATATTGGGAGAAATTGGATTTATCGACTTTATCAAGTGTCATTATCAATAGTTGTGCTTGAAAATTAGGTTCAAGACCATCATTAATTGCATGGGAGAATGCGTTATATTCACTATTAACCATTAAGAAATAACTAAACTCATCCCACCATCCACTATATCCTTCACCAACTGGATGGACTTCTTGAATTTCATCTTTTACAACCGCCTTATCACCATTGGTATATTTAAGAGCAAAGTGCACCGTTTGTCCCGCATAATTCTTAAGAAGGTTGTAAAAATAACTGAAAGGATTGTTTGGATAAACTTGATTATAAGTCACACGGCGTACATTGGTAAAATCCTTAATAATCTTAATTCTTTTAAATCTCCCAGTTTCTTTATTATAATTTAAATTAGGCGGCAGAACACTTTCAGGTTCAACACCCATATCCTCGATATACAATCTATAAATCCTCTTTGCTGTAAGACCATAAGGGTTGATTTTGACATCTTTATCCGTGAAAGGATTGTAGATTGCAGTTTTGTTATTCATATTATTATAATATATATAATATATTTTTTTTAAGTATTTTGATTTTATGACAAAATAATTAAACGAAAGTTTCAAATTTTAAAAAAATAAATTAATAGGAGAAAAACCACCCTTTACTTAATACTTCTTGTTTTTTAACTTGATTATTTAATATTGCATCTTCTTGTCTTTGTTTTTCTTTAATTGCTTCTTTAATTATACTCAAATCACTTTTAATACAACCCACATCAAATTTAATAGAGTTCAGTGTTTTTTTAATATCCAGGAGTGCATCTTCAACACGATTTATTGGTTTAGAACAACTGGGTAAATCACTCATCCTTATTATCTTCTTTAGATAATTTATAAACCTTATGGATCTCAATTTTAGGGTAAAATTTAAACTTTCTGTACTTCTTGACTTCTTTCTTTTCACAAGATAAATCGGCAACTTGATTGTAAGATAATCCCAACTCTTCGCCCAATGCCTTTAGACTGTCATACTCTTTATTCAATAGAATAATATTCTGTTCAGGGTGGTATACTTTGCAAATAAATTTCATTCTTTTATTATATTACTATATTTTTTTTAAGTATTTGTTTTATTAACAAAAAGGTACAGTTTGATACAACACACAATTCTTTAAAATCCCTCTTGGTTTAATTAATCCATGAAACCAATTTGAAATATTTCTTGGTTCAACATCCAAAACATAACCCATCTCTTTAATCGTCTTAAACTCCATAATTTTTAATAAATCTTTTTTCTCATTATTTTCAAACAACCATAAGACCCAATTACGCTTTTTCATTATATAATACATAATATTATATTTTTGTCAAGACTAAGTAACCACCCGCGATATAATACGCTGTTGATGACATACTCGCTTCAACCCATAATGCGTTATCTATTTGACCGTCCATAGTTGTTGTTAATGTATATTCTGTATTTGAAGTAGATCCCCCAAGATAAACATAAGTCGATGATATAGGATTAGAAGCACTCCAAGTTTTAACTTCATACATAGTAATCGTTTGTGAAACTTGATATCCTGTAGATCCTCTAACATCCACAAAAATCTTAGTCGCTCTCCAGCCATTCGGTACATTAATGAATCCTTGTAATTCTAATGATGATGTCATGACTTTACCACGACCAGCAACAAGAACCGATGTAAAATCATCTTCAATAGCATAATTGTAATAACTATTATCATCATTGGGTTTCCAAATACCTTGACTAAAGGCTAATTTATAAACTCCAGGAGAAGTTTCATAAACATTATCGGGTAGAATTAAATTAGTAGAACTACTTAAATCTAAATAAGTGCAAGTTGTCCCAGGATTCATATAATAACTTGAACCCGTGATTGCTGTGGTAGTGCCGGTTGCATTAAAAGTAATACTTGTCATATCAGTCAAAGTTTTATCCAAGTCAATCGTGTCTGGATTGGTTGTTGTGTCTATTGTTATATTATCGCCACCCTGATAAGTTGTATCTGTATCTGTTGAATTAATTGTGATTGCGGCTGAACCATCATAAGTAGTCCCCGATGAGAATGTAACATTCGTCCCAGCAGTTAGAGAATTTGGGACTTTAAGTACTTGATTTTGTGCTCCTGAACCTCCAGAATTATTGATTGTAGTCCCATCATTATCAGTTAAAAAAGCATTACCGATTAAACTCATACCCGATGAAGCGGTATAAGTAATTGATGTTGCATTGATTGTATCAGCAACACCACCATCCCATGAAGCATTACCAGAAGAATAAGTAATATTCGACCCAGCAGTTAAAGCATTGGGGACAATAGTGCTATTTGTACCCCATTCAGTCGCATTACCTTCACCATTAGATATTAACACTTCACCCTGTATCCCGGGATCTAAAGTATCACCCACTCGTAGAGTATGTTGTAAATTTAAATCGGTTAAATTACCTGTCACCATCCCTGTAACTGAAGCCATTATACTATTAACTTATATATTATTTTGCAAGATTTTTAACAAACATTGCACGTCTAAAAGTTGTTAATGATGGATTATATTTACTTTTCTTATCTCTGTAATTTTTAATCACATAATCAGCATACTTATCAACACTCATCCCTTTTGCTTTGGCTTGTCTTGTAAACGCTCCCTCCTTTAAATTTTTGTATGGATTGTCTCCGTTCTTTGATTTTTTAGGCATTCTTTATATTAATAATAATATTATTTTTTTGGGGGGATAATAATACCACTATTTTTATATAAAATATTATAAGGGAAATCAAACTCCTGACAATAAGTCTCCCATGGTCTCACACACTCATCAAGGGACGGACAATAACTATATCCACAACTTGTGCAACAACTATTTTGAACAGCCAGTCCATCAAGTAATATATCCACGGCGTCCGGTTTATGTACAATAGGTACAGACCAAATTACAGGTAATCCAAATAAACAGCGTATGACATTCTTCATTATTTTATAATTAATATATATATATAAATATATCCCGCCTTAAACTCTTTTTAGATTAATTAAAATTATTTTACTTTATGTAAAAAAAATATCTACGATAATATAAAAGAATGGAAGAGATTGAAAGCGAACTTGAACAAAAATCCGTCGAGAGAGTCACAGAAGAAATTCAAGAGGTGGAGCCCGAGCCATCGCCAAGCATAAAACCAAAGAAGACCAAGAAAGTTAGAAGTGAAGCCCAGAAAGCAGCGTTTGAGAGAGCAAAATTAAAGAGGGCAGAAAATATCAAAAAGAGAAAAGAAGATGCGGCACAAAAGAAACTTGAAAAGAAAGTCACAAAGACACAAATTAAAGAAAGGGTTAAAGAAGAATTACAGAAAGAAACAAAAGTTAAAGAAGTTACTGCAATCCCAACGGGTCCTCAACACACAGCACCTTTACAGAGACAGACATCAGTAAGAGACGACCCACGTGAACAAGTCGTACAGAATCATTATTATTATTATGGTATGCCTCCACCTCAACCTCAAGAGTCACAACCACCTAAAAGAAAAAAGAAAAGCAAGAAAGGCAAAAGACCTCCAACGCCTTCAAGTAGTTCAGAAGAAGAACACAGTGATGTTGAAGAACCAGAAACTTATCAAGAACAATATAAAGAACCAGAGCCTGAACCAGTTTATTATGAACAACCTAAAAAAGCGAAATTTAAATTTAACTATGTATAAAATATAATGTATAATATAAATAATGTCTTATACAGCAGCAGAGATTAAAGGGGCAAAAAAAAGAGGACCCGAACGCCACTTATCCAAAAAATATAATTTTGCGGGACCTGGTACAGAGTATGCCGCCAGAATGAAAGGTTCTGATTATTATGAAGGGTTAATGAAAGCAGCAGGTCGCCCTCTTATAGGTACTAAACCTTATAATAAACCTTATGATAAAGTCGATTCTTGTGGATTACCCCACGATAAAGTATTTAATGACCCTAATGCATCAGCGGCAGAAGTCCAAAAAGCAGATGCGGTTTTTCAACAGTGTGCACTTAAAGCGGCACAAGATACTGATGTCCCCGATGAAAGATTAAGAGGAATATTCGCTGCCGGTGGATTTGAATTAAAAAAACGATTGGAAGATGCTGCGATATTAAGAAAGGGTTCGTGGGCACAAGGTGGAGAATCAAGGACAAAACAATTGTTAAGATTAGGGACCAAATATGCTGGGACTGGGATAGGCAATAAAGTATCAAGTATATTGAGTTCTATCAAGGGGACTAAAACAAAATAAAGTAATTTTCTAAATTTTTATTTATTCTTTATTACTATAAAGAATGAGTACTTTTATTTCAGGAGTAGCGAATCCAATGACAGAAGCGTTATACAAACCACCACCGAGAAAACCACACACACGGACACCACCAAAAACTCCCGGGTGGATGATTCAAGGGCTTCATAAACCGAAGATGACGAAAGAAGAAAGAGAGAAATTTATCGAAAAAAAAAGAGAAGAATGGGCATCACAGGTAAATACAAGAAAAGGAGACCTCGGGGACGCAATTAAAGAAAAACCTTTTGTGACTCACGAGAAGGTAGAACCGAAATTAGATTTTCATGCACTTCAGAGTGGTGATATTCATGCTGTATTAGGTGATAAATTTGATGCAATACTTCAAGAGTATGGACACAAACCTCTCCACAAACCTCCGATGAGAGGGACTAAAAACACAGGGGCAGAAGCATCCGCCAATTAAATATAAATATATTATATAAAATAATGACAATCGCACAATGGGTAAAGAAACAGAAGAAAGAGAGCGACGCAGATAGAGCGGCAGGTCGCCCGAGCAGAGTTCAACGGGCAGCACAGAGAGTGATAGAGCAGGGGGAGGAGAAGGAGCGGAAGAAGGAGGAGAAGAAGAAGACGATGCAAGTAGTTAGTGGAACAGCAGGTGTGGTTCATAAGAACCCGTCCAAGACACCTGCGGTTGTAGCGGACACCAGCGTGAAGGAACACCTTTATGGGTGGGGTGGGACACGCACGGCATTAGGTAGTAAGGGTGGTTCTACTGATTCAATTGGTGATAAAGATAAACACCCTTATCCCAAGGGAACTAAAACTATTGAATTTGTGGCTGACCCTACTAAAATATATTAACTTATATAAACAATGTTTGGAATACTTGGAACAGCACTTGGAATTGGAGCGGCTATCCCTACTCCATTGGTAGATATCGCACTTGATGAAGCGAGGGATAAAGTAATTGATGTTGGATTAAAAACTCTTGGAGTTCAGAAGGGTACAAAGAAAAAATAATTATATTGTATAAAGTATATAATGACTTCAATAGAAGAAAAAGAGTATGACAAAAAGATTGTGATAAGTGGTCAAAAATTTACCTGTGATGATGTTGATTCAACAATCCCAGCACCATTACCTCAAAAAGGTGGATTCGCAATATTAATTGTTGGAAAACCTGGTATGGGTAAGACATCCTTAATTTTATCACTTGTATGCAAACAGGGTAAAGCATTCAATCGCAAATTTGATAAAGTTTATGTATTTAGTCCAAGTTTAATTACTATGGAGGATGACCCCTTTGAATTAATACCAGAGGAACAGAAGTTTGAGGATGTAACACTTGAAAATCTTGATGAAGTTCTTGAAGATATAAAAGACAGTGGAGAGAAAGTATTATTAATTCTTGATGATGTAATTGCAGATATTCGTGGTAAAGGTAAAGGAGCAATAGAAAATAAATTACACAAAATATTTTTTAATAGAAGACACTTATGCGGTGCCGGTGGTTCTTGTAGTATCATTGCAACAAGTCAAACATACAATAAGATTGACCCCAAATTGAGGAAAACAGCATCGCAATTGGTTCAATATAAACCAGTTAAAAAAGAGGTAGAGAATATTTATGATGATATTATTCAAATCCCAAAAAAAGAATTTTATGATGTATGTAAATATATTTATGATAAAAAACATAATTTTATGTACATTGATACACAATTACCAGAAGATAAGATGATTCATAAAAATTTTAATCAATTAATTATTTCAAGTCCAAATATTACTACGGATTATTCACTGGCGGGACAATAGGGGGTACAATAGGTTCTTGAGGTTGTGGTGGATTATTATTATTATCCTCTTCTTCATCACTCTCACTTTGAACTTCTCTAATGCAACCAATTAATCCCCAACATAAAGTAATATTTTTACACCGGGACTTAAATATCACCAATAATGTCGACCCAATTGCCGCCGCAGATATTGTTATAAAATTACTATAATCGTTAGGTGTCCATAAATCAAACCCCGTTAAAGGCGGTGTAATATTAGATTCACTCATTATATAATAGTATTAGTTAAAATTAATTGTAAAATTTGGTTTTTCTTTTATTTTATTATTATATAATTTACTATTATTTAATTTATTTGATTTATTTGATTTATTATTATTTAATTTATTTTTTTGATACCATTCTTTAAAATATTCAGATCTATATACTTTTTTAACTCTATTTTTTTCTAATATTGATTCTCTATTATCCCAGTAATACTGTTTAGATCTTATCCTTTGTTTATTTTTTTGTTTATTAATATTTTCTTCTTTTATTTTTTTTTGTTTTTCAAGAAATTTTAAATAATAATTTATCATTCTATAATTATTAATTAGATTTTATTATTTCAGTTAATTCATCAATAGGAATTAAATAATGCTTAATGGCATTAGTGCCAGTTATTTTACACTTAAAACTAGTGTCTTCTTTCAGTTCATACTCAAATATTTTATCAGTAAAAACAAATACATAATAAACTTTATAGCCTTCATCAATTTTTTTAAAACCTTCAGTAATTTTATTAGCTGTTATTATAGTTTCGCTATATTGTGTTGATTTAATTCTTCTACCTTTAATTTCAACTATTTTTTTTTCTTCATCATCTTTAAAATCTAATACATCAAATATATTTTTTTCATTACGTTTAAAATTACACTTATAATAATCATTAATTATAGGTAATGTGTTATCTTCTATGGCTTGTCCTAATTTCCATAATTCCTTATTAAATTTCATTATATATATACATACTAAAAAAAATATATATTGTTCTATCAATTCTATAATATATAAATATAATATATATTATATAATGGATGCTGAAAAAAGACGGAATATCCAATATTTTAAGCAGAGACACGCCTCAATACCAGTTAATCCTGATACTCCTGAATTTTTAGACAGATTTGAAAACGTTGAATCTTCTAGAAGAAGACTTTTAGAACTTCAAAGACTAAAAGTAGACCCATCAAAAAAATTAAAGAAAGCATTAAAAAAAAGAGAACGTAAACAAAAAAAGGGAGCTAAATCTAATTTAAGAGGTGAACTAGCAGAAAGTAAAAGAAAACAAACAATATTTGAAAAAGGACAAAGACGATATAAAGAAACACAAGAACCAAGGGTTTATGGTGAGGGTCCAGCTCCTGATTTGGCAAATATTGTAGCAGGATTTCGAGGAGCACCAGCTGGGGCTGGTGGGTTTAATTTTGATCCAGCAGTAGAACAACAACGATTAAGAATAGAAGATAGACGAAGACAAAATAATTTTCAAATAGCACAAGATAGACTAAGATTAGAAGCAGACAAACTAGTATTAAATAGAGAAATAGCACACAGAGACAGAGACGAAGCAGCGGAAAGATTTGAAATACAACATCAAGCAGATACACGATTTCAAACCGAGGATTTAATATTAAGACAAAAACAAATAGCAGCAGAAGAACAACGTCTACAAGAAGACGCAAGAGCATTAAATAGAGATTTAGATATTAGAGACCGTGACGCAAACGAATTAAGAAGATTAGACGCTGAACAACAACAAATAAACGCCGATAGAGACGCACGACGAGAAGCAGAGCAAAAAAGACAATTTGACGAACTTTTAGCATTAGATAAAGAGCGATTAGCACAACAACAAGGGTTAAGAGGACGAGAGAGACAGGATCCAGATTTAGCAGAGCCTATACCAGAAGATGAAGAATTATTACAATTACGTGAGAGATTAGGTCAAGTAGAAAGAGAACAGGCCATAGGTCAGGGAGTATATCAACACGAGAGAGAACGAGCAGATGATGATAGAAGAATGGCAGATGAAAGAGACGCAGCACAAAGGGCAGAGATGCGACGACTTGCTGACGAATTAGCACAAGAAAGAGCACGACCACCACCAGAACGAGAAATACAATTTGAAAGGGTTGAAATTCCAACTACTGGACTATCAGCAGCAGATAGGCAATTTTTAATGAGAGGATTACAAAGAGTGGAACAAGGACAAGTGGGAATTTATGAGCAACAGAATGCAATACAACAACACTTAATAAGAACAGGTAGAGAAGATGACGACCAAGCAAGACAACAACTAGTAGACAGAGTTGAAACAAGAGACCAAGCTTTAGACCCTATTGAATTTACCCCTAGACCATCTGATACAGATGATGATGATGATACAGATGAGGAAGAACGGGAATTGGCTAGACAATTTAGACAACATAGAGGAGAACAACCCGAAGCACCAGATACAACAGAAATAGGCACAGATCCTATAGAAGAACTAAATATACCAGGTGATGTAGTTACAGGTGGGGGAGAATTAGATTTACCAGCTATTGACGTTCCAGGTGGTGTTCTTCATCCACCACCTGATACATCAGACATAGGCACAGGAACAGAACCTATATCAGAACCCGAACCACCAGATACAACAGAAATAGGCATACAAACTGATGAAATTGATGATGATGATGATGATGATGAACAAGGTAAAGACTTATCTGAATTTGGAGGAGGAGGAGGAGAACCAGAACCAGCACCAGCACCAGCACCAACACCATCACCCAAACCCAAACCCAAACCAAAACCCAAACCCAAACCCAAACCAGAACCAGAACCCGAACCACAACCTAAACCAGAACCTAAACCAGAAGATTTACCAGAATATAAGAAGCACCAAGAAGCACTACAGGAGGTGGGAGATCTTGAGGCTGAATTAATTAATATTGTGGCTGAGCGGGAGGATACATCCCACCAAGTCGGAAGGGCTAAATTTGTAGGACCTGGTGAACAGGCTACTGAATTTGACACCTATAGACGTATGAGCGATATTGAAGGAGATGAAAAACAAATAAGAACACTACTAAAACAAGCACGACAGCGAGAAGATAGAAAGTATAAAGAATTTCAAGCAGCAGAAAAAAAACAATTAGAAAAAAAAGAAAGGTTTGAAGAATTAGAAGGAGCACAAGAAGCAATGTTACAAGATACACAAACAAGCAGACGAAGTGGTAAAGGTAAAGGTAAAGGTAAAGGGAAAGGTAAAAGTAAAAGAAAGGCTAGAGGAAAAGTAGAAGATTTACCAGCAGAACCAGCCCAAGCAGTGGAAGAAGAAGCAGAGGATATATTCGCACTTGAACCGTGGCAAGAAAGATTATTCCCTAAATATAAACCAAGTAGAGATGATATAGAAGGTAGCTTAGCTGCTTATGATGAATCACTAGACACACTTGAAGTAGAATCAAGAGGAAGAAAAAAAGGACAGAAAAAAGGAGACGATTTAAGACCTTCTGGATATATTTTAGAAAATCCAGGCGACACTGAAGAAAAACATCTTAATCCTGGTGGAAGAGTTAATTTAGTTTCTAGAGAAAAAGGATCCTATAGATTTAATACAGGTCAAGGGGATAGAGGAATAACAAGAATAACAGAGGGTGAATTAAGAAGGATGTTAAAAGCCGGTAAATTAGTATTAAGAAAAGGTAAAGTTGCTAAAAGAGATAAAAAATTATTTTAATTAAAAATAATAAATTAAATATAAAATAATTTATTATAGAATATAATAGTATATAATATGCCATCAGAAATAGCCAAAAAAGCTTTAGAAAATAATGCTATTACGCAAAAACAATACGATAAATTACCTGCTCCTTTATTAGATAAAGTAGCAAAACATAATTTAGAATTACAGAAGAAGGCAAGAAAAAAACCAGCTAGAGGAGGGGTAAAAGAAGTTCATAAAAAAACAGGTAGTAAAGCACACCAAAAAGGACGACCTAGAAAAGGTTCAAAAGTAATTGTAGAAAAATAAATTTAAATTATTTTATATTATATATATATATTATGAACCATCAAGAAAAATTAGAGTTGAAAAAGTGTAGAAACGTATTAATACAATCTAATGATCCTAGATTTAATTATATTGTTTTAAAAAAAGATGATATAGATAATTTTAATGAAACACCTGAAATAATACCTTTACATAAATATGATTATAGTTTTAAAATTGATGAAGGCGATGAAGGAAAATTACCTAAATTAACGCCAGCTAGTTTAGCTATGTCATCAACTTCATTAGAAGATTTAGAAGGATGGTATGCCGCAAAATATCCTAAATTACCTAATGAATATCACGGAATAATGGCTAGATATTCTTCTGGGGAATTATTAACAAAAAAAGAAACTAAAAATACTTTAAAAAAAAGTAAAAAAAAAAATAAAGATTTACCAGTAGGTTTTAAAGTTTATGAAAATATTAAAAAAGGACCGCCTAATTTTACAATTGATTTTAAATAAATTATATATTATATTTATATATAATTTATTATGCCTATAGAAAGTTTCTTATTATATAGTAGTTTATTTGTTAATTTTTGTTATTCTTATCCAAAAGTTAAAAATTATTATAGAATATTAATAAATAAATAATATATATATATATATATATAAATTTAATGGATCATAATATTAATGCGGTTAATGTATATGCTGTAGATGAAGAAAAATTAAAATTTAGAGTTATTATAGCTATTAATGGTTTAAGATATAGACAGGCTCCACCTCTGGCGGCTACTTCTGTTGTAGATGGTGATGGACAATATGAAATAGATATACCTGTTCCAACTTCTATAGCTAATAGTGACAAATATAACCAGTGTTTAATTAAGTGTGATGTTTTTAGTGCTTCTGCTGGTGCTGGCGTGGCTGCTCCCACGTGGTGCCAAGGTTACGGAACACCAGGTGGAGGTGCTGCTACAGATGGAATTACGTTAAAGGCTCCAGTAATTGAATTACAATTAAACACAGCAACGCCTCAAACTTGTAATAGTATTATTAATGATGATTATGCCGCAGCTCAAGGAAATTTAATTCAAAGTGGTAATAAATCAGCTCCTGTAATAGATATAGGCGGATTTCGTCAAATCATACCAGGGCAAATTGTAAACGTGGGTAATGGTGTAAATTTTACAGTTACGAATGCTGGACAGGGGTGGCTAGGTATGTTAAGAGATTCACAACCTTTATTATGTAGTAATCCTTTCGGGCAAAAAATAAGAATAAGATTTATAGACCCATTGAGTAGGGCTAAGATGTGTATAATGAATAATGCAGGGTTAGCTAATGGTGATGTTGGAAAATATTATATACAGCTTGAAGTTGTAATGGTTCCTAATAAAACTTAAAATTTTTAGTATAGAAATTATAATTATATATATAAATTATATATATATAATGTCAGAAGGTCGTGTTTTGCCACAAAGTGTTGACTACACTAAAATTTTACCTTTAGCGGTAGAAAGTCGTAGCCGTAGACGTTCTTTTTTTCCAACTAATGGACAAAGTTTCAGTTCTTCTGCTAATAATATTATTAGAATTGATATTTCGGCTAGTGCCTTTTTAGATACTAAACATAGTTATTTAAGATTTAGATTTACTAATAATTCAGGTCAGGCCATGGGCTTTGACTATGGAGGCGGTCAGGGTATAATTAGACGTCTAAGAATAGAGCAAGCAGGAACCGTTTTATCTGATTGTAACCATTATAATAAATTATTAAGTTCAATAATTTTACCTTCTCAGCTTGGTGTGGATGGTAATGCTCATAGAAGTTTAACTGAAGCGCAACGGTTCGCGAGTGATTCTGCAGCAGGAAATAGTATGTTACCCGCTCCCGCGGCAGAAGTGAGCGGTGCGATTATCAATACTTCAGCGAATGGTA
>Ga0080013_1003527_pt1 | contig 16370 bp, 12 predicted proteins | sample ETNvirenome_6_85_FD_69236 | JGI IMG/M metagenome (GOLD analysis project Ga0080013, IMG submission 69236) | Marine viral communities from the Pacific Ocean - ETNP_6_85 (SPADES assembly) (version 2) | ecosystem: Environmental > Aquatic > Marine > Oceanic | place: Pacific Ocean | collected 2013-06-19 | reverse complement strand
ACCCTCTCCGGAGGGGGTTGAGCCCGCACTTCCCCCCGAGCTGGAGGCAGAACTGCCCTCAGCACCAGAGGCGCTCCCGCCTCAAGAACTACAATAAGGAGAAAGAATGCAAATGGCCCAAGACCACCTTCAAGAGACAATTGATCATGTAAATGGACTAATGGCAGAGAGAGCAGAGGCAACTTCGGGTCCCGAACCAGGAACCGAACCCGAAGCAGATACCGCAATTGCGGTGGCGGAGGAGGTTACCCCTGAGAAAGAGCAGAAGCCGGAGGAAATCACCCCTGTAAAAGAACCGGAAGAGACCACAAAAGACTTTAGCCGGAGATTCGCGCAACTGGCGAAGCGGGAAAAGGGTGTTAGGCGGAGCCAAGAAGACTACAAAAGGCTCCAGCAGGAGGTTGAGGAGTTAAGGGCTCAGCAGGGCAACCCTAATGATGCAGCCAGAGAGCTTGAAGAACTGCGGAAGATTGCCGCCGAGAACCCCAGGGAGTTATTGTCGCGGCTCGATCTCGACTACCAGAGACTGTCGGAAGACATCCTTAGTGGCAATAAGAAGCCCGATGACTACAAGCGAGACTCCAGTATTGATAAGCTTCTGAACCGAATTGACCAACTTGAGTCAAAGTTAAGTAGTCGTGAAGAACAAGAGGTTGTTTCGAAGCAGGAAACCGCGTACAATAATTTTATTGACGAAATCCGCAATTTCGTTGAAACTAACAATGAAGACTTTGAACTTATACATTCTAGAGACGCGCACGGATTAGTCGCGGAAGTAATGCAAGAGCATTATAACTCGTCCGGGCAAGTTTTGGAGTATAAGCAGGCGGCGCAACTAGTCGAGGATCACCTCGAAGAGGAAGCCCGCAGTTACTTTGGCAGCAAGAAAATAGCCAAAAAATACAGAGATTCCTTTGGGAACGAAGCGAAAACAGAAGCCCCTCGGCAGCCAGATTCAAGGCCGAAAACATTATCAAATTCAGTTGCGGCGGTCGGAATGACCACGGACGGCGAAGCTCACTCTAAACCAATGACTAGAGACGAGCACCTCGACCATCTTGCCCGCAGCTTTAAGTTTTTCGGCGAATAGGCGGCGCACTGTCTCCTATTGCTTAGTAATTCGCGACCAAGGAGAATAGAAATGGCAACAGCCCCATTAAGCGTCGGTATTAATGCCGGTGAAGTATCAGAAGCGGTAAAGCAGCATTACAAAGATTTTCGAATTAAGGACCTTGTTTACAAAAACAATCCTTTCTACGCACTAATTCCCAAGTACGAGAAATTCGGCGGCTTAAATATGCCGATTCCTCTACTCTACGGAAACCCTCAAAACGTTTCAGCCAACTTTGGCGTTGCGCAGGGAGAAACATCAACATCAAGTCTGGGCCAGTTCCTTTTGACCCGAGTCAAGAACTACTCAGTTGCTTCTATTACTGGCGAAGCCATCAAGGCAACCGAAGGTAAGGCTGATTCTTTTATCCGGTTCCTGACCATGGAAATTGACGGAGCGATTCACGCACTTGCTCGTGACCTCTCTGTTCAGCTCTTCCGTAACGGAAGTGGCTCTGTTGGCCAGGTGGGCAGCGTCGCCAGCACCACGGTTACTCTTGCGAATCCTGATGAAATCGCCAACTTCGAGGTTGGTATGAGCATTAAGTTCTCCCCCAATGTTGGCGGAGACTCAGCCCTAACCACCGCAACAACTATCAGCTCTATTAACCGAAGCGCTGGATCATTCGTTGTTGCAAGCGACACTGGCATATCAGCTGATGAATACATCTTCAGGGCCGGGACCGAGGCAGCGGCAGCCCTAACATCAACATCTGCTAAAGCCATTATGGGCTTAGACGGATGGCTGCCAACCCAGGCGGTTGTTGATGCCGCTGGTGCAGATATGACCAGTTGGTTTGGCCAAAACAGGACATTAGACTCTGAGCGTTTAGCTGGAATCCGGTTCGATGGGTCTGCAATGCCAATTGAAGAGGCTTTGGTCTCAGGGGCAGGGAAAGCATCCCGAGCCGGTGCTCGACCAGACACGTGCATTATGTCCTATGAGTCATACATCAACCTAGAAAAATCCCTTGGATCAAGAGTTATCTATGATGAGCTTAAGGCAAGGGATGTTGATGTCGGGTTCAGAAGCCTCGCAGTCCAAGGACCAAACGGCGTTATCAACGTTATCCCTGACCAGAACTGTCAGCCAGACGTTGCATGGATGCTTCAGCTTGACACTTGGTCTCTGAACTCTCTTGGCGGCGCACCTCACATCCTTGACCTAGACGGAAACAGACTCTTGCGCCAGGCTGCAGCAGATGCCTACGAAGTCCGAATCGGTTTCTACGGTAACGTTGCTTGTAACGCCCCAGGATACAATGTTCGTATTGCACTTTAAGGAGGTGAACTATGGCTAATCGGTCATTTGCAGATGTTCAGGCATTGGCTAAAGAGGTCAAGCTGATCGCTGGTCGTGTTAGCCTTGGCACAGCCGGGGCTCCAACGATTGCGACGGTAACAGTCAATGGTCAATCAGTGCCTGATGGTGTTGGCTTTTCCGTTGGTGGTCCAGCGGATACAGGCTCAGCAGGAACCTACTACATCCAGTTGGATGATATTTACAGCGGGCTACTCTTTGCCAGTGCCTCGTTTCATCGTCTCAGCACAGGTGATGAATTGCGCGGAAGCGTTAAGAGTCACTATGAGACTGGAACAGAGGATACTGATTCCAAAAAGGTCTACATTGAGTTTTTCGACTCAGCGGCTGACCCGGCTCAGACAACCCCGACGACGGGCTCAGAGTTCACGTTCTTGTTCGTACTGCGCAACAGTAGCGTGGTATTTTAGGGGGAGGATGAGATGCCTAAAAAGAATGGCGTAGCTCTGATGATCCTTGAGAAGAACAAGAAGCCCAAGGATGAAGACGACGTGATGGACTACAAAGAGGCCCTGGTGGGCGCTTGTAGCGAATTCCTCATGGCTGTCGGCATCGAGCTTGATAAAAACAAGGAAGAGGAAGCTTGTGAAGCACTACATGATTTTGTCCAAATCTGCGTGAGCGCAGAGGACGAAGATTATTAATGGAACGGGGGCTTCGGCCCCCTTCTATTTTCGGAGTTTGGTATGGCTAAAAATGAAGTAACGTTCTCAGAGCTACGAACAAGAGCCAGAAGACGAGCCGACCAAGAAAACTCTACATTCTGCTCAGATGCCGAAGTTTTAGATTATATCAACGAGGCTATCGCAGAACTCCACGAAATGATGGTTACAGAGTATGAGCTTTACTATGTTAGCTCTACATCCATCTCTCTGCCCAGTGGGAACCCCTCAGACCTGCCGGATAACTTCTGGAAGGCCTTAGGGTGCGATCTCAATCAAGGGGGCGTTACGCGTCGAGTCAGGCGTTACATGTTCCAAGAGAGAAACGTCTACGAATCACCCCTTCTAAAGCAAGGGTACATGGCCAACACGTTTTTTATTATTCAGGGAAATCAGATTAAGTTTATCCCTGAGTCTCCACCAAGCGGAACGGTCACTTTGTGGTATATACCTGAGCCACAGCAGTTCGTAGGCGACGAAACCGGAGAGGCGGCTAAGCTTTATTCGGTAGACCGAGCCCTCGCCATAGGGTTTGAGAGGTTCATTGTTCTCGACGCGGCTATTAAGATGCTGCAGAAGGAAGAGTCGGATACTCAGATCTTAATGGCAGAAAGAGAAGGCGTTAGGCAGCGGCTTATGCAGACCGCTAAAAACAGAACACCTGGTGAAAGCCGGGCCATTGCAGACGTTAAAGCAGGGACAGCATTCCGTGATTACATAAACTGGGTATAGGGTAGGACATGGCGTTTCGAGGTTTTACAGAAGCAAAGCACAAAGACGGGGCTTTGAATGATCTCGAAACGAGGGTTAAGAACACCTTTAACCAGGTAAAGAACAGTAGAATCCTGGGCGGCAGTCTTCTGTCTGGCGTTAAGCTGAAATCAACGGCATCAAGCTCGTCGGCGCAGATAAATGGCGTAAACAGGCTCCTGCTAACAGTTGATGATTTTAACGCCATTACTTCGGGTGTTATTGTCAGCGTCAGAACGTCAAACACATTTAGGACAGGGACAGAAGGCTCAGACTGGAACGCCGCAGGCAGTAACAACTCAACAGCCGGAGCGATAGCAAGTCACTATGCGAATGCTGGGTCGTACATAGCCTGCACAGAAAGTGGCGCGGTCGTTGAGTTTGCCACGGGGTTCTATTCTGTACTCCAAAGTGTGAGCTATACGAGCAGAAATGGATTCACAACCGGAACAATTGACCCATGCCTTCGTGTATCGGACGCAATAGCGGCAACCTTAAACATCAACGAGCCGATCCGCTTTGGTCCAGCATCCTTGTCTGCACCCTCTGATCTTCTTCCCGGCGTCTCACGGGTTATGTCTAAGGAAGAAAGCTATGACACCCTTGCTACTCATGTCATCTTGGATGGATTCCCCTCCACCATGAGAGGGAGCCTGTATGCGTATAAGCTTTTAAGGAACCCAATCCCTGGTGTTGGAAGTGGCTCCAAGTATATGATTCTAAATCAAGACCGTCCTTCTAATATATGGAGTGGAGCAGGCGGTGGAAGCCTAGGCTTGTTTTGCGACAATGACTGTACAGTCGATATGTGGGTGTTTTAATGGCAGAGAAAACAAACTTCACCTTCCCCTTCGCCAGGGGGATGAATGAAAAGCCTTCTGAGCGAGCCCAAGCAGACGGCGAAATGCGTGTTGCGGAAAACATAAGAATCTCAAAAACCGGGGAATTCAACAAAAGGAAGGGTTTCGAAGATAAGAACCCGGTCCTTTTTGCCGGGGACTGTGGTTGCTTTACGCTGCCTTCAAATCTCCAGGCATCGGCGGCTTACAGCGATGAGCTTGTGGTCTTTGACGGCGAGAGTGCCTTTTCTCAGTATGAGGACGGGAAGCTCAAAGGAAGAGGCACGTGCGTCAATGTCCGTGGCCATAAATCGAACTGCAGCACAAATGCAAACTCCATTGCGGGTGCTCCTGCGTACAGCACGATAAGGGATGGAAGCACAGACGAGATATACGAGATAATGGTCTGGGAATCTCGTGAGTTTGGCGCAGACGATATTGAGTCAAAGACGGGGACTTATCCAAATATCGCTGATACCCATAACTACAGGAACAAGCCTTCAAAGCTCCTTTATTCTGTTAGGCATCGGGACTCGGGGGTTTTCGTTATTGAGTCACAGCCGATTGTCCATGACGGGAAGGATTTCGTAGATAGAGATCTCTATCTCGGGTCGAACAACTTCTACAGGCCAGATACGGGGGGTTATCAGGACCTTATAACGGTAAACGGGTACGGGACAGCCTCAACCCTTGGGACTTCTTCGACAGACTACAAGAGAGATCTTGCAAATGTGGTAGCCGATGGAAACGCCCTTGTCCTCTCTGGAATATATGACACAGGCACAGGCACAAGCGCACGGATGGGATGTTATTTGTCGTCGGGTGTGGAATCTGGTGGGGTAACTCCTACAACCAGAGGCACGATTGAGGCAGGGAGCGCAACATACTCAACGCAGTACAATAACGTTGCGGCAGTGACCAAAGCAGCGGCGGATATGAGCAATGTTAAAAGCTATCTTAACGTTGAGCAGGGCCTGAACTCTCCTTATTTCACCACGCAGCCAATGCTTTTCAATATGGCTGATGGCTACGTTACAGGCGACGGAAACACCGAGGGCTGTAACGTTGTTTTAGTATTCGCCTCACAATACAACAACGATGAAGGACATGCGGGCCTTTGGTCCATATATCAGGCGTACTGGAATTTTAATTCCGGTATTGGCAACGCCCAGATAAGCACACCAACAGTTCTAAGCGACTTTGGGCGACAAGAAGTCAGCCTGAATTTCCTTACTCCAATCTGGGATGCAGATCTGTATCATTCAGCGGATGCCGGTGTTAGCGATGACGAGAGGTCCACAGGTGTAGTTTTTGCCTTTCAGTCGGCGGTGAAGACATCGGCCACCGAGGGGGAAGTGCTAGCACAATACTACAAATTTGACGGCACGGACCTCGACGATACACCGTCTGCGAGCAAGAAGCTTGAAAGAATAGTTAGCTCATCAGACCTCATAATTCACCCAAGGGACCTCGGGGACACTGGATCCCCTAAAGATGCCCACGGCAGCCAGTCTCCGGTGCGATGGTCAGACAACTTCATCCCAACCAGGATAGTGGTCAAAGGAATAAACCAAAAACGGGCTACAAACGGCGGCTACGTATCAAGCACGAGCAACGTCTTTACAGTAATCGCAAATTCATACAGTGACTCAGATATTGCCATCTATAAAGGATCTGCCGCATGGGACGGAAGTGGCTCCTGCACTATGACTATCGCCACGAAAGAATACCTCCTGGCCTATACCGGGACCGCACCCGTGTACCCCTCTGACCTACAAACGACATGGGAGCTTGATGGGACAAGGCAGTCTTTTGCGGGGGTCACAATCAACACAGCTAACAACCGATGGCAGTGCGCAAACCTATCTCTCGTCAATGCGGCGGTAACGAACTGGTCAACAAGCACAAGTGACGCAATTTATGCTTTCGTGGAAGTTGCCGCCACTCAGTACAGCGATACTATCACTTGGTCCTCCACTGTGACGAGCGGAGGACTAGATAACTCCAAATACATCCAGTCTGAGAATCGGTGGATAATAAGAAGAAACCTAAACGACAAGAATGACACAAAGGTTTTACTTAGGAATGTGAACATCCTTTCTGATGCGGTCTACCCTACAGCAGGGTCAAGGGCTTACTTCTGTGGGCACTCTGTTTTTGATGGCGACAGCTCTACGGCTAGGACGGCGCTCTTTAATGATGAAGGAGAGGTAGTCTCTGTATTCGCGTCCGGCGATTCTGCCTTATGTCACCCCTATGAGATGAAGCAGATTTGCGCAAACGCCTTCCTGTTCCCCAATTACCCGATGTACAGCCTGAGATCTCGACTAAGCTACTACAGCTATCCTGGCACAGTAAAAGGGATGGTGGTCGGACCGTACGTAGAAGGGGACGGCTACTACAATATGGAGTTTGGGGTTTCGACCATTGATAACGCCACAAATTCATTCCAGTACAACAGCTCGTTTAACCCAAAAATCGCGGTGTTTGATTTCCAGCCCCCCAGACTCTACCCGAACCAGCAAGTCTCTGGGTCATTATTTGTTGGCTCTGGGCTGCTCTGGGCTTTTTCTGGGAATAAATTCATTGAAAACGGATTCCTCCAGAAGCCATTAATTCAATCAGTAAATGTTCTTACCTCCGAGTATTCACTTGGCTCAGGAGCTGCGGGAAATGACCCCGGCTGCCGCGTTGGAGAATACATTGTTGCTGCGGCATATTTCTACAAAGACAATAACGGAGTAACCCATTACAGCGCGCTGGAGCAATATGGGAGCGGGGCCGACCCTGATTTTGTGAAGGTCGATGCCGTTGCCAAGAAGATGCGGGTCAGGGTGACAGGGATACAGCTAACAAACAAGAGAACAGGTATCGCCAGAAAAGACCACCTTGGCCAGGTCATCAATGACAAAGATTCGTCTACCGCTGGAGTGGCCATATTTGTTGGCATGAGCAACACAGAATTAAGGGGGGACGAGACCTTCCTTAGGATAGAAGATTTGCAGCTCTACACGATGGTGGCAATGGACACCAACCACAGGTACCATGACATAGATATCGATTCGCCTAATGGTGTTGTTCAGTTTCGAGATGAGGCAACAGCCGCGCCGGAGCTAATTAAGGCGAAAGTATCCCCTGTTCAGCCTCCTTGCCCTACTGACCTGACATCTCATAAAAACATTTTATGCATAAGCACCACAGATGGCATGATCTATCCCTCACAGTCATTTGGGTCCACCCTGGGGTCAGAGCAATCCATGCTGTGCCCCTTGTTCAGCGTTGCGAATGTAATATCAATCAGCGAGGAAACAAACGGGGCCGGTGCATCTCATATCGAGAGCAACGGGAATTCCCTGGTCGCCTTTAACCGAAACAATGTTTTCCTTATGGCAGGGGATGGGCCTGACCAGGCGAACAAGAACACGTTTCTTCCTCCACAGATTGTGTTTTTAGATCAAGGGATTGAGGATAGTTCAATCTGCGCCAGAATCCCGGCTGGCATAATATACAAATCAAAGCACGGATATTACCTGCTCGGCAGTGAGGGCCTATCTTTTATAGGGTCTCCTGTTGAGGACTACACGCATGATCCTGCTGGGGTTCAAGTCGTTGACGAAACAAACGAAGTGATCATTCCCCTTAGGCTGCTCGCCAATATAACTTCGACCGCTAGCGGCGGAGCATCCCAAGCCCTTGTTGGTGGCAGGTGCCTCGTCTACAATTACGAGTTTAATCAGTGGTACACATGGGCGGTCCCTGGGCTTGTGGGCATCGGTGCAGGGCCATACCTTAACGACGTTCAGGGGCTTATTCGGGCAGATGGAACCAGGAAGCTCTACTTTGTTGCATCCAATGGGAACATCCTTGCCGAGAGATCATCCTACTACACTGATAAAATAGCGAGTGATGGCAATAGCTACCCGGTTCCGATGAAGGTCAAAACAGGCCAGGTAAAGATAGGCAAGTTCTTTTCTGGGTTTCGCTTGTATCGCGTAGGTATACCGGTCTATGGGCATTCAGCCACAACCCTGACCATTAAGCTTTATTATGACGGAAGCGCCAGTTCATCGGAGACGTTTACGGCGACGCTTGGGGCCGGGACCTATCAATCAGAGATAATACTAAAGCCTGCCAAGCAAAAATGCAGAACAATAGCAGTAGGGATAGAGGAAGACGCAACCAACAATGGGTCTACCGATCGAGGGGCCACACTGAACGGTCTTGGATTGCTTGTTGCGCCAAGAACAGTGAAAATGCCTTATAACGTTGCAATCTCAAAGGTACCGGAGAGTTAAGATGACTTTCAGATTTGATAGACTAGGGGCTTCAAGAGTCGCCGGGCTGCTAAATGCCGCCATGGACAGTGCTGATGGAAACATAATCGCAGCAAGGAGTATGGCCGCAAATGCGCTACTGCAGGCCGGTCTTGAGTCGATGATGAGAGAGGAAGATGAGCAGGTTCAGCGAGAGGGGCGCGCTGGAGTAATTGCCCTGGCTCGTTCTGGGCTTGATGACAGGATGAAGATAGAGGGCGAAAGGGCAAAGATAAACAGAGAGGCGTTCGAGAGAGGGAAGAAGGTGGCTGCTATTGCTGCGGGGCTTAATGCTTTAACCGCTACTGGTGGGCAGCTTCTTAATTATTTCGCCAAAAAGGGAGACGACGAGCCCGAGGATGCTGTGCCTGAGGCTAGCCCGGTGAGGCCAGATCCTCCAGAGGCTGTCTTGGACGCGAGGAAAGAGGCATTATCTCAGGCTCTTGGTTCGGCAAGAGAGTCGGCCTACGAGGGATTGCAGGGCAGCGAGTTAACCCCTGCCCTTCCGGGCTCAGTGGGGCAGGAGGCTTCGATCGCTGAGCAGGGACTTTCTCAGTCGGGTGTAAGATCTCCCGTAATCCCACAAGGACAACAGGCGAGAGAGGCCCTTGAGTTTGCCAGGGGCATTCAGATCCCAGAGGGGAGGCCCATGAGCGAGGCAGATAAGATACAGCTAAGAAAAAGGGAATTCTTGGACCAGGGGCCACCACAAAGACGAACACAAACATTCGAAGAGAGCTTGGGCAGTGGCGGCTATGACTCATTGATAGATAGCCTTGTTCGGAAGGCCGGAGGGATTTAGCCATGTCTACGACATTCACGATTGATAAAGAAAAGCAGAAGCGCTCAGATGAAGAAGAAGCCCAAAGAAGGGGGTTCTCTAGCGTTGAAGAGATGAATGCCAGCGACACAGCAGCCGCAGCCGAAAGAGAGGGTTACGCAAGTGTCGGAGAGTATGAGGCGTCGCGTGATAAGTACAGAGAGAAGATGGCGCTCCAAAGGAAGAAGGAAAGAAGTGAGGACCCTAGCGTTCTCCCTGCGGAAAGAGAACGGCTCAAAAGGGAGGCTGAGACTGAAGAGCGGAGAATGGAGAGGGAGAAGGCGGTTTCATCTTCACTAGAAGATCCCATTCTGAGGAAGAGAAAAGAGGAGCTGGAAAGAAGAACGAGTCAGGATCTAATATCTCCCGATAGGGCTGAGGCGTGGGAGAGATCTGCCAGGGAGGGGGCCAGTAGCCAGAAGCAGGCAGTCTTAGCTAGAGGGCGCGCAATGGGTCTCAATGCGGCGCAGATGGAAGCACTCAACCAGGGGCTCCAAGAGACGGATATAGAGTTTGAGAAGCAGATACAGCAGCTGCGATATGAGAACAGGGAGACAGCTAAGCAGGAGCTTGAGAACTTCACGCTTGGCCTCCAGGAGAAGGGTTCCAATTACCTGCTAAACCAAGAGAGTCTGGCACTGCAGAGGGAGAAGGCTGATGCAGCCAACTCAAGATCTTTGTGGGGGTCTATCCTTGGCTTTGTGGGGGGGGCGCTGGGCGCTACTGCTGGGTTTATTGGGGGCGGATTTAATCCGGGCACCGCCGCACTGGGGGCCGGGCTTCTGGGCGGGGCTGGGAAGGCGGTTGGCGAGGGTATAGGCGGATCGGACGAAAGGATCAAATCGAACATAGATAGAACGAAAACCAAAAGCGCCGCCTACGACTTCTTGGAAAACCTAGATGTCGCCCAATACAATATGCCCGGAGCAAATACTCCTGAGATGGGGGTGATGGCACAGAGTATGGAGAAATCCTCCCTTGGCCAGCAAGCAGTAACCGAGGTTGAGGGGATTAAGGACGTAAACATGCCACAGGCGTTTAAGTCTCTAATCGTCGCACAAAAAGAAATGCATGATCGAATCAAAGAACTGGAGAAAAGATAATGCCAGCGCCTAATCCGAATTACGTCCCCCCAGCTGCCACTGCTGCACGTGCCGCGTCTACTGCCCCAGCCTCATCCACGGGCGTTGGTGACATAGAGGATGCTACGCGTCACCCCGAAATGGGTTCAGTAGAGACCATTACTTTCGGGGAAAGTGAGCAGGATTTTTTAGCCAAGGTCGAAGACAAGATCGAGGAAGAACTAAAGCCGCACTACAGGGCGGAATATGTTCAAAGGGTAATAGGGGCAGGGGAGCGGGAGAGAGGGGGTGCTTTTTCGGTCAGCGAAAGGGTCGAACTGTTTAACGATGACCTCCTAAGGGGCGCCGTCGTGGACCTGTATTCGCGTGACCAAGCAGACACTTCAGACGTAAGGAGAGGCGCGGCGGGGGACCCTTCTGATGATCCCCTCAGATCATCCATGAGTCCAAGATACGCATCTGCTCCGGCCCGTCCGCTAAGCCTGGAAGAGAATGTTGATATAGTAAAAAAATTTATGGCCACCGACGTCGGCTCTGCTGAACGTGATGTTGCCACTGCCGAAGACAAGATGGGGAATGCAGAGAGAAAGTTTGAGCAGTTATCTGAGGACATTAAGACATTTAAGGTAAATCCATTCCGTCTTTATGAAAACACCCTTTTCGCAGTTACTGCCGCACTTGCTGCTGGCCTTGGGGCCGCGGCTCAAAGCCTTAGCGGGGGCGGTCCGAACACGGGGCTTGATATGGTTAACCGCGCAATCGAGATGGATGTTCTAAGGCAAAAGCACGAGTACGGTGCTCTAAAGGATAGCGCCGCCAAGCAGGCCACGCTTTATGGTCAAGCAATACAGCTTTATGGGACCGAAAAGAAAGCCTTGGATGCACTAAAGGCCGCCGGGGCAACAATGGCGGCCAGGAAGGCCACGCTCGATATGCAGAAATACGGCATAGAGGTTAATCAGCAAAAGTATGTGAACGACGTGCTTGCGCAAAATTTTAGAACGCAAATGTCTGCTTTGGCTGGTGTGGGAGGAAGGGGAGCTAAGGTTGACGAACAAGAGGCAGCAGGTAAACGCGCCATGACATCGGCGTTTCAAGGGTTTCAAAAGATTATTGACGGATACAGAAAGATAAACAAAGAGGGTGGATGGCTCGAAACTAACTTTACCACCTTTTTATCTGACGTTGCCCCTGGGCTCCTTGCTTCTTTGACTGATGATCCGAGTATCACGGAAGTCATTGAAAACAGAACAAACACCAAAAAAGTCATGAACACCCTTGTTCGGTCGGCCTTGGTTGCGGGCGGTGAAGGCGGAAGGATATCAGATATAGACGTTGAGCTGACGACAAAAGAAATAATGGAACTTATGCCTGGCAGAATTATGTTTTTCCCGGAGAAGGAATTGGGCTTCCTAGAGACTGCAATGAAGTCATGGCTCGAAATGAAAACCGGTCTGACCGCTGAAGAAGCAATCGATAGATACGGTGAAGGCAGGAAGGGGATCCAGAAGCAGGCAAAGGAGCTTGCGGATTACATTGCGATAGAGAGGGACGAAGGCGAGAAAAGAAAGAATACCTCCAGGATGGGAGTAGGCTTCCCCTATGAGAAGTTCGGGATGTAGGTGCGAGAAGTGTTAGGTATAACGGTCAGGAAATTGGATTGCTGAGGGGTTAGATGAACTTTATCATAGATAAACAAGACGGTTCTAAAAAGCGCGTCGTATCTGATGACCTCGATGAAATGATTAGGTCGGGTCAGTTTGCCATTGATACAGATATAAATCAGTCCATTGCAATGCTGGACAAAGAGGGGAACGTCTTAGCCGTTCCTGGCTCTGAGTATATGGACAAGCTTGCTGGCGGTGCAAGGACAATAACTCAGGATGAATACTGGAACCTAATCGAGAACAAAAGGAAGGAATTCAAATACACCAGCCCACGCCAAAAATCACAAGCAATCGCGGAAGGCGCTGTGCGAGGTCTCGACCTTGGGGCCAGCGAATTTCTTCGGGGGCTGGCTGGTGATGACCGTCGCGACATAAGGGCCCGGCAATACTTCAACCCGTACTCTGCGGGGACTGCTGAGATTGCTGGGAGCATATTAGGCGCGGGCAAGCTAAAGCTTTTCCTTAAGGCAGGAGGGGCGGCACTCAAAGCAGGAAAGGGCGGTGCTCTTGGCTATGCCCTCGCAAAGCCAGTAAGTGCAGGGTTGCCGCTTCCTTCGGCGCTAGCTTCCAATGTCGCAGAGGCTGCGATGAAGTCGGGGTTTGCTAAGGGTATAGCGGGGAGGGGGATGGCGAAAGACGCTTCCCGGCTCATGAAGACCCTTGGCCCGGCAGCCCCGATAGCTATCCAGGGGGCAGTTGATGCCGGAGTGAGCAGCGCACTTTATAGCGCGTTCAGAAACAGTGAGGCTTTTGTTGGAGACCCAGAAGGAGTCGTGGGAGATATACTCTTTGAAGGGGGCTTGGGCGCTGTCTTCGGGGGGGGCCTTGGCACCATAATAGGCGCATCTCCGGCAGGAAAAGATATAACCAGCTACCTTTGGAATAAGTCCGGCCAATACGTAAGGACTCCATCGAAAGCCCTTGGGGATATAGCAGTCAAAGTAACTGACGACCTTGAAGGAGCCACCCCTAAGACCATCACTCAAATCGTGGAGGAAGGTAAGTACAGCCCAGAAGAGATTGTGGCTTGGGCAGAGCAGAGTGCTGAGGAGTTTGGGGAGGAGGCAACGAGCAGGTTAGTTCCTCACTTACTTCGAATAGCTAAAGAGGGAAGAGATGAGCTTGGGGACTTATCCTACGGTAGAACAGGTTCTACCAGACAAAGACTTGCTGATGATATCGAGCCAGGCGGTGAGTCCTTCAATGACTTAGAGCCGAATTTTAACGACGAAGTTTTCTATGAGAAGGCTACTGGCCTTTTCGCTGATGTTGATGATCTTACCTCTGACCCCCGGTCCTATGGGTCTGTGGCAATGCGAGACCTAGAGCGCAGAACAGCAGGATCAAGCAAGGGGGAATATTCAAGAGGCGTCGAAGAAGTTTTCGATGAAGCAAGAGGGACAACAACCAAGGCAAGAAAAAGAGGGGTATTTGAAGATCACCTTGAAGCGGAGAATAACCCGCTAAAGGTGGCGCTTTTTCACGCATACAAGAGACTTAATGACGATAAAGCTTATGACGCATTAGTGGAGACACTACGGAAGGAGCTTAAAAAGGAATTTGATAGCGGGGACATCAGAGGGATAGCTAAGACCTTTGAGGAGGCAACAACATCAGAGAAGGTCCTTGGGGACATGACCTACCGCACTGTCAAATATAGGGACCCGAAGAAAGTCAGGGCTCTAGGCGAGGCGTGGCGGAGCCCGATACTCAGCAAGAATCCATCTGCCCCGGCTAAGCTCTTCCGTGCCGTTATTAATGGCTACGACTCAGCCAGAAACGCTATGCACGATTTGGTTGGAGGGCGAGCCCTTGACGGTATAGACGGAGCCAATGCCGAGCTAAGACTGTATTTCGAGAATATCTACTACAGCACCAATATGTTTGGCCCATCAGCAGCAAACATAAAGGAATTCAATGAAGCATGGGACCTGTACAAGCACGCCCGCGGGCAGGTGCTTAAAGCCCTTGCTGACCAAAAGAGTCCCCTTGGACATGTAACAAAAGAAGGGCTTCTCCCTGGCACCGAGTACGGGGAAATACCAAAAGAAGCTGTCCTCGAGATAATAAAGAAAGCTCGACGGGGTGACCCAAAAGCGAAAGAGATTGTTGCCAAGTTCAAGGAGCTATCTGAGATAGACCAAGCATACATCGAGAGGATAACTCCGTTCTATGCCGGGGATACCGCTGGCCTTCAGAGGGTAGCAGATGAGAACCTCAAAGCCATTGACGGCCTACAGGATACGTTAAACCTAGCCCACCTCGTGGACGGCCTTTCTCCTACAGTGGAAAACCCGCTGCTTGGCAGGGCAAGGAGCGCGGTGGAGGCGCTATCATCCAAGGTGTCCCCGGGGAAGATTGGCGCGCTCAAGATAGGAAGCCTTCTGGGTGTGGCAGCTATGTCGGACCCCTTGTTCGCCGCCAGTGTAGGTGTCGGGCCATACCTCTCCTACAAGGCGCTTCAATCCCTGACGACCCCATATCGCCAATTGAAAAGGGTGGCGTCTGTTAAGGCCCTTAGAGAGAAGGCGGAAAGGTCCAAGGACGCTGCGGTCAAAAAGATAAGGAAGTCTCTCGGAGAGAAGGGGCAGAATCCAGCCAAGACAATGGAGCAGACTCAGTTTTATTCCCGTAAGTTTATACGGGGGCTGATGGCCTACAAAATGGGGCAGCAGACATTTGATGATGATCGGCATGCAGCAATCGTGAGGATTAAAACACTGGCTGCGGATGAAACCCTCTTGGATGATATGGCTACGAACGCAACGCTTGCGCTTAGTGATTTTCCAGACCTAAGAGAAGCATCCATGGCGAAGGTCAAGGGCTCTATCCAGAAGATAAACACACTAACCCCACCTGAGATACTTGTGGTCGTAGACCCCATCACCGGAGAAGAGTCTGTAAGAGGCCCTGACTATGCCTTTGATCAGGTAGACCAAATCTACTCGATCGCACAGGCTCCGATGAAAACCCTTGTCTCCGCTGTAGAATCAGGGACCTTCACTAATACTGCGAGGAAGGCCATAAATGCCCTTTACCCTGCCGAATTCTCTGCGATAATCTCAGACCTTCAAGCATCATTGACCGGGCCTGGAAAGGGTGAGAAACTGACAGAGTCAGGAAGAATTACCCTTTCAAAGCTGACAGGTGTTCCAATGACGAACTCGCTAACTCCGATGGTTATGTCTACATTACAAGCAGCATACCAGGAAGAAGAGAAGCCAGAACCAAGACCACAGAGGGGCCTAGCCTCCCTGAAGTCGCAAGTTGACAACACCATGACCCCGTCGCAAAGGGCCATGGGATAATGACCACTTGGGATGAAGATATGTCCCGCCACTGTGCCATAGGAGGTTTATCATGCGCACAATATCCTACAAAAAGACCTTAGCTAATGCCACGCTGACAGAGGAAGACGCTTTTGATCTTAAAGTTGAAAAGCAGTACGGCTCTGCTTTTGTTATGTATACCGACTCTACCAACGTCATTGTGACGCTTTATTACGTGTATACGGACTCCAATGGGACCGAAACCGACACCATGGCACTAACAACTCAAAGCCTAACGCAGAACGTTGGAACTATTGTTAGCTTCCCCTGGAAGGCGGGCCACATACGGGCAACTGTAAAGGCAACTTCAACCATGAGTGGCGGAACACTGCGCATTGACGCATCCACTAGCATTTAAGGAGTAAGTCATGGCAGACGCTAATATTATTGTCATCGGCGGTAATGCTGACGACCAAGACCACGATATCCCGGGCAACACAAACCCGGCTTGGCGGGTTCATCAGGGCTCAGAGGATT
>Ga0080013_1003526_pt1 | contig 16372 bp, 19 predicted proteins | sample ETNvirenome_6_85_FD_69236 | JGI IMG/M metagenome (GOLD analysis project Ga0080013, IMG submission 69236) | Marine viral communities from the Pacific Ocean - ETNP_6_85 (SPADES assembly) (version 2) | ecosystem: Environmental > Aquatic > Marine > Oceanic | place: Pacific Ocean | collected 2013-06-19 | reverse complement strand
ATACAATGCTAGATTAAAAGTATTTCCACCACTAGATGAAAAATTATGTTCGGCTTCTAAAATTTCTTGTTTGAAACTATTACAAATCGCTGATGTTATTGCCATGTTTATCTCCTAATTTACGGATTTGGTGACTGAATGGGTATCCGAATTGTTCCATCCGTATAATCATCTCGTCTCCGTCTTCCAATTTGCTCCGCAGCAAATTTCTCTAATTCTTGTTTATACCTATTTTCATATAGTGTCAACATGTCCATGGGACCTTTTAAAAAGCCATATGCCTCTATTAAACAGGCATATAAAAGGCCTGCTGGAAAATATAGACTGATATAAGTTCCACTCGTATCTGTAACTAAACTCGTAGGTTTAGCATTAAAATGAACTTTAAAAGCATAATTTGCATCAGGAACTGGAGCGACCATCATACGTCCTGAAGTCGTATCAGTAGTTCCCGTAGCTCCTCCAAACATTGCATAATATTTAGGGGCTCCTGTATCTGTTTCAGCAGGGATATATTCCTGCAAATAAGTTCTATCTTTTTTTTCTAACCAAGTATTGGTTCCCGTAGTTACAGAGGTTGAAGTATAAACCTGCATTCCTCTTACAAATAAGCATCCTGCAGGAGCGTTGATTGTAGATTGATTTGCAACCAAATTTCCAATTTGAGCTTTTCGATCTGCATCAATAGGACAATCTCTCATCACCCGATATTCTGCATTTTCTATAAATCTGCTTAGAAGAGCACCAGTAAAAACATTACTATCTACTTCAGTATAACTTCTGAGATCCGCTTCTAATGCTGAAAGTGTATATCCTGCCATTATCTTCTTATCTCCCTACAATTTTTACAACTTTTTGTCATAGTCGTATGTTCCCAACAATGTCGTTTTTTAAGAAGTTTATATAAAAAAATTTTTAAATATCTCATTATGCTCTAGCGTTAACCGGACCTGCAAAGATCGGGTAGCCTCCTCCTGTTTCAGTTGTACTAGCTGCAGAAGCCAATGTAAAGGTATAGCTATCTGCATCCACTTTAGTAATTAAATAAGATCCTCTGACTTGAACACCGGAACTATGCGCCGATGCCGTTGTAACAAGAGGAGTTAAATTATAAGTCGGAGCGGATGAACCTCTAGTTAAACCCGTTAAATCATTACTTGATTTACCTGTATATTTAATAGTTTCACTATCGTTAGCTCCTGGATTAACTACAATATAACCTGAGGTTGGAAAAGCAGATGCATCTGATAAAGTTAAAGTCGTAGCCGAATCAGTAAGATCAGAAGCAAGAGTGGTTTCTAACATAAAAATAATTGGAGAAACTCCTCCTACATAAGAAACAACACTTCTAAATCTCACTGCATCCCCAGTTGATCGACCATGATTTGGGTCATTAACCGTAACGGTAGTAGAACCTGCTGTGGATAAAGGATTATTAGGTAAAATTGTAGGGGTATAAAATTCAGTTCTTGCAGGGCGAGCTCTTTGTAAAGATTGAGGATCCGCACCTACTGGCTTAGGTTGAATTAATGGAGACTTTGGTTCATATTCAGAAACATGCACCCAGGCTCCTGTCCATTCTCTCACCATTTCCAAATAAGGAAATGCCTGACCTGATCGATCTGAAATTGATAATGCGTATTCTCCTCTTGAAAATTTAGCCATAATTAAACACTCGGATAATAAGTTTTAGGTGTTATATAAGTACTCGATGGTGAACCATCTTCTGCTAATGCTCTTTGTAATTCATCTTCATAATAAAGTTTCATTTGTTGGGATAATTCAGGATTATATTTTTGACTTAAATAGAAAGACAACCCTGCTACCATACAAGGAACAAAACGATAAGGAACATCTCCTACGTTAGTAAAAGCTCCCACATCTTTAATTCTTTTAATATAATTATAATTTATTGTATGACCATTCTGAGTTGAACTCGGAGTCAAATAAATGGTCATGGTTACTCGATCAATAAATCTCTGTACCCAATACTGAGAAGGAGTTCCCGTTGCTGTTTTATTAGATAAAGCTTGGTAAGTAGATCGATCAATTTTAGTGAGTGGTGCATCTACACTAGATGCATTTCTATAAGAGGCTTCTAATATATCTGCTGCACCATAGATAGCTGTTGCATCAGAAGTACCATCTCCTGTAGATCTATAAATAATATATTCACTTTGATCTGTAACCAAGGTAAAACTAGAATTAGCTACTTCCCAATAATGTAAACCTCTATTACCCCATTCTTGAAATAAAATATTTAAAGATCTTTTAGCTGTTTTTAATTGATATCCTGAAGTTGCTTGCAGACCAATACGTTCGTATGCGTCTTCAATAACTTCCTCAATAGCAAACGTCTTTTCAAACGTGTTTGTGGTAGCAATAGCCATATACTACCTCCCCTAACCGTAAAAGAATGTAACTTTATTTATAGTAGTTAAAGTTGCTTTTCCACTGGTTAAACATCTCAAACCTGTACCTGGAAATTGAAGATATTCGGTATGCGGTGAACTTGACCCATCTGGTGTGTTCAACGTACACAGACTTGTCGCATTATCTAAAATTTCAATCGTACCAGCTCCTGCAGTCGCGTCGTAATAAACTCCAAGAATTCTACAAGGTCCCGCAAAAATAGTACCTGTAGACGTAAGGTTTGTAGATTTTATATCTACTGGATATGTACTCATATTTTCTCCTTAGTCGTGAGCTCCCGAAGGAGCTCACATTATTTATTTATTACGAAGTAGCAAATGGTGTTTCTATAGTTCCTGTTGCCAGTACTAAAGAATCATGTACCAAATACTCATCGTCAGCAATTGCTGTAATAGAAATAACACTTCCTACAAGACCACCTGTGACGCTACCCGCCATAGTGATCACGTCGTCCGAGCCTCCTGGTATGAAAGCTTTTTTCGCACCATCATCCACAGCCAACAAAATTGCTCCAACGAACTTATCAGTTCCATCAGTTAAGATGTCCATATCAGTTGCAGCTGTTGCCACATAGAAATGGAAAGTTGCGCCAATGTTATTCAAATTGTTGTAGTCAGTATCACCGGCTACAGCGCTATTTGAACTAGCATTAATTGTAGGTAATGTAAATTTACCATCTGCGTCGTTTGTAAGTAAAAGTCTTCCTGCATGAGTAGCAACTGTTAAAGTTGTATCAGCAGTTAAACTTATTGTATTGCCAGGACCTGTATTAATAAATCCATTCTTCGAATAGACTGGTCCCGAAAACGTAGTTTTTGCCATTTTATATTCCTCCTAGTTTATAAGATCTAGTCTCTAGGCCGTCGACTATACTCGTCTAGATCTAATTAATAATTGTATAGTAAGTGATTTATACCCCAAATTTTAATTTGGCGCAAGTGATCCTGTGGTAAAAAGTTGATTTTTAATAGCGCTTAAGTGGCTATCGAAACTTCGGCCTTGGCCTCGTTTATTTTAGTTTGACGAGTTGCGTCTTCAAACTCTTTGGCAACAATTTGTTTTATAATATCCTGTATTTTCTTATTAATTTCGATCATACGGATATTATGCTTCCCTTCCTTCAGGTGCTCTTGTTCCCATTCTAACTCCAAGGACTTCTTCGTAATGTACAGGTCTTGGGTCATTTATAACCTCCTCATAGGTTATCCATTTACCGTTTTTGGCAGTAAATCCATTTTTTTCAAATAATACCTCATTTTTTCCTAGTTTGTCAAGGATAGAGTTTTCAATACCTTGAGGAGTATCTTCACATGTGACTGTAAAATCCGCAGAATAGCCACAATATTTTATTTGAATTCTGAATTTTTTCATGAATTTGGAAGTTTATATTAAAAATGAGGCCGTTTTAAGGCGGCCTCATTTCGTTAGTTATTAGATGTATTACGCACCTGGTGATGCATAGATACCTCTAGGGTCAGAACATCCGAAGACGTATCTTTCTCTAGCTTTGTATCTAACGTTACCAGTATCAAAGTCGCCTTCCATTGATGTTTTCAATGGTGCTCTGTTGAAATACTTCATTCCGTTAGGAACGTCTGTAATGATGTAAAACGCATCAGTGTCAGATAAGTAGTGATTAACTACGAATCCTTGAGGAAGCATCCCCATGTTTTTGATTGCGTTAATGTCATTATCAGCCGTACCAACTCTTCCTGGAGACTTCATCAGTCTTTCAGCAGTAAATTGTTGGTTAGAGTGAAGAACCATCTTCATTCCTCTAGCCGCAATTTTAAGACCACGTTCATCAGTGAATGCAGCAATGTCAATCAAAGACTGCTCCAAAGATGTTTCGTTAAGATCCGCTGCTGTTGATAATGTATTGCTAAACGTACCTGCTATTGTCGGGTGAGAAGCGTTTATTAAAGAAACGCCGTCGCCTGTTTTAAAAGTAGCTACGCCAGGTAGTCCATTGTTTAATGGAACTACTGCTTTCACTTGTTTAGCATTAGCCATAGAACGTGCTAAAGCTTTTGTATAACGAGAAGAAAGTCTGTCATAGAGGTTATCCTCCATAGCTTCTTCTGTTATCGCAAATGCTAGAGCGATCGTTTCCATAGTGTAACGTGCCGTAAAAGTTTCCTGAGCTTCGTCGTAGCTTATGCCTTGACCTTCAGGTTTTACGTCTGCGTTTGCAAAACCACTTAACATTACTTCCTCTTCGAAAGCTCTGTCAGATGATTCTTCTGCATAAATTTCTTTATGCTCTTGGTCGTACCTCTTATATTCCAGTCCAAATAGTGCATTTAGACCAGGTTCTAGTTCTTTAACTAGCTGTGCTCGTGATATTGCCATGTTCTATATACTCCTATTATGATTGTAGTTCAATCAGGTTTGGAACAACTATTACGGAGGCATAAGCAGCAGTAATATCCTGATTTGAAGGATCTTCTGCTGATCTTAATAATCTCCATGAGGCTGCGTCCGCACTTGTGTCGTTGATATCTAGAGTAGCTGAAGACTTACCAGTAGTTGTACTACCAGCAGAGGTATTCATGTCATACGTTTCTAGAAAACCGGCTTGTGCGACCGTGTCGTCAGTCGATACTACATATAATTGTTGTGGGTTATCGTATACGAAAGCAGTTATGTCTTCTGAATTCGCAGGTGTTACTTGTACATAATGGTTCGACCATGTCGGCTTCAAAGTTGTAGCCGCATTATAGAAGATTCCATTTAGTACTCCCAGCACAGGTGTGTCAGTACCTTGTCCTTCGACAATATACCCTGCTGAGGAAGCAACGGCCCCACCACTATATATTGTGGTAGCGTAAGCTGCATCGATAAAGTACTTACCTTGACCGGAAGTCGCTGGAGTTGATCCTAACGTTCCTGCCGCAATAAGTCCAAAACCTTGCGTGTTACTATTTGCCATAGTTTGTTACTCCTTGTTTATAGTTTTACCTGTAAACGGTTAATTAAATTTCGTTGGTTTGAGAATTGTTAAAAAATTAACTTTTCTTTGTACCACCGAAGGTTACGCTAGTCTGTCGATCAACATTGATCGGCATACTTGGGTGCTGTTCCTTCATGAGATCGTGCTTCACTGCTTCGTCTCGAGCATCAGTTTGTTTCTTATAATACTCAGTACGTTGCTTCGCGAGCTCTTCCGATATCCTAGCCAGCAATAGGCCACCTACCCCTATAATCCCAGCATATTTTCCGTCTTTAACAACGGGATAATCTTCGCCTTCATATTCGTCAGCTCTCACTAATTCCCATCCGGATCTTAATTTACCCGTGACGTTCTTAGTATCATCGAAACCGACGCTTTCAGCTCTGATCCATCTGTGCCTGTATCCTGCAGGCGGCTTGGGAGCATCTAGAGATGATGGGGGAACCCACACTTTGGGTCTTTCAGTTTTAGACCTGGTTTGGTTCGCACGAGAAGTAGTTTTTGTTTCTTTTGTCATATGCTTATACCTCCTTCGTGAGTTTTAATTGTTTTGCATATTCTTCGAGTGGCACACCTAATTTTTTAGCAATTGCTACCTGTGAAGGTGTGAGTCTTACAGTTTGGCGTCCTGGTTTAACGCTTCTTGTCGCAGAAGCAACCGTCTGAACGGGTTCGGACGTTTTTCTAGTTTCACTCTTATCAAATTTATGGGGAAAGTCAACTCTTATTCTTTTGTCAATTTCCGCATAGTATTCATTCGATTTAGGATCAAAACCTTCTCGTTCCACTAAATCTTTATGAATTTCGAAAGCGGTAAACGTCATAGCTCGGTTACTACCAAACCATCTGTTTTTTCCAGCCCAATCTTCAGCTTTAGGGTCAGGATCCGGCAAACGTTGAGGAGTTTGTTCAGGAAGATAACCTCCATGCGAAAGTCTAGGTTCCGCTACAGATTCTTCTTCTTTTCCTGCCTTTGTGGCTGCTAATTTGGCATTATCAAAAGATAGCTGTGCTATCCTTTTATTAGCCGCTACTTGAGCTTTTGCGTCACCTGCTTCAATAGCACCAGCTAATTCTTTTTCAGCTGCTTCTAATCCACTTTTAACGCTACTTTCAAGTTTAGTAATGTAATCTTTGTCCACTTTTTTGAACTTAGATTCCATTGCTTGTCTATTCGTTTCTACAGCACGAGCATAATCTACAGCTGCCGCTTCTCTACGTTCAGCTTCTCGCATTCTACGTGTTAATTTAGAAATACGTCCTTGTACTCCTTTGCTGTATTCTTCTAGCTTTTGGTCTTCTTCTGGTTTGCTAGTTTGAACATCAGACTGCTTATCAGATTCCGCAGGTGCGTCATCGGACTTAGCACTGTCTTCAGTAGTTGTTTCTTCAGTCTCCGTGTCATCTTTGACCTCCACTTCTGACTCTTGAACTTTTTCCTCGGGTAATTCTACATCAGCCCCAGGACCCGACGTATCTAAATCGACCATCGGTTGTTTTTTTTCTGTTGTTTTTTCTGCTGTTGGCTCAGGCATAGTTTCCTCCTATGTTAGTATTTATGCAAGATGCTTTTAGGATCTTGTATGGTTGCTAAGACTTCGTCTTCGTTGAGGAGTCTTACTTCCCCACCTTCTATCTCAATCCTTGAGCCTGCATAACGGGCAAAGACTACCCAGTCACCGACCTTGCACCAAGGACCACTAGGATAACGTTTTTTATCCTGATAGCATTCAGCGCCCATAGCAAGTACATTTCCACATTGGGATGCCACTTGTTGGCGCTCTATAGTTTCTTGACCTAATAATACTCCACCATCTGTTTTCTCTTTCATCTTAAAAGGCAACACCAAAATTCTCCACCCTGTAGGTTGAGGTAATTGAGTCGATTCCTTAGGAATCTCTTTTTTAGGTTCTGATTTTGTTACACCAACCAGACCTTGATTGGGTAATTTAATTTTTGGGACTTTTTGGGTTAAGATCGACGACTGTTCCTTTGGTATCATTTTGCTCCTTCTCATTTAGCAGGTTAGAGATTTCCTGTCGCACTGATTCCAGTGCATGTATTTGTCCGACAATATACTTATATGTTTCCATATTGTCAACCCCTCCGGACGTAATATTAATTGCAAGGGCTTGAATGCGTGTTTGAAGTCCTTTCTGTATTCTGTATAAGACCTGTAAAGGGTCTAAAGCCATTATTTTCCTCTTCTTTTTATCTTTAGTTTCTTTTTATATGCCTTAGTTAGTTTTTGGCCTAACGTCGGTTTAATCTCAATCGTTTTAACGGGTAGGCGTTTCTTATTCCACCAACTCACTATTTTCTCTTTTTTTTATTTTTTTTCTTTGCTTTATTTTTTTTCTTAGCTTTTTTCTTTTTTGCCATTATGCTGCTTTCCTTTTCTTAGCCATTTTTTTAAAAGTCTTAGCTAAAGCTTTTGCCCGACCTGTACAACCTTTTTTAGTAATCGGGGTACATTTGCCTTCGGTTTTTCTTCGTTTAATTGAAGCTGTTGCTTTTTGAATCCATTTCTTGTCAGTACCTTCTTTAAGGCCTATTCTTCCGCCTCCAAATTTACTTTTTCTCTTTTTATGTTTTTTATGAGGTCCATACCCGTGTTCAAGATAATGTTCTTGCATTGAAGAACCTCCATTTTTAAGTCCAACTCTACCACCTTCAGCTTTTTTATTTTTAGTTTGTTGCGCAGCTTTCTTGGCACCTGGCCAATTTTTAGCTTTGCCCTTCCATAAAATAATTCTTTTAACAGGTTTTCCGCCTTGATCTACTTTCTTTCCGCTTCCAAAACCCGCTCTACCACCTTTTGCATGTGATTCACGTTTAGTAAGAAGAGAATGTATAGGACTTAAAGTGTTCCAGTAATTACTCATTATTTTTTAAGTTCTCTAACTATTCTTCGTTTTTCAGCTCTACGATTTTTGTTAGATTTTTCAGCATCAACACGGCCTAATTCTTCTAGTCTATTTTCTCTAGAGGTATTTATTCTTCCACCTTTAGCTTTATTTATTCTACCAGATTTTCTTTTGCCCCATTTTCCATAGGACTCGTCACGTCTGTCTTTGAAAGATTGTTTCTTAGTAGATTCTTTTCCACGTCTTGCGCTGATAGATTCATCTTCTCTTGCTTTGTAGCCTTGGCTTTTTTTACCAACTTTGCCACCTTTTGCAAAAGCTCTATCACGTAGACCTACTCGACCGCCTTTGTTGTACATTGCTCCACCACGCATACCCATGTCACTCGGATAATATCCTGAACGCATGTCTCTTCGTGCAGTACCACCACCTTGCATAACTGCTCGGCCGGTACCTTTAGTTTGTATTCCAAATTTTTTACTCATAATACTCCTTTTATATAGTTTTTAATAATTGTTGTCTAGTCTTTTTTAAACGTTTTTTTAACAACCGCTGGAGTGGCTTTTATGCCTCCCCAAATACGTTTAGCTTTAGCTTTAGCCTTTTTAGCTTCTCCTACAGCATGATCAACAACAACTTGTTTCCAGCCCTTACCACTCGTAAGACTTTTTTGTTTATTTATATCCATTATTTTTTGCCTCCTCTAAATATCTGAGTTCCCTTTATACCAAAAACGCTGGCTACTACAAGGATCCAGAGATTTGTAAACCATTTTGGCAAACTCGAGAAATGCTCAAAAAAGATGTTTATCTTCTCCATAGCGGCCGGATCGTTCGACCAAACCCCATATGCGAGCACAATTATCGGGAGAGTAAGAATGCAAAGGACGATTTCGTCCTTGTAGTCGTTTTGCCTAGCTTCTAAAAGTTTGCCCTGGTAAGATTCCTCACCCGAGGCCATCTTCTGTGCATGCATTAGCTGTGCATCCGACATCGCCATCTTTGTTCTTTGTCGATTGGCGTATATCTTACTCCCAGCTTGTAAAGCAATTTTTGCTAAACCAAACCAGGCCATATTAGTACCACTTAACTTCTGATTTTTTATCTTTTAACATTCTACGCTGGCCACCCACTTTATTTACTACGGGATTGCCTTCAGGAACTTTAATCTCAATGCCACCTTTTAAAAGGCCGTCTTTATTCAAGAACTGCTTTTGATTAATTCCTTTGTAGAAAGGTTCTTTGTCTTTTGCCATATTTCCTCCTTAATTGTTATAGATTATCTTCTTGGACCTTTCAAGGTCTTTACATCCTTACGTTTCATATCAGCAATGTCCATTTTTACAACATCAGACATATGCTGTTTAGTTAAAGATGTATCAGCTCTTAATTCAGCCAATTCTTCATTTTGTTCAAGTTTATCGTCGGTAATGTCCCGATTTTGAACTAATTTCGCTTTATCGATGTTAATTCTTGCTCCCATTTCCTCTTTTTTACGTTCATTTTCCATTGCCTTCAAATCAACCTCTCTAGATTTGATTTTAAGCAAAGGATCATGGTCAAATTGAGATGTAATTTTCTTTTCTTCCTTCATGAACTCTTCCATCATTTCAGAAATTAAAATTGCCTTTCGAGCTTCAATTTTCATGACAATTTGTTGTAATTGTTGTTGCGCTTGTGGATTTTGCATCGCTTGTTGCTGTAATTGTTGCAACATCATAGTTTCTTGCTGGAATTCGATGTCTACTTGTTCTTGAGCCATCAAACCAATGTGTTCTAAAATGTTTTTTTCTAATGAACCCATCACCATCGGGTTATTTCTCACCATATTCGTTGCCATGAAGTAAAGGTGCGACGTAATGTGCGCTCTGTGGTCTTGACCTCTATAAGCTTGGAAAGGTTTTTGTGTCATTGCCTTAATATTTTCAACCGCTGGGTCAGTAGGTTGTGGTGGAGGCGGTGGAGGTAAAATTCTATCAATATCTTTAACGCCTAAAGCCTCGTACATCTTACGATACGACTGATATAGGTTGTGCATCTGTGGATTTGACATCGCTAACTGTAATTCCGTCTGTGCCATGGTAATTCTTTGAGTTTGAGAGAAAATATTCGGGTCAGCAACCGGTAAAATATCAATTCTTTCATCAAAATCCTGAACTTTAATTTCTCTTTGTCCTCCAACCACATCATAAGGGTAAACGGGAGGTAAATATGTTGCAAAAACTTTTGCTAATAGGTCAAATTCTCTTTTTAATGCTGCATAAAGTCTTTTATGAATAGCACTCATCACTCTTGAGCCTCTTTCAAGTAAAGCAACCGTTGTTCCAACGGCAGCTTGCTGATTTCCATCGCCCACTTGCATGTCGGCAATCGAAGCAAAACGTTGTCCTGCTGCAACCACGATTCCCATCAACTGTAATAGCGTTTGGGAAGGCTCTTTATAAGGTAAAAATTGAAAAGCGTCTTTTAAACTTCCACCAGGAGCATCCACATCTCTGAATTCTCCAGGTTGAATCGGAGCTGCGTCATCTCTAACTCTAACTCCTCTTAGTTTAAAGCCTGCGGGTAAGTTTGATAATGTTCCTGCGTCTAATAATTGGCGGAGAGCCACCGTTGCGGTTCTGCTCAATCCGCCAATCATGTGAATCAATCCAAAACCATAAAATCCTAGTCCGGGCAGAAATTTAAAGTGGACAAAATATTGGACTTTTTTCCGAGTTGGATCGTTGGGCGCAAAATTCCTTCTGATAGATAAAACGACTCTGCTACTTTCTTCGAGCGTTACTACATAAGGAAGCTTTATTCCTGTAGGTTCCCCGTCGGGGCCTACGTCTTCGAATCCTTCAATATCTAAATTAACATGACACTCTAACAGTGTATAAACATCTTCTTGACGACCGACTTTAGTCGTACCGGCTAATGCTTTTTGTTTTTCTTCAACTTTATCACTCGTAATCGCGGGTTTGGTTAACTCGACATCGCGATAAAAACCTGAAACTTGTTGTTTTCTCAATTCATTTTCCGACATCTTAACCACGTGAATAATGGCCTCCGTGTCATCTAAGGAAGTCGCTGAATACGGAACCACTAAATCATCCGCTTGAACAAATTTAGAAACGGCTCTTTGAAGTAAAGAGTCATAATAAACTTTTTTAAACGTTGAGCCTGCTAACGGTAAGTGAAATAACATCTGATCGAACTCAGCTTCGTATTCTTTAAGATCGTACATGATCTCATAATTCATGAAATCTTTAACACGTTGTGATTGCTGTTCACGTTGAGGATCGCTACGACCAATCACCTGTGTTCTCACCGGCCCATCGGCTGGTAATAGTTCTTTGTAAGCTTGGGCTTGAAACTGAGTGACCGCTTCTGCTAATACGGGGTGGGTTGCTCCACTCGCGCCTTGAAACGGTTCGGTTTTAATATTGTATTTAAAACCTAAAAGATCGAGTCCTTTAATATACGTTTGTTCCCAGTCTTTTCTTGAATTTTTATAATCGGTATAATTGGCTTGCATTTCTGAACCCAGTTTGGAAAGAAAGCCATCCTCTACCGCATCGGTTAAGTTATCAAAATGCCCCTGGGGTTGTTGTCCATTGAGCTTGGATCGTGGGTCAAAATTAAGTTCCACGCCGCCATCGGGTAATTCGATTTGTTCAACGTCCTCTGTAACTTGATCTTCCACTAAATTAACTTCAGTATCTTCGCCAGTTACATCAGGTGTTGGAATTTCTGTAGGTTGTTTTACGACATTGGGGAATGTCTTATCTATATCTGCCATTTTCTATCCTATATTTTGAACTATATCATCTCCTGTCAAATAAGTCAATCCTTGCGGTGTTGGACCTCGTTCTGGAGGTATGGTTGTTGTTAATTTGGGTGCGCTTTTAGGTCGCCATGCTTTTCCACCTTTAGCAAATTTCCATTTTTTCTCAAACTTCCACTGAGGATCAGATCCTTCTTGTTTTCTCACTCCTATATTAAAAGAATCATCGGGGCTATTGTACACAGCACCCATTGTATCATTACCATCTAGATTAACACCATACCCTGCACTAAAACCAGAGGACCTTGGATCTGTGTTAAATCCTACTCCAAAATCAATTTCGTTACCCTCACCATATTGCCCATAAGGTACGTCTAAAGAAAATTCACCACCAATAGGTGCTCCTATTATCCCACTTCCTGCACTTCTACGAAGAATTTCTTTGAAGGCTTCATTAGGGTTGTTGGTTTCATAAAAAGGTCCTTGAGGTTTTTGGTTAGGTTGTAACGGAGGATAGCCCACGGATCCGCCTTCACCTTTTTTAACTTTTCGTGGGAAACCCCAAGTTCTACGGCTTTCTTTAACTGGTTTGCTATAAATAATATCATAAACTTCGTCTATGCTATCGTCGTACAGCCCATAACCTGAATCAATACCTGAAGCATTCAAAAATTCCTGTTTATCTGTCAATTTAACTCCCTTTTTGTTTATTGATTCATATACTGGTCCTGTATTACCATAATCATCAACATGTTCTAATTCCATTTTACCACCAGCTTTTTTAACATCATCGACCCAACTTGTAGCTTCACCTATATCAACATTATCCACATATCCTGTTAATTTTCCTGAAGGATCTTTAACCATTCTAACTCCATCTTTACCAAAAACTTTTTTCAAAATATTAATTCCTTTAGCGGTTAAAGATTCAAACTCATAATTACCCGCCCACCTAGCTACATCATCCCATTCATAAGGCTCATCAACACCTGTTTTATACGTCACTCTAATGTCCTCTACTTTTTTTGGAACTCCTTTAAGTAGACCTCCCAGTCCAATTGATTTTAATGCCACCATCAAACCACTGGTACCAGCCATGATGTTAAAGTCTCTTCGACTCTGACCGAAATCCGTTATTTTATCATTGATCGTTTGGTCTAACGTTTTTCCCTTTTTTAATTTACCTAATGATTTACTCGCCTGATTAATTAGATTTTGTCCTATCTTGAATGCTCCGCCTACGGGGACGGCTATTTCCGTTCCAAGTCCTAAAACGTCTCCGATGGCTCTTTGCTTATCCGATACTTTTGCTCCTTCCGCTTCAGCCAAGGATGATATTCCAAGGTTCTCGGCCCATGAACCCGGAGTAATATTTTCTAAAGCTTCACTAAACATTTTTTTATTAGGTTTTTGACGAAGCAAGTCACTAATTAATTTTCCTCCTGCAAAAGGTAATTTAGATAAAGTTTCAGCAGAATTAACTATTCCTTCTACCGCTTTGTCAGCATAGTAGGGAATACCCGTTTGACTCATAATTCCTGTACCTTCTTGAAAACCGATTCTACCGCCTTTGGCTTTACCAATATAATCTTGCCATGCTTTCCATCCTATGGGCCCATGCATAAATTCATGTAAACCTATATCGCCTCGGTCATCCCAACCGCCATCATAATAAAGATCTCTTAAATAAGCTTCACTCGGTGTATCGCCTTCAGCCATCCCAATCCTTCCGCCTTCGGCAAAACCATAATCAGGAGGTATATCCATTCCTCCTTGAGGTTTAAAATTATCAAGTTCAGATTGTTGAGAAGCTGTTAATTGAGCATAAGGTTTTTGAAATATACTTAATGCTAATCCATCTAACTCATGTACTGGTCCACCACTATTATATTTCGCATCAGAGAAAGGATGTCTTGCTTTAGGAAGTTTCTGGTTAATATAATCCATCAACGGCATTTCACTCGCGTGGTTATCTTTCCAGTCAGCCCAGGAGCCTCCATAGGAGAACGCGAACCCCGGATCACCGCCATACATCATTCCAACTCTTCCGCCTTTTGAAACCCATTGTTCACCAATATTACTTACTTCAGTAGGGTCATCATTATAAGGCCATCGCCAAGGATTCTGATCTCCTTCAAATATGTAAGGTGCCTTTTCTACTTCACCTTCATCTTCCTCTCTTTTAAGCAGATCTATTATATCCTCCAAGTCAGGATCGAAATCGCTTGGTTCTTCTTCGACAAAATCTCCTTTAGGAGGTTCCCATTTCGGCGCTCCCTTCGATGGTCCTGTTCGGCCGCCTTCACCCAGCATCTGACCTAGGCCTCCTGCGGATTCCATAATGTCAATGTTTAAATCTTTTTGTTTATCTTTATAAATCTCGATTAAAGCTTCATAGGATTCTGGCATCAGACTCGATTTTAATTTTTCAATCGCTTTGAGTCCTTTATCAATTTCCTTTTGGCTTGGACCACCTTCGTCTAAACCGATCCGTCCGCCTTTAGCATGTTTAGTAGAATGTTTACTAAATATTTCTGCTATCTCTTTTTCCATTTTTTTATACGCCTTGGATCCTTTGCTCAAATCTTCAAATTTAAATTTACTTTTAATTTTTTTTGAATCTTCTATCATCTTTTTTAATATTCTTGCATTTCTGAGTTTATCACTGTTGCCCACTATAGTTTTTAAAAACCCTCTTCTAGATGAATCCCCTGCTAGAGTTTTGAACAGACTTACTCCTAGGCCTCCCGTCTTTTTTTCTAAATCATATAGGCCCTTGACAGGTTTTAATAATTGCAAGATTCCAGCAGCCCATGATGTTGGTAGAGGAGGTAATTTACCCCATTCGCCTTCCTCCATTTTTGTACTTTCTATATAGTCAGCAGCGAGATCTTTTAAATCTCCTTTCAATAGTTCTATGCCCTCGGGTATGGATGCTTTAGAATATTTACTATCAAACCCACCGAAACCTGTATCAATATCGTAACGTGGACCTCTTCCAGAAAAATGATGATCGCCTTGGCTTGGACCACCTTCTTGTAGGCTGGCGATTCCGCCTTGAGCTTTTCCTGGTGGTTTTTTAGGTACCACTTTAGGTTTATAACCGTATTGTTTCATCACTTTCATAATTTCTCTAGGACTATTTTGACCTAGCCATAGCAGCGCATTTCTAAAGCCATCCGTGCCTTTACCAAAAGGTCCATACTGGCCTTTCATTTTTGTTCCTAAATCCCTAAAAAAGATCATTCCTTCTTGTGCTGTGGGCTCTCTGTATATAGGAAATCGTTTTGGTTGAACAGGCGGTGTTTTATATGACGTAGGAATTTTAGTAACTTTATCAGGAACTGTTTTAGACAAACTTTGAGCCCGGCTAAGTAATTTAGGAAAATGAGTTTCAAGGATAACCTTGCCTCCCTTAATCCCTTCCTGCCATGCTTTATTTAAATAGGTTTGCAGGACTTTGTTTTTTAATCCCTGCTTGGCCACCCATGCTAAAAATTGTGCATATCCCATTAGTAATAAGTCCTGTTTATAAGTTCACGCTTGGGCTCGACGTAGTCTTCTGGGTGAGTGACAAAACCACCCTGTCTGAAGCGCATAACGGCTTGAGTCATACTATCAACTAAATCGTCGTGGTCTCCGAAAGGAAACGCTGCACATTCCTCGATTACGTCTTCCGCGAATTTAAATTCAGGGGCCCAAATCATTCCTGACTCAAATAGCGGTGCAACCGAGTTTACTCTTACATGCTTATCATTTCCACGGCTCGGTGTAAAGTTCATTACTGGGATATCCATCTTCCTTAATTCATACGTCAGAGGTAATCCTGAAGCCTTAGCCTCGATCAAAACCGACTCAGGTTGCCAGTATTTATAATTTTCCAGAGCTTTCCGTCTGAGCTCAGGAAACTCATATCGTCCTTTAATCGCATCCAGTAGGATCAAATTAGCTCCACTATCCTCACTGGGGTAAAAAACACCCCATGTGGTAATGGCGCTATAATCGGCCGTTTCCTTCTTCATGAAAGCGGTGTCATAGGATTGAATCACATGGTAAAGCGGGGGAATCGTATCGGATTTCCATTTACGCCACCATTCCCTTTTAATGAGCGCTCCTTCTTCTGATGTGGGGTTCTGCATCCATTGTGCATTCCACTTAGCAACCGGTAGGGTCGCTTTCACTTTTTCCAACTCATCCTGGTTCCAATACTCGGGCCAGACTGGTCCATGGTCCATGAGCGCTGGAAACTCGACCACGTCCCATTGATCACCCTTCACTTCTTTTTGATTTTTTAACAACATCGCGGTTAAGTCTTTAGTCGACCATCGTGTCATTACTAAAACAATTGAAG
>Ga0080013_1003525_pt1 | contig 16375 bp, 18 predicted proteins | sample ETNvirenome_6_85_FD_69236 | JGI IMG/M metagenome (GOLD analysis project Ga0080013, IMG submission 69236) | Marine viral communities from the Pacific Ocean - ETNP_6_85 (SPADES assembly) (version 2) | ecosystem: Environmental > Aquatic > Marine > Oceanic | place: Pacific Ocean | collected 2013-06-19 | reverse complement strand
CATTAGTTATAACTATATCCTGTTGCGGGTTGATTATCTTCTAGAGCTTCAAATAATTTTTTGTGTTGGTCCATGATTTCTTTATCTGAATCCATCATTCTATCAACTTGATCTTCTAGTTTTAAAACTTGTTGTTGAATTCTATGTACTTTATCTTCGTGTACTGCCTGAATAGTTGAAAGCTCAAAAGTTCTAGATAGACTCCAGCCGGCTAACGCCAACAAGATTCCAACAAGTAAAGTCATTAATTTTTCAATCATTATGTTTTGTACTTCCCCAAATAATCTTATACTTTAATTTTCCGCCGTCGTCACCTGTTGTATGATCTGTGGGTTCTGTGAGTTCTAATGAGTGTCTGGCTCCATTTTCACATCCAACTAAAAGTAAAACCACCAAGGCTAGGATAATTATCAAAGCCTGTACCCCCTTTTCAGTCGTTTGATTTCTTTTTCTTGCGTTTCTTCTTCTTCTTAAAAGTTTTAAAGTCCGATACTTCATTTTCAATCCCCGATACTTTTTCTTTAACAAGAACCATGTCTTGTGACAGGCTGAACGTGCGCGAGAGTGTCCATCCTCCAAGTGCGATCAGAACAGCCAACAGCGCAGTAATAATTTTATCATGCATACTAATTACAATTCTCTTTGCTCAAATCTACTGGTATTTCTTTAGTAAACCAAATCCAAGACGATAGTTTAGTTCCATCTTGTGTGTAAGTACATCTAGGTCCTACTGCAACACACGAAGTAAATGCAAGTAGTGCTAGTATTAAAAATATTTTTTTTATTATTGACATGATTCGCATTCTCCTGTGTCGTCAATTACGACGCCACCATTGTTTTCAAAACTTTGATCTTCGGCTAAACTACTACATTCACAGTTTGCACATTCACCGCTTTCTGCGTTTGTACAGTGACACGTTTTGTTACATTTTTTACACCATCGTTCAGTCATTTTTCTTTTCCTCAATATCATAGAAGAACCTATCGGTATCTTCTGTTTTCCACTTACCTGTGTCTTCCACATTCCAGTCTGAAGTTTGCACTTTCCAATCTGGAATTTCATCCCTTACAGTGAAGGAAGGTATATCCCAAAGGATACGATTGTTGGGTTGTGCTGCATAATTTCCATCTTCGAGAGCGAGGATGTGGGCGCACTTATGTTCATGCGGTATTTCAGAATGATCTGTATCTACTATATTACTCTCTGGGTGTGCCCAGTCAACTGTAAAAAGATATGCACCCGGATGGTTTTTCTTATCTTTTCCAAAAAACTTTCCAGATTGACCGTCTAAGATATCAAAAGAAGTAACACTAGGATAGTAACTAAAGCAATTCCACAGCTCCAGCTCATCAAGTCTATATCGAGGAACTTCTTTTGCGTCATAACCTCTTTGAATGAACGCAGAGATTGGCAGACGGTAGAATACAGCACCGTTTTCCATAATTGCATGAAAGAGTATAGGGCGCCCCGTAATCGATGACAGGCCAAATATAATGCAGTCTTCCACTTCTCCATGGTGATCTTTGAGATCATAGAGATACTCTCTCCTGATCTGTGCATAAGTCACAGGAATGTTCGCATTTAAATAGGCCATCGGTCATATAGTTTCTAGTTAACTAAAAAATATATGGCAACTACCACTATTACAATAGCGATAGATATTTTTGGATGAGCTTGCGCCATTGTCCAAAGTTGTTTCACTTTTTCCATAATTATCTCCTTAATGTATGTCACCCCAGTTTTTACCGGATTCGTAGTCTACCTTGTTAGGTATCTCCAGGTCAACCGCAGATTCCATAATTTCAATTATACGTTTTGCTTGTTTATCACTTTCTACAGAAATATCCAGTTCATCATGTATCTGTATATGAGGTATAATTCCCTCTTTATAGAGTTCTAACATAGATTTTTTAGTCATGTCTGCAGCGGATCCTTGAATTAATTTATTTAAAGCTTTGTAAGTATAAGCTCTTCTTATGCCTGGTCCATGTTCTTGAACTGCTTGTTCAAATGGTAACGCCTTATGCATACCAAAACTATTGGGTTCCCATAAATGGAACCTACAAAGTCGACCAAGCAAAGTTCTAATTTGTCCCCTGTGTTGAGCTCTATTAGAAACCGACCTCATTAAACTTTTAACAAAAGGCACTCTAGAGTGGTAAACAGAAAAAAGTTCTTCTGCTTTTTCTTTTGATACACCAAGTTCTGCTTGAAGTTTTGCTTTCCCCATTCCATAAAATAAACCTAGATTAATTGTTTTAGCTTGTGTCCTAGGGATGTCAGCCATCTTAGCAACAATAGTATGAAAGTCTGCGTCACCTTCCTTATAAGCATTTTGTACATTAAAGACGCTTGCGTCTTGATCAAGGGATGCATAGTGAACTACTAATCTTGGTTCTTGTTGATTGTAGTCAAAGCATCCCCACTCGCAATTTGATTCTGGAACAAAAAGGGATCGAATCAAAGGACCTAAGTCTTTATTACGAGCAGGAATCTGTTGTAAATTTGGATTTGAATATGAAAATCTTCCCGTTACTGTTCCTCCATTATCAGATCTAATTTGATTAATATCTGCATGGATTCTACCTAAATGTTCATATTTAATAATTGTATCAATAAAAGTGGTATGTGCCTTGTTTACTTCTCGCGCTTCTGCTATCATCTTAACTAAAGGATGTTCATGAGAAGAAAGAAAGTTTTTTGTAAATGAAGGAGAGTTTGTCTTTTCAGTACGGTCAAAAGGTAGGTTCAGTTTTTCAAAAACTTTGGCAATTGATCTTGCTGCCCATATTTGAATGTCTTGGCCTGTTTCTTTTTTTATTTTGTGGAGTAACATTTCTTCTTGTAATGTTAGCTGTCGCTTCACTTCATGAGCTTTGCTCACGTCCACTTTCACTCCAAGAAATCTCATGTCAACCAGACAAGGAAAAAGATCAGTCTCTAATTCAAAAATAGATCCTAGATCCTGGTCGCTTAATTCTTTCTGCATGACTTTCCATAAAGCTAAAGTTAATTCTGCATCACGTTCTGCATAGTTACCAACATACATTGAAGGAAGTTTCCACATATCTGCTTTAGGATCTACTCCCCATTCATTAGCTGCAGCTTTTAATTCTGTTTCATTTTTACCTCGACCAACATAATCCCACCCTAATGATCCAAGATCAAATCTAAATCTATTTTCATTTACGAGTGACGCTGCAATCATGGTGTCATAAATATTTCCATTTATTTTTATTCCCATGGTTCTAATCCAGCACACATCGTACATGGCATTGTGAAAAATTTTATCGGCAGGAGATTGACAAATGTCTGTAAACCATTGAATTACTTTACTTTTTTCGAGGTTACCTCCTCCTTCATGATCGAACGGAAAGTATCCTGAGTAGCCATCAACAGCGACAGCAATCCCTACAACTTTTCCTCTTCCTACGATTGAACCTGAACCTAATGTTTTTAAATCTGGATCATGTGTTTCTAAATCTATTGCAATTGTATCTGCTTGTCTTAAGTCTGGAAATTCATCGGGCTTAACCCATTCCGTTTGTGCTTCAAACATTATTTAATTCTCTCCTTGGTTTGTCTTATTGATTCTTGATATGATTCTTCTAATTCTTTTTTCTCTTTCTCAGCTTCTTCTAAAAAATCTTTTGGTATTGTATAGAAAGTATATTTTAAAGTTAGTTCTTCACCGCTAGTAATATTTCTTAATGTTAGTAAATTCCATTTATCTGTAATAGAACCTTCGGTTCTCATTTCTACTTTAACACAATTCGCATTTTCATCACAATTAATGAAACCTCCTAGAGGAGTTCGAATAATTTCTCCATCTACTTTTATATGAGTAGTTCCAAGATTAGTTCCTTGTGCAATGCCTGCGGTTGCAAATAATCCTAATCCGCTAATTAAAGAAGGTTTAATTGTAAGTCTGGGTGGTAATGGATTATACATTAGGGTAATCTCTTTCAATAATCATTTCTATAAAGTGAATTGCTTTTTTTAAATCTTCTTTTTTTCCTTTCAATCTGTGTCTCAAGATATATTTTATAACGCAACCTTCCGGATAAAGCAACTCATTTTCGATTACGAACTTACTTGGCTGAATTTTAAATTTCTGATAATGTGATCCACCAATTTGTTTATCATATGGATTTTTCATATCTAGACTCCTTAATTATCCTATTAATGTTATACTCTTTTTTTCTCTCTTTAACTTCTGGTCTGCGATTATATGCAGCATCCCATGCTTTACCTCTAGGACTTTGTCTCCATTTTTTTCTAGCTCGTTTTCTACTTTCAGCATAAGGGTGTATCATATTTTAAATTCTTTCAATCTGTTTTTACATTTTATTAAATATAAATTTTCTATAGTTCGGGTTACTCCTACGTACCAAACTCTGTATTCTTCTTCTTCTTTTGCTTGAGATTTTTTAGAACCTTTGATAGTATTCGCCGTTTGATTTAAAAATAAAACTACATTAGTTGCCTCTCCACCTTTAGCTCCATGAATCGTGGAAACTTTTATTCTCGGAGGTTTAGATAAATCTTCTTCATTTTGTATCATTGCTCTCATGTATTCTCGTTTAGTAAGTGCAACATTTTTAAAAGCGTGGTCCCAACTAAGATTAATATTAAAATTTGTTTCTCCGGTAAGTTCTTCTAGTCGTTGTCGTTTAATATCTGGAGGAGCGAGTCCTTGTTGAAATTCGGTCCAGGTTTGAATATCTTCATATAAAGTTTTTCCAATACTATTTCCCTCTACGGTATTAAAATATAATCCTCTTCTTTTTAGAAAGGGAGGAATTGGTTTCCATAATGATTTGGTTCTAGTTAGGATTAACCAGTCTCCTTTAGTCATATCAATGTCATTTATTTTATATCGTTGGTAAATATTTCCTTCAGCGTCTTTCGGTGAATAATCTTTAGGTATTCTGTTAACATAAATCCGTTGAATAATATTTAAAGCTTTCGTTTGAATTAAACGAGGTACTCTTTCAGATTTTGTTAATGCAATGTTTCTAGCTTGCCATTTAATAAATGAATTAACATCAGCTCCAGCCCATCCAAAGATAGCTTGATCATCATCGCCGGCTACCCATACGTCACATTGAGTTTCTTCTTCAATTTTTTTAATCATCGACCATTGAATTAAAGATAGATCCTGTGCTTCATCAACAAATATAACTTTAAATGTAGGTGACTTTCCTTTGTCTAAAAATTTTTGAACCATGTCGGTAAAATCAATTAGACCATGCGTATGTTTATAATTATTTATTTCTTTTTCAATGGCTGTAAGTTTTCTTCTAGTGATCCAAGTTAAGTGTTCATTTAAATCAAATTGTTGTTCTGCAGGAATTTGTTTCACTCTGGCTAAGTTAATGAGACTTAAATATTCACTGTTGGATGAAAAGATTCCATTAAAATTATTAGTTTCGTAGGCTGCATATTTAATTTGAATGCCGCATGTTTCGCCAATGGCTTTGTAGTTTCCTTCTTGCATAACATTTTCTTCTTTTAATCCAAGAGTATTAAATGCCAAAGAGTGAAGAGTTTGAAAATATTTTATATCTTTTTTAGTTAAATGCTCATTCTTTGCCAGGAATCTATCTCTAGCTTCACCTGCAGCCTTACGCGTGAATGCAAAATATCCTATCTGGTCTAATGGAGTACCTTGTTGAACATATTTGTGTACTTCATTTAAGAGTCGTCTTGTTTTTCCTGTGCCTGGGGGTCCTATTACTTTATAGCGCATTAATAATTAGTTCCTTTTCTTTCGACGGGTTTGTATTCTATTTTATGAACGTGTAGTTGTTTGACTTTACACACCTTAAGAGTTTTACCATCAACATTTAATGAATGATCAAATTCTACAAAACATCTATCTTTTAATTTTTGTGCAATTTTTTCTTCTGGTATTTTCCAACTACTTCCGAGATGTTCAAGGAAGGAATTAAATCTAAAGTAATGAAATCCTTCTTCTGTAAAACAAGATCCATTATGAATTTGATTTCTTTCTTGAGCCTGTGGACCATTGATACAGTATTGATATAGTTCTTCTTCTAGTCTATCTTCTATTTGAGTTCCTTTAGGTGGCTTAATTTTTTGACCATTTCTTCTCCATTCATTTAATTTTGCTCTAAAGTCTTTGGGTTTCAATGGTTCGAACATTGTTCCGGTTTGTTGCCATATTAAATTAAGAACTTCTTTTTGGGTGGTCATTAATTTAGTATTAGATACAATGACTTGAAATTTATCATCGTTAGGCATGATAACATTAAACCTATATTCTGGTTCTGAATAACTAATCATTTCAAAGTCTTGAACTTCTGGAAACACAGAATTAGAATCTGATTTAATTCCGAATGGTCTTTTGTAACAAAGACTTCGCATACATTTGTCTTTAATTGGATCTTCATAGCAAGTATGACCTGCTGTTTCTCCCTTCCATGCTTTTATTTTTGAATCTAGTTTTGATTTATCCCATGGAGTGGTTAGATAATTATAGTTTGCTTGAGATACTTGATCAGGCCATTTATCTTTATATTTCTTTTTAGCAAAGACCATGTAGTTATACATAAACCGATCTCTCCCATCATCTAGTTTAACCTTAGAACATAAAGCTAAACAAGGTGGGCCATCTTCAAATTCTGGATTGGTTCCTAGTAAAATATTTCTGTGAGTTTCTTCTACTAATTTATCTAAAGTTTCCTTATCAATTTTAGATTCATTGGCAAATTTTATAAATTGTTCTATTGATAGTTTAGAATTATTCTTATCTATCGCATAACGATTGGATCCCCCATTATTATAATAAGGTAAATTAATGAAGTTTCCTGGTTTTATGTCTCCTTTATCATCCTTCTGTAATTCTTTCTGTTTAGGAAAAACCTCAGTAGTAGGTTTTAATCCTAGTGGTAATAGAAAAGCTTTTAAAGCCTCTATTAAATCAATAGTTGGAATAGGTTCTGTTAAAAATATATAACAATGAAGTCCACCACTTTTAGAAAGTATAGGAACTAAAGGTAATTTATATTGTTGAAAGAGTGCTAAATAATTTTCTACTTTAAATGATCCATAATCTGGTGGATCAATATCAATACACCCAAATTGGACAGTGCTGTCTATTCGACATGGTTGAATGCCAATTGATTTTTTTCCTAATAAATGATTTTTGTAATCTGTATCGGTGACGGGACGCCCTGCCCATTCATAATTGGGTTTAATTTTATTTTTTTCTGAATCGAGTGCAGTGTTGGCCATATCGGCCATGCCGAAGTCACCTTCATATCCTTTAAATAATTCTATAAATTCTTTTTCCATAATGATCCCGGGTCGGGGCAGTTCCACTCTCGCTTTCCTGCCCCTATCCTCTAAAACTAGAGGAATCTAATAATTAGATTCTTCTTTTGTTTCGGCTTTGGCGCTACTTGCTTTTAAAGAATTATGGAAGTCTTTTGCCATCTGATAGATGGAAGCATTATCCACTTTTCTTAACAAGGATACTTTGTATCCGTGCCAAGTAAAACTACCAGAGTTCTCAACAGAGTTTAATTTATAAACTCTAGAAAACATTGGTGCAGGAACGTTTTTATTTGTTTTAGGATCAGTTTCAATTTGATCTTGCATCAAAGAGTTCCAGTTTCTACTCACTTTTAACTGAGTAGATTTCATAGCCATTAAAGCTTTCTCTGGTTTCTCTCCATTGATGATGACAAAGTGATTTGCTGTCTTGAGAATTTGATTACCATTCTCTAAAACATCTTTTCCTGTAGAATCCTTTTTAGTTTTAGCTAAAATTTCAGGACCTCTATCAGGACTGACAGGTCTACCTTCCTTACGTTCGAAAGGTGCCCATTCAGGAAATGTTAATTTATAAAAACAAGGTATTACTTCAATACCTTTTTCTCCACTATACAGTTTTTTAGTGACTGTATTGTAGAACATTCCTGCTTCTGCTCCTTCAACATAGTTCGCATGTTTCTTTTTAGTCTCATCCGAACCTGTTTGTAATAACTTAAGAAATGGTAAAGCTAAATCGTCTTTATCTATATTCTCAAGTCCTGCTCCAGCATCCTCAATGAAATTGAGTGTTGCTGGTAAGTTACCTTCTTTTTTTGTAGTAACGTCTCTTGTCTCTTGTGACATGTTATTTGCTCCTTGTTATTTTTGTTCTGTTTCCCTTGAACAGGTTAAAATGTTCAGAAGGCAGGTCTTGCTTTGCTTCAACTCGCTCTCTGTACAGTGCTTTAAGAGTCATAGGCTCAACTTTCAGTTTTTGTGAAGGTTGGTATCCTTTACTCTCTGCAAGGCTAGTGTATTCACTTGCCTTGTTGTCTTCGCCACGACCAAAGGAAACAGTAATCTCATTCTTAATAAGATCACCTAGGTCATTTTCTCGAAGCCATTGGTAAGCGCCCTCCCTGTTTGCTACAGGAATTGTTGCGCTATAAATCTCTTTAACTTCTATGGCAGAACCATCTTGAAGTTTAAGAGTTTTTAGTTTCATTGATTCCATAATTTCAGGAATAACTTCTGCAGAAATTTTATCTGCTCTCTCTTTCTTTTGTTTTAAAAGAGATTCTTCTTTTGTTATTTCTTCCTCTAATTTTTGAAGATCAATTACGTAGTTAGAAAGACTTCTAACATTTTCTAGTTCATTTACTTGTTGAGGTGAATCCTCAACGAACATTTTTTGTAGATTTTCATTACTCATCAATTTCTCCTTTCTCATATAGATTGATTTTGATTGGATAGTACATTCTTTCTTGTCGATCCCATTTCAGTAAATTATATTTACCGCTGGTTATATCCGAGACCACAGAACATGCGACGCCTATAATAGCGGGATCTCCTGTCAGTAATAAATAATCCTCTTCACAAAAGTTTTTTAATTTTTGCCGAAGAGAAAAAATTATAGGACCTGGACTAAAAATAATTTGTGAGTCTTCTTTTAATAAGACCTTAATGTCGCCGTATTTTTGAGCGCCCATTATATTAATTTTAGGCCTACCTTCTCGGGTGCCTGGGATTTCTTGAATAACATATACTATCGCTTTGTCTTTCATGCTTGACAATATAGAGATGAATGTTTATATTGTCAACTAGAAAGTAGAAAAAAGATGAACTATAAATTTAAGACTAAGCCATACGCACATCAAACTACTGCGTTGGAAAATTCGTGGAATAAAAAAGTATTTGCGTACTTTATGGAAATGGGAACTGGTAAAACCAAAGTTGCCATTGATAATATTGCTATGCTTTATGATAATGGCAAAATTAATGGTGCCTTAATTATAGCCCCTAAAGGAGTCTATAAAAACTGGTATTCGCAAGAACTTCCTGAACATTTAGTTGATCATATAAAGCCTAAAACGGTTTTATGGCAGGCTATGATTAATCAAAAACAACAAAAATTATTAAATACTTTATTTGAAACCGGAAATGATCTGCATATTCTAATTATGAATGTAGAAGCTTTTAGTACTACGAAAGGTGTTGATTTTGCGGCAAGATTTTTAAATTCACACAATACCTATATGGTTATTGATGAGTCTACTACTATTAAAAATCCTGGAGCTAAAAGAACTAAGAACATTGTCTCATTAGGTAAATATGCAAAGTATCGTAGGATAATGACAGGTTCTCCCATTACTAAGTCGCCATTAGACTTATATAAACAATGTGAATTTTTAGATGAGTATTTACTGGACCATTCTTCTTATTATACCTTTAGAACGAGATACGCAGTGATGCGTAAAGCTAATTTTAATGGAAGATCTGTTGAAATTGTAGTGGGCTATAAGAATCTAGGAGAACTCTCTGATAAAATAAAACCTTTTTCTTATAGAGTTTTAAAAGATGACTGTTTAGACCTTCCCAAAAAGACTTTTATGAAAAGGGTTATTACTCTTAGTGCAGAACAACAGAAGGTTTATAAACAAATGAAAGAAATGGCTTTAGCCCAGTTAAATGGAAAATTATTAACTACTGCTAATGCATTAACTCAATTGATGAGACTTCATCAAATCACATGTGGTCACTTTAAAGCTAATGATGGCTCTACTCAAACTATTAAAAATAATCGACTCGAGGAACTAACTGATTTATTAGACGAAGTAGAGGGGAAAGCTATTATATGGGCTCATTACCAATATGACGTTCAAACCATTATGGAAGCCATTAAAAAAGAATATGGAAATGAGGCCGTTGTGGACTATTATGGTAAAACTCCCAATGACGACAGACAAGATAATATCACTAAATTTCAGTCCGACCCTAAGTGCCGGTTTCTTGTTGGAACGCCCTCTACGGGCGGCTATGGCCTTACTCTGACGGCTGCTAGCACCATGATCTACTATTCTAACGGATATGACCTAGAGAAGCGTCAGCAGTCCGAAGCGCGAATTGATCGAATAGGACAAGAAAAACCTATGACCTATATAGACATAATATGTGAAGATACGGTTGATGAAAGAATTGTAAAAGCTTTAAGAAAGAAAATAAATATTGCTACCGAAATAATGGGTGAAGAGTTAAAAGAGTGGATTTAATCTCAGAAAATGTAGGACTCGTACGCGTAGCGCGCTAGAATTTTCTATTCTACAACAACACCTTTTTCCCACTTCATCTCCGGTAAACCATTTTCGTAATGTTTGCCATCGAAAGTGAGAACCTGTTTTCTGTTAGCTCCTTTTTCATTATAGCTAACGTGGACCCAGCCACCTGCTGGATCATCTTTTTTGTAGAACTCTAAAATCAATTGATCAAAGTCGCAGTTGGCTTGTATCCAATAAGCTGTTTTAATATTTGGTACACCACCTATTTCAAAGTCAACCGCCTGGCCCTTTGCATGTTGCGACGTTTTTTTGCTGCCGATCGCTTCACACAGCGCCTCGGAGCGGTAGCCAGAGGTAATAGTAATGGGTTTATCAAACTTCGCACGAACTGGTTCCAATATTTCATAGCACAGGTCTCCTAAATTTTTAATGTCACCAGCTCCTGGTTCATTGTCAATACCCTTACGAGTTGCTGTCATTGATTTGGTAAACTCTTCGAGTTTAAAATGTTTTGATAGTTGCATGATTTTAATGATTCATTAACGAAAAAATAACATAAGCCATACCACTAATTAAAGCACCAACAGATACTAATAGAATACTTTCTATCCTATTAATTTGGTGTTCTAATTTGAGAATCTTGTCATGAGTCTGCTTTTGCATAATCCTGCAAAGTTTTTCATGTGATTCTATTTTTTGTTGTGCATTGTACTTAGCCATTAAACATTCATTCCCCTCTGTCTTAGACGCATTGCTTTTTCTTCGTTAGACAATAACGCTTCATCTATTCGTGTCAACCCTGTATTTTGATTAACATTGCTAGGTAATGCTGATGTTCTGACTACTTCTTCTGAAACTTCTGATGTTTCAACCGGTATATTAGGAGTGATAGAACTTTGATCTTTACTACCTACAGCTCTTAAAGGATTAACAAAGTCTGGAAACTCGGAGCCAGGACTTAATTTAAGTCGGTATAATTCTCGTAAAATTTTATAGATAGCAGGGCCTGCTTGTCTAAAAGGATTTTCAAGACCTAATTTTCTAGCATTAATTGCCATCGTGTCCATCATACTTCGAGAAGGTTTATAAGGTTTGAAAGTATCTCCTAACAAATACCCTAAGTCTCTTCTGTTAATTCGTTTTACACTTTCAAAGATTTCATTCTTAGGTGTGTTTAAAGTGTTAGCAGCAGCAAGATCATTTCTCATTGTTTTTTGAACATTCCATAAAGATCTATTGGCATCCCAAAAAGCGTTGACTAAATCATTAGGATCTATGGGTCCTGATTTTCCTGCCGCCTTAATAAATTTTCTTTTTGACGCTCTGGTACCGGATGCGTAAGCTGCTTGTTTAAATTTTAAAGCTCTAGGAACATTTAGTTTAACAGCTCTCATTCCTATGATACCTAAACCTTCATCCATTATTTCATAAGACTGTCCATTCTCATCATACTTTCCAATCTTACCCCATTTAAGGGGTCCACCTAAATCTCCTACTTGAAGAGGGGTATCAAAATCTGTCATAGCATAATCAATTCTACCTAACTGTTTTAAACTTCCTGGCATTTGAGATTTAAGTAAGTGGATAAAAACTTTACTGGCGATGTCTCCACCAGTATCGGTTTCTTTATCATAAATTTCATACCCTTCGCTGCTTCTTCCACCTCTACCTAAAATAGGTAGGACGTCAGCCAAAGCTTCTGTCCAAATAGATTCTGTTACAAATGGTTGAGCAGTTTCACCTACCCCTTTTAAAGCTCCTAGAATAAAGTTATTCATAATAGCTTCATCATTTAATTGACCATCAGCTACTTCGTTAATTGCTGTCTGCCAGGGTCTAATCATAGTATCGTATGCATTCGCGTGACTAAAATCGACATACTTATAACTTCCATCTTCTGTTTTGATTGGAATGAGAGTAGAATTTCTAGACCACGGAGCTACGAATCTTCTAATAGCTGCCATTTCATCTTCACTCACATCATATAAATACTGACCTCCCTTTGTTGCTGCATAAGGGACAGCTCCCATTACAGTTAACATTCCAATTAAACGTTGCCAGCCAATTCTTCTTAATGCTGGGTCACTAATTTCTCTTAATGCGGTTTGTAAAATATTAGTAGACGTTCTTAAAATTTCTGCAGGAAACGATACAAAATTACCTACGGGCCATCTTCTTAAACCTTTAACCATAGAAGAAACATAATCGTAATTAGGAACATTGTTTCTTACAACCCTAGCTGCCATTTCATCTAGCTGGTCATCAGTTATTTTTTTCCCCGCTGTTTTATATGCGTTGGCATATCGGTTTCTTTCTCCTAGGAATGTAGTAATTTTCCAGAAGTCATCTTCAGCTGTGTAAGCATCCTCTGTCCATTTTTTCATCTTAGATAAAGGTTTGAGTAATCCTTTTAAACTTTTGTCAGCCATTAATGTAGAACCAAAGTCAATATCTTTTAACAAACCTTGTAAATCCCCTAGTCTTACGTTGGTATTAACGACTCCAAGTCTTGCTAGTTTTCTATAGAATTCACTTTCGGCTCGTGTTCCTATCCCGGCAACCTGTAAATTTTTCCATGCCTTTCCTAATTGTCCTGGACTTACTGTGATCCCTGGAATAATTCCATTCGCCATGGCGAAAGCCCCTGCACTTAAAAAGTTTCTAGCGTGGGTTACTGGTGATAAAATAGTTTTAGCCATTTGAGATGTGGCCTTAGGAAATAAAATTAAATTTCTATAAATAGCATTGCTCGCAAGATTAGTAACCGGCTTACCTGCAGCAATTTCGATGGCTTCCGCTACCTCTTTTAAAGCATATTTACCTGAGGTAGGATTAGCAATTCCTGAAGCCAGACTATTAGATGTAATTTCTTTGTACATAGTGTCATCAAAAACTTCCCCTTTTTTAAAAGCTATATCGGCAAACTCTTCTGCAGTCGCCAGCAAAGGACGAGCAGCATCTTTAGCGGCCTCTGTTCCTGGTTTAATTGATCGTAAGGCTTTAAGTTTATCTGCTGAATGGAAAGCTACCGCTTGTAATAATTCATTTCTTCTTGTTACCGCTGATATCTCTCCTGTCTGTGCTAAAATAGTTTGAATAGGATTTCTGGTTTTTCCTAAGACCTCTTCAATCAATTCTCTTTTTCCCTGCTTGCCAACTTTTCCTTCTAGTTGTCCCAGTTTAAATGATCGGGATGATCCTCGTTGAGCTAAACTTTTATTAGTAAAAAAGTCAGGTAAATTAATCATAGCGTCTTCATCAAAATTTTTAGGAGGCTTATTACCAGGTCCTCTTTTGACGATATTATTCACATAGGTTCTTGCTTGTTGATCAGTGATGGGAGTTTTATTAAGCCGTGCTGCTTCTCTAAAAACTTTAACGGCTTTTTCTAATATTTCTGTAGGAACTCTATAGTTTAACATTGGAATAATAGACTGATTAGAAAAGGCTTCGTAGGTTGACCCTAAGTAATTTTTAAATTTATCCCCAAATTGTTTTTTGAATATGCTAAATGCATCAATTGTTTTCTTGTCGAATATTCCTTTTTTTTCTCCTCGTTTTATACCTTTGCCCATGATTGAAAACATATCGGCCCACTCGGCACGCATGTTTTCCATTTCATCAAAGATAGTGGTAAGTTGACCTTGTTTGTATTGAATGTTTTTCTCTTTTAAGAATTTGCTAACTTTATTTTTTTCAGCTTTGCTAATACCACCAGTATCTTTTATTTTTTTTCCAGCAATATCCCTAATTCGATCATCTCCATATTTAACCACCCCACTATCCAACACCTTAGGTTTTCCTGAAATAAGAGAGTCGTTGAATAAGTTTAGTAATTCTTTACGATTGGCTTTGGTTGATGTGTTAAACATTCTTTCCATCCAAGGAAAGAGACCGTCAATTTTTTTGTTAAGATTCCGTGCTCGTGTTTGAGCTAAGTTAATGTCTGCATATTTTTTTCCAATAGCTTCCCTTTGTGCTCTAAAAAATTCAGGAGTCCCTCCACTTTCTTTTCGGAGCCAACTACTAAATTTAAATAAACCTTTATCAATTCCATTGTCGGCATAACGTAATGCTTCATTTCTACCGGCTAATAGTTTTAAAGATTTACCAACTCCACCAATGAGTCCAGTGAATAAAGCACCTTCAGTTCCAAACTTAACTCTATTAATTAACTCTCTTGCGGGATCAGGATTTTCAGGATCGGTTACATGAAGAGCTGTGGGTCCTCCTAATAAATCTCCAAAGGTTCCAGCTTTTTCTACGTCCCCTATAAAGATTCCTTCAGCTGCACCGCCAGTGATAGCACCCGCGCCAAATCTTGCGACTCTTCCTTTCGTGTTTAACTTGGCTAGTTTAGTTGTAGTATCAACTAAAATTTTACCTGTTTTGTCATCAGCGAGTGAAAAGTATTTACCTGCTTTCTTATATTTAAATGCAGCATTGGCCATTGAAGTTCCTACTTTAAAACCAACTCCACCTGGGACTCCAATGTTAACTAATAGTTCTGCAATTTTTCCAGCAGTTGTAGCTGCAGCTTTCTCATCAAGTTCGGTTAGATCATCAAAGTATTTTTCCACTTGTGCTGCTTTATTGGTGCCTGCTCCCATGTCAATAAGAGTTGCACCTAGAGAAAATACTCCTTTAGGAATTTGAATTAATCCAGAACCCAATCCTGCAAGAACGGATTCAATGGTGCTGATGTCGTTGTATTTTTCTGTATCGCTTAGAATAGATTTAGATTGTTCATCTAATTGCTGTTTGTCTAAAGTAGATTCTCCGTTGTAAATAGGCATTTTTCTCTTTACCCTTCATTATTCCATGCTTGTTCATTCCACCATAATTTTAATTTCTCTAATGGGTCTTCACTTCCTTCTGCATAACCTACTCGGCCACCTTTGTTATAGATTTTTTCAGTTACATCAAAATCTGTAACGAGTGTTTCTTCTGGTTTGTATGGATTTACCCCTTGGGTAATATCTCCTTTCATCTTAAATCTTTCTTTTAATCCTTTTTTAGTTCCTTCCCATCCTTCTGCAACGCCGGTTTCATAATCTTCTTGGGTATATTTTTTAGTTACTTTTTTAGTTTTCTCTGTTTCATCAGTTGGCGCAAGATCACCTGCATTTGGTTTCGTGGAATCAGTTGGTCGAAGGTTTCCTTCTTTTAAAAAATAGATAGCTTCATCTACTGTACTAAAAGATTTAATTGGTTCTCCTCTAACATATCCATTTGTATCAGCCCCAAAAACATGCCAAGCATCTTTCAATGGATCATACCATGGTCGATCCGCTAACATATTGGTTGCAACATAATCCCATTTATTATTCGGCGGATCTAGGTCTTTCCATTCTTCAATTACTCCTACAATTTGACCGTAAGCCAGTTTTTTATCTCTAATGGCTTGTCCTTTTGCTAAATTTGATGCTTTTTGGTATTCAAAACTGTGTGGTGTAGCCGACGCTAGAATAGCTTTCTTTGCATCCGCAATTAATCTTGGTAAAGGAGTCATCTTTAAATAGTCATTTGATTTTTCTTTAGCTAATTTTATTTCATGTGCTTGTTGCTTAGCAGTTTGTGCTTCTTTCCATGCTCTCTCTTCTTCTGTAAGCATTCTCCCACCTTGACTTTCAAGGATAGCTAACTCACCTTTTTTTTCTAAGTCTGATGCTTTTTCTCTGCTTCCTCTTACAGCTCCTGCTCCTGCATGAAGCATTTCACTTATCATTTTAGCTTCACCGCTTTCTTTATATGGATTTCCTAACTCAGAAAATCCTTGAGCAGCATAACTAAAATCTCCTCTTGGATCTTGTGTTAG
>Ga0080013_1003524_pt1 | contig 16378 bp, 26 predicted proteins | sample ETNvirenome_6_85_FD_69236 | JGI IMG/M metagenome (GOLD analysis project Ga0080013, IMG submission 69236) | Marine viral communities from the Pacific Ocean - ETNP_6_85 (SPADES assembly) (version 2) | ecosystem: Environmental > Aquatic > Marine > Oceanic | place: Pacific Ocean | collected 2013-06-19 | reverse complement strand
ATCGATAGCATTATCGCTGTTTATCATTCTCCTTACTCTTTTGTTTATTTTCATACTTAACAACTTTCATTCCATAGTTATTAATTCCTTCTGGAATGTTTAATCCTTTTTTCTTCTTTAATTCATTTTTCTTAAAAGATCTATAGTCTACCTTGTGATGCCAACGATTAAATTTCCATACTACTTCAGCTACATCAGGATGTAATCTTGCTAACATTTTAGATTTATCCAACGTACCATTTTTATAAATTTCTTCATTACCACCCTTCATGGTCTGTGTTGTTGCTTTTTCTTGTATGAATGCATTGAACTGGACAGTACACCAACCATCTTTTAAAACTCTTATAGATAAATCTGTATCTTCATTATACTTTGCACGCCAACGATATGGAATGTCATTTCTAATTAATAAACAAGAATATATTCTAGTATTCTTAACAAATGCTGGTAGTTTTGTTTTGGCTTTAGCTAAGAAATCATAATTAAATCCAGCAAGAGCAATGTTTTCATATCTTTCAATAAAATCTTCAGCAGCTTTGAATATAGTTCCTGAAGTTACATGTATATATAAATTTCTATTAATTCTACCAAACGCTTTAATATTGTCGTCTAACAACCAATGGCTTGTAGCACCATTCTCTAATGAATGTTCCCAGCAGAAATTTCTTGCAGGGCCAGAGCCAGTTCCATGATCCATGGTGCATGAGTCGTAGTTCTCGATGTATTTTTTAGGTAGTATTAGTATTTTATCTTTATCAATGAATCTTGCGTACTGTTCATACTCATAATCTTCGACCACGATAGAATAAGGCATATTCATCTTCTCTAGAGCTACACTCGTATGTCTGCTGTCCCATCGTCCTTTAGATATAATATAAACTGGATGTTTAGGATTCATCAACGTACCGTTTATCAGCGTATCTCCTTTTCTCCCACTCTGGATACCAGAGACTTGGAGCTTTGGTTATCTTTTGACCAATCAATTCAGCAAACTTGTCGATATCTTCTTGATTTCTAAAGTGTACTACTATCTTTCTAAAGGAAGACAAATCTTCCATTTCAAATTCAGGCATATCTTGCCATTCTTCTTTCCATTCTTCTTTCTTTTTACTTTTAAAAATTTCTTCGTGTCGTTTTCGATATGTCTCATTTGAGATTCTAGACCTTCCATCCCATTTAGGTTTTTTATTTTCCATTTGCTTTCTTTAATCTACTTAATTCTATTTTATCAATTACATTACCAGAGATAGATATTCTCGTACAATCTGATTTAAAAGGATATACCCAGTGCTTAACCCATGCAGGAAAGATGTACATGTCACCAACTTCTGGAAACACAGAATGATTAGTAATACATCTATCGTCAGTATCGCCATATAAAAATGTAATGCCACCTGGTCCAGCAGATAAACCTTTATAATTTTGATTCTCAGCTCTTAGTTCAATTGGAATCTTAGCAAAGATTACAAATGATAATGCACCACCATGTGAATGGGGTGGATTAAATTCATTAGGTCCTTGGTAATTGATCCATAATTTTTCTAAAAAATATGTACTAGGTACTTTCTCATTTGTTTCCTTCCATTGCTTCATGGCATTATTATAAAGATTAAAAGTTCCTTCCATAAATTTATTAAATTTATCTTTATCTCTATAATGAAATTGATTCTTTAATACTCCAGCAAGTTCAGGTGAGGCATCTTCTTTAGAAGCTTCGCCTTCAGATAAAAGTAAATCTATTGTTTCTTGGTCTACTTGGGTTTTAACTATACAGGGTCCCCAATGTAATATACCATATTTTATTTGGTTCATTTTTTTCCTTTCATAATTTTATATTCATTTAAACTAATAACATTATTTTCATTTAGCTTTTGTTTTGCATAATGTTCTATAATCTTCTGTATCTTTGGTAATTTAATATGAGCATAGGGCCAAATTAATTTACATACGTGGTAAGCATCTCTATAACCACATCTCCATCTCCATTGCATTTTCTTACCCATTGAAGTTTTATGTGGTGGTCTTTTATTAACAGAACCACATCCTAAAACCTCTAGTAACCAAACCATAATAGAATATTCTGTCATGGAAATTTCCATTTGTATATTCCAGGTTGGATATGCTTTCTCCTTACCCTTTCTTTTTCTCATATATTGTTTGTAGGTTATACTTCCTTCACCATCAAACAAACCAGCTATATAAGCTGCATCTACATCATTGAGCATGAATATTAAAAATTAATCTAACGAGTGTACTCGCTGGATTATATTCTCCTTTCGTGCTAGTGCAAGAACTTGTCAATATTACGATCATCGTTATCAACAGCATCATGTTGAGCAACTTGGGGTTCATATACATAAAATTCTCCTTCTGAGTCACATTCCCAACACTGGTGAACATGTGGCTCTATATCTTCTTTCATTATTTTAACAAAGCCATTGCCATTACATACCTTGCAAATAGCTTTATGTACTCTATACTTTTTTAATTTTACCATTTAACTTCTTCGCTTTCTCGTTTGCTAACGATTCTACAGTCTTACTAATAGATAATTTTGCATCTGGTAATAAAACTTTGGACAAAGCAATCAATGTCTTGTATGTTTCGTGAGTTAGAGAAACATTACGGTATTTTGTTATATCAGTCATAGTTCCTTTCATTTATTTATAATGACAATATAGGATGGAATAAAAGTTTGTCAAGATGAAAATAATATTAATTTTATATATGTGTTCTTACACAGCTGGAAGTTGTCTTCCTGGATACCAATGGCCTGATAAGTTTGATGATATGTATGATTGCATGCAAATGGGATATTCAGAATCTATTAAAAAATTGGAAGAAGTAGGTAGAGAAGACGTTAATAAACATAAAGTTTTTATAAAATTTGCTTGTGGTGAAGAAATAGAAACAGAGACTTGATTTTGTGGCAGAATTGTGTTAAAGGAAGTTTCTTACCTTTAATACCTATCCTATCACTCTCTCTTTAGGATAGGTCTATTTACACATACAACCATAGAAGTCTCCACTACCATCGTTCATGATGTGTAAGTTTAATTCATTTACATACCCTGTTAATTTTAATCTCAATATCTCACACAGATCAAAACAATCTATGTCAGCTGTTAGAACGATTCCTTCCATTATCTGCTTTGTTACTGGAATTAATTGGTACAACCCATCGTTCCATATTATTAGGTCCATTTCCAAACTCCTTTACTAGTTTATACCAAAGATCTTTATATTTAGGGTCTTTAGTTTTATTCCAAAGCCTAGCTGCTTCTTCAATCTTTTGCATCATATCTTCTTTTACCCCATGATATAATTTTACTAAAACCTGGTGTATTTATTTCTAAAGTAGCATATTTTTTCCATTGCTGTTTTATCATATTTAACTCTAGTAATAATGCAGACCATTGTTTAGGTGATATATTTTTACTTGTTATTGTCAGTTTTTTCATATTTCCTTTCTTTGTGGGCAGTTCTTATTAAGGTTCATACCCAGGAACCGTAACTATTATATAGGATATCTAGGGATTATTGTCAACCCCTTTTTTTTCTATATTTACCCATTCTTTTTTCGTGTTTATTTCTACGTTTTTTATGTCTTCCAGGCCTTTTACGTGGTGTAACACCTTTATAATAACTAATTCCAAATTTTGGTGCTTTAGCCATTTGTGCTAACGTCTAACTTTATATCTTTTCTGCTACTTATATGTGGAATATAGGAAATTTTGCCATTCACGTGTTGTTTTAAATCAGTACCACATGTGACACATCTAAAAAGTTCTGGTGTAAGTGATATTAAAATAGTTTCTGAAGTACAAGTGGGACAAGTTCCATTAACTAGTTCTGCCCTTATATTTAAACCTTTATACATTAGTTACAATTCATTTTATCTAGGTCAACTGGTTTATCTTTATAAAACCATAACCAAGATGAAATTCTTGTTCCTTCTTGTGTATAAGTGCATTTAGGTCCTACTGCTACGCAGGAAGTAAACGCTAATAGTGATAGTATTAACAATGTTTTTTTCATATTATTGTGATAGTGGATTTGAAGTAGATACTTTAATTTCTTCTATTTGAACTTTTAATAATTCGATTTCTTTAGCATTAACTAAAGATTTAGTGTGGTCATGAGTAACTGGATGTTCGTGTGAAGTGTCAACGTTTTCTAATTTTGCTACTTTTTCTTCTAGTACTGCTATCTGTGAAGAATAGTCAGTAGATGATCTACCTTCTATCTCAGCTAATTTAGTTGTGATTTCTCCATACTTAACAAAGCCACCACCTATTGCAACAATTGCTGCAATTAAAGCTGCTATTCCTGCGAGTTGATCTTTAAGTTTACCCATTTTTCAACATCTCCAATTCCATTAAAAGCTTTTGTTTCTTAATCTTTATCTTATTAAGTTTTCTAGCTTTAATATCTATCTTATCATTTTGGGTATAACTTGCAAGATTAGTATTTGGGTATATTTGCCTATTATCGAAGATATTTAATTGATCTAAATATATGTCTTTTGGTGCATAAAATGCTACATTATATGAATCTAAAGATATCTGGTCATCTACCATAGCGTCCATTTTTATTAGATTTTTTAATTGTAAGTTTTTTACAGGATTTTTGATTTTGGCATCTATTTTTGCCATAACCTTTTCTAATTTAGGTTTGACAGTTTCTTTCGATTGTACTTTTTTTTGCTTAGTATCATTCTGTTTCGAAACAACCTGCTTTGTAGGAGCTTCGCTAGTGGATTTCTTTTCTGTGGTTTCTTCTTCATTTGCTTCTTCTACCATAGCTGGTGTCTCTTCTTCAACTGCTTCTTCCTCTTTTGTTTCCTCTTTAGGAGCTGCTGCCATTTTCATTGGTCCGGGTTCCGTGTTCCCTGATTCTTCTTCCTCTTTTGATGGTGCTTCCATCATAGGTCCTGTTGCCATAGTTTTAGGTTCTTCTTCCTTAGGTGCTTCCTCTTCTATCATAGGCCCTGGTTTACTTGTCATTGCCACAGGTTCTTCTTCCTTCATCTCTTCCATTTCCATAGGTGCAGAAGGTGGTGCTAGTTCTTCTATTACTTCCATAAAAGACATCTCTTCTTCTTGTACCATTGCAACCATTTCTTCTTTTAAAGTTTCAATAGGCATCTCTTCCATAACAGGAGCAAACATTTCCTCCACCATTGGTGGTTCCATTAAAATAGCTCCAGTTGAAGTAGAAGCTACTTCAATCGTTATACCTGTTTCTTCTATACTAAGTTCTACTCTAGCTCCTTCTTCTAAATTACCTGATGCAAAAAACTCTTCTTCAATTATAGACTCTAGTCCAGATATAATGTCATAAATTTCATTCTCTGTAAGTTCTGTTGTATTTAATGCTTCGTTAATATTTGAAATCTCTTGTGTAGTTAATGCTTCGTGATCATCTATTGGAAAATCTAATAATAATTCAGCGCCTAATAAGTTAGGTCCTCTAAGTGCTGAGGAGCTTTGTTGTCCATCAAATCCTTGCCAGTACCACTCATAACTAGCCCCACCAGTACCATTCCAAGTTAAACTATCCTCAAACTTAGCACTATTTGTATTGTATCCAGCGTCATTTAATCTAGTTGTTGTCATGTCAGCTAATGTATTTCCATCAGCATCTTTAATTTTTAAATGAAGAACATAACTATCATCAGCACCTGATGAATGGCCACAGCTAAAAGAACTTGATCCATCTTCACAGTTTTGAACTGTAAAATAAGAGTTTAATATTATTCCACCATCTAATTTGTTTTGTGTTGCTGTATATGTTGTGCCAGATTCTGTACCTGTTACACCAACTAAAGTATCACTGGCTGATACTTTCATATCACGACTTGATTCTAATTCTCCATTAAATGCTTTACCACAATAGTTTTCAACTACTGTATCACAAGTTATAGTAAACCCATTATGGGTCGAATTATTTGATAGATTGCCTGTACCTGAGTTTACACCATCTAGATTATGGTTATCCATACTTGAGGAAGTTGTTCCTGCATTGGGTAGTATGTTTGCCGATGTAGCAGTATCATTTTCTGCTTTTGTAATCGTAAGGGTTAATGCTGTCAGCAAAACTGTCAATAGCAAAATACGCATATACACTAGCTCCTATAAATATTGTTAACCAAATCATTTTTTCTTCCTTCCCATGTAGCTCTCTGAGGGTTCATAATTCCATTTCTTACCATGATGACCACGAATATCTGCGTACCACATTCTTAATTTTACTATCCATTTTCGTACGGGTCTAGGCATTATCTAACGTTTTTAAAATTTTTAAGATCTTCTTTAGCAGTTTCTTTGTCTGCTTTTTCAAACTCTTCAGTCATTTTAATTTCTTCTTCAAGTTTTTTCTTTTCAGCTAAAGATATTTCTTTTTCCTTTTTTTCTCGCTCCTTCATACGTTTTACATAAATATCGTAATCAGGTCTTTCATGATCATACTTAGACCACAGTGCTTTTGCTTCTTTACCAATTTTGCCATCAATTGGACAAGGAGTACCTGCTTGTATCATTGATTCAAACACACGTTCATCCTGGCAAAGAATAGCAACTGCTGCTACCTTCATACCAAAGTCATTAAGTATTCTTGCTAGTTTTAATCTTTCACAATTTTTATCTATTGTATGTTTTCCACCACTAACACCGATTCCAAATGTTTGGATTCCTGCAGAAATACCTACTGCGCACACGTCTTGTGTCATAGAATTATATGATGGGGCTCCCGCTGTTGGTGGTGCTGATCTAATATTTGAATTTGATGTTGAATTAGTTGTTGTGCTAGAAGATGATCCAGATTCATATGTTGTAGCTCCTCCAGTATATCCACCTTCAATACTTGTGTTTGAACCACTAACGTTTGTTTGTGTTTCTGCTCCTCGAGTTGGGCCACCAAAGAAAGCTAAAAGACATATTAATATAATTAATGCTCCTGAAAAATAATATTTTGTAAATCTGTTCATAACTATTGGCAACTTTCACACTCTCCTGTGTCATCTATGACAACGCCACCTTCGTTTTCAAAAGACATATCGGTAGCCCACTCTTTATGTTTTTTATAAGTTCTTTTATCTTGGTTACATTTACAATTATCACAATTACAAAGATCTCCATCATAGTGATGACCATGAAGGGTTTCTTTGCAGTGACAGTCGCATTGGCAATTTTTACATTTACTCATCTTTTTTCTGCCAACTAAAAAGCCAACCAGTAAATTTTCTCCACCGTCTTCTAGTTGGTCTTACGATCCATTTCCAAACTAATCTTTTAATCATTTTTTTTCTCCTCAATTTCGTAAAAGAATTTATCTGTGTCTTCAGTTTTCCATTTACGAGTGTCTTCAACATTCCACTCACTTGTTTGTACTTTCCAGTCAGGAATTTCGTCCTTAACCGTGAAGGATGGTATGTCCCATATTAGTCTATTGTTTGGCTGTGCCGCATAATTGCCGTCATCTAACGCAAGTATGTGTGCGCACTTATGTTCGTGCGAAATTTCAGAATGATCTGTGTCTACTATATTACTCTCTGGGTGGGCCCAGTCAACAGTAAAAAGGTATGCACCCGCATGAGTTTTTTTATCTTTGCCGAAGTATTTGCCAGATTGGCCGTCTAAGATATCCCAAGAAGTAATAGCAGGATAATAACTAAAGCAATTCCATAGCTCCAGCTCATCAAGCCTACGTTTAGGTACTTCTTCTGGTTTAAAGCCTCTTTGAATGAACGCAGATATTGGCAAACGATAGAATACAGCACCGTTCTCCATAATTGCATGAAAGAGTATAGGACGTCCTGTAATCGATGTAATACCAAAAATAATGCAGTCTTCCACTTCTCCATGATGCTTCTTGAGATCATAGAGATATTCTCTCCTGATCTGTGCATAAGTCACAGGAATGTTTGCATTCAAATAGGCCATGTATCATAAAATACTATATTGAGATTATTATAAATACAACAATGACTACAACTACAGCTGTAGCTTTTTTGTTACCCATTGCTAATTTCCATATTCTATTAGCTTCTTGTTTTAATTTTTCCATAGTTCCCTCCGTTTTTTATTTTATTATACCCCAATTTGGTCCAGATTCATAGTCTACTTTATTGGGAACTTCAAGAGAAACTGCGTTTTCCATAATCTCTTTTATATGTTTTGCACGTTCAGGACTCTCAACGGATATATCTAACTCATCATGTACTTGTATGTGTGGAATAATTCCTTCTTTGTGTAAGTCTATCATTGCTTTCTTTGTCATGTCAGCAGCTGATCCTTGTATTAATCTATTTAAAGCTTTGTAAGTATAAGCACGCTTAATCCCTGGTCCGTGTTCCAGGAGCGCTGCATCGTGAGGCAATGCTTTATGGATTCCGAATTGATTAGGTTCCCATAAATGAAATCTACATAGTCTTCCAAGTAACGTTCTAATCTTTCCAGAATTTTGTGCACGTTGCATTACATTATCCATAAGTTGTTTTACGAATGGAACTTTATTATGATACTGTCTAAATAAACCATCTGACTTTTCTTTAGATACACCTAGTTCTGCTTGTAATTTATTTTTTCCCATACCATAGAACAGACCAAGATTTATAGTCTTAGCCTGTGATCTAGGTATCTCTGCCATATCAGCAACGATCGTATGAAAATCCGCATCACCTTCGCGATACGCATCCAATACTTCGTCCACTCCATAGAGATTCTGTAAAGCTGCATAATGTACTACCAACCTAGGTTCTTGCTGTGAATAATCAAAACAACCCCATGTATGGTCTTTCTCAGGTACAAATAAAGCCCTGATCCGTGGTCCAAGGTCTTTGTTTCTAGCTGGTATTTGTTGTAAGTTTGGATTTGAATAACTGAATCTTCCAGTTACTGTTCCTCCATTATCTCCTCGTAGCTGATTAATTTCAGCATGAATTCTACCTTTATGTGAATACTTAATTATGGTATCAATGAATGTGGTATGAGCCTTATTTATTTCACGGGCTTGGGCAATTTTTTTCACCAGTGGGTGGGGGTGATTTTGAAGAAAGTTCTTAGTAAAGGAAGGCGCTTTTGTTTTTTCAGTTCTATCATAATCTAGTTTCAGCTCATCAAAAACTTGTGCGATTGATCTTGCTGCCCATATTTGAGTATCTATGCCTGTTTCTTTTTTTACTGCTTGTATTAATTGTGATTCTTGTAAAGCTAGTTCTTTCTTCATTATGTGAGCACCTTCAACATCAACCTTCACGCCGAGAAAACGCATGGCCACAAGACATGGAAAAAGTTCCGTCTCGAGATCAAAAATAGATTGTATATCTTGGTGTAAAATTTCTTTCTTAAGTTCTTGCCAAAGTTCTAAAGTTAATTCAGCATCTTTTTCGGCATATGCTCCAACATAAATGGCAGGTAGTTTATACATTTCTGCCTTGGGGTCAACCCCCCAATCCTTCGCTGCTTGATATAAAGCGCTTTCATTTTTGGACATACCCGTGTATCTTTTTGAACAGTTGTTTAAGTCATAACGCATTTGATTCTCATCAACTAGGGCCGATGCAATCATCGTGTCTACAATTTTACCGTTAATACTTAAACCTAAAGACTTAATCCAACATACGTCATACATGGCGTTGTGGAATATTTTTAATGAGGGTGTTTTAAGTACATCTTGAAACCATCCTAGGACTTTCTTACGATCCATATTACCACCGCCTTCATGAGCAATAGGATAATAACCAGACCAGCCAGGTACAGCTACTGCAATACCAGTGACATCTCCTTTACCTACGACGTTGCCTGATCCCATTTTCATAAGATCTGGGTCTTTTGTTTCTAAGTCAATTGCGATCTCATCATATTTAGATAGATCCGGAAATTCTTCTGGTGGTAACCATTCTGTTTGTGCTTTAAATAGTGGTATCTGCATTTGTGTCCTTCCATTTTTTATAACCATCGGTCCATGTTTCTTTTTTCTTTACGCTTGTTTGGGATTGTGGATAGTCTCTCTCTATCGCCATTTCACAATAGTGAATAGCTTTTAATAAATCTTCCTTCTTATTTTTTTGCTTGTGTCTACATAAATATTTAATAGCGTTCCCTTCCGCGAACGGTATGTTATTTTTATTTATGAATTCACTGGGCTGAATGACCATCGATTGATAGTGATTTCCGCCTACCTGCTTTTTATATGCTTTACTCATATTATATTAAATACCCTTTCTCGTATCGTTTTGGTTCAATTATGTGTAAGTTTTCTTTTGTTCTAGTTGCACCCACATAGAACAATCTGTTTTCATCGTCTGGATCTCTTTCATAACCTTTCATTGTATTTTGTGTTAAGTCTGTTAATAACACAACATTTTGTGATTCACCACCTTTAGCTCCATGAATTGTTGATAATTCTATTCGTGGTTTTTCATTTAACTTTTCTCCATTGGCTCTCATCTTTCTTAAGTAATCTACATTAGTTTGTCCTGCATCATTAAATGCTTCATACCAAACTGTTTTTACTTTTAATCCATAATCTTTAGTTAATTTATCAATGCCATAAAACGCATCTTTCACCATCCCTTTTATTCTATTCTTATCCCAATTCTTAGGAGTCATGTATTTTGAAATACTTTCTATTTGTTTGTAGGATACAAGTTGTCCTTTACGCGCATTCTCCCAAGCTGTAGCTGCTTCATGAAGATCTTTCTCTGTTCCTCTTCTGTATTTAGAAGAGTAGTAAAGTCCTCTTTGATATAAAGACTCCTCAATTTCCCTTAGTAAATATTTAGTTCTAGCTAGTATGAGCCATTCTCCAGAGGACATATCGATTGTGTCAGCGCTAAAATGTCTATGTAAACTTCCTTGATTAACTTTTGGTTTCCAACTCTTATCTATTCTGTTTCTTATTCTATTAATAATACCCATCGCTACACCATGAACTTTAGCGGGTATCCGATAGGATTGTGTCAATGGTAAGTACTGTCCTTTTAAAGCTATGAAAGAATCTACATCAGCTCCTGCCCATTTATAAATAGCTTGATCATCATCACCGGCAATAAAAGAATCTTGAGTTTTATTCCAAATAGTTTTTGCCATATCCCATTGCATTAATGATAGATCTTGTGCTTCATCTATGAATACTACATCAAACTTTGGTGACTTATCTGCTTTGGTAAATTCCAAAATCATGTCATTAAAATCTATTAGGTTGTAGTCTTTCTTATATCTTTTTAATTCATTAGCTATAATTCTAAGCGTACTACGTTCTAAGTCTTGTGTGTGTTCATTTAAATCAAATTGTTGTTCCGGTGTAATATTTCTAAGTTGTGCCAGCTGTATAATTCTTAGATATTCACTATCCGAACTAAAGGTACTTCCTTGATCTTCTTGAAAATCTGCATATGTAACTGGGAAACCTAATTTTTTTCCTAGATCTTTATAATGTCGGGGTTGCATAACTTGTTCTTTCTTAATCCCGAGTCTTCTAAAGGCTAATGAATGAAGAGTCCTAAAGTACGGAAGATCATCTTCACCTAAGTTAAATTTTTTTATTGCTCTGTCTCGTGCTTCGTAGGCAGCCTTCTGTGTAAATGCAAAATAACCTACTTTATCAGGATCGGTTTGTTTTAAATATTCATCAACCTTATTTAATAAAGTTGTAGTCTTTCCTGTACCTGGTGGTCCTAATACAATAGTTCTCATAGTATATGTGTAATTAAAATAGTTGCTACACAAATAACCGTCATTAATGCTAAGTCATCCGTCATTAGTATACATCCTTTGGTTTAAGTTGTTTTTGAGTATAGTCATCTGTTTTTTTATCGAATTGTTTAACAACAAATACAGAGATTCTTTCTTTACTTATACGTTTGTCGTCGCACTTACATACATCTTTCAACATTTGTGCAGTTCGTTGATAATTTACATCCCAACGTTTTCTAAGTAAGAATTGATTATAAAATTTATCAAAGATAAAATGATGGTGACCATCTTTTGTTAAGACTCCTCCACGTTTTAAATCCTTAATGTCAGACCCCATGTGTCGATCTAAACAAAACTCTTCTAAATGATTCTGTAATTGATCTGCTGTTGTTACACCTTCCGGTGGTTCAACAGGTTCGTGGTTCTTCATTAATGGGTTTATAATCGTATCCCAATCTCTTGATTTAACTGTAGGTGGTTTAAAATCTAGTTGTTCCATACACGCTTCCTGAAACAAACTTTGTTGTTTTAAATATTTAACGTTCTCTAAATGTAATCTTTCACCATCTACGTTCAAGTAATAATATGGTTTTTCTAATTTTATTTTTTGTAAATCTGTTAATGCAGGAAATACTATTTCTTCTCCTATACCAAACTTTCTTCCTCTACATAATTTTTTATCACATAAGTTACACATTGGAGCGTCATTACATTTATATCCCCAATCTTTTTTACCATGTTGAGTTTTAATTATTTCTACTTCTGACTCACTCAATGGTATAGTAGATGCTGTTGCATTAAACAAAGTCATCTTACTTTTCCATTCTGCTGGCCATTTCTTTTTTGCATAAACTCCAAAATGAAATAAAGAATTATTTCTTCCACCTTCTGGAATCTTGTTTAATGCCATCAACTCTATACAAGGTGGTGCATCATCATACTCGGACTTTGGTCTTTCTATTTTAATCTTTGTGATGTCTTTTTGTTTTATATAATCATATAGTTCGTAAAATTCCTCAAGAGTCGCTGCTTCTCCATCACCTTTAAATGCATATCTTGTAGTCTTGTTACCATTAAAGTAAGGTAGATTTAAAAAGTTACCTGTGTCATCTTGAGATTTTAATTGAATTTGTTTTGGAAAAACTTCTGAGTCGCCGTAGCCTAGTAGTGTTTTGATTTCTGTTAGCTTGTCTCTCATTCTTTCTGCAGCTACCGGTTGTTCGGAGAAAAGAAAGACATGGGCTCCTCCGCTCTTGGATCTACACACAATGAGTGGAAGCTTTAAAGCTATTATTTTATCTATTAATTTTTTATGATCAAATCCTGCATAGGAATCTATGTCTACACATCCCCATATGCATTCATTGCTTTCGTTAATTGGAATGATACCTAGACTTTGTTTACCTTCTAGGTGCATCTTCCAAAGATTAGGAGTGACTGGTTTTCTTACAACAAAGGACTGACCTTTTAATTTGACACCATTCTCAACAGGAGTGCTAACTTTAGTACACCCATGGGCACGCTCTAATCCTTTAAATATTTTTTCAAACATAATTTTTAAACGGGCGCATCAACTCTCGCTTCCGCGCCCGCCTCCTAGGATTTCGCTTAGTATGGTGAATCTGTTTTTGATTCGTCCGAAGTATGTTTAATCTTTACGTCACCTTTGCCTAATCTTTCAGCAAAGTTTTTAGCAATTTCATAAACACCTTTGTCAGACACTGGTCCTACTTTAGACACTTCCCATCCAAACCATGTTCCTTTGTCATTAGACATCTGAACAGTTTTTAGATTGTAAATGTGGCTGTATGTAGGCGGTGTAAATAAGCCGTTCTTACCTTGTAGCTTAATACCCATCATGATTGAATTCCACTTACGACTAATTTTTAATTGAGTCGCTTTCATAGAAATCATAGCAGTTGTTGGACTCTTGCCCAATACCACTACATAATGGTTAGCCGTGTTCTCTAGGTAATTACCATTTGGTAAACGGTCTTTAAAGGACTTATCCCTAGTAGTTGTACTCACTATATCGCTATCTGCGTTGTGAATTGCTACTGGTGCTCCTTTACCCTCACCTCTGTCTTGCCATTCTACGTATTTTCTTTCATAGAATACTGGCAAAACCTCTATCCCTTTAGTTCCGTTATAAACTTCGTTTGTAACGGTGTTTAGAATCATGCCTGGTTCAGCACCTTCGACATATTTTCCATCCCTTTTATTTACTTCAGGAGATAGCTGTCCTAATACTTTCAGAAAAGGTAACGCAAGATCATCTTGTGTCATATTCTGAGAGCCTTTGTCTGCATCAGCTTCAAACATATTGACTGCTAATGCATTCTCTTTCTTCGTTGTTACTTCTTGGTTCATGTTTATTGTTTCCTTTTTATTGTTGTCTTATTTCCAACGAATACGTTGAAAAGTTCCGTTGGCATTTCTTTTCCTGCCTCGATACGTTCACGGACTAACGCTTTAAGCGTCATAGGTTCAACCTTCAACTTTTGTGTCGGTTGAAACCCACTCCGCTTTGCAAGTTCGGCATAATCAGCCGCCTTGTTATCTTCGTTGCGACCAAAAGATACGGATATCTCATTTTTGATTATATCTCCTAGTCCATTTTGACGAAGCCAATTAAACGCGTTCTCCTTATTTTTAATAGTGATAGTAGCGCTATAATTCGGTTTAACATCTACTGAAGAACCATCCATTAATTTTAAATGAGATAAACCCATCTCACTCATCATAGTTGGAATAACTTCTCCCGATATATGTTCTGTTTTCTTTTTTAGTTCCTTCAAAGTTGCCTCTTGTTTTTCTATAGTTCTTTGAAGCTGTTCCAATGTCTCAACTTGATCAGCTAATGATTGGATATTTTCAGTTTTCTTTATTACTTGTTGTTGATCTTTTTCAAAGTCAATGTTACTCATTTATCTTTCCTCTTTCATATAAGTTGATTTCAATAGGATAATATTTTCTTTCTTGTTTATCCCATTTCAATAGTTTGTATTTACCGTTTGTAATATCAGAAACAATAGAACATGCTACTCCAATAATAGCAGGATCACCTGTTAATAATAAATAGTCTTCAACTGTGAAGTCCTTTAAAGCACTTCTTAATTTATATATTAAAGGACCAGGAGAAAATATTATTTGAGATAACTCTGGTAATAGGAATTTAAATTTCCCATAACTAGCAGCTCCCATAATATTTATTTTGGGTCTCCCCTCACTGGTTCCTGCGATTTCTTGTATAACATGAACAGTTGGTTTAAAACCGACTGATTTTGTTTCATTTATTACTTTCATACTTGACAATATAGTGATCAATACCTATATTGTCAACTAGAAAGAAAAGAAATTATAATTATGAATTATAAATTTAAGACGAAACCATACAACCATCAGTTGACTGCTTTAGAAAGGTCATGGAATAAAGAAAGTTATGCGTATTTTCTAGAAATGGGTACTGGTAAAACAAAAGTATTAATAGATAACCTAGCTATGCTTTATGATAAAGGCAAAGTAGATGGTGCTCTTATTATAGCTCCAAAAGGAGTTATAGGAACTTGGTATAATAATGAAATACCTGCGCATCTACCTGACCATATTGAGAATAAGACCGTTTTGTGGCAAGCTAACATAACTAAGAGTCAGTCTAGAAAACTAGGTACTCTTTTTAAAACAGGCGAAGAACTTCATATTTTAATTATGAATGTAGAAGCTTTTAGCACAGCTAAAGGTGTTGATTTTGCTCAAAAGTTTTTAGGTTCCCATAATACTCTTATGGCGATTGATGAATCTACTACGATTAAAACCCCTACTGCTAAAAGAACAAAGAATATTATTAAGTTAGCAGCCAATTCTAAATATAGAAGGATTATGACAGGTTCTCCGGTAACAAAGAATCCATTAGACTTATTTAGTCAGTGTGAGTTCCTTGATCCGTGGTTATTGAACTTCACATCTTATTACGCTTTTCGAAATAGATATGCTGAAATGAAAACACTCCATATGCATGGAAGACAGATCCAAGTAGTAAATGGGTTTAAAAATTTAGGAGAGTTATCCGATAAACTTAAAGGGTTTTCTTATAGAGTGTTAAAAGAGGATTGCTTAGATCTACCCGATAAAATATTTATTAAACGTCAAATTACCTTAACACCTGATCAACGTAAATTATATGAACAGATGAAGAAAGAAGCTATGGCTATTCTTAATGGTAAAAGGGTTACTACGGTTAATGCTTTAACCCAGTTAATGAGATTACATCAAATAACTTGTGGTCATTTTACTGCGGATGATGGCTCTTTTCAAAGAATCCCTAATAACAGAGTATCTGAATTAATGAGTATTCTTGAAGAAACTGAAGGTAAAGCAATTATTTGGGCTCATTATCAATTAGATATTAAAGACATTCTTGCTCAAGTTAAGAAAGAATATGGAACAGACTCTATTGTTGACTATTACGGACTAACTCCTCAAGACGAGAGACAGCCTAATATTAAGAAATTTCAAGACGACCCTAAGTGCAGGTTTATGGTTGGAACGCCTTCTACGGGCGGCTATGGGATTACTTTGACGGCTGCAAACACCGTAATTTACTATTCTAACGGATATGACCTAGAGAAGCGATTACAGTCCGAGGACCGTGCTCACCGAATTGGCCAGAAAAAATCAGT
>Ga0080013_1003523_pt1 | contig 16382 bp, 24 predicted proteins | sample ETNvirenome_6_85_FD_69236 | JGI IMG/M metagenome (GOLD analysis project Ga0080013, IMG submission 69236) | Marine viral communities from the Pacific Ocean - ETNP_6_85 (SPADES assembly) (version 2) | ecosystem: Environmental > Aquatic > Marine > Oceanic | place: Pacific Ocean | collected 2013-06-19 | reverse complement strand
AGCCCGCTGCTAAATGAGCAATATAATCAATATTCCCTATCATAGACACGATGCTTGGATTTAAAGAGCTTTTTAAATCGTGATAAACAACTTTTACCCTCTGCTCAAATTCATACTTAGAAACAACCTCTTTTAGCCTATTTAAATTTCCACTGAAATCAAGCCTATCTAATGTAACTATATCAAAATCTGTATTTAATAATACATATTCAACTAAGTGGTGGGCAATGAATCCTGCCCCTCCTGTAATTAATATCCTCATTTTATTAAATTATAAATCTTATCTTTAAATTTATCAACGCTCATCAGAGAATTATAGTAATTAAAAGCTTCTTCCCTGTCTCTTTCTATATTGACAAACTTAGACTTATCTCTACATTTGTAGAGATTACTTATAACCTCATCCTTGTTCTTTTCCCAATCCAGATTATCCTCAAACGTCAATCTATCTACAAATTTTAGCTCCTCGTCAGGACAAGAAACCAACGCCTGCCTCCCGCACATAAGATATTGAATAGGGAGCTGCGGAAACCCATCGTGAATTGTAGACCTTAAAACCATAGAGCAATCGTTTATAAACTCAACCATATGAGATTCAGGAATTCGCCCACAATATTCAATGTTTTCAACTGTTTCATACATGTTCTCTATCCCAAAAAGCTTAAATTTTATATCAGGCATTGACTTAGCTACATCTAAAAGCAAAGGAATATTACTATAACCACTTTGATCGTTTATCTTGTGAGCCATATTTGTATCACTTGTATAAATCCCAACGGTGAAATCTTTAGGTAGAGGTCTCAGTATCTTATATTGATCTATATTGTAAATTGGAGTAAAAACCAACTCTGATTCTATACCGCAATCCTTTAATTCTTTCTGACATCTACTTGAATTACTTAACACAATTGCGTTTTGTGATTCAAACATCTTTTGAATGTCCTTCAAAGCGGATGTAGAATGAACATTATACATAGTGAATACATCTGTTCCGATGAAATGATATATTGGCCTTCCAACAACTGATGTCATGTGATTCTCTAAAGCCTGTATCGATGAGTTATAGCATCCGACCATATATGTCGCTTCCCAATTGCTGAACTTATAATTAGATGGAAAAGTCATTCTGGTTGATCCGTTAGAAGCGCCTGCATAATCAGAATTTAACATTTTAGCCCTCTGAATAGCTTGAAGAGGCGCCCCCCATGTAGACGTTACTATTTTCTTATCTGATATACCATAAAAATCACGGAACTCTTTGCATTTTTGATCTAAAGTTAATCCCTTCTCACCTGATATACTCTCTTCTGTAGGACTTTTTGTAGAAAAAACATAATACTTATCCCCTAAATATTTCCCCTTAAATCCTTCTTTGGATAACTTATAAAAAATCCCCCAATCTTGGAAATAATCTCTATTATCAAATCCCCCTACTTTATTAAACGCGGATCTTCTTATCGGGCTCATTGTTGGAATATAATTCATCGTCTCAAGTAAATACGGGTCATATTCTTGAGAGATAAAAGCTGGCTTATCGATTTCATATCTATGATTGCCATAAACAAAAGAAATATCGTCTTGATGCTCAAGAATATTATTGAAGTCGTAAAGTATACCTGGCATCAATTTGCAATCTGCATCTACGAAGAACAAAATATCATTATCTTCCCCTGAATTTGATATTTTTGCCCCATAATTTCTTGCAAAACTAGCCCCTTTGTTTTCTTTTAGCATCTCTAAATTAAAAGAAAACTTTCCCTCGTCTAAATAACCTGTTAATTGTTCCCCTGCCTGAGTATCTTCCCCGTCGACAATAATAGTCACTTCTTTATCAATATGATCTTGATCTTTTATTGACAATAATAAATCCTCTATGGTGTCATAATTTTTATAAAATGGAATAATTATGTTAAATTTCATGAAGGAGATCCCTCCATTTCTGGATCAAATCTAGAAGAGTCTTTTATACTATCAAAAACCTCAATAAAAATCTCAACTGCAGATCCCGCTATCTCACCTGATTTCGCAACTTTCTCGAAAACCTTTACTAATAAACTTTTTTCATCGCTATGGATCTTTACAAAACTATCTTCTTTTTTAAACTTTTTAATAATTTGAACAAAATCGCTCATCTCTACGATATCATTCCATTTGTATATGTTCTTCACCTGATTTATAACGGAGAAAGTCCTATTCGAATTTGTTTTTATAAATTCTTCCTCAGTGAAATCACAGCCTTTCACTTTTAATAATTTATAATCTTTTTTTAACTCATTTTCAGGAACTTGAATTACATTAACAATATACATGCTTTTTTACTCCTCTTTTTTTAATGCCTACCCGCAAAGAAATGAGGGCAAAACTAAGCAGGTAGGCAAATCTAGATTACCTTATCATTAGAGATAAGGTCAACTAAACCTAGGTGCCAGTAGTAACAATCCATAGTCCAGCGGATTTGTTTAATACTCGACCAACTGCCGTGATATTAAAACCTGCTGTTCTAATCTTGTTAGTAGGATCAGAGGTAGTTTGATCTCCTGATTGCTTCAAGAAGAACTGAAAACCTTTCCTTCCACCAGAATCGCCTGAAATCTCAGAAACGCCGTATGCCTCGTCCCCGAAAAGCAACGAACAATATACGTTACCTGAAGAAGTAGATAAAGTGTCTCCTGAAACAGGGAATTTATACCCTAAAGTAGAAGTCATTATACTAGCCCCAGCAACGATGTCTCGTCGAATTGGCGAACGCTTCATCTCTTCGCTAGATGTAGGGCTTACCCATCCTTTGAATCCTGCGTTTGTAGTGATTTGATACGCTACATCAGGGTGACAAATAAAACGATAATTACCATCGCTTAGAGTAGGAATGTCATTTCCTTCAAGAACTCGTACACCATGCTGTAATGTTTTTACTGTCATTCCAGAAGCAGCGAAAGACACAACTGTAGCTGATTGAGCTAAACGAGTTTTATTGTGATAAACAGGGAAGCCGTCAGCTCTACGAGTCCATACTCGAACTCCGATACCAGAATGGTTTAATGTGCCACCGTCGATGTTCAAATTATTAAACATCCCCGCTGAATAAGTTTGCTTATCTGCGATTGCAACACCGATGTCGTTACGAATCATCGTATCTAAACTTTTCGCTGCAGCCTCTTGGATTTTATTAGCTGCTCGATCCAAAGCTTTACCACGCGCAGTCAATGAAACAAAACGAGATAGTTTTATATACCCGTTACGCTCATGAAGCGTCGCTGTGACGGATTGAGAAGATAAGTACATTTGTTGCGCTGTAAACTCATCTGTATCATCTGAAAAAAGCTTACTTACTTTTCGATACCTATCAAAATTAACAGTCTTTCCGCTAGCCATTGGAATTGGCTCAAAAATAGGTGAAGACGTATAAAACGATGTTTTAGGTTCGAAATCCTGTAAAATCTTCTTTGAATACCACGTGCCTACAACTCCTGAGAGCGACGCATGTGTAGATTGTTGGTCTGCCATTTTTTTCTCCTATGCTTTTCTAAAATTTAATTCCTTTAGAAGACACATACTGTTCATATTCATCAAGAGACATTTCATCTACAGATTTTTTTATATGAGTAGATGCAGAAGATCCGCCACTAGAAATCGAAGCTACTCTTTTCTTTACAGAATAATGAGGTTTCTTATCTTTAGAAGAAGATGTTTTTTTACTTGAAATAAAATCTTTAACCCAACCCTTCCTTTTATATGTGCTATCAATATCGTTTTTCATTATTGATACCATTTCTTCTTTTATTTCTTCAAATAAATCAGGATTAAATGTTTTTAAATTCTCCCAAGATATCTCATTATCTTCTATTGCTGAAGCCTCAATCTTTTTTTTTATCTCGATTTCCTGTAGGTCTCTCTCCTTCAATTCGTTCTTAACTAATAATTTTACAGCGGTAAGGTCTTCTGACTCATACCTAGAAAGTGTGTCATCCTCTATAGTTTTATCTTTTACAGATTCTATCTCCTGACGTGCTTTCTCATATTCTTCTAACTTTTTTTTGTAATGGTATAATTCATTACTTTGTTTAGAGATTTTACGCGTTGCGTTTCTCTGCATTTCGAGCAAATCTTCTACGCTCTTACCTTTATATTGAGGCTCTATATCTACTTCATTATCTGATTTCTCTGGTTTATCCTTAGATTCCTCTCCATCAGATTCGTCGATAGATGTTGTTTCCGCAGTCTCCTTTGACTCTTCAACTAACTCTTCTTTGTCGTTTTCAAGAGAACCCTCCTTCTCATTTAACAACTTATCAAGTTCATCGATAGACATCGAGTCAATATCTAACCCTTCTGTATTTTGATCTGACATATTATTTACTCCCCGTAAATAGATTTTTCTCTGATATCACGAGAAAACTCACTTTTGATGTCTTCTATCAAATCAACATACGCCTTGTTTATATCGGTCTTATTTAATATATCATAAATTTTACTTTGTGCAACTTCTACAGATTGAACGTTAGGCTTATTGTATGCTTTCCGTAATTGATCTCTGCTCATTTGGACGCCATTTGAGAAACCGAACCTATCTATAAGATCAGTCGCCCAAAAACCATCAATTTTTTTTCCTGCTAATATAGAATATGCTTTTATAATGTGATCAACCTTAACATTGAAAAACTCACTGGTTCTAAAAATACATTTAGCATGATGGTCAGCCTTTGAATTGCCTCTTTTCCCTTTCACATACTTACTATAGAAATCATCTGATAAGATTTCTCTTGTCAATTTTCTACCCGTTGGAGTTGGGGTGTCAACCAACTGACCTAAATGATTATACTGCTTTACATTTATTGTCTCGTCGTATTTTTCTTCAATGTGGTAGTCCTTCCTGCTGAATTGTATTTTTGTACTTACTTTAGGTTTTTTCTTCTCTTTTTTAACCTCATAAACAGGGGCTATGTTTGAATCTTTCTTTTCTTCCCCTTTCTCGTTTATTTCTCTTTGTGGAACTGGATTCATTACAACTTCACTCATTTTTTACTCCTTATTTTTTATTCACACAATGCGATTTTTATTGATCGAATAATTGCTCTTTGCCCGCTCAATCTGATCACATCTTCCGTTTTTATTTTTCCATCTAATAAAATATTGTCAATTTCAGAATGCAGATTTTTTGCGAATCCGTCAAGGATTTTAGACACCTCATCTATATCAATACTCCCTCTTTTTTTATGCTCCATCTATATCACTGTATTTTTTGACCTGTCGCTTTCTCTATAGCTGCTTCTGCTTGCATCTTTACTAAATCAGACTCAGTCTTTAACTCTGTGTCGAATTTCTTCTCAGCTCTGCCAAATAATATATCTTTCGCTTCTTTTTCTTGTATAGCCTCAACCTCTGCTGCTCTTGCTTCTTCATTAGCCTGGTCCGTTTCGGCAACAATCTCAGGATCTAAAAATATACCTTCAGAATCATCCTTTATACCGAAAGATTCAAGTATCTTCTCCGCATAAACTGTCCAGTCTACCCGCTTTGCTATAGCTGGATTATTAGCTGCAGCTTGTCCGAATTGTATCCACCCGTTTTGATGGGCAACTTCGTTCGATAACTCAAGGTTACCAAGTATTTTAACATTAAATGTGAATAGCAGGTCTGTCATTTCTATGCCTTGACCAATCTTAGATAGCTTTTCTTCATCCCAGACAGCTAAAAGATCGTCAATAGTTTTAAATGTTAAATTTCTTTCAAATAACATTTCTATGAAAGGCTTAAGCTCTTTTTCTATTGTTGAGTCTATAATATCGTTCAAAGGCATATCATTTTGAGAAATAATCTCAACTGTTGCCCTAGCTGTCTTAGGTACAAGACGGCTATCACTGGTCCCCTCCTGAACTGGCGATAAACTAAATAAATTATTTATATCCCTCGCAATCAATTCACTATCGGTAATAGATACATTTGATAAATTCGGGTTTATTATTGGAGTTATTCCATTAGGTCCCTGACCACTTATAACTCCATTTGGAGTCCATGTGCCGTTCCATTTTATTTGTTTTGTTTGGTCAAAATAATACATATGAGATATAGCCCTTGTTTTAGCGTCTGTCGCCTGAGACCTAGAAGCGTTTAGCTCTTGTAACAACCCCAATGCACTAATTACATTACTTCTTCCATATAAGCTATTTGGAACAATCTCATATCTTCCAACAATAAAAGGCCGAACAAATCTCTTATGTTTAAAAGGTGTTGGTTCAAGTCGTATAACAACTCGCCCGTCTGCTATTGTGCAAATTACTTCTTCAGAAATACCATCTCCGTCCAAATCAAACCTTCCATAACATTCGTCGATTCTTACAAAACCTGTCTTTCTTATCTCTTGCAACGACTTTTGAAAAGAATCTGATTGAGACTCATTTAAACCAAGAGACTGAAGATACTCTTGTTGCTCTTCGGTGATACTACTACCGTCTAACTGCAACAAGTCGAGGTTTTTATAAAATCCCACCTCTTCTCGCTCTTCAAACACCTCGCCTTCTTCATTATCTACCTCGAAAACATCTATCCTCTTTCTATCTCGTATTAGATCCTCCATAGACACAACAGCGCTGTGTATGCAAGCTTGACTTTCATTTATATCTTCTTTAGAAGAATCGCTATAAAATTCAGTTAACAATAAGTTCCTGAAATATGTATTATCTTTTGTAATTACAGGCTCCGCCTCTAAATTTTCAAAGAAAGCTAACTCTTTCTCTTCATATTCTTGAGTGATTTTAGCAACAGACGTGCCCTCAATCGCTTTGTTTTTTATGAAGCTTTTAAAACTATCTTTAAACCCTATCTCATCAAGTTGGTTGTCAAATATATACTTATTCCATAAATCAACAATTGTTTCGTCTACACTACCGACTTTTTTGTCTTCTATTCTTCCTATTGGCTGAACATTAAAAAGAACTTTATTAATTCGCGCTACAATACCGTTGACCTTCCATTTTAAGATAGGACTTTGTATTTTCGCCCTTCCGTTATACATCGTGTCTAATTTATCAGTAAGTCCGTAAGCTGCCCTCGCTTGCTCCCAGTCCCTCTCTAAAGGTTTTCTTTGCTGTTCATATTTAGACTTCAAAGAAGAGAAGTAATCTAATGCTTCCATTTCTTTTAAAGTGAATGATCTTTTATTATCAGCTGTCATTTTCTGTAGTATAGCAATTAATAACCCATTAAATCAAACATCGGTTCATATTCTTCTGTATGTATACTGGATTCCGTATCGTTCTTCATCTTCAAAACTTCGTATTTTATTATATCCATGAAGTGATCGTCTTTCTTTAAAGGCCTATTAAGAATCTCGTTTTTTTCAGCGGATTTTGCGCTTGAATAACTATCCCAGCTATATCTGCTAAATTCCCATAAAACGCCAGTACATGTTTTAAAGACATACAAAGATGGAGGCTTTTTTACATCCCCCTCTCTGTTTTTTACACACTTCAATCTTTCCTTAACTGCCCCCATGCCAACCGCGTTATCCTTTGTACATAATATAGTGTTTATCCCATTTCTAGAAAACTCCCCTCTTATTGTATGTGCATTATCCTGGTATTCGTCTGGATGCTTAAATATAACGTCTGGCTTCATAGACGAGGTGTCTATTTGACAAAAAGTAGGCTCTATCGGAAATGCCTTTACATGTCCTCTCGTTAATTTTATCATCCTTGCGAAATCAGCGACCAACATGCTTTCTCTTGTTGCTTTTAACTCATCGCATACATATATGTAATTGTTTTTCCTGTCATATAAAAACCTAATCCAATGATGAGGTGTTCTCTCATGCGGATCTATCCCTTCGTGAAGCTCATATCTTGTTGGGTTATCAAGTGCTAGCTTAACATGATTGAACGGCTCTATTTTATGTATTTCCCCAAACTCTTTATAAATTAAACCCTCTTTTAAGTGCGGTTTACCGTGAACCCTGCTTTCAATCTCATCAGGGTCGACAGTTAACAGGTAGTTTTTTTTCGCTTCTTCTGAAATAAAAGGATTATCAATAATGGATAATACAGCCGTCTCGATTAATTTATTATCACTTTCCCATAAAAAATTAACAAGACGAGTGAATCCAGAAAGAGACGTAAACGTTAACAAGAAGACTCCGTCTCTATCAGTTAACCGAGCTAAACACTCTTGGAAATAGTCCCAAGGTCCTTCCTCATCCCACCAAATAAGGTCGAGATCCATACCTTGAACAGCTTCTCTTCCTTGTTGATAAGATCTAAAAATACATTTAGTGTTTTTTTTACTAATAATAATATCGTTAGTGAACCCTCTTACAGGGTTGAAATCCCCATACTTTATTGACCCCTTTCTAATCAATTTACTCATCTTAGTTTGCTGAACAGCTACAGAAAGCTTATAGTCAACAGTTGCACACATTATCTGAGCATGAGCCTCCTTGTCGAAAAATTCAGCACAAATCCCTGCCCCCAGCTCTGTCTTTCCTGATCTATTACCACCAAAGACAACAAATATTTTCTTATCTCCTTTTTTAAAAAGAAGTCTATCTAATATTTTATTTCTAATATCATTCTGTTTTTTATAAGAAGACCAGTCCATAAAATCAAGCATGTTCTCTGATCTTATTTTTTTAAAAGATTCCAGATTCTTCTTGAGAGACAGAAGTTTGTTTATGTCTTCATTCAAGGCCTGTTTCTTTTATTAATTTTGAAATCTCTTTCTTTATTTCCTTGACGTCATCGCTAGTATTTTCAATAACTTCCTCATCTAATGTAGCCGTGGGAGCTAGTGATTTCAATATATCTCTATCAACAATCCTTCCTAAAGTTTCAGCTGCCTTAATGTTCCCCTCTTCTGTTTTATCATACAAACAATCCGTCGCTGTTCTACTAGCCTTCGATCTGTTTTTACGAAGGAGAAGGTGTATAGTGGGTGCATATTCACTTTTCATTACTTTTTCATAAAAGTAATTCTTGCAGCAAATAGGCCCGTAAAGCTGTAAATCTGTAACTATCCTCTTGCTGCTTTTTAAAGCGTCTATACATTCCTGAGCGACTACTGGGATCTGTAATTTTCTCGCCATATTATTTATATATATATCACAAAAACGTTTTATCGGTCCAGTCTTTTCTTTGCAAGATACTCTTCTTCATCAGGATAATAATCTTTTTTTAATATTATAAAGTCTTCTAAACCTTTAACGACCCCTGTCTTGTGAACAAGCTCGAAGCCATCTTCAAGCCAAGATTTTATTTCTTCATCTGTTATATTTTCTTTTCTGAATTTAATATAAATAGTTTAACCCTTATTTATTTTTCCAATCTATTTCATATCCCAATAAATCGGCGATTTTTAATATATCGTAATATCTTATCGAACCGTTGTTGCATTTTTGTATAAGCGACCCCCTTGCCCAGTTTAACCCTCTTTCGAGTTCCCTCATTGAGGTCACTCCTTTTAGCCTTGATTTTACACTTATCTCTGTCTTTAAATCCTGTATAAAAGTATCTTTATCCATAAAAAACTCCTTGTTATTAGTATAATATATAAATAAACGTGCATAGTCAATACCTTTATATAAAATAATATACTATTTATATAAAACTATATTGACATTATTTTTATATTGCGTTACTATATATTTATAATTAATTCAGGAGGTATTTTATGAATGATAAGGATTTGAGTGTGGATATTTTGGAAGCGAAGGAGGAACTGTTGTTTGAAGCGATAGAATTAATAAGGGATTTTAATGATTCCTTTAAATCAAAAAGTTTTTTTGTTCGACCCAGTCATAAGGGGGTGTTTGAAAAACTTGAGAATAGATGTTCTGATTTTTTAATAGAGTGCGATACATAGAGGAGGTAATTATGAAAACAATAAAAGTGAAAGAAGAAAGTTATATAGGGTTAGAAAAAACAATAGATATAGCAGAGTGTTTTTTTGATCTAGGATCTATATTTACAGGTGAAGAAAATAACCCTGAAACAACAGAGGAGAATATGGAAATCATAAATAATATTTGTGAGGGGGTCCACTGTGGGGAAAAGGTAGATAATGTTGATATAGAAGATGCAAACAGTATGTTATTCAGGTTTTAATAAATTTTAAAAAAGAGGAGTTTACAAAAATGAGGGTAATAGAAAATTTTGAAATAAAACAATGCATAGATTCATTTACAGAATGGGGGCTTTGGTGCGAAGAACAGATAAGAGAAGGAGACGATACTATATACGACAGATAATTATTTTATAGGGGGGAATAAAATACTTATTATGTTTTCTTTTACATCCTCTACGCTTTCAGCCTTAAATGCTAGCCCCCTTGCTTTTTTTATTTCCATTATTCTTATATCTTGAGCTTTAGATGTCACTTCACCTGGTCTCTTTACTTCTATAGCAACGAAATGCCCTTTCACACAACATAAAAGATCAGGAGTGCCAGTAGAGCCATAAATACTCCCATGCTGCTTTACCACATACCCGCCTAGTGACTCTATGTATTGTTTTATATTCTTTACAATATCTCTTTCTTTCATTTTATCTCTTTCTTTCATTTTATCTCTTTAGCCCACTGATAATCAGCCTTATTCTTATCCCATCCAATGCCATTAAAGGATTCATCACATAACACAATCGACTTTGAGAACCATTTAATGTATGCGTTAAAGTTTTTTTCTGTTTTCTTTTTACCTAATGCATTTACGCATTTTATATAATTATTATATTCTACTGTATTAAAAAAACTCGATTTATTCATCTAAATCTAACTCCTCATTGTTTTCTTCTTTTAAAAATATTTCCTGACCAAGGTGAGATTCAAAGTTTTTTCTCGTCTTGTCTACAGACGGAAAAATATACCCTCTGACCCATTCCCCCTTCTTATTTTTTATCTTTGATGCTTTTACAGACAAAGTCTTCTGAACTTGCATACTAAAACTCTGAACGCTATTGCAAGGATGTTTCTCTTTTCTTTCCTTAGCCCACCATAAATAAAACTTAAAAAAAACACTACTTGGGATCTCTGTTATCCACTCAGATCCTTTAGGTATATTATCATAATAAAAATCGCAATCCCTTTGACTAATATTTGTCATACTCATAAAAAAACTATCAACACTTGCAGTCTCTAGAAATTCATAAAAGAAACTATCGGTGCTGTCCAAATTGTATATTTTCTGAGACATTAAAGCTTTTGTTTTAGGGAAGTCTCTGATATCTACAATCGAGAGATCTCTTTTTAATAAAATATCGAGAAGATGAGCCCTACCACCGTTAGACATTTCGTTTTCTATTTCAGTGAAGTAAGAGTAATCTTTAATCTTTTTATCTGATACCTCAAGTACAAAAAAACGTCTTTCACTCATTTCAGCGGGGACCACTCTGTCATTATTGCTCGCTGCTATAATCCTTATATAATTTTTAGTATAAAAAGGCTCTTTACCTTTATATTCTATTCTAAGGGTGTCCTCCGTTATCATACTCTTAAGGATACCCGCTATAGCTTTATCTCCACCCCAGAACGCCTCATCTGCGAACACCAAAGACTTCCCCATTAATTCAGAGTTGAAGTTGCCAGTAAGCGCATTTGCCCTGCCTATATGAAGAAAATGGTCGCCGAAAACCTTACCGAAATTAGATGCGAATACGCCTTTCCCCACCCCCTGCCTTCCTTTCATTATGATAGCTACTCCCGACCGTTTCTTAAGATTTTGTACAGAGTCAGCCATCCAATCAAGAAGGTAGTTATATATTTTTTCATCACCTGAGGCTATTACATTTCTGATATGTTCAAGATACTTCGAACAATTGCCTTCCTTTCTCCTGACAGAAAAGCCAGACCAAACATTGTAGATCTTGAGGTGTTCTGTTTCATCTCCTGGTAGGTAGTCAATAGAGTTGTACTCCCTCCTATTTTCCGCAGAAATCCATATTTCTGTTTGCGGTATTGGCTTTTTATTCCAAAAAACAGGTGGAAGAGACTGGTACTTTTTTCTAAAATTTGGAAAATCATAAAAAGTTAACTCCTTTTTTTTAAAATTACTATTAAAATTTTCTTTTAATACAACTATCTTACCCCCCATATCTACAATCGCGTGTTCTTTATTAAAGAAATCAACCACTGCGTTTTTTTCAAACTTCTGTTGTTGAGGCGATTTGTTTTTCTTTGTTATCTTCTCAATATTAGATATTAAAAAAATAATATGGTTTAAGTTTTTCTCTTGCAATATCTGTATTAACGTACCTGTAGATTGTTTAACATCCTTATCAGACCCCCGATGAAACATTACCTCCGTTTGGTCTTCATTGTAATCGTCTAAAAAAAGTTTCTCGAAACAACTCTTAAACTCATCTATTGTTAGTGACAGCTCGTCTATAAGAAACCCACTAAAAGAAAAATCAAGATCCACCCCAGACAAGACCCCTTTCTGATAATAGAAACTCAGCTGTGTTGTTATGGCCTCCAATATTCCCATTTTGTTTTTTAGATTTAGAGGCTTTAAAATATCAGGTAGATCGCTTATACTCTCCATAGAAGAAAAATCAGTTAAGTTCTCCCAGGTCCTCTCTGGCTCCATGGGGCAAAGGATAAGCTGTGATTTTCCACCTATTCTATATGTAACTTCAAATCCCAGTTTTATAAGAGCACTACTATTAGCAGAAATGTCCTCTTGTGTTGTGAAAAAGTAATGCTTACCATTTTTCGTATTATGCACAGGTACTCTCATAGAGTTCTCTTTTATATATGAATCTATTTGCTCTATATGATAAGTGTCTTTGTCTACATCTAACACAAACATTCCCTTTGGGAGAGTCCACCCTATCCATCCTCTATTAGAAATCCAATCTTCGCACTCTTCTAAAGAGAGCCCTTTGTAATCATCTTTTTGGTAACCCTTAGTTACAGGAATTTTAGCATTATTTCTTATGTCTTTATTTGATACTGGACATGAAGAATTGTACCCACGACATTTTAGCGCTCTAAGTCCCAATCTCGTATAAACAGAATAATATTTATCAATCATTTTTTCTTAAAAACCTCCTTTTTAATACAACTATATTTTCAACGCGATTTATTATAAAACTATAATTCATATATAGCAATAGTGTATATGACTATAAAAACGCTGTCGTTCCATGGACGAGATGGACGAGGCATGGACGAGGCCTCGTCCATGGAAAACAACGGTAACAACGGTCGAAAAACACCCCATGGACGAGATGGACGAGAAAAACGCAAATCGCACACGAAAAAAAATTATTAAAAAATAATCCAAAAAAAACGAGAAAATACAAAATTTTCTCGTTTTTCTCGTCCATCTCGTCCATGGCCCTTTTTTTCACTTTAACAACGGTGTTTTTCCATGGACGAGGCCTCGTCCATGCCTCGTCCATCTCGTCCATGGAATCAGATTTTGCTGAAAGATCCAAATCGATGATTCATCCAGTCTTCATTTGCAGCTTTTCTCTTATGAGATATACTTTTAAACTTTTTTCTTTCATTTTCCACTAAATTTGAAAAGTCTTTTCTGAATTGCTCAGAACTGTAACCTATAACTTGAGAATGCGTTATTTTTAAATTCCTCATTATAGATTCCAGTCTATATCTTCATATTTCGTTAATTTATTGTTATACATAAAATTATAGCCCTTACTACTAAAAGTAGCAGGGGCTATTGTTTTACCTTCATTATGACCGCTATTTATGCAAACTAAAATCCTGTTAAATATTTCAGATAATTTCATTTTGCTATTAAAAACGACCCTTATGTTTAATTCATTAGCGCTCATATTAATCTAAATCAATCTCTGATTCATCAATATTTTCACTATTAGCGTCATAAGATGAAGAATGTAATAATGATACAGATCTTGCATTAAGTGCTATTTTCTGTACTGAATCGTCTACAAAACCTGAATTTAAGCAAGCTGTCATCACCTGATAGGTATGTTTTCCATTAGATTCTTTTTTGCTTGTTATTCTATAGCTCCTTGAAAATATAGTTTCTTTTCCTGTCTTATCCAAAACCATAAGTCTTTTTGCTGTATTAGCTATAAAATCACCAGCTTTTCTGGATGCTCCTTTAAATATCAGAATCCCAGGGACTTCTTCTGGTGAATCCTTTAAAATAACATAATACCTTGCCCTTTTATTTTTCCATTTTTGTTCATCAGTCAAAGGGTCTCCGTTACTCCAAAATTTACCATCCTCACTCCATAATACTGGTGACTCATCATCTGGAAAAAAAGCCCAATCCGAAGATTTTTTTACAACAATAATATCGACGAAATCCCCCAGATTCTCCCCATTAGATGTATTTATGAAGTCTCCAATATTATTACCTTCTATTTCAGCTTCTTGCGACATCTTTTGAATACATTTTATATATCCTAATGGTATTCTAACATCATCGAAATCATCCAAACCTATTTTATTAACATTTACATCCAATTCACAAGATTCTTTTTTAACTAACTCTTTATTCATTTTTTATTCTCCTATTTCTATTTATAAAACTAAAACCAAGACTTAGACCTAGACCCAGACCTAGACCCAGACCCAGACCAAAACCCAGACCCAGACCTAGACCTAGACCAAGTAAGCCCCCTAAAAGTAGACCTAGACCTAGACCTAGACCAAGTAAGCCACCTAAAATTAGACCTAGACCCAGACCAAGACCAAGACCCATACCCAGACCCAGACCCAGACCAAGACCCAGGCCAAGACCTAGACCCAGCCCTAGGCCCAGACCAAGCAAGGCCCTTACTGCTAGACCTAGAAATAGACCGAGTACCAAGTACATACCCAGATAAAGACCCAACCTTAATATAAGCTATCATTTTAAACTCCCAGACCCAGACCAAGACCCAGACCAAGACCTATACCTATACCAAGACTTAGACCTAGACCCAGACCCAGCCCCAGACACAGACCTAGAACTATACCCAGACCAAGACCTAGACCTAGACCCAGAACGGAACTTAATATAAGTTATCATTTTAAACTCCTAGACCTATATACTATTTTTGATCCTTCGGTAGCTCATGCTCATACTTTACCATATCAACAATTGCATTTCTTCCTAATATAACATCATCTGTATAAGGCTCTATCTCTGATGACAACTCATTGAAAATCCCATTCTCTAGGGTATTATAAAATCTTCCAGTATCCGCAACCCAAGACGCATCATCAATTAAAATCTCTTTATCTCCTACTGCTTTTAATCTTCCTAAATATGAAAAAGTAACGGATCTTATTAAGTATTTAGACCCTATATCAAAAAAATGCCCACGCTCTTCTTTATTCATTTTATCTCCTATTTCTAATTTTCCCCTGATTACTTTAACCTCCTTTTTTATTATATATTTATAATAGCATTATATATAAATATATGCAAATCATTCTTTATTACGAAAAGAAATGCTAGTATAAGAGTCCACATCGACGCCGTCTGGTATATCGCCAGAGGCGACCATGTTATTAAATGTTGTTGAGCTTATTCTCCTATGAAGAAGACTAAATAAATTGTTTTTTTTTATATAAGAGTATAAAGCATCCCAGTCTCTTACTTTAGGGGATATATTTTCTTTTATAGTTGCCGTAATTCCATCCGACGAACTGGTAGACAACCCCTCGTCTAGCATTCTTTTTTTTATTTCAGCGTCGACTATATCTATCTCTCGATTAATATCTCTTAAAATTAAGTCTTTATCTTTTTTTTTACTCATTAACTCTTTTCTTTTATTCATTAATTCCTTTATATTCATTTCTTACCTCTCCTTTTTTATTTCAAACCATTCGTACTCAATTCCCACCGCTTGATATGTGTCGTGGTGAAAGTAATTAACATCATTGTTTGCACCATCAATCTTATTAGCAAAATTTCCCTCAATAAAATACCCTATTTTTTTACCTGGCCGATACGTAGCTTTTACGGTGAGTCTGTTCGAATAGTGGTTCATCGAATACCTGCTATTTCTTGGAGAAGTGAACCCTACCGATGCCCCTCCTGCAATGCTGAAATCTTCATTTATTCGCCAATTAAATTTAGCTGGTATAAACTCAAAAAAATGATTTCCATTCTCTACTTTTCCGAATTTAAGTTTTGGGTTTACCCTTATAAAAGAGTCTTCAGAATATGTGTTTTTAATGAAAATAATAAGAAATAAAATTATTTTAAATGATATTTTATACACGTCTTGCTCCTTCTGTTATTCCTTGTAAAACATATCTTCTTATGGCTTTCTCTGCTTTTTCTATATCACCCTCGAAATGCTTCACTGTGCCGAAATAGATATCAGCTATAACCTGTAATTTTGTGAATTTCATCATTTGTACACAGTCGTCTTTGTCTAAAATGAATACATTTCTTAGAACCGTTATATCGC
>Ga0080013_1003521_pt1 | contig 16384 bp, 26 predicted proteins | sample ETNvirenome_6_85_FD_69236 | JGI IMG/M metagenome (GOLD analysis project Ga0080013, IMG submission 69236) | Marine viral communities from the Pacific Ocean - ETNP_6_85 (SPADES assembly) (version 2) | ecosystem: Environmental > Aquatic > Marine > Oceanic | place: Pacific Ocean | collected 2013-06-19 | reverse complement strand
GTGTTGAACCAGTCTGCACTGTTATTGCACTACCCAAGTCGCCAGCCCAGTTTCCAGTTTGTGTTGCAGTTGTTACTGCACCTGTGACGGTTCCGTCAATTGTTCCAGCACTTCCTTCTAATTCATAGTATGCAATGATGTCGTCAACGTCTAGGTTTGTAGTTCCTTCTACACCTTCGAGTTTATCAAAGTGGAATAACAATTCGTTATCTGCCATCTCACTTGCAGTTACTGCGCCCAGTACAGTTTGATCACTGTCTCCTTGTTTATCGGCAGGGAGGTTTTGGTTTGAGAAGCCATAGTCAGACTTGTAGACACGATAGCCAGTTACTGGCATTTCCTCGGTAGTTGGTCCCGCTGGTTCATTCCATGATAGGTTTACTTGGGATGATTCAATGTTTCCAGTTGCCAAGTTGGTTGGTGGTGGTGGCAAGTAAGGTGGTGGGATTGTATAACCAAACACTAATTTTTGATTATACAATCCTACTTGGTGATCATTTGCGTCTCGCACGAATGGATCATAATGCACTCCAAGTGCATACCAATCTGGTAATGGACTCACAATTGGTAAATCAAATGTATAAGAATCATCTGTCTGAACAAAATCACTATTATCAATTACGGTAGTTCCACCGAGAATTAGTTGTTCTAGTTGTGCATGGTCACTTGTGATTGTGGTTGGTTGTACAGAAGTGATTCGATTGACATCGACTACCATATTGTTTGTATAACTTGAATTAATCTGTGTGTCTACTTTATACTGGAAGCCTGTTACAATTGCGTTATCTGGTGCTGACCATGATGTAAGATCAAATTCAGCCCAAACAGATGCACAGTAACCGCCTGAACTTCCAGAGTTTTTCAATGTAAGTTCTGCATTACCAACTCCAGTTCCACCACTGTCTGCTGTTCCACATGAGGTTGTAGCACCAGCGTTGTTCTTGTAAACTCTACCTTGGTTTGATCCAGACTCTGCGTCTAAGTTCCAAGTTGGATCAATCTCCAAGTATGTTTGTTCAATCTCTCCAGCGTTTGCATAGTCTAAATTGATTTTGTTATCTGCAAATATGCCATTGTCTTCAAAGGTTATTGCCCATAGACGATCCCAGCCTGCGCCAATATCATAGTTTAATCCTTGAGTAATTTCAAAAATTTGTGCTTCCTCTGCCTCAATCATTGCTCTGTCCATGACAAGTCCATTTAACTCTGCGATGTTGTATGTTGTATCTCCAATCACAAGCTCATTTCCAATGTGAGCCGTCTGAGTCACTGCCAGTTTTTTGCCAGCGTCAGTTGTTGCTACTCTGAAAGTTTCCTTTATTCCACTTTCTGGAGAGATGATAAGTTCATGCTCTACTCCCTCTCCACTCATTGAACCCTTGGTGGATGTCAGTGTTACTTTTCCGTCACTTTCACTTATTGATACGCTACATGAACTGCTGTTAATTGCCAGTTCTTCCCAGTTGTCTGTGTTTATGTCAGCCTGTCTTCCGACAAATGATACTGCTGGGATGAGTGAATTTGAACCCCATCCAGATTCATATATCGAATAAGAACAAGTTGGTTTGTCATAAATTACTCCGCCTGCGGAATTGGTTCTTATGATTACTTTGTCATTTGTTTCTTCAACAAAGTATGGCTTTGCCACACCGTCAATTATCAAGTGTTTCATTCCGAATATGTTTTGAATACCAACTATGGTTCCGTCTGCACGTACCGTTTCTCTAATTGTGTAATCTTCCGTATCGATGTTTATTGGGTCACGTACTGGGTCTGCATTTTGTATTCCCATTAGTGCCATTTGTTCTGGATTAATGTAGTTTGGTGGTACATATTCTGGATTTGCGTTTTGTTGTGGACTTGGTTGTGGTGGAGGTGGTGTACTTGGTTGTGGTGGAGGTGGTGTATATGGCGTATCATCATGAATGAATGTCTCTGTTGCTTCATCCCATTTTATTGGATAATCTGGCTGTACTGTTCCTAGATATGGGAATAATTTTTCAGAGTAGGTTGCGTTTCCAGCATTGAATGTCCAATACCTGGAATCTTTCCAAAAGGTTCCAGTCATGTTGGAGAATGCTGTACCTTCCATTGCGTAAGGAGATGTGGAGTTTGCAATCACTTGAGCACTTGCTTCCATTGGTGGTGCAACCATAGTTATTGTTGAGCTAAGCAAGAGTAGTGATACGGTTAATATTGATATTGTTGCTAGTTTCATATTCCTACCACCTTTCTGAATACTTCAACACCAGCCATAAAAAACATCAAGCCTGAGCATATGAAAAATAATGCTTTTAGGTCTGGGTCTTTTGCTAATAATTTGAATAATTCTTTTTGTCTGCTCAAATTTCTTCCCTCCGAGTGATTGCCAAGTATGACCAAATTACGATTATCCCCACCATAAATATAGGAATTGCAATTGAGGCGGAGTATAGTGTATCTCTAGTAATCAGTATATCTTGCGATACGTCAGCGGGGTTTTCCCAGAAATCAATTTTGTATGCCAAGTCATATAGTGCTGGCTGGAAAGACAGAATCGCTATACCAGTTGAAAATATTGCAATGATTGCCAATACAATTACTGTTACTGCCATCTATAATCCCAACTCCGAATCTAGAATATCTGAAAGGAAATTGTCATAACTTTTCTTTCCTTTCTTTCTGCGAATTTTTTCCCTGGTGGAAATGTGAACTGGTAAGTCTACAAATTTTGTTCTTCTTTTTGCCATGCTAATACTCTCCGTAGTCCCTCCGAGTTACTGCTAAAAATGCCCAACATACGATTGCGCCGATGATAAATATTGGTAATACAATTACTGCTTGAAATGCCAAGTCTCTTGCGTTAATTGCTTGCTGACCAGCCTCTTCAATTCTTTGACCAGCTTCTCCCATATCTGTACCAAACTCTTGCATGACTGGTGCCAGAGCAAGCCACGCCATGATCGTAGCTATGATAGATAACGTACTAATGATAATTACGGCTACTGCCACTTTATGTCCACCACAAAAAGTGTTCCTAACACACTTATTTAAAAGAGAATTAAATTTTCAAATCAGAAAAAGGGTTGGAGATCTTTTGGTCAGTGCCTTACGACACTGCCTTACACGGCAGACTTCCACCTCCGTGCTTTGTGTGCAATTCACTGACAGATAAGATAGAATTATCTTCGTCCGCCAAGCGCGCCAAATATAGCGAACAATGCAAAGAAGAGTGCCACAGGCAAAATTCCTATTACTGTCCATGCTGTATCTTTAGCATTTGCACACTCAGTTGAACCTTGACCAGTTGGGCATGTGATTGCTGCACTGACTTCGGAAAATATTAAAATTCCGATCAGTAAAGCGACGGCTGCACCAATAAAGGCTAGGATGAATCCGAGCGATAGCATGTTTAAAACTTCCATGTATTACTTATTTAAAAGAAATTTTTACCAATGTGTAAGGAATAGATAATTGTCTTTTATATAACAGATAATTAGTACCAGTATGTTTAAAACATCTTAATCGGTTGAATTATTATTGCAACTTTCTGAGTTTGACATATCAGTAAAGACAGCTTCGATTTCATTTTTAATTATTATTGTCATCTGGGCGTCATTTAGTTTCGAGGAATTATTTACGCCAGAGTGTGAGGGAATTGGTGCATGTTTTGACTATGATAGACGTATGGCAAGGCTAGCAGTGTGGGATATACAATGGTATTCAGAAGACGCTAGACACTTTGTTCATTTCTTTTTGCTAAAAATTTCAGACCTTGTCTTTGGTAATCCCAAGGTTTTACCTCTTGTTTCAAGCGGTTTTATTCTGTTCCTAACATTTTTGATAACAACCAACTTGACCAAGAACAGACTTGCGGGTCTGGCTTCATCCCTGGTTTTGACGGGTTCTTATATTTTTTATAATTATGATACGTCTGTCACTTACCCAAGTTTTTGGACAGCGTTTTTCCTTTTCGCGGTCTATCTTTCTCTAGGCAGTCATCCGAAGAGCAGTATTATACCATTCATCATTGCAATTCCAGCCAAGGCGGTGGTTGCATTGTATTTGCCAGCCTTGCTATTGTTCATGGGTCTGACGGGTCTGCAAAGAAAATCCACAATTTTGTTGTATTGTATTGCTGGAGGAGTTGGTGCATGTGCATTGGTCTTGTCAAATACAATTGGCGATGGTCTCAAGGGTGGATTTCTGTTATTTGACAGAGTTGATCCTCTAGCCTTTGCGGTTGGTCTTTGGGACTGGACAAAGCTGTTTAATGACGATGTGATTACATTTTATCTGCTAATTTTTGTGATTGCAGTCTTGATTGCCATCAGAAAGAAGCCAAATGCTATGGCAGTTCTTTCTATGATTATAGGTCTAATAATGGTCCACCCAGTTTTGCTTGGCTTTACTGGTTATGATTCCTGGGATTACAGATTTTTGCCTGTAGTTTGTTTTGTTTCTATAGGCTTTGGATTTTTTGTAAAATATTATCCAGAAGTAATTGAGAAGTTTAAGACTCTAGGTAAATCCGCTAAATCCTCTTCCAGTTACCATGTAGATAATGAACAGAGCAAAGCCAATTCCATATAATGCCATGAATCCTTCAATTATGTAAGGTGGTAATTCAACACCTATTGCACCAGTAAAGTTGTCAATTGTACCAAATACAAATCCACCATCAAACCAGTTTAGAATTGCCCAAGCTTGTGCTAGAGAATATTCGTTTGATTCTTGTATTATGTCAAATTCATAGCTAGTTTCTCCCGTATTTGTTGAGTTTGTTGAGTGCCGTAATTGCCCCACCGCAGTTGTGGGGTCATCAATGTTTGCCGTATAGTCGCCTCCATTATTTGAGGTTGCATTGTAGAATGTTGGTAGTTCATTTGGTTGAATTGCATTTGCCAGACCTACTTCGCCATTACCATCAGCATACCAGTGCATTACACCAAGACCTGTATTCAGGCAAATCATTAGTATCATCAGTTTTATGATCATAGTATATCGCCGAACATCTCCATGAAGAAAATTAGCGACATGAAAAGCCCTATCGCTATGAATACCCATCCAAGCCAGTTAGAATTATCATCAGTGTCATTTCCATCTCCAATAATGTATGTGGTTTTTGTTTCAGCCAGAGTTCCGTTGCCTAGTACGGTATTTTGTGCATATGCTACATCATAATCAGCCATCATTACTAGCCCAAGTACAAAGAATAATACTCCACCAAGCAGTTTGAATGCCGATCCCATTTTGAATGATACAAGTAAACTAACAAATGCTATACCTAATAGTATGAAAAATAATCCAGCGTCCATTATTGCCATGTCTTATTCACTAAGTCCCACTTATTAAAAAGACACTTTTTTCAATTTAAAGTAGGTTATCACTCCTATTACCTCAATTTGTTCTACTAGGAATACCATTGCAAAGTGCCTGACGTAGCCATTAGCCAAATCATCAAGAATCGCTACAAAGATTGCCCACACATCAAACCTGAATACAATTAGGTAGCCAATTGTCATGAACCCCTTTATCATGTCTTCTGGCTCTGCGTCTTTTATTGCGTTGAAACTGCTGTGTAGTGTTGGGTCTATTTCATTTGGCAATAATGCTACAAATTCTTCCTTTGGATATTGGTAAATTGTATTGCCCATCTCTATTCCTACAAGCGTGGATATGAAGAATGAGAGATAGAGTGCCATCATTGGGATTGCTATGTATTTCCTCTTTCCCTTGTGCATTCGGTTCATTTGCCTGATAAAGGCTGTTCCGAACCAACCCAAGTAGCCCTTTTTTGAGAGAATTATGAGAGAAACTGTGATTACAGTTATCATTCCTAGTGAGCCTAGCCAGTGGTCTGTTACATATTCTACAAAGAAAAGTCTGATTGGAAGAAGAGCAATTATGAAAAATACTCCGACTGCGAGAGCCTCTCCAATGTTTCTAAGTGTTGATATCTTCTTTTCGCTCTGCGTCATGATAATGTCCTTCTATTTCTTCAATTGTTGCCAAGCACCCACATCTAGCACAGCCTTCTGACTTGCCCTTGTATGCGTGCTTTGCACCTGAATGTTTACAGACTGGACAAAATATATCTTTGAGCTTTTGAGCAGTAGACTCGCCACCGATTGGTCGCTTCTTCAAGAAAATTGATTTGATATTAAGTTTTTTGGAACCCGCTGGTCCAACCCGCTGGTCTATTAATGGGGTGGTGTGTGTTTCAGGTTCAAGTTGGGTCTGATCATTATTAATTTCAGACCCCTGCTTGTCTTTTTTGGGTCTGATGGGTCTGAGGCTTGGCAGACCCCATTTTTTACGTTTTTTAGTATGCACTGTCGGTGCAGGCGATGCCTTTAGCTCTTGTACGCTCGGAGAGAATACAACAGCAGTACCAAGTCCTTCTGTAATCTCTTTATGAAGTTCAATTTGCTCTTCGTTTACCTTGGTTGTTTCTTTTTCTACATTAGTCAAATCATCAAAGAGTGCCTTTTCTGATTCTTCTTGTTCTTTCTTTCGTTCTTCTTCTATCCAGAATTCTGGTTGAATAGATAATATTTCAGGTTCTATTTCCGCTGTTCTTTTTTGTGGTATAGTAAAAGTTGTAGGTTTTGTTAATGAGGGATTGTTGTAGGTATCAGGTTCTGGCTCAGGTTCTGGCTCAGGTTCTGGCTCAGGTTCTGGCTCAGGTTCTGGCTCAGGTTCTGGCTCAGGTTCTGGACTGGAAATGGCGGGGTACTTGCTTTTACTTGGAAAGACATTGAGAAATTCTTCCCATCTTTTATCAGTAGTTGGAGGTTCATTGCTTTCGCTCTCCTCCCGATTCAAAGGTTGCTCTATTGAGTCTTTTTTTGGTTCTGGCTTTAGTATTTCAATTTGTGCGGATTCCTCCTCTACCTTTGTTGTTGAAACGTCTAGCGTGGATTCCTCCTCTACACTTGTTTTTTCTTTTTCAGCCAGTAAGAATGGATTATTCTTTGGTATATCATTACTTTTTCTCTTCCACCAAGGTCGTCTGCTCTCTTTTTTCTTTGCTTTTTCTTCTTCTTTTTGCTTTTTCTTTGCCTCTCTTTCTAGTCTTTTCTGTTCTTTTTCTTGCTCTTTCTTCTGTTTCTTTGCCTCTCTTTCTAGTTCTTTGGCACGTTGTTTTTCCTTTTGTTCTTTTTCTTTTAGTTGTTTTTTGAGATATTTCTCTTGATTCTTTTCTACTTTTTCAGCCTCTCTATCCTTCTTTGGCAGACCAATTGGTCTTTTCTTTAAAAAAATGTCTCGGAGATTCATTTAATCCTCGAAGTATGCCAGTTCGTTCTTCCTAATGAATCTCCAGAGTTTTTTGGTCATTTTTGCAGGGGTAAGTGGTTCATTTCCGAAGACTTTGTCTAGAGGTTCGTGTCTGTTTTCGAATGATACCACATAACCACCAAATGGTTTTGGAGTTTTTTTACGTGCCAAGTTTTATCTTCCCTTCCTCTTTGTGCTTTGTACTTTCTGTTTAAAGTGTTCTTTTACAACATAGATTTGCCATGCACCAAGTGCTATGATAAACACAAGTGGGACAAATGTTCCTATTAGAAATTTTTGAAATGTTCCATCTTCGTTGACAAATGTCAGCATGAATACAATCATTATTGCTTGTATTGCGCCTGCGCCTGCCAAGTTTTTACCAAGTCTTCGCTTTTTCATTCACACATACACTCCATGAATTTTTTACCGCAATGCTTGCATTTTGATTTCCAATATCTTTTCTCTTGTGCGTGGCAGTGTATACAATATGGCGTTTTGTCTTTGCCATACTTTTTAGATATTAAATCATCCCATACTCTTGCTTTTTTGCCACAAAGTGCGTGTAATGTATTAGATTTTTTATCTGGTTCCACCATTCCTTCACATTCTTTAGAAAAAATTTCTCTCATGATTTAATACCTCGCTCTTCTGTTTTGATCAGTTGTTCTACGGTTAGTCCTTTTCGTTTAGATTCATCGAGTATGCAACGTATTATCTTTGAGATGTTCCAGCTTTGGTCTGTGGTAATCATTAATTGTGGTATTAATTTCATGAGATATTTGAATTGTTCTTCCCGTAGTACAATTGTTTTTTTAACATTCATACATTATACCTCTAAGGTTTAAGGAACATCCATACCAATATACTGCATAACAATAATCCGCCCATACCAAGTGCGACTGTGTAGCCCCACTTTGATTTTAGGCTTTTTTTATCGGGATTATTATCATGATGTTCAGCCATCAGATACGTCCACCTCTATGTTTTCTTCTAGTTCGGGAAACCCCGAAAACCATACTTCTGTCATTAATCATACTTTCATACATTATGCTAATAAGGCTATCCATTTATTTGAGCGTGAGATCAGACCTTAGCATTATCTCAAAGAACTCGTTTGCGTCAGCCAGTTTCTTTGCTGGAAATGTGCCCATGAATGTTTTTTTCTTTGCAGACCCACCCCAAAGTTGAATTTGGTCAGACCCACCACTCACGAATTTCATATAAATTTGGTCAGACCCACGAATTGCTTTCATTTCAAATGTGACCTGGGGTCTTGCACCCTTCTCCACTTTTACTTCTACATCTTCTACCTCTTCTGGAAACATTTTTCCATGGTCTGGTCTGAAACCAGCCATGCCAAGTGCCTTGCAAATAGCTACTGCTACTTCTGGGATGTCCCAGTGGAATGGCTGATCATATTTTTCTATCTCCATGATTTGCCCCTCTCTATTGATACGAATGACTGGCAGTTTTCTGCCAAGTTTTCAATATTATCTGGGAAAACAACTTTGATATCATTCTTGTATTCTTTGTCAAACTGTTCTTTGAAAAGTTTTACTGCCTTGTATGCCGAACACATGTCGCAGTGAATACATTTTTTGCAGTTAATATCGTCACTCATTTCTTACAAGCCTCCCTATGCTTTTCATGGAAGCATTTTGAGCAGAGAAACTCGTCTCCAATCTCTACTTCTTTACAACAGGGACATTTACTTTTCATGGCAGACCTCACAACAAAAATGTCCATCAGATGTTCTGTGTTTCACGCCAATGGATATTAGTTCTCGGCAGATTGTGCAGATGAATGTCATTTCTTTCTTTTCTTGTGCCTGTTTTTCATGGTTAAGTTTTGTAAGAAACCAATTCGCCATCGGACTCTTATTGTCTTGTTTAGTTCTTCCCAAGGTCTTTTTGAAAAGTCGTCAGCAAATCTAAAATTATGATTTAGTAGCCAAGTTCTCTTGTCTAGTTGCGGAGTAGCATTCCAGTGCTTTATAATTTCCTCTTCGTGTTCTTGTATATCTCTAATTTTATGACTCAATCCAGACTACCTCTCCCCATATTTTGTTTTTAGAAGCATGTTTATCAGCGTTTTTACCGTTATGCCATTCTTCGTGTCTGGCTTTTCCGTATTCATTATCAATATCGGTAGACCAATTACAGAGATTACATGTGACATTGCTCATGTTCTCATTACCTCTTTCTTGTAGTCTTCCATGTCTTGAAAGTAGCCACATGCTTTGCAGTGTAAATAATCTCTATGCTTCAATACTTTTTTGAATAGACCCACGCCTTCTGGCTGTGATTTTCTTTCTATTCCGTATGTGCAGTTGCACCTGTTACATCTAATCATTTCGATTTCACTCCTAATAATGTACTATGATTAAGATCAAATTTATGGAGCTTCTTCATTTTCATTATGATTTCAGTTATAATATCATCTACATCTTCATAATTATAGACGTAATAACGCATATCTTTTATACTCTCTATTAACTCATCAAGAAATACTTTTTGTTTATGGAATGGATCTTCACTCATTTCTGGTCCCTCAAAAGTGTACGTCAAATCCGCATATGTACAGATTTTCGTAATTCTCTTTTAGATATTGTTTAGGAAATGGAGATATAAGATCATAAATTGGCATGCTAGAAAAATCTGGACAGAAGATTGAGTGTTGAGAATGGCTTGTTGCTATGTTAAGATGATTACAATACTCGGCATGGTCATTCTTTGCTTTGTATTCCTCTGCCATCCCTAACCACATATCTTGTCTTGTTTGGTCTGCTATGTTCATTTCAAGAAGTAATTTTTTACCGATATAACTATCGTATTTTATTACGCTTGGGTATTCTTTTAGTTCATCATCGTAGCGTCCGCTTTCTTTTAGTGTTTGATAATAATCAAATCCATATGGCTCTTGTACTAGAGTATCTCTTACAAACTCTTCTGCCTTTTCAAATGCCTCCTCTTCTGTTTTTCCTTCTGTGAGGACTGCTATTCTATTGTGCATTTTCCTCCGCCTGGGAAATTTTTTCTGAAATTTCTTGGGTCTGAACAGTTATGACCTTCCGACCCTTTCTTGTATTGCCGTGCCAATATCCACGAAGTTTCATGCTGACTGCCCTGCGTACTGTTGCGCGTGGACAACCGATTTCTTCTTGAATGTATGTGTAGATTTGACTTTTGTTCAAGTCATTTCTTTCTGATAGCATTTCGAACATTTCGATAATTAGTTCTGTTTGGGTCAATTGATTTCTTGCTACATTTGTCATGCCTTTTCCTCCGATAGTAATTCAAAGCAGTTTCCACATCTGTGGTCAATCCCTGCCAGAGATTTTCCTACTGCAAGTATGTGCATATTGCAATTTTTACATTCTAGGAATTTCTTTTTCATTTCGATTCCTCCTCTAGACTTCTTTCAATTACAGCGTTAATTGACTCCATTTTGTTTTTATCATCTTTAACATATTTTGATATATTCATTATTTCAAGTAAGTCTCTTTCCAACTTTTTGTCCCCATTACAATGTTTGATAATAGCGTCTATTTGATCTTGTTCTGTTATTCTACCTGTCAATTTTTCTTTCCTCCAATTTTTTTAACTACTAGGCTTCTAGGCTTGTTTACTGCTTTAGAATAAAAAAGGAATGAGGGCAACTTCATCAATCTCCTAATAGCCGAAGCTACTCCTCTCTAAACTAGAGTCATGTTCTCTTCTCCATTTTCTGTAACCCAGTTCTTGTAGTTGACGTAATCTATTATAAATAGATAAAATCAGTTTTTCGTCTTCTGGATCGACAGTATCTTTTAGAGCCTCTTGAAAGTAGACAATTAGTTCATCCACAGTATGTTCGTCAACATAGATATTAAACAAGCTCTGTTCATCTAATTCGTCTTGAATTTTTTCCATTTGACGATTTCCAGCTAATTGAAGTCTACGTTCGCCTAGCATACATTGTATGTCCCATTGACAACTTGTGCAGAATTTGTTTCGTCGATTGTCTTCTGTTCTTCTACTTTGACAGCAAAGACACCATTCATACTCTTGTTTAAAGTGTTCTTCGTTGATAAGACCATCATCGTTGAACATTTGTTTTTTTACGGGTGGATTTTCACATCCGCATTTTTCGTCTCCAACTGTTACAGTTCTACAATCATGACAGATACTTTTCTTTGCTTCTTCTTTTGTCATACCATATGAAGGTATGATTGTAGATATAAGTGTAATGTTAGAAGCCAAGATCGAAACCTCCGAATGGATCAGAACCTGATGAACGGGATGATGAGCCCCTGGCTTTCTTCCTCCCTGATTTTTTGCGGGTCTGTGTCTTCTTTTTTGCAGACCTCTTTCTTTTTCTCCCTGATTTTTTGCGGGTCTGACGGGTCTGCTTTGTCTGACCGCCAAAATCGCCAAATCCAAAATCGTTACTGTTGCTGCCCTCCATTCCTCCTCCGATTTCTCCCATGGAATTTCCGATCTCTCCCATGTACTTTGAGAATTTTTGCATGCGTTCTGGTAATTTTTTCATAAAGTTTTTTGTAAATACTTCGCCCTTGATTCCTTTTAGTCTTAGAATTTCTTTGTATATCTTTTTGTTTTCTTTTAGGAAAGTTATCTTATCCTTGATTGTTTTGATTTCTTTATCGCTCTTTGCTTGCTTGAGTTCGTCTTGTAGCATGTCCATTGCGACTTTGTATTTTCCTTCTTTAACTTTGATCAGACCCTGTTTGTCTGGTTTGGTTGTAAAGTATTTGTCCTCATCTTCATGTGATTTCATTTTCTTTTGAAGTTCCTCTAACTGGTGTTTCTTTTGTGTAATGAATGCCTGTGTCTTTAGCCTCTGCTCTCTTCTCTGAATGTCTGCCAATTCGTTTACCATTTCTTTTAGTTCCTCTCTCTGTTCTTGGAGTGGTTCAATTGGCTCGAATTCTTTGCCCTCATTTACGAGTGCGATTCTAGCCTCCACATCTCGTAGTTGTTTTGAGATTTCTTTCTTGTCCTTGTCTGAGAGAATTTCGTCTTTGGTCATTCTAATGCTTCCTCCAATGTCCAGCTTTTCTTTCTTATTGGCTTTACTTTTTTCACTGGTTTTGTTTTGACTTCCTTGTCAAGTTTTACTTTTCTGTGGTCAATTACTTCTACTTTTTCAGCCTTACAGCATGCCTTTAGATTCGTATCATTTGTAATTAATGCTGATTCAGTCTTGATTGCGATTGCCAAAATGAGGCTGTCTGAGTGGTGTAGGTCGTATTTCTTATGTTTTATTTTAAGTGCCGTTGCTGTATGTACATCATTTATTTCCGTCTTGACTGACTCAAATCTGTCGCCAAAGTTCTTGTCTAATAGTTCCATCAGTTTTTTTGGTTTGCATTGTAGTATTCTGGTTGATTCCCCAATCGAGGTTTCGGTTAGAATTATCTTGAGATTTCTTTTCTTTAGTATTTGCTGTAGGTGTTTTACATACTTGCCCTTTGTTGAATCTATTATTGCATTTGAATCTAGCACGACAGCACCACATCCCACCACACTCGTCTCTCTTGTTCCGCCCCAGATCTGACGTTTTTTATGGGTCTGAGTTTTCTGACCCGTTGTTTTTGTGCCTAGGGTCTGACGTTTTGATTTTCCAGACCCATTTTTTTTGGTCCCATCCCAGGGAACAGGGTAATTTTCATTCTCCAGATTACCTTGGTTGGCATATGGGCTAAAGTCTTTCATGAGTTCATCTACTTGTGCTCTAATGCGTTTCTTTCTTTCTTGTCTAGTTGCCATTCTTCTTTGCCTCCAATTTCTCCTTCCATTGTTTTTCTTTGGCTTTGATAACTAGCATTACAACATCGGCGTCCTTCTCTAATTTGTTTGAGATTCGACGGTTTGCTTCGTTTATTTTTCTAGATTCCTTTCTTTCAGGTCTTGATTCTATTCTTTTTCTGGTTTCTTTTCCCTTTTCAGAACATTCGTATCTTCTTTTTCTTTCTTGGTATTCGCATTTGTGCTCTGCATAATACTTTTTAAAGTAGCCAGTTTTCTTTGCCCATTCTTTATAGTCAAATTTTTCTTTAGATTGTGTCATTTATTCCTCCTACAGTTTTCTCTGACATATCTTTTATGTGTTTAATCATATCGCCTAATCTTACTTTTGCCTTTGCCTTTATGTCAACGAGTGTGTCTTCTTTGTCTTCAAGTCTTCCGTCAACTACTATGTTTGCGTACTGTCTTTTCAAGTCTACTCTATTCCATTTTACTTTTCTGTCATATTGATAACCACATATCTTTGCAAATAACATATGGACATCTACTTTTTTTGCGGTCTGACCCTCTCTGTCAAGTCGTCCTACAATTTGTTCTATCTCTGCGTATGTCCATGGGATTCCATTTAGTATTAGATTATTACATGTGCCTTGTAATCCGTCAAAGCCTTCTGCTAATGACTGTGAGGCAATTACTACTTGGGTGTCGCCCTGTGTGAATGGATTGAAGTAGCTTCCATCTGGATTTTTCTTTGTGTAATCAATGAGTCCGCCCTTGGCTTCTTCTTTGTACATTCCTCTCTTTGGGTCTACGCCTATGAAATAACCACATTTAATGCCTGCTTTTTCACATGCTTTCTTTATCATTTCTACGAGTCCATTACCGACATAGTGAGTGTAAATGATTGTCTTTCTATTTCCTATTGCACGTATTATTTCTGGTAGCCTTGCTTCGGTTGCTATTACTTCCCAGTCGAGGAAGGTCATATCATCTGGGTGCTTGGTAAATTTAGGTGTGATATCGGTTTCAATTGCTTCCTCTGGATTTAATCCATGAACGTTTACATTGAAACTTTTTGTGCTTCTCATTGAAAATGGTTGGAATTCCATAAACATTAGTGAGGCATTTTTCTGCGAGTTCCATTGTTTGAGGTGTGCATAATCTTCGCCAGTGAGTAGTCTTATCAAAGATTTTGCTTCGGATAATGTGTTAATCATTGGGGTTGCGGATAAGAAGATTAACTTCATCTCATTTTTCTTTGCTGATTTTTCCAATTGGTTTTTCCTTGATTCAAATTTCTTTGATTTTCTTGGTGGCAGATTTTTATTAACCCATTCGTTATTTTGTAGTTCTTTCTTTTTTCTTTGGCTTGAGACTAATCCCTCAATGTTTTTTCTTCTGGTGGAAATGTTGTCATTCTTTCTCTTGGATTGTACTAGGTCTGCATTTGCTGTGTAATCATCATTGATTTTTACGTTTTGTGCCTCGTCTATTATTATCATGTCTGGTGTCTTATTTCTCAGACCGTCAATCATTGCTCTTGTTCTTTTGGTGTTTCTTGAAAATTTATCAAAGTTGACAATATGGAAACGCCTCATTGGAATATTTTTCTTCAAATCATAATCTGGATTTACATTTGTATCAGTATCAAATCCTTGTTTATCAGACCCGCCTGTTATCATTGCGTGTGGCAATGCCTTTCTGATTTCAATTTTCCACTGCTCGGCTATGTTGACTGGACAGACTACTAGGCAAAAACGGCTGTTGCTATCAATTGCAGATAGTATTGCCATCAGGGTTTTTCCAGACCCAGTTCTATCCATACAGAATAATTTATTCTGTTTTCTTACAATATAGACGCCGTATAACTGGTTGAGTTTTGGTCTGTGTGAGTGTGACTCTGGAATTGTTATTCCTTTTACTTCCTCATATTCTTTTAGCCATTGCAATCTTATGTCTTGGCGGAATTCGTCTTTGAGAAATTCTTTGCTTTTCTTTACTTCATCAAATATTTTGGCTTCATCAATTAATGCGTCCTTCCAAATTTGTTTTACAAATAGGTCTAGCCAGACTTTGTATTTGGTTGGCTCTGCGTCGTCTGGTATTAATTTTCCATTGCTTCTTAGGATTTCTGTAACACTAAACATATCATCGTCAATCATTAATTTTTGGTGGGCGGTTGGTTTAGTTCTGCCAGTTGCTATTGCTGGGGTCTGAGCTGTTTGTTTCTTTTTTACTTTTTCAGTTTGAGTGGTGTTGACATTTAATTTGGCATAGTGGTCTTCTACACTTTGTCTTATTTCGTTAATGGTTTCAATTTCTGCATTGTAGATTTTTGCTATGGTTGACTTGACAAATACATCAGTGGATTTTATGAATCCATGAAGTTCGAATAATCCTTCTCTTTCTGCTCGTGGTAATCTTATTAGTAATTCTAGATTGTCCAAAGTCCAGTCGCAAAATTCTATAATCATTTCTTTGGTGGTTGCTTTTGGTGTGTAGCCTAACAGTTCTCCCCAGAAATGTGCGCTTCCTAATCTGTCATAATCAGGTCTGTATGCCTTTCGTGGGTCTTTAGGAATGTAGACTGGTTCGTCTTTTTCCAAATCTTTTCTGTGATTTTTTGGTTGTAAGATGTGGAATGTGCTTAGCATTATTGGTGTCTTCTTGGTGTGAAGTTCTCTTTTGTATCTTATCACTTCAACAAATTGCTGACTGCTTATCAGACTTAGGTTTTTGAATTTTAGATATTCTTTAGCCTCTTCGAATGTCATGCAACGGTAGGGGTAGTTTGACCAACTCCTAGCGTTTATTGGAGTTGCTGAAGGTTGTGCAGAGGTGAAAGGAGTTTTGGATTTTGCAGTATTTGTTGGCAGACCCAAAATGTTTGTGCCTAGGTCTGCTGGGTCTGTGCTGTCAGACCCGCCTTTTTCAGTTGATTCTAAATCCCTGGTTTCGTTGGTTCTCCTTTCCTTTAGGGTTGCGCATTCAGTTATTTCATCATCCATGTTTACTTCATCAGTATCACTCAAAGTAAATACATGAGGTATGTCTTCTTCTTCATTCCATTTTAGAAATTCTTTTGGGTGTTCACATTTGCATTCATCAAAGAAATCATTTGTTGTTGGTACAAAGTTAATCATGTAATCATTATAATTATTAACCCATTTTTTTTCAAGTGTAGGTTCTTTCATCGTTTTGTTTTTTTGCCTATGGACTTCATATTCTAATAATGACTTTAGATATACTTTCATAGAATCTACACAATCTGATAATATGCTTTGCAATATTCCATCTTCTGTGTATGGATAAAACATATGTAGACAGTGGTTTATGTTTTTGTAAGTTTGACATGTCTCTAAAATTGAGTC
>Ga0080013_1003520_pt1 | contig 16385 bp, 37 predicted proteins | sample ETNvirenome_6_85_FD_69236 | JGI IMG/M metagenome (GOLD analysis project Ga0080013, IMG submission 69236) | Marine viral communities from the Pacific Ocean - ETNP_6_85 (SPADES assembly) (version 2) | ecosystem: Environmental > Aquatic > Marine > Oceanic | place: Pacific Ocean | collected 2013-06-19 | reverse complement strand
GATAATAGGAATATCATTACAAGATAAATATGGATTGGGTGGAACTAAACCATCCGACTATGTTTATGATAAAGATGGTAATGTTAAAAGGGACACAAAAGGAATTCCAGTTAAGAGAATAAATTCATATTTAACTGCTGATATAAAAGGACGAGGAAAATGAAAATTACAAAATTAGATAATCCATATCCAGCTGTAGCTATAGATGATTTTATGTCGCCGGCACTTTTACGTGCAGCATCTAATAGTTATCCTAATTTAGATTGGGACGGTTGGTATACATATGATGGAAATACAAGTAGTAATATGGCTTTGAAAATGACAACACGTGACAGACAGTCAATCACTACACCAGCTCTTGCGGTATTGGATTATATTGCTACCCATTTTGATCCATCTGAACACTTTAAAGATTTTGGAATTGATGTTGATGTATTTCCAGATTTTGGATATTATGGTGCAGGAATGCATATATTACCAGAAAATGGATTTTTAGGTATGCATCTTGATACTGATATTCATGGTGGTAATAAAAATTGGACACGTGAATACAGTGCCGTGTTATGTGCTTCTGAAGAATATGATTCTTCTTTTGATTTGTTATTACATGATGGAAAGGAAACTCATGGCAGAGTTCCATATAAGTTTAATAGGTTGAATGTATTTAAATGTTCAAATTCAACTTTTAAATATAAGCATGAATACGAATCTTGGCATGGAATACCAGAACCAATTACTTCAGGTATGATACGGAAAACATTGCCTGTATTTTATTGGTCTAAAAACGAAACAGACATAGAAGGTCGAAGAACAAGAGCTTTTTTTAGGAATGATCTGGATTTTAATTTTAAATAGGATCTCGGTATATTTAAAACGTTCCCTAGGGGACACACTCACAACACACACAGGAGGAAAAAATGGGTGATAGTAATAAAAGCGGATACGAGCTCCGCACCGATTTGCTAGGAATGGCAATCGGAATCGTCGCTGACCGTGTCGGCCGACATGTCGAGAATGAGCACTTCAAACCGGAAGGTCAACGTGCTGCAATCAATCCTTACACAACCGAGGACATTGTCGCTGAGGCTGAGAAGCTCTACGCGTTCGTCCAGAAGAAGTAGTTAGGCCGTCACCCGCAGGGAGGCCCGGGGTCACAGGGGTCTCACACTATCAACGGAAGATCTAAGAAAAATTTATATTTATTAGATCTTTCTTTTTTTTGCATCATATTTTTATTTTTGGATGTACACACGAAATATGGACATTAGATTACACGTACCCGGCCGCTTAACCGGAACACAATTTTTTACAAGGAGATATTAAATGAGCAACATTATGATCAAGGATGAAGGTTTCGATACCGCACTGGACCGCTTCTTCAACTCGTTCTTCCCGGACATGGGAACCAGCTGGGACTACAGTGTTCCCATGGGACAGAAGCTTAACACCAACAACCTGAGGGCGAACACCCTTCGGACCGAGGACGGCTACACCATCGAGGTGGCCCTTCCCGGTGTCAACAAGAACAACGTCGACATCAACATCGACGGTGACATCATGATCGTCACCTCCAACGACAAGGGTAGTTCCCAGCTCGTCGAGGGTGACTACGCGCGTCAGGAGTTCAACTACTCGAGCTTCAGCCGCAAGTTCCGCCTGCCCGCGGGATCACAGTCCGAGGAGATCACCGCGAACTTCAACGACGGTATCCTCCGGGTCGCCGTCCCCAACATTCGTACCCGGGCCGCCACCAAGCGCGAAGTCCCGATCGACTGACACCACCTGGATTCCGGGGACCTTCGGGTCCCCGGTTCCCACCGACGCCCCGGTTCCCACCGACGTGTCACATCCTCTGGGTCGTGGTACAGTGTACCAGAAATTGGAGGTTATATGAACTACCTAAGCAAGCAGGCTGTCAGGTACTCGCTTTGCAGGATGTCGAAGTTCCACGCGGAACTGGTGGACCTGTTCGGCTACCACGGCATGGACTTGCTCGACAACCTAGGTCGCCGCAACATTCTCATGTCCCAGGCGATGGAGCAGTTCGTCGCCGAGGAGATGCAGGACGACCTGGGCGAGTTCGTCATCTGTGACGGTCACACCGGACACGCTGACATCGTTATCCCGCACCTCAACAAGGAGTTGGAGTGCAAGTTGAACAGCCGGTACAAGGGACGGAGTCACTCGTTGCAGTGTGACTGGGAGACCCTGGGCAGGAAGGGTTCCCTGGATTTTCTTTATTTCGTGACCGACGCTCCCTTTGAGAACTTTGCGGCATTGCACTTCTCGGACCTGACACAGGATGACTTCCATCCTCCTTCTCCCGGAGCAAGGAACAAGTCTCGGATGAGGCTGGATCGAGCCATGGCCCGGTGCGAGATCCTACACGGCGACGGTCTCAGGATCAATGAGATCGAACTGGATAAGATCCTGTCCGAGATGAACCACCGGTCAGAGATTCACCAGGTCCGGCTGGACTCTCTCCGGCAGAGGCTCGAGGTCGCTCGGGACGGAACGAAGAAGAGGGAGAACCTCAAGGGAATGATAGACCGAGAGATCAACCGTCACAACCGGATCATGGAGAAGCTCCGTGGTCGGGAGGAGTACTGGAACGCCGCCGAGATCAAGTGGACCTTTAACCTGAAACCCGTGTAGTACCTTTCACATCCGGGTATTATTCTTTTAATATGTTTTCTTTTAAAGGGCCGTTAGCTCAACAGGCAGAGCAAAAGACTTTTAATCTTTAGGTTCAGGGTTCGAGTCCCTGACGGCTCACCAAACTTCTTTTTGCCCGGGTGGTGGAATTGGCATACACAACAGACTTAAAATCTGTCGCCGTGAGGCTTGCGGGTTCGAGTCCCGCTCCGGGTACCAACCTTCAACAGGCGCCCTTAGCTCAGTTGGATAGAGCATCGGCCTTCTAAGCCGAGGGTCGCAGGTTCGAGTCCTGCAGGGCGTGCCACCTACTTTACTGAGAGGAGATCGTGAGATGAGAATTACCGACCTCGATGTTGGGAGCCTCTACAAGTTTCGTCACCGCAAGTGTTCTCCGGCGGGCATGACCAACTACATGATCGGTCCTAGGAAGTTGGAGGTGGGGCTTAACGTCGGGTACTACGGCGATCAACTCTACCAAGGTTCTCGCTACCCAGACCGTCGGAATGCCGCTATCTGTTCGGCGCGTGATGGTGTGATGTGGGCAGTCGAGGCTCCAGGGAAGCGCCTACCCCGACCTCGGCATCACTACCGCGGCGTGATCATCGACGACCCCACTCTGATGTACCTGGGTCGGGAGAAGTTGGGGGATGGGTACCACTACCACTGGTTCTTCGCGAAGGGATTGAAGTTTATTCTCAAACTGGAAGAGATTAGGAAGGTGTGTCCCGTGTAGTCCTGGACACCCTGTGTTAGTATAGTCTCAAATCAACAGGAAGGAATCTCTCACATGACCGACAAGCCCTACACCCGAGAGCAAGCCATGTACTATCGACGGATGGTCGACTGGCCGAAGAAGCAGGCTCCGTACGGCATCACCGACGACCTGGTCTTCAGGCTCAGGTTGACCAGCAAAGGCGCCAAGGCGTTCATCCTCGACAACTACTTCCCCGAGACCGACGGGGTGGAGCACCGCTTGTGTGGTGGCCGCAAGGGCTCCTTCACCCGGAAGTTCAACCGGTGTGACCGCATCCTCGGGCGCGCTTGGAGGCAGATCGACAGTCGTGGCCGCAAGGGGTTGTACCGCGTGCAGACCAATGGAGGCGAGTACGGCGACGTGAGTACGGTTGCGACGATCTTGGCAAGTGACATGTCCCACGCCGTCACGGTGGCTAAGACCATGTTCACCCACGTTGCTGGAACGTCACGCTGGTCAGATGAGCCGGCGGAGATCTCCGTTGACTTCCTCGGCGGGCAGAAAGGTGTCGGGAGGGAGGAACTCTTCTCCTTGAACAACCAGCACATCAAGGAGTTCCAGGATAAGATCACCGAGATTCACAGCAAGATCGAGAAGGAGCATGCCCGCGTCCGACTCCACGAGGCGAGGATCCAGGCTCTCATGGCCTTCGATTACGAGGACCTGGAATAGTTATCCTAGGGACGTGTAAAAGTGGCCAGGTCGTGGTAGTATTCAATCATAAGGCAATAAACGCTCAACTCCAACGGAAGGAATTCAAATGAGCGACGTAGCAATCGATATCAAGAACTTCGTGAAGGTGGCTGCCGCAATGCCGGCCAGCATCACGATCCAGATGGTCGGTGCCCACGGCATCGGAAAGTCGGCCCTGGTCTACCAGATCGCCGAGGAGATCGGGTTGAAGGTCGTCGAGAGGCGCATCAGCCAGATGTCCGACGGTGACTTGATCGGACTCCCCGATCTCTCCAACGGTACAACGACGTTCGCCTCCCCTGACTGGTTCGTGGACTGCTGCGAGAATGCTCGCTGCCTGTTCCTGGACGAGATCAACCGGGGAACTCCCGAGGTCATGCAGGCAAGCTTCCAGCTCGTCAACGCCCGGGAGCTCAACGGTCGGAAGCTCCATCCTGAGACCCGGGTCTTCGCTGCCGTCAACCCCGACGGTGAGTACTCGGTCACCATGGGTGACGCGGCCTTCCGTGACCGCTTCGCTTCTTACCTGCTCGAGCCCACCCTCGAGGACTGGCTCGACTGGGCGAAGGGTCCGGGTGAGATCCACCCCATCCTGGTGGACTTCATCCGTCAGAACCCGCGGCACCTCGAGCACGAGGGATCCCAGGAGCCGGACAAGGTCTACCCGTCCCGGCGGTCCTGGGAGAAGGTCAACACGGCCCTGAGCGCGAACGACCTGATGGACGAGCCTTCCTCCCCTCTCTTCTATCACTTGACCCGAGGTCTGGCTGGGAACGAGGCGTCCATCGCATTCGTCGAGCACGCCAAGAACTTCGAGATGGTCCTGTCCGCCGAGGACATCCTGGACCGGTTCGACGAGGTCAAGGACCGGGTTGAGAAGGCAACTGCCGACCAGCTCAACGGTTTCATCGAGAAGGTGGTTGACCACTCGGGTGACAACACCTGGACCGGTAGCCAGGTGAAGAACGCCGGTAAGTTCGGCAAGGCGCTGGGCGGTGAGCTCCTGATCGCCTTCTGGAACAAGCTGTCCGACGGCAAGGCTGGAAACTTCAAGAACGTCCAGCTGGTGCACAAGGAGCTCAAGCTCCTGCTCCTCGATGCCGTCAACGGCTCGCAGGACAAGGTGGATGGGTCCTAAAGAGGACGATGTAACCAGGTCCCTGGATCCAGGCGAGTTAGTCCGGATCCGGGGGCCCACCACTCTTGACAGTGAGATTGGTGTGGTTTCACGGAGTACCACCAACGGGAACTACTATGTCATCCTGGTAGGAGGCAAGGAGGTTCCTTACACGAGGGATGAGCTGGTACCGGTAGGCGTGCAGCAACCCCCAAAGCATGGTATTATCTAATCAATGGAAAGGAGGCCATCACATGGCAAGAGAATTTGACATCGATTACCACGCCGTTCAGCTAATGTTTGCTGAGCCGTTCTGGTCAGCAATCTGCCGGAGGATCTCGAAGGTCGAGACCCGAAAGCTTCCCACAGCAGGAGTCACCGTCGAGGACGGTGATCTGAGGATGTACTACAACCCCGACTGGTTCAAGGAGCTCGAGGGCAAGCAGGTCCTAGGTGTGTTCAAGCACGAGCTGATGCACCTGTTCTACGATCACTGCACCAGCCGAAAGCGGGATCCTCACCACATCTGGAACATCGCCACTGACCTGGCGATCAACTCCCTCATCCCCCGGGAAGAGCTTCCGGCACAGGGTGTGTTCCCCGGCGAGCACCCCGTCGACAAGGAGGGAAACCCCCAGTCCGGAGCCATGGCGGATCTCATCGCTAGCTTCGAGCCTGGCAAGAGTGCCGACTGGTACTTCGGCGAGCTGATGAAGGTCGCCGAGGAGGATGATGGTTGCGGCGGTGACGGTCGTGGGCAGCCTGGTGACGGTGAGGGACAGGGTCAACCTGGTCCCACCACCATGGACGATCACGACGGTTGGGACAAGATCACCGACATGGATCGTGACCTCACCAAGGGCAAGGTCCGGCAGCTGGTCAAGGACGCTGTCAACCAGGCTGACTCGAACAACGCCTGGGGATCGGTACCACAGGAGCTTCGAGAGGAACTGCGGAAGCTCATCTCCAACCAGGTGAACTGGAGGCAGCTTCTCCGTCAGTTCGTCGGACTCAGTCGCCGTAGCGACCGGACGACGTCGATCAAGAGGCGCAACCGAAAGTACCCACTCATCCACCCGGGAACCAAGAGGAAGTACCATGCCAACATTGCCGTTGCGGTCGACATGTCAGGATCCGTCTCGGATGCCGACCTGGAGTTGCTGTACGGTGAGCTCGACGGCCTGGCAAAGCGGACGACCTTCACGTTCCTCCCCTTCGACACCGAGGTTGACAAGGAGAACGTCTTCGTCTGGCAGAAGGGCAAGTCAGTCCCGGCCAAGCGATTCCGCTGCGGAGGTACTAGTTTCGACGCTCCGGTGAGGTACGTCAACGAGAGGAAAGGGGAGTTCGATGGACTGCTCATCCTTACCGACGGTTACGCTCCCAAGCCGGAGCCCTGCAAGGTCCGGACCGGGTGGATCATCACCCCTCAAGGTGACGGCACATCGGCCACCGGCAACTCGCCGGTCATCCCCCTGCAGGTCAAGGCTGAGTCTCTGGGGTAACTTTAACCGGGAGGGGCCATAGTTATGGTATGTGGCCCCTCCCATTCCCCAAGGGACTCTAGTCCGGACCGTTCATGATCTTCCGTTCCCGTGGGACCTGTTCGCAGAGTGTGGTATAACAGTTCCCCCTGGAACCTTAGGCATCATCATAGGAAAGGGAGTCATACGATCCCCCAGGGGAACCCTAAGGACCTTCTACCGTGTCCTCCTGGAAGGACATGTCCAGGACATGTGGCCATCCGAAGTGAATCCCGTCTGTACATGTTGAACAATCCCAGTACGATAGAGATATGCTAGGTACCTTCTTTATTGGCGACTGGGTGGAAGTTGAGAGGGAAGATCCTAGGTTTGGTTGGAGAAGTAGTATCTCTCGTGGAATAGCTGATCAAAGAGGACTGATCACTGCAATTGACATAGGTCTGGCAGAGGTCTTGATAATGTCCGGGGCTTTCAAGGGTAGAAGGTTTCATGTGTCAACTAGTGAACTTAAGCGCCTCAGCGCGCCTGACGTGGAGAAGTCATGAACGAGGTTAGAGACATCAAGGTGCTACGTGAGAAATTTGAAACAGGAACCCGGGTGACCGGGAAATCCGGCGCGTTCAAGGGAATGGGAGGAGTCATTCTCATGAAGTGTTCACAGGGCACACTGATCCTTTGGGATCACTTAGGTCAAGCTCTCCATCACTCCGCAAAGGAGGAGTTCTGGATCGACAATGTGCATCCTTACATCAAGCGCCGGTTGCGTGAGATCAGGAAGGAGTCGGAGGGAGGTGCGTGTAAGAAGGACTAGATGGTGATACCATAGGGACAGTAGGAAACGTTTAGCCTTTAACAGCAGGGAGTCAACGTGGCAGGAATGAATCTCAACGTTGGAATTCATGGCCTGGAACACGGGACCAACATCAAGGACCTGGTCGTTCCGGAACAACTTAAACAGAGGATCTCTACGGGCATTAGTTTCGTGGACGATGCCCTAGGTGGAAAGGGGTTCACACCCTCAGTCTGTGGACTGTTCACCGGCGAGCCTGGATCAGGCAAGACGACTCTCATGTTGCAGCTGGCGTCTTCGTTAGGCAGGGTCCACGGTCCCGAGAAGGTCCTCTTCAACACAGCCGAGGAGAGTCTGTACCAGACGAAGATGCAGTGTGACCGACTTAAGCTTCGAGGTGGTTTCACCGTAGGACAGGATGTGATGATCAACAGTGTGCTCGAGCATGCCGACAACATCGGCGCTGAGTTCCTAATCATCGATTCTCTTCAGACGATGAACGATGGGAAGTGGGGATCGGTGGTGAACACCAAGACCCCGGTACGAGTTCTGCAACGTGTTACCGAGTGGTGCAAGGGAAACTACAAGTGTGCCCTCATCATCGGTCAGGTCGGCAAGGACGGTAAGTTCGCGGGGAGGAATGTCCTGAAGCACATGGTCGACCTCCACCTCCACCTAGGGATCAACCGGGAGGAGGGTGATTACTTTGGTTTCCGAGAGCTGATGGTTGATAAGAACCGGTTCGGTGCCTCTGGTCTGTCATACATGCTCAAGCTCAGGTCCAACGGTCTGAAGGAGGTCAGCTAGACGCCGGCAGTATCCCGTGTATTCTCTCCCACAGCCTGGTAGTATCTAAACATGGAGGCAACCGCCAACCCTGAGGACGTGGTCATGGAACCCAGCGACAAGCTGGTCCCGGGTGAGCTTTACGAGCTCAACAGGGAGGTTTATGACTGGGCGACGGTCGAGGACCCTACGGGGATCCTGTTGGTTGACGCTCCTTTGGCTCAGGGTGAGCCGGCCGATAAGTACCTCTTCCTCGACCAAAAGGTCGGAATGTACGTAGGTCCAGGTCGGATCGACGTTCCTAGGAAGGGGAAGCGTGGGAAGGTGAAGTCCTCGTGGAGGAAGCTCGTCCATGTCTTCATGTGGGCCGGTCAGCGGGTGGCACTTAAAGCAGAATGGGTGAGGGAGGCTACGTGATACTAGACGTCATCAAAGTTCCGAATGAATTTCTAAACTCGCGATCCGCGGAGGTGGAGGAAGTCACCGACGAGACGAGGAAGATCCTCGAGGACATGGCCGAGACCATGTTTGCCGAGGGAGGAATCGGACTGGCAGCTCCCCAGGTGGGTTACGGACAGAGACTTGTAGTTGTTGGGTTTCCCGTCGTAGACGGACTAGCCATTCCCAGCAAGTCTGATGAACTGGGTCCCCACCTGCAGAAGCTGGTGAATCCCAGGATCGTTTCCGGAACCGGGACTACGACCTTTAACGAGGCATGTCTCTCTGTCCCGGACATCGCGATCAAGGTTCGGAGATTTAAGACCGTAGTGATCGAGGCCATGGACGAAACCGGGACCCCGATCAGATTCCAGGCGGAGGATCTTTACTCCGTCTGCATGCAACATGAGATCGATCATCTGGACGGTGTCACCCTTCTTCACAAAATGCCTGGACCAAAACGAAGAGGATATCTAAGGAGAAGGAAACGTGTTTCAGGTACTTAGCTCGGAGGTGCTCGTTGAGGACATGTTGCAACATCTTCGGGATGCACAGCTTCGTGTGGATATTCTCAGGATCAGGGCGGAAGCCTCGGGTCTTAAACACATCGAATCGTACCTGGAGGTTGTTAGCATGGAACTGACCATGCTAGTGGAAGGTGTCGCGACGAAGGAGGGCGGAGACATCCGGGAACTTCCCATGGTCATTCGCGATTCCCCAAACAGCGTGTAACGTCCATCAAGACATGGTATTATATTAACACGATCAAATAAGGAGATCATCACGTGACGACTCGAATCCGACGACCAGGTGACTTTACCAATACATTCTCAAAAGACGAGTGTGGTCTCATCCAGGCGGTGCTCAAGGAGATCACCAACCACCTGGATAAGGTCGGACATTCCGACCTCAGGTCCACCAAGGTTCACATCTCAGGACCGGTGGACCCCTTGTCGACCATCAACAACGGCACACTTCCTAGGCCGGCCGTTGTTGAGAGCATCGTTAAGCGACTGGCCCGATCGGGGTGGGTTGCGACATTCCACAAGGCGGAGTACGGTTTTCACATTGTCCTCAAGGACGACCGCATCACCTTTCCGAGTGATCCGGGTGAGTCGATCTCGGAGGAGGAACTACAAGAGTTCGCGGCGGTGGTCGCCACCGCTGCCCCGAAGAGAGAGTGGGGTTGCTAGATGGGTACCCACTGCCACCTGGGCGTCCGTCTACCTGACGGCAGCATCGATGCCACATACGTTCATTTCGACGGATTTCCTGAGAACATGATCCCAACCATTGAGAGTTTCCTCCTTAGGAGGACACCCACCTGCCTCCTCCTGGAGATCAAGAGGGCTCAACCCTTCGGAGGGTTTAGGTGCTTCAACCCGGAGAGGGTGGAACTTCGTGAGGACCCGGACGAGCCGGAAAACATTACCGAGGATGACCTAGGTGAATCCGTGTACTACACGTACGTGGTTGACCTCGAAACCGGAAGAGTTCAAGCTCGCGAGCAGGTGGAGGGATATTGGGTCGACGTGTCGCTTGGCCCGGGTGATGATAGGATTCATACAAATATCAGGCCCGGATCTCACCGAGTTCCCTAAATAACATTTCGAGGAATCCAATGGAAAAGCTTAAACCCCTCCAGTTCTTCGCCACACTTCTCTTTAATCAACCCGGATTGACGGCACGGCAGCTCCGTGATGCCTACCTCAGGTACATCGGCCGGGACCCGAACGAGGTCAGGTGGAACAAGTTCAAGAGGTGGGACCATGTGAATGGTGACTTGGCTGGATGGACAAAGATCTGGAGGGGTTACTACAGTGACTACTTCTACACACCTTACAACAAGTGGAACAGTAGACAACTCGGAAGGTACTGGCAGGCCACCCTTCATGGACGATCACCCCGTACATTTAGTCTCATGCCCATGGGATACCGAAAGGTCGTTCTAGGTCCGACCGGCGTGCCCCTCGACCTTACCGTGTACCTAGCACATCAACTCGAGCTTCCCATAAGCATCCAACGAACGCCATGCAGAAACTGAACGACCTGATAACCCGGGTGTTACGATACCTCCCGGGAGGTGAGCTCCGCCGGTGTCCTGCTAGGAATGACCGGGGAGAGAAATGCATCCGACGCTTCCGTCATCTAGGTTGCTGTGAGGATTGTGACCGACGAAGGTGGTGGACGTGTAGGTCCGACAGAAGCGTGGTACAGTAATCACATCAACAAACAACAGGAGTCAACCAATGGTTACCTCAGTCTTCCTCGCAGTCAGCTTCGTTTCCGTCACCTTCGCTGCAGTCGCCTCCGGTGTCTGATAATACTTACGGCCGAGGGGCGTACCATGATCAACCGCGGGTCACGGTAAGCCATAGCTCACTCCAGGAGATCAAGGATCTCCTGCGCGCAGGTAAGAAGATCCAGGCCATCAAGCTGCTCCGGACGGCAGCAATGGAGCATGATAGGCCTGGCATTAGTCTCAAGCATGCGAAGGAGGGGGTTGAGAAACTTCAGGGGCATCACAACCTCGGCCCTGAGATCGTTCCCATGTGCTCCATCATCGGTGTCCGCATGGTCTGTGGTGATGGGGAGATTGACGTTGACCTCGAGGAGGCTAGCTTCCGTGTCATGAAGGACATGGGAAAGGTTGACATCGTTGAGCTCCGACGACTCCTCGGTCTTCTTGAGGTCCTGGAGAAGTTCTCCCGTGGGGAGGACAGTGCCACCCTGAGGTCATGAGACTACGTGTTGTGACCCCTCTGTTGGGGTAGTATCTACCTATCGGAAGGAGGTTGCCATGCGACCCAAGGTTAGAAATCAGATCGCCCTGGCAGCCTGGAACCACCGGGGGGCTGGGAAGCACAAGAACAAGGCGCGCCGCGGGTCCGGTAAGGGAAGCGGCAAGGCTGCTCGTCACCCCAAGCACAAGGGACGATCCAATGAAGATCGGTGACATGGTGATCTGCGAGATGCAGAAGTCCGGCGCGCCCATCGGAACGGTGGAGATGCGGATGGGACTCGTGCTCAGTCAACCAAAGCCCCGGTATCCCGGGGAGGCGGTCATGTGGCACGGCTGGAACGTCCTGGTGGACGGTGTGATCATACCGTTTCCGGAGCGGTTCTTGGAGGTACACAGTGAAGATCGGTGACCTGGTTAGATACGACAGCACCCGTTACGACGACTACCTGAATTACCCAGGAGTGGTGATTAAAATCTACCATGAGACAGTTCATGAGCTGGCTGAGCGTGAGATGGTGGACGTCCTCCTTCCCTACGGAGTGGTGAGCGACGACACATACGAGTTCGAGGTGATAAATGAAACCCGGTGACCTGGTGAGGTGGACTCATGACGATGATCCTGGAGTTGGTATCGTCCTGTCAGTCGACCGGCTACCAAATGAGTACAATGACGGTGAGGCCGTCATCCTCTGGTCACCTAGTTCCGGGACGCCAGATGGACACAGGGGAGTCTACCCGGCGCGCCATCAATACATGGAGGAGGTGCACAGTGAAACCCGGTGACCTCCTAGTATACTCTGAAAATGGTGTTTATGTTTTCATCTACGGGATTGTTCTAGACATCAAGGATTCCCCAAACGGTCTCGGCATCGCAAGAGTCTGGACTCCTGATGGTAGGATCTCAGAAAGATGTATGAGTTACCTGAAGGACTATATAGCGGTGATAGAATGAAAGTCTCTGAGCTCGAAGTCGGCATGTTGGTACATGTCAATCCCAGTTTTCACATTCATGTTCGGGAGTCCCGGGTTGATGACCATGGTAATTGGGCCGAAGCTTTTTTAGTTGGTCATCTGACTTATAGGAAGCCCAAGTGGAGTATGCGATTGGGAGGGTGGGAGCAACCCGAGCCACAGCAGTACTCCCTTGTGTACCTGGGATCTGAAAGATGGGATCGTTCATACATGGGTACCAAGACCTTTCGGTGGTTCTTGCTGGATGGTAGGAAGTTCATGCTAAGCGGTTGGGATGTTCGAGCCCTGGATCCCGTGTAGAATCCTAGGAGTTGAGGTACCATTATGTTAATGGAAATTGGCTCCCTGGTTCATCATGTCCGTGACCCTCAAAGACGACTAGGCATGGTCTATGCCTGGGGGATCAGCGATGACAATCAGAATTTTGCGTGGGTCCGTGTCCTATGGTCCGACACCATGGCACCATGGACGAGGACTGATCGGCCGCAGTGGACGGAAGGAGCGACAAGAAGGTACCACCTTGTTAGAGAGTTGAAGGTGGTGCAATGAAACCCGGTGACCTGATCGCTTGGAACTCTAAAGCTGCCGGCCCGTACCTGCTCGGACCTAAAGAAGGAGATTACTGTGGCTTTCTTTTGGAGATGATGTCGCCGTCCGCCTTCGTCGGCGAAATGGACCGCGATCGCCGGGACCGGTACGAGCGGATCCACCCTAGGGTTAAGGTCCTGGACGATGATGGTGAAATTCTTATTACCCGCAAAGAGTACGTGAAGGTTATTCAGTGAGACGAATCAAACCGGTTCCTGGACATCTCGTGAAGCTTCGTGCTGAGGCTCGCTGGGAGGAGTTCAAGAAAATTAGCAAGGAACATGGGCTTGATCTGCGAGGCTTGGTGATTAGTGCCCATGGCATTAGGGTGGAGATCATGGTCGACGGTTGCCGATGGTGGATCCGACGGGACCAGCTGGAGGTGATCCAATGACCGGCGCGCCGGAGGCGTGTTGTCGATGACTAGTCGTGGTAGTATCTAACCATCAACGCATCAAGGAGGTATCTGTTGAGCTACAAGATCGGCGACCTGGTGATGGTGACATGTAAATTTGCTGAGGTGGTATCCCACAGTTGTTACCCTGACGGGTGCGTGTCAGGAATTGCTATGATCGTTGACCTCGCTGTCCCCTTTGTCCAGGGTAGTCACGGTGAAGGCCTGGTACTACACAGTCATGGAATGGGATGGGTTGATCTCGAAGAGTGTGAGTCCGCATAATGAAACCCGGTGACCTGGTCAGACTTAGGAAGTCCCACCCAGCGGTGAAGAGTTGGAGAAAGCGCAAGTGGCTAGTCATTGGACAATGGGCAGAAGCAGGATCACCCTTACTCCTTATTGGGGAGTGTGACTACGGTGTTGGAAGATTGAAAGTTCTTGGACCGGACGGTTCGTTGGCAAGTTTTGATGATTACCTCTTAACAACTAAAGGTCCGTTTCACGTGTAAAACTGGATAGGACCGGATAGAATAACAATATAGGGGCCTGGAACCGACGGGGACCAGGAGCCGGTAGGAGAACGACGACGCATACAAAGATCACTGGTGCAGTGAGCTGGAGGGATACCCACAGTACTGCATGTGACACTGAGAACTTAACACGTTATCCCCATGTTAAGTTCGTAACGATCGTCGTTCTTTTACCTTCCCCTTCCCCTTCCCATCATCCGGACGTTCCCGTGTAGCGACCGACGTTAAATGATAGTATGTACTCAATTGGGGACGGACCCCTTTGGAGATCAACATGACCTACGAACGACTTTGCGATGGACAGGTGGACCTCGAGACCGAGAACCACGGTAAGATCGAGGTGACCTACGAGGCCGACAGCCTGTGCATGGCAACCATCTGCTTCGGGAACAGCTTCACACTCCGACTGAACGAGACCAACATCGATGAGCTTCGGGACATCCTGTACGACGCGTCGAGGAAGCTGGCAGAGATCCGGTCCAACCGGCTGGATGATCTCGTCCTCGAGGCTCAGGCTCACGAGTTCCGCCGCGGTTGATTGACAGATGACCCGGACGATCCATGAGAGCGGCCTACGCCCGGAGGTTGGTCAGATGGTTAAGTTCCGGAACTGTAACTACCAGCACGAGGTTGGCGTCGTGGTGACCCGCCCTCGTGAGGAGAGGTTCGGTCCCGGGACCGGTGTCTATCAGGTCATGGTCGGAGGTCAGCTTCAGTTCTTTACCGGTAATCAGATGGTGGTGGCGTCATGAAGATCGGTGACCTGGTTCGGACTCCAGGAGGAACCCCCGGTGAGTGGTTCTGGTGGAACAGCCGAGTCGGTATCATCATCCGGAAGGCACTACCTACTAAGGTGGGTACACACGGAAGATGGGACCAATGTTGGCACGTTCTCATTGGTACTGAGACCGGTATGCAGACAGCCAACCTCCGGGAGGAGGGTTTGGAGGTTGTCAGTGAAAACTCATAAGTCAATGACACTCGGTGATCACATCGACGTGGGAGACTTGATTGAGGCCCATGGGGGCACCGCACTCGTCCTGGAAGTAATCCCGAAACAACATCCTCAGCTATCCGATCGGATCAAGATCCTGTCCGATGGACGCGTCTGGGAGACTCGACTCGAGTACACCACCTGGAGGATTATCAATGCAGATGGCTGATCGTAGTGAGATTGTTCAAAGGGCGTTTGAGTTCGCCACCCGCGCTCACGAGGGCCAAGTTCGGAAGTACACCGGAGTTCCCTATATTGTCCATCCCAGCGAAGTGATGGGGATTGTGAGCACGGTGGAGCACGATGATGCCATGCTGGCCGCTGCCCTGCTTCACGATGTGGTGGAGGACACCGATCATACTGTTGATGACATCCGCGCTGAGTTCGGGGATGATGTCGCTGAGCTGGTGTCCGCGCTGACTGATGTCAGCATGATGTCCGATGGCAATCGCCAGGCTCGCAAGGCCAAGGATCGAGCCCGCACGGCTAAAGCATCGCCAAGGGCGAAGACCATCAAACTGGCCGACCTCATCAGCAACTCAGTCGATATCAGGGCAAACGATCCTGACTTCGCCAAGGTCTACATGTCCGAGAAGTTGCTGCTCCTCGGTGTCCTGCAGCAGGGAGACAAGACTCTTCTGGGCAACGCCCTTCATCTCCTTGGATATTACTATGAAAGTCGGTGACCTGGTGGTGATCCGGCGGTGGGGCAACGAGGCCTGGGGCGACGGCGAGCATGCGTTAGTCCTTGAGTTTACCAAGCGACTCTATATTCCAGCTGCCAGCGTTCTGGTTCTGGGAGAGGTTGCCGAGTTCGACCTGGATGAGTTGGAGGGGATCGATGAAGCCCGGTGACCTGGTAAAGCTCTGTGAAGAAGGCTACCCCCAGTTCAGGGGTGATGTTGGTGTTCTGATGTATGAGGACGTTCCGGTGTCGACGATCAGAGGATGGTGGCTTCTCATGGTGGGCGGCAAGGTCATTCAGATTCACGAAGAGAGGTTGGAGGTTGTCAATGAAAGTCGGTGATCTGGTCCATAATAAGGTGTACGATACCTTCGGGATTATCACCTCGGAGCTGGAGCCCATCGCCGATCCGGATGGGTATATCGCTGAGCGGAGGTTCATGGTGCTATACAACCAGCCGCTGAATGGCATGGACCGGTGGGGAGGAGATGACCTGCTAGTCCTGACCGGCTCCACCTACCTGGCCCCGACCGAGCGACTGTGCCACAGGCACCATGTCAACCAGAAGCGAGGGGGTGAGAGGTGTTGCTGAGCGAGATCAAGGTCGGTGACCTGCTTCACTTCGACTACTTTGAGGACGTGGGTGGTATGGAGATGGTCTCCAGGGCTGTCCTGGTTCTGGACGTCAGCCCCACACACAACGAACCGAACGTCAGTGTCCTGGACGGTGGAGTGGAGCGGCACCTACGCAACTCA
>Ga0080013_1003518_pt1 | contig 16389 bp, 10 predicted proteins | sample ETNvirenome_6_85_FD_69236 | JGI IMG/M metagenome (GOLD analysis project Ga0080013, IMG submission 69236) | Marine viral communities from the Pacific Ocean - ETNP_6_85 (SPADES assembly) (version 2) | ecosystem: Environmental > Aquatic > Marine > Oceanic | place: Pacific Ocean | collected 2013-06-19 | reverse complement strand
TCGTTCGCCGCACTGATAAGGTCCTCGAATGGATATCCCGTATGCAGATACTGCCGGGCGACCTTGACGGCAAAGCGCAGGTTCCTGTTCACCAGCTGCTCGCGGATCCTGCCGTCGTCGCCGCAGTCGAGAAGCTCGAGCTCCTCGTCGTGCGTCATCGGCTTGAGCTTCGTCAGCTCGCTCATATACCGCTCTGTGCATGGCGTCATGTCGGCCTCACCAATTGCTCGTACTTTGCAGACAAGACTTTAGCCGAGGTTCTGCCCATTCGGCCATAAGTGGCACATTTTCCCGCAATTTATCAAGCACCATCTCAATCATCCCTTCCTCGTCCTTGTGCAAAATGGCCCCTTCAAAGGCGAGTTTGCTGAATTGGTTGGCACAATCTTGGCATGCCCACGATCCGCCGGACGACATTTCAAGCATGGGCACTTCCGTACTCGACTGGCCGCACATTCCGCACTTTGGCATCTTGCCCCCCCAAACACAAAGGGGTGAAGCTTCAGCACCACGAGTCTCCCCCAACTCGCAAGCTAAAGCTTCACCCCTGATGTTGCCTTGATCTGCAGCAACAGCGACGATGACGTATGCTCGTGGGGATTGGCACACGCCACCATCACGCTGTTGCGCAACACTTGCCTTCGCGCCCTCATCCGACAGCGCGTCGATCTGCTTGGCGACAATACCCAGCGCATCGCTGATGTCCTCAAGCGATAGCGTGTCGCCGTGCAAGCACTCGAACACCGTGCGACCTACGGCAGTTGCTCCGACTCGACGTGCTTCCTGTGCCGGCCCTCGTAGGCGCTGATCACCCGATCGACCTTGGCCTTCGTCCTGTCCCATGGCGAGCCCCTCCCGCTCTCAATGCGACGGATCGTATTGACGTCAACGCCCAGCACCTGAGCCAGCCTGCGGTAGCTCAAGTCTCTGTTCAATCGGTACTTCGTCAGGCGCTGCGCCAGCTCTTCATTTCCCATGCCACCAATGTATGCAAATGTATGCGACTTGTCAATGGAAAATGGCGCTATGCGTAGTCGCTGATGCGGATCTGCGCACCCACACCCGACTTAATTGCAGCCGCGATACGGGGATAGATGCGCTTGTAGGCACGCCGCGATTGTCCGATCGTCCAGCCCTCAGTGGCGGAGCCGGCGACCGTGTTCCCGACCAGCACACACCCCTCACTGTGCCGCGGCTCATTCCCCGTGTGGACATATACCCATGTGAACTCCGGCGTGTCCTGCAGCCACAGCATCCCCCGGTGCATCTCGCCATACCGCTCCAAGTACTGGAGGTGCATCCCTCCCTCGGCCCTGAGCTTCAGCCGGTACAGGCCCGGGTGTATGCGCGTGATGCCGGCGACCTTGTCGGCGCGCCACGGATCCTCGAGCGTCCAACAAACGAAACTCCCGTCGATATACAAAGCGCCCATCGTCGAGTGCTCCGTCGACGACAGGCGCATCAGATGTAGTAGCATGTCATTCCGCCGTTTCGCGCGTCACCTTGTTGATCTCGCGCGCCAGCTGGTTCGTGTTGTCGTTGTGTGTGGCTATCGCCTCGACCGTCGCACGCCCCGTCTCCCTCACTGCCGCCACGATATCTTGCTGGCCGAGCACCATCTCGCTCATGGCTTGGTGCGTTGCATTGATGGTCGACGCCAGCTTGAAACTGTCGAATAGCTTGAGGTTGTCGGACGATCCGTTCTTTTTTTGCCTATCCTCATGGAACATCTTGGCCCCTATGTCCAGCCCTTTCCACAGGACCATCAGCGCAGCTATCGCCACGCCCGTCTCCTGCCACGTTGCTGGATTCACTCCCATTGACATGCTCCCGATCCGGTGGGTTGGGTACTGGCTACTTGATCCACTTCGACAGCAGAGGTGCGGCGGCAAGTGCCACTGCCTGCAGCTTGTCGAGCAACGCGTCGAACTCCGCGACCGTGATGTCAGTGCCCCCGGCGCTCTTCTCCTCGCGCACGGCCCGGAACTCCTTGACCAGGTCGAATACCGACGTCACCAGCTTTTTCAGCTGCTTGGCCTTCCAGATGCCCACGGCGATGCCACCGATCCCGATGGCCCCGCTGACGATCTCGCCAATGCCAAATCCGAACATGTCAACCTCCCTTACTTTGTAATGCCCAGCGTTTGCATTGTCTTGTCGGCAATGCCCTTCGTCCCCTTGATGGCTTTCATCGGACCCTTGACGTGGTTGAGTTCCCACAGCTTCAGCACCTGAACGCCCACCTTAAACTTCGGGGCTTTTCCCACCAGCCCCTTGTTGACCAAGCCCATCATAAGCAGCTCTCGCTCGTCCGCGGTTTTGTATATCTCGTTCATGAGGCCTACGATGCCCCATGCCCGCTCTCCATCCTCTATCCCCATGTTACTGAGCATCGACGACACGATATCGTTGAGTCCCTTTTCCTCCTTTTGCATCTCGCGGATCAACGTATCAAATTGTCGCCGCGTCATGTTTGTGAAGAGCTTGTTCTCCTCCTCCGGCTTCAGGGTGCCCGCGCGGTACTTGGACATGGCATCCTTGACCGGCTCGTCCTGCTTGAACTTCTCACTTCCATACTTGACCTTGACGCGGCGCAGCACATCGTACGCGTCCGCCTCGGTCTGCCGCGCTCGCGTCGACAGCAGGGCCTTGAGGCCAGGTATGCGGGACCAGCTGCGCACGTCCTCCATGGGTAGCTTCAGCCACTCGATGGCCCTGGCGAGGGGGATGACGCCAAATATCCTATTGGCCATCTTGACATCGGTGACCGTCAGGTCGCCACGTCCAGATATTTCCCCGGGCTCGCTGAATAGCTCCGGTGCACGCATAGCCATTGTGCCGAACTCGGCAAGCGTGGACCGCGCGTACATATCCATCATCTTGGGCGATGCCGTCCATTCGGGATGGTCGGGGAACATCCAGTGCGTGAACTCGGCAAACTTGCGTGCGCCCATCGACGTTCCGGCGTCGTACCTCAGGTAGGGGTAGCGGTCCTGCATCTCCCTCGACTCAATATCTTGGTCGAAGTAAAAATCCTTGTTGGCGAGATGCTGCGCTACGGCGCGCAGACCCGGAGGCGCGAAGCGCGTGAGCACGAGGCCCGGCGACACATGATCATCCCGCATGAACGGGAACGGCGACGCCTCGCTGGCCATGTTCAGGAGCGACGTCCACAGGTCGCCCTTTTCCGTCATTAGGTAGGTGAAAAAGTCCTCGACGGGTGCCGCGATGACGGACACGAAGTCGCCCTTGGGGAACTTGATGTATATCGGGCGCGTCTTCCCATCCTTCGGATCGACGTACGTGCCGATGATCTTGACGAATCGGCTGCGCAGCACGTCCTCGGGGATCCTCCTCCGCAGCATGGGATAGTCCTCGCCCCACTCGTCGGCGTCCTCCATCATCAGTGCCGCCGTGACGGTTATGCCAACAGTCCCCAGCATGGCGGCGCGCGCCTTGTGGTTCTTGATACCCCGCATAGTGGTGGCCGTGCCCCCGATCCCCGCAGTGATGAATGCCGAGAACTTGTTCAGCGTTTTGAATATGCTTCCACCGCGCCGGAAGTTGATGCTGTTCTGTAAACCGGCAAGCGCCGCTTCCTGGAACTCGCGCTCCGTAGGCTTTTCGAGCCCAGCTTCGGCGGTCTTTTTCGCCAGCGTCTTGCGGTACTGCGCGAGGCGCGTGGCATACTCCGTGGCCTGCGCGAAGCGCGTCATCCCCGACATCGTGGCCTCAAGCGGATGCAGGAATACGTTGCTTAGATCCTTGCCGACGATCCTATCGACCTTGCCCTTGGACGTCGCCTGCTGCAGGAACGTGCCATATGCCCCACCGAACTTCCTGAACTCCATCATCAAGCTGCCGTTCATGTCGGTGAGGGCCTCGAGGAACGAGTCGGTGAGCAGGAACCAGTCGGTGGGGCTCCACGGCCGCAGTGGGTACTCGGCATGCACGTACTGCGTAATTAGGTCACGGGGCACGTTGGCGACGGCGAACGTCGCCGACAGCGATGTGGCCCCCGTGCGCAGCCATTCGTTATGAGTCGCCAAGGCCTTCATCATCCACGATACCATGGGCGCCTCGAGCGACTGCACGGCCTCGGAGATGGGAAAAGGAACAGCGAATGTCACGCGCTGGCCGTCGTCAAGGTAATGGAGCTCGACGAACCCGGGGGGCACCTCGAGCTTGCCCTTGGCATTGGGTTCCATCGGGCGTATGACATCCTCGAGCGCGGGGTGCAGGTCGCGCATGCGGAACAAGTTGCGCATGGCCTTGTTCTTCTCGCCAAGCGAGTATGCCCGCGACAGCTTGTCAATCGACGACTGCAGGATATCGCGCGTGGCATCCGTCGTGCCGACCATGTTGTTGATAACATCCCGGTCGTACACCGACAGGCTGCTTGGCGCGTTCGCACCCGTCACCCTGTCCGCCCAATACTTGATCACTTCGAACGGGCCGAGATACTCACCATGCCGCTCGCCCGACTCGATCATGTACATCCATTCGTCCTCGGCAATGACGCCAGCGTCGGCCAGGTAGTCGAGCGTCTCTTCCCACACCTTGGCCGTTGCGACGCGCGCCTCCTCCAGCCGGGCCATGGCCTCAGGCGTTTGCTCGTCGACCATCTCGGCAAGATCCGCCGCAGCCTCGTCCGACGTCACTTCATACGGGTTGACGATTCCGGGATCGAACTCCTTGCCGGACTGGGTGATCTTTTTCAGGAACTTAATCTGCGACCGCACTTGATCGCGCCGCCCCTCGACTTCGGCAATGAGCTTCGCGCGCATCTGCTTGCCAACGCCCTTGGCCTGCTTCCTGAGCCCAAAATACTGACTGTTCAATTCCTTCAGCTGCGCCTCCAGCCCCTTCAACCTGTTGAACCGCTCGCGCGCCTTGCTCTCGCGCGACATGACCGATTGCAGGAAAAAGTACTCGTCGACCAGCAGCTTCTCGTCCCCCGTCAACCCGGACCGGCTCTCGCCTGCCACCTTGATGGCGTCGCCCCAGTCCTTTGCGGCGGCCTCGGCCCTGCCTATGGACGAGGTTTCCGACAACTCGAACTGCTTCTTGGGGTGACGCGTGACCGGCAGCTTCTCGCCCGTGATCTCCTCCGTCATGCGCGCGAGGACATCCAGCGACCGCATCGTCTCGTGGGCATACGTGGCCACCACATTGTCGATGCGCTTGGCCGACTGCCACGGCTCGGTGACGTATTGGCGGCCACGCGGCCGCGACATGCGCTTGTACAACTCCTCGCCGAAACTCGTCAGGTCGGCCGCACGGATCAGGTTGTCGAGGTAACCCTTTTCAAGTCGCTTGCTTTCGTCGCGCAACACCTCGAGCTTGTGCAGGCCCGGGTGCTTGTCCGGGTCGTGCCGCCACTTCCGTCCCCGTATCTTGCCGGCGAGCTTGTCGACCAGGTCGGACAAGGCCATGTCTGCGATCGGCATCTTCTGTGACTCATCCAATATCCTGCGTATCGCATCCTTGATCTTGGAGCGCCGCGGGTCCGTCGGTGGGGCACCGGCCTTGTCGATCTCGTCCAGCTCCTGCTGCAGGGCACCGACCTTCTTGGCTGCGCTCGCCGCTTGGAGCTTACCCTGTATGTGTCGCCCGGGCAGGTCAGCTACCTCAAGCGCGTGGCGGTACAGTCCGGAGTCGTAGCCCTCGTCATATGCGCGGGCCATGTCCTCGGGAATGCCGCCCTCCGCACTCGCCGCTTCAGCGTCGAAGCTCTTGGGCCTGCCCGCCTGCGCGTCCTCCATCCCCTGTCGGTACGAAAACTCGATGGCCATCGTATCCGGGTCCCGGCCGCCGAAATCACCTTCAGCACCAATGTCCGGCAACCGGCCGGGCTCGGCATTCATCCTGGCCTTGTCCGTCAGCGCGCGTACGAGGTCGTCGCCGCTCGTCACCTCAAGCCGCTTGTCGTAGCCCGCCGACTGCATCTTCTGGAACAGGACGTCGGGATCCATACCTGTCTTGTTGGACAGTATGGGATCACCGCCAAGGAACATATGGCTGTAGGCTCGCGGAGTGGAATCGCGCAGCTCATCCCGCACATTCGCTATGCTCATCGGATTGGCACGCAAATACTCGGCGATCGACGGGGGATTGGAAAGCCACTCGTCATACTCCACCTGCAGGGCCTGCTGTTCTGCCGGCGGCAACTCCCTCGCCTGCTCTATCGTCATGCCCCTCGATTTCAGGAACCTGCCCTGCTTGCCCGTTGCCTTTGAAACGATGTCAAGCATCGCCTCTGGCAGGCCTTCGATGTTCCGCAAGGCAGGAGACTCAGACTCCCGCGAGGGGATGGGGGAGGGGGTGGGCTCGGCGGCCGAAGGCGTTTCTTGCACGACCACTGCCGGGAACGACTTCGCCCCAAGCAAGTTCAGAGCGCCCAACCGATGCGCGCCTTCGATTATGTAAGGACCTTCTGCGTCAACACCAACGATCAACGGGCTAATCTCACCGGAGGCCTTGATCTCCTCGGCAAGTGCACGGGTGCGCTGGATATCGTCAGCGGCATAGAACAGGTCGGTTGGCTTGGAATCGAATGCAGCCACCGGAACTTCACGGATCCCTGGCAACTCCACATACTCGCCCTCGTTGAAGCTCGCCGATATGGACCCGACGTTTGGGACATCCTCCAGCACGGTGCGACCGTCGACCACGTCACCCGACCTTGGGTAGTCGACTTCAACCGTCTCAACCCCACCTTCCTCCGTCTCGACCAGCTCGGCCGGACCAATCCGATACTCGGCCTTGCCACTTTCGCTGGTACGTATCGGACCCGATATCGCACCTTGGCGCTTGAGTGACGCGACCAATGCTCTGCCTTCGTCACTGGTCGGGCTCATGTTCACCGTCTCAGCACCCTCGTTCGCCATGATATCCAAAGCATCCAGCGCGAGCTTCGTGCCCATGCCCTGCCTGCGCCCGAACTCGGGGACCTCGGCATAGAACAGCTCACCGCGGGTGGGCGAATCCGGCTGTCCCGGGAAGTCGTGGTTGTTCAGGTACCCCGATATGCGGGAACCGTCATCCGTTACGATCTCGAACGCATTGTCCATTCCGGCCACGCCGACATTTACCTTGCCACCCGTACGAGGTGCGGTGCGCGCCTCAGGCTCAGGCGCCGGCTCGCGCGAAGGGATGGGGGAGGGGGCGGGGCGCTGCCCTTCGATCTGAACCGCATCGGGATTCAGCGCTATCGTTTCCCTGCCGAAGCGGATGGCGTCATATCCTTGCTCATTGACAAAGTCCTCAAAGTACTTAAGCGCTAGGCCCTGACGGTTCCATCCCTCCGAATCGGGCCTAAACTCGTCTCCGACCTTCTGCTCATACTCGGCATCCGTAAGCGGTTCACGCCCATTGGCGCGCCTCTGTTCCTGTAACCGATCCTTCGCCCAAGCATCCCATTCAGACTGGAACGGGAATGGCTTTGATGGTTGGGCGAGCGACGACAGCGGCGACCGTCCCAGCGCGCTGGCACCCAGCACTTCCTGCGACACGATATCGTCGGAAAGGTCAAGCACGCGCGCGCCCGGTGCCAGTGAAGCTGGCTGTATAACACCTTCGTCGCCCCGGGAATAGAGACGCGCGTATTGCTCGTCGGGCGTGAGGTAGAAACCCTCGAATATGTCGCCGCCCTTCATTGCCATTGGACCTTCACCCACAGTGAGGTCGCCTCGACTCAATCTCGCCGGACCCTCAACCCCCTTCACGGATCCGTGGTACATCGGCGCCTCGGCATTGATTTCCTCGCCCGTCCTCTCCCAAACCGGCCGCGTCTCAACCCCACCTTCCTCCGTCTCAACCTGATCGCCAAACACGAGCTCACTCAGCCGCTTGGGAGCGCCCGCGCCCTCCGCAACCGGCACCGGCGCCTCAGGCGCCGGCTCCCGCGAAGGGATGGGGGAGGGAGCTTCGACGGGCTTGGACAAATTGTCCCGCACGAAGGCGTATGCCCGGGGATTGTTTTCGAGCGAACGCTGCTCGCGCTCAGTTAGCACCTTGCCTGCCTGTGCCCTGTGATATGTCGAAAAGGCCGTGTACAAGTTCTCCCAAATATTGTACGGATCCTCAGCCACCTTCGTGGGCTTGTTGCCGTGTATTCCGGTTTTCAATTCCGACTTGGAAATCTCCTCCCACTCCGCGGCCTGTTCATCGGTGAGTATGTTGTCGACGATGTGGCCTGCCTCATGCAGAACATTCCCTTCATTTGCCTCGATGTTCAGGCCTGTGTCCGCGCGCCACTCGCCCTTGCCGTGGTATTTGTCGGATATGTCGATCGGGCCCAAGCGATCCACAACATCGTCTGGTAGCGATGGATACTCGGCCTGCAATTCTGGACCACGAATGCGCCTCGGGCTTGGGACATCAACCGTCTCAACTCCACCCTCCTCCCTCGCCACCAGCTCGGCCAAGGCTGCAGGCTGAACCGGCAGCGCCTTCGTCCCGTAGCTGAATGGCACCCTGCGCGCGGGGATGCCGCCCTTGGCCTCGACGATAGGCTTGGCCAGCACGCTCTTCTCGCGCAGCTTCTCAACGATATACTCCTTGTCGCCACGCCGGAACCTGTCACCCTCCTGCAATTCCATCTCGCGCAAGGCGAACGGCTCGTCCGTCGGGCGTATGACCTCGGCAGGACCTGCCTCCTGGCCGCGGAACGGGATGGGCGATGGCAGCTCACGACGCACCGACTCGGGCTGGAGGACCGGCTTGAGCTCGGACGTGATGGCCTCGCGCTTCGACCGCTGCGTGGACTTGGTGAGCCCACGCTCAACCCTTTGCTCACCGACATCCTGCTGGCGCAGCTGGGCAAGGTCCATCGATCGTTGCTTTTCCTCGCCTTCCTGGGCCTTGCGTTGCGCCTCCTGCTCGGCGACCAACTCCGCCTGCTTCGCCTTCATCTCGTCGAGGACGGCCTGGCGCTGCTTGTCGCCGAGCTTCCCTAATTCAACGATCAGGCCCTTCGCCTCCACGGGCGCCTGGTCCCACCAATCGACGTATTGCACCTCGGCCTGCTTGGACTGTATCGCCTCGCCTGTCGGTCGCATCGACACCGACTCGATCGCGCCCAAAGGTATGGCCAGGATCATGGCATCCGCTATCCCCTCGTGCCACGGCTTGCCTGCCGCCATGTTGGACGAGATCTGCTGGAACCCCTCCTCGACCGACTCGCCGGCAGCAGCCGCAACGCGTGCCGCCGTGCCCCCTCGGAACGCACTACGTGCCAACCCGCCACCCAGCATGGAACTGATGACGAATGCGTTGCGGGCGACCTCGGCAGTTTCCTGTGCCACCTCGCCGCGCGGACGCCCCTCCTCGATGCCCTGTATCATGTGGTTGCCAGCTTCGACCACGCTATTGAACAACCCCGACGTCGCCGCCGCCGCAGTGATAGCCCCCGACTCCAGAGCGTGTGCAGGAAGCGACCGCATCAGCGTCTTGCTCGCGAAGGCACGCATGCCAAGTTTGTTTGCCGCCACGAAACCACCGATCATCGGCAGCATGCGTGCGCCGTGCAGCATGTACCACGCTGGGTTGAACACCGTCTCGTCGAGATTGTCCAAGGCGACGTGCTGCTTAAGCGTACCCTCGGCCTCCTTTGACATGCCGGCGACGATCTCGTCGCGCACCGCCGTCAGGAACTCGCGTGTCGCCTCGGTGGCGCCCAGCGTCCGCTCCGGGCCGATAGCTTTGACGATGGCCTCCGTGGCCTTGTCGGCGGCGACGTCGACACCTTGGGCGAGCTTCAGTATGTCTGGCGTGAGCTGGTCGAGGAGAGCCTCGCCGAGGATTTCGCCTGGCGCTCGGTCGGAATGCTCGGGGAAAATAGCGGCAGCCGCGGCCTCTCCGGCTGGCGTGATAAACGCTTGCTCCAGCAGCGACCTTTCCGCCGGCGGCTCAGGCTCCGGCTGCATCATCCGCGTGGCCTTGGCCTCAAACACGGCGAATGGCGATGCGGCAAGGTCCAGCGCTCCCGCCGCCGTCTGGCGTGCGAGATCCATAGGTCCGGGGCGTGGGTCGACCTGAGACATGGGCACGCCGGCGGGGGGATATTCGCCCGGAACCGGGGTGTATGCCGGCTCAGGCGGAGTCGCAGCCACGTCCTTTAGTATCGCCTCCTGCGCTGCCGTATCCACACGCGTGGATTCCTGCACGGCAGACATAGGCACCATGCCTGTGGAGTCGGCCGCAGGCACGTCATAGGCATCGTCGATGACGCTGTCGATGTCGCCCGGGCCGGCGTCCGAGTCGTAATACTGGTCGATGAGGGCATCGATGTCCTGCTCGTAGCCCTCGGGCTCGTCGTAGACACTGTCGATAAGCGCGTCGAACGCTGCTGTATTAGGCATAGGTCACTTCTTCATTTCTTCCTTGGAAACACCCATGGCCTTCAGCTGCTTCACGATCGTATTCGCCAATTTCTTGTCTTCCGCCGTCACCACATCCTTGCCGCGCAACACCTTCAGGTCGTTGAGCAACGACTGCTTCTGCGACGACTGCCCACCAGGATCCGACTCGGTGCCGAACAGCTGCTGGAACGTGAACGGCGCATCCGCCCCCGCCAGCGTCAGCGCCGTCGGATTCTGCGCCAAGTAAATGTCATACGAGTCCTGCAGGTCCTTGAGCGTAAACTTCTCGTCCTGCTCCTTCAGCGACGCCAGGAGCGTGGCCATGGACTGCATGCCGCTCCAGTCTGCGTCCGTAGCTATCGACAGTGGCGTCTTGCCCTTCCTGTTCCGTATGTTGTACATCGTTATGGCGTATGGCACGAGCTCCTTGCGTATGTCACCAAGCGTCTTAGGCCTGCCCTTCTGCTGCCGCGACTGAGCCTCGTAGTGCATCTTCTGCGCCAAGGCACGCCCCGTCTCGGCACGGATCTTGCCCATGTCGGCGCCATGCTCTTCGGCCTTGCGCTCGAAGTCGGCGGCCAAGTTCTCGTAGTCACTCGGCGTCGGCGTGCGGCCATTCAGCGGCTCGAAATTGTCAATCGTGACGCGCATGGCCTGACTCCAGTCGCCGTTGTCCTCCAGCGTATTCACGCGCTTCATGATCTCGGTGCGCTTTATGCGATCCTGCACATCCTTGGCGTACCCCTCGAGGTCCGCCATTTCGATCTTGATGCCCATCTGCCCAAACACCTTGCCAACCAAGCGCACCCCGGCAACGGGATTCATTTCGAGGATCTTCTCGGCCGACTCAAGCGCCTTGGCGTACTTGCTGTCCTTCATCTTGTCGCGCGCCATGTCCATCTTCTCGGCACGCTTTTGCTCCTCGTGGTACGACTGCGTCGCCTTGGCTCCGCCCAGTGCACCCAGTGCCGCGCCCTTCTTGCCACCAATGGCAGCGCCACCCAGCGCGCCAAGTATGGGCGCCATCGCCGCGATCCAGTTCGTGGCCATGGGCATCCCAGCGTCCTTGGTGGCGTCGCCTTCCGCCGGCCCGCGCTTGATTAGGTTGCCAAGCGTCCGGCCGGGAGGAGCTTCGCCCGGTTGCACCACGGCATCCAGCTCGGCCTGGCTGCCGCTGATAGGCGCCTCAGGGCCAGGAGGCCTTGCACCCGGCGCACCACCAGGCGGCGCAGGCGCCGGAGGGATAGGAGACTTTATGGCCACGGGGTCCATGCCGACATCGACTGGAGCGACGTCGCCAACATCCTGAGGGCCTTCAGTTCCACCCGGCGCACCCATTGGGACGTCACCCGGCTTCGCGACGGCAGGCCAGTCGACATCCTCTCCTCTCGACCCAGCAAGGATGTTCCTGTTCCCCTCGAGCACGGCCTCCTTGTCACCGCGCTGCAGTGCCCTCAGGTTGGCGAGCATCTGCCGCTCGACGGGAGCTATCGTCCCGTTAGCCTCTTTCTCCTCAAGCTGCTCTTGCCAGCGTCCCATGGGTCACCCCTATCGTTTTCAGCCGCCCGCTGCTGTTCCACCAATTCGGTTTCCTATGGCCGCGCCTATTGGCCCACCAAGCACACCGCCAATTCCGGCGCCAACGGCACCAGCGACGGCTGCGCCAAACCCGGAGTCCGGCTGATACTGAACATTGTACTGCGATCCGTATACCACATTGGCCATCGTCCCGGCCAACGCGAGCTGCGCTTCCTCGCCAAGCATGAATGGAATCAACAGCGCCTTTTTCATCGTGTTTACTTCCTCGTCCAGCTGCGCCGGCGTAGGCCTGATGACGCCGCGGCCAGCAAGGGCGTCGGTTGCCCGCCCAAGCAGCTTCTTGTCGAGTACCTTCTTGAGTGCGGCCGGCAACTTCTCGTCGAGCAGCACGTCAACTGTCGCCGGGTCCTCGGGTATGAGTCCCATCCTCGCTGCCAATCCTCCCGCCGTCTGGTCCATCTTCTCATTAAAGATGCGCATGTTGCCCTCGTGCGCCTCTTTTTCCATCGACGTCGGCTGCCGCCACTCCTTCGTCTCTGCGTCATACACATGCTTCGGCACGCCATCCGCATCGACCATGACGCCGGAAAATGCGCTCATATACCGCTCGCGGGCGTCGTTGAACTGGTCGTCAAACTGGCGCACAGACTCATTCAGCGTCTTTTCCTGGATCCCCAGCTGGGCCGACAGCGCCGTCCTCTTGCCCTCGGGAACGTACATGAATCCCACGCTGGACGGATCATCTTCGTCGCCACCCATGTTGGTCATCCTGTCGCTTGTGCCCAGCATGGCATAGTCGTCGAAGTCGATCTTATCGTCGTTGTTGAAGTCGAGGTCGGCGCGGTATGTTGCGTCACCCTTTTTCGACCCGGATGGACTTGTCCCGAACGCGGCCTCGAAATCGCCGTACGTGAACGACACGGGTGGAATGTCAACAAACGTATTGGCGTCCGTAACGAGGTTGTTGTACTGCCGCTGCAGCTCCTGCACCGTCTTCTGTCCATCAAGCCGCCCCGTAACGCCCGCCTTTTGTATCGTCTCTTGGAACTCCCTGCCGGAGGTTTCGTTGGCCAGCGCCTGCCCACCCAGCGTTTCGACAGGCTTGCCCTCCGACACGCGGGTAAATTCGGCGAAGTCGTCAAGCCCAACGCTGCCGTCGCCGTTGAAGTCGTAGTTCGAGTTGAAGCCCGGATCCCCTGCGGACTTGTCGAACGACTGCATGAACATCCCCGTCTGCGCGGGACCCATGCTCTTGTACAGGCCCGTGAGCTCGGCCTCGGTCACCTGCTGGCCGAATGCCTGCGCCGACTGCTGCAGCGCAAGCTGGCCGAGGCCAATCTGCTCCTCGATATCAAGCGCCTGCTGCTGCACCGTTTTATCTGTGCCGATCATGCCCTTGGCGACGCCCTCCTGCAGGGCGAGTTCCTGCGCCGCGAGGGTCGAGGCCGTCACGGGCTGGCCGGTGTCCGGGTTGATGACCGGGTTGCCGTTCTGGTCCATCAGCGTCAACGTGCCCGTCAGGCTGCTGGAGTCCTTCCACTTGTCCCACTTCGCCTGCGACTCCTGCACCGTCATGGCACGCTCGCCGAGGTCGATCTGCGACGTCGTCCGCTGCGCCTCAAGCGTGCGCTCCGACGGTGCCGTATACTGTCCTGATGCGTCCTTGGTATACCCTGCCGCCGCAGCCTGCGCGTCCAGCTCGCGTATGCTGGCATCATCCGGCAGCCCCAAGGCGCGCTTCATGGCTATGTCGCTCAACTTGCGCCCGCCCTCGATCGTGCCCGTCAGCGCCCCCTCCTGCAGCCTCTCGCCGGCCTGCGCGGAGCGCTCCGTCTCGGTCTGCTGGCGACGTGCCAGCTCCGCCTGCAGCGTACCGAGCGACGCCCCAGTTTCCGGGTCCGTCCACGTTCCCGTGACCCCAGCCTTTGTCGCCGCACGTTGCACCTTGGCATTGAGCTGATCCATGGACAGGCGCCCGACCATATCGGTCTGCCGCGTGCCAACGTCGATCCCGGCGAGCCTCTCCTGCTCGCGTGCCGCGCGTGATGCCTCGGTCTGGACGCCTATGTCTGTCTCGCCAAGAATCGATGTCAGCGACTGCTGCTCGCGTATCAACGCCGCGCGCTCCTCTTCGTCAAGGCGCTGTTGCTCCACCGTCAGGGCGCCGTTAAGCGTGCCCGTCAAGGCCCCCGCCGCTTGGGACTCACGGATCTTGGCCGCACGCTCCTGCTCCGTCTGGCCGCGCTCGGCAAGCCCGGCCTGCTCGCGCTGCCCAAGGATCCCAGCCAACGTCTGAGCATTGGCACGCTGCTGCTCGGGCGTCATTTTGGCAATGTCGGCCTCGATCTGCTGCAGGCCCCGGAGCCGCTCCGTCTCGATACCCGTGAACCTGTTCTCGCCGGCTCCCGTCCGCAACCCCCCCGGCGACAGGGCAAAGGTGCGCGCCATCTGCTCACGCGACGTGCCCACGTCGGACTCGAACACATTCCGGCGCGCCGTGCGCAACGCCTCCGGGTCGAACTTCAGGTTCAAGGCCTGCGTGCCCAGCTGCTGCTCGACGCTCGACGTCGCCGGACGACCGAACGCCTTTGTCACATCGCCGGGCGCCCTTGCCGATAAAGAGGAAAGCGAAACCCTCGGTTTTTCCTCATACATACCCCTCTCCTTCAGGAGGGCAATGTTTGCCTTCCTTCTCGCCTCCTCCTCCTCTGGGGACCAGTTCATCATCATTGCCATGATGTGCCTCGCTTATGTGTCCTCGCCATCGCCCTCATCTGGGGTGTCGCCCTTTCCATTCAGCGACTCCAGCCACTTTTCGTGCACAACGATCTGCGCATTCAGATCCCGATACTCCGGGTCGTTGTTCATCAACGTCAACTGTCGCTTGTCTGCAACCCCCTTAAGCTTCGCGATCTCAGCCTCCAGCTGCTCCCGGTTCATCATGCACCTCCAGTGTGACGGTTAAGCTTCCAGTGCCTCGATTCTCGGCACCAACTCCTGCAACGCTTTCACAGTAAGCGCCAGCAAAGCCCTGCTATTCAAACCCCAATGGTCTTTCCCATTGGCATCCGTGTTCGCCCCACCGGGGCTGCCCTCAGGGAAGGCTGCATACACGTCTTGGGCATAGAAGCCAGCAAGCCTTGGCTGCTTGGGCCGATTCACCTTCTTTGTCGTAGGCACCGCAGCTTTTGCTGTTTCCTTTTCTTCATCTGTCAGCGCCTTCGGCCACGGGAATCGGGGCAGGCATTATAGCGTGTCCTCCAACTCATCCGGCTGCGCTATGGCGTTCTCAGCTATCCGCCGCTCATTGTCCAGCACCTTGCCGCGAAGCTGCCGCCACAGCCAGTGGCTGATCATGTCAGCCGTCACGTCGCCCTCATCCATCTCGTAGTCTGCGGCATACCACGCCACCACGCGAGCCACGGCATTCGGGCCTACGGTGATCGTGTTGCCCTCGTGGTCGTGCGTCAGGGCTGCCTTGATCTGGGGTACGGTTGCCATCGTCAGGCTCCAATCAGTTGAAGTCTGTTCTTGAGTTGCTCGATCTCGTCATACGCATCCTGCAACTTCGCCTCGATCAACGCAGGCACCTTGTTCAGCGTCCCGTGGTGAAGCATCAGCATCTTCGTCCAGTTCATCATGCCGCGCATCTTGCCACCAGGCTCTTGCCTGATACTGCCCTTACCGAACAGGCCCAAGCGCACAAGATCATCTTCCTTGTACTTCACCGCTTCGCCAAACACATCCGGCACAAGGGTTGCCTCAACATCGTGGATCAGGGCGAAGTCATCCTCTGCATCAAAGGCTGCCCACGCCACGTCTGCGTGGCCCGTGCCCTCGGTATCAAAGATAAAGCGAGTCGTGCCTTCGTTTGTTATCACGACCAAGTTTCCATCAGCACCACACGCAGCCACGCTGGTTCCATTCTTAACAGCAGCGTTCAGGTGGATGCAGCCAATCCCCCCCGTGCTCTTGGTCGTATCGACAGCCTCACCCAAGAACCCGTTAAGGTCCAGCGCGTACCCTGCTGCGCCATTAGCGTCCGACAAGCCAACCAAGCGCATCCCGCCTGACGCTGCCTGCCGCTTGTTTATCAGCCCGTATGTGTCCGTTTCTGCCCAATCGGTCATACCGTGGGCAACGTCAGACGATTTCACGTCAAAGATAGTATCATCATTCGCGCCCTGGTTGATCGTCAGGCCCACGGTCATGTTGGTGTTGGCCGTGTCGTTGATGCCGACCATTCCCGCACCAGTAACGCGCATCCTCTCTCCCCAGCCACCCGCGCTCCGTCCACCAATCACAATATCGCCATAATCATTTCCTGTATCTGTGAACTGAGCCCCAATAGCAACAGACGGTGTTCCTGATGATGCTTCATTGGAAAATGTTATCAAAGACCATGTATCATTAGTTCCATCTGTATTAGCAAGTTGCAGTGCATACTGTCCTGCGGATGCGGCAATGGCACCCGTATTGGAGTCGC
>Ga0080013_1003517_pt1 | contig 16392 bp, 11 predicted proteins | sample ETNvirenome_6_85_FD_69236 | JGI IMG/M metagenome (GOLD analysis project Ga0080013, IMG submission 69236) | Marine viral communities from the Pacific Ocean - ETNP_6_85 (SPADES assembly) (version 2) | ecosystem: Environmental > Aquatic > Marine > Oceanic | place: Pacific Ocean | collected 2013-06-19 | reverse complement strand
TCAGATCTGATGTAAAGTCATCAACTAGACTTTTGATTTGCTCTTTCTTTTTCCTCTTTGCCATTTTTGCTCCTTAGATGATATTAGCACTTTTCGGCCCAATGAACAAAACAGGGCGCCCCTTTTGAGGGCGCCCTGCTTGACCATCAGGTCACTTGTTTACAGTTTTTCGAGATCAGCGAAAGCGTCATCCAAATCTTCCAGAGATGTCTTCTTCTCAGTGACAACCTCTTTTGTTGATACAGTGGGAGCGCCGCGGGACGTTCCGGACGAAGCCTCAGCATCCGGGTCGGTTAGCCAAGCATTGATGATCTTCTCGAGATCTTCGTAGCTCTTGGGAGAATAAAGGTTGCCCAAGTCTGGGATGTTTCCGGTCCACTCAGTGATCTTGGCCTTGTCCTCGCACAGAGGGGTTGACTTGGGACGAGCCCGAACTGATGTCTCGGCATACAGCTTACCAGGCTGCTGAGTTACGTTGACCTTAATGTCGAACCCTGCCTTAGGATCAGTGATATCACCAAAGTCCGAGTCGAGCATGATCTTCAGTAGCTCCTGGTACACCGTCTTTCCGAAGGACCAGAGACGAACACCTCGGTCTTCCTCGCCGCGAACCACAACCGGTGCGAAGGACCGCATCTTGGGGTATAGCTTCTTGGCAAGCTCGTACGACTCCTTGGTGTCATCGGAACGGAGCTTGTTGATCAACTCCTGGATGGGATCTGGGTCGCCAAACTGATTGGGCGTCAGCAATCCTGGGTTGTTGCCGATATTGTAGTAGAACCAGAGCTCCTTGAATGGCTGGCCATCATTGTCAGGGAACGACAGTAGTCGAACTACCGACTCCTTTCCCTTTTGTGGCTTCCACATCAAATTGCTTCGTGAGTTTTGCCCGGATAGCTGGGCCAGCTTTTTACGCAGTGCGTCTAGATCAATCGCCATTTTCTAACCTCCAAAGTATAGTTTGGCACTATTTAGCTTACAATATTGCTACTTGCAAAATGTTAACTTTCAATTCCTAATATTTCAATCGTAGTAATCTGTCTTTCAATGTTCAATGTTTTATTTGCTGTTGGGAACCTTTCCGCCACCATATGATCCGCCGGCGGCGGCAGCCGCTGACTTACACTGTTTTTTTCTGCTAGGGCTATTTGGATATGTTGGACCGGTTCCAAGGGGCGTGGTAACTCCCGCCACGGACGCAGCAACTGATTGCTCCGTAGCATCTTCGTCATCTTCATTTGAAGCATCTGGCTCTACCAATAATTCACCATCATCAGAAGTATCGACATTTTCATCGATTTCCAACATCCATTTCACGTGTTCCCAAAGCTTCTTTCTCATGGATATAAGTATCTTCGACACTCAAAAACGAACCAACTATTTCTTCATTTTTTGAAGAGCAAAAGTCCGGCATGCCTGCAAAGCCGTCGCCAGAGGGAGAACCTCGTTGGCGTAGAATCGATTCTCGTCATACTGGAATCCGGCCGCTGTGACCAGGGCCAACCACTCGTCTTCTTCCAGAACAAAACCATAGCGGGCAATGTAGAAGAGTGTGCGATGCGGGAACGACATCTTAGGACAGGCCTCATTGTACTTGAAGTGCCGTCCCAGTTTTTCCCGGTGCCAGTCAGATGTTTCCACCACATATAGATCCTGGCCATCGAGCGAACCTCCTAACTTTCCTAGCTCGTGAATCAGCGCGGTTCGAACCAGCTTTTTCTGGTCGACCACACTCTTGAACATGCTGGCATGCTTGGCAGTTGCTACTGCGAATTCTACCAGGCCGCCAGGAGTTCCGCCAGTGTCCGGGGTTTGATCACGAGGAGTTAGAAACAGCCTCTCGCCCATCTCTTCTTCCAGGCGATCAATTGCCTCTGTGGAGTCGGGGAAAAACTTCATCAGAAGTTCCAAGTACTTGTCGTAGTTTTGCTTTGCTGTATCGAAATCGATGTTGTTTGTGTCCATGTAGAAATCATATGAACACCGGGCCGATTGTTCACTTAACGGCTAATAAGAACTGGGGAGTCTCCAACGGAAAAGTGAACAAACTTCACGCCCGTGTCCAGCTTTAGTAGTCCTGCTCTTTCGGCTGCCACCAGTGTTGCATAAAGATACTTGGTTCCATCTCTCCGTCCCTGCTTACCCATCTCTGGACTTACAGTTATCTTGAATCCTGACACGACATCAGAGTGAGCTTTGTCTGCAAAAGTCTCGATTGCCGAGATCTTTGTAAACGCCTCTGCCATGACCTCATTCTTGTCTATTGCTTGTTTCAAGATGGATGCAGCTTTTTTCAAATCGGAGTTACCCGTAGCTGTCGATATACCCAGATCCTTTACCAGAGCCTTGGGTTGTTTGAATGCACGACTTAGCTTCAGCTCGATGACGGCCTTGTTACGGCCCTGCCCGATCGCGCCGGAGATCAGGACTTTGCTGGACAGTTCTTCAGTGGGCGCTTCTTTCCCTTCTTTTTCAGTGGGCGCTTCTTTCCCTTCTTTTTCATTGGGCGCTTCTTTCCCTTCTTTTTCATAAAGCAAACTAGCTGCCGCTTCAAAAATCATATGGTTAAGTTTTCTTTCAAGTCGTGTCGTCATTGTGGTTTCCTAGCCCTAAATATCAGATGACTTCCATCTTTGTTGGAAACGTTGCGCCTTTGAACTCCAGCTTCTGGCAAGCGACCTCCAGGTCCCGGAAATCGGAACGAGGAATCTCAGCGATCAGAGCATCATGAATAACCAGAAGTGGGCGGAGGGTCCGGACTTTCGAGCACAAATCAATGAATAGCAATACGGCCAGCTCTGCTGCTGTGGACTGAGAGAAGTGATTGACTCGAAGCCGAGGTGTTTTGACGACTTTGTGAAGCGGCCTTCCAAAAAAGTTTCGTATCATACCGGTTTGAGCCTGTTGTTCTAACCTGTCTTCCAGGACAGTGACATTGAAGAAGTTTCTGACGCTTTCGATTATCGACTTCGCCCGAGCCCTTGACCCTGTCGTTTCAATTAGACGAGATTCGGATGCCCCGTATAGAGCAGATATTGTCGCCAACTTAGCAGCAGCTCGATCTTCGATTCCACAGACCTTCATCAAGTGACGATACACATCTCCCTTACCTGCATCTCCTCCGGTCGCCATTAGCGCCACACGAGGCTCCATCGATGAAAAATCAATGATGACGATGTCCGAATCTGGAAATGATGGCCGAAGTGCCGTTCTCGCCTCTGCTGGTGCAATCAAAAAGTTTGGCCCGCTTGACACAGTCAGTCGGCCTGTTGATGAACCAGCTGTTGAATAGATCGTCCAGGGCAATCGGCCAGTCATGACTGACGCGGAGAACGAAGGTCCCTGCATTGCTGGAAACTTCTCTCGCAACTGGCTCCAGGCTTTTGGAACCACACTGATTCTGCCCAGGGAGTCAAGGAACTCTCGTATCTTCATCCACGAAGCTAAGTAGTTTTGGTTATCTGCATCAATCATGACGCCTTTGATAGATCGAACTGCTGTTGAAATGATTTCATCTCTCTTTGACTGGGTTATCATTAGCGCCCAGAGAGAAGGATCTTTGGAGATGTTGCTGATCATCTTTTTAATGCCAGAATCTAAAAATGTGGTTGGCTCATTGTCGATGATATGAAGGAATTCTTCCAGCGCCGGCAATGTTATAGCTCCAGGAACACCTGTGTCTATTTGGGCCACCCGCAAGGTTTTATCACTCGTCTGAATGCATAGATCCATGCGAATATTCTATGACAAAGGCGTGTCTTTTTCACAACTAGCTTTTTTCAAGCCTGGCGATCTCGGCTGAGATGATCGTATCTTGAATTTCACTTTCAACATGAACAAAGGATCCGTATGCATCAGTCTGAATCATGTCGACATCTGTTTTGTACTCTCCTTGCCTGATTGTGTGGCTTATTCCTGTCACTGCGTAGAAATTGTCCGCAGTTGTGTTGGTGCCCAAATCCACAAAATATTTCTGCGAGAAGCGAAAATGTGGGCAACCAAACGTAGACAGCTTGAGAGTAGTAGGATGCACCATCAGCGGCAATGACATGTCCTCCGCTATGGGTTGCCCATCCTTTCCAATCATCGCGTTTGTCACAGCCATTGACAGCAAAGCATCGTTCTGTTGCGATGACAAATCAGCAGACAAGATTCCCGACGTTGTTGTTCCATAAATGAGACTAGGAGAGAATTCAAAGAACAATGCCTTCAAATTGTTTTTTGCAAGAGCAAAATCAAACACAAGTGTATTCTCCAGTGTCTTTTTAAGCTCCTCTGTTCTTTCCTTGGGCCAGTTCTTTCCGGCACCCTTGGATCCCTCCCGAATTCTGGTTACCATCTCATCAATCGTAGCGGATTTTTTCAAGTAACTTTCTAGCGACAGTATCAGCTTCCTTTCTCGCAAGGCTGCATATGTTGCCTGAATTACCTCTCCGTGTCTTGCTCCTCTTCCGGTTGGTGAGCTTGTTATGTTTTCATTGGAAAAGTGGCCTGCCCGAGCAGCCTGATTGAATGTGTTAATTATCGGCATGACCTGCCCGGCGGCAGCATCAAAGAACGTGATTCTTGTGATGTTTTTTCCGGTTTTTTCATTTTTGCGGGTAACAATGTTCATCGTAACTTGTGGAGGAGTAAATGTTGGCCGGTCTCGTTCTCCTCCATAGATACTTGTCAGCGCAGTGTGCATCTTGTTGTTGAACGTCAATTGCCTTCCGCTTTTCTTTGTTACCTGCCGAATTGCCCTGTGGAGCTGTGACCGGCCGGATTTGGGATCTCTTTTTGCCGAGTATACTGTTCTCAGGCCATATGCCGCATTTCCTTGCCATGAGAAGAAATATGTCTCAAGGAACTGCAGGAACTCTAGGGCTGACATCTTGGGCTTCTTTTTCACGATAGCTTTCAGCTTGTCTTGCAGCGTCTTGATTTCGATCGGAAACTGCGATATATTGTGATCAAACATTGCCGCGGCTGAGTAATTGAACGGAGAGAACACAAACTGGAGATCATCATCTTCCCCAAATACGGGAGTCAGAAAGTTCGTTATCAGCTTTCCAAACGAAATGTACTTGCCAAATTTTGATTTTTTGATAGAGCTTGTCGTCCTCAAAAAAGGATCGGGAGTCTTAGCCATGTCATCTATCTTTTTCTTGATCCGGCGTTCGGCCTGGACCCTTGCTTTTTGGACCGGACTCGCGTTGCTATTGGCGCCAAGAAGTGTGCTTAGATCAACAGACAAGTCTTTAAGATCGGGACGATGATTTCGAAGCGTCTTGCCGATTTTCCTCAACTGATTTTGATCAGCTTTCGATAGATTCAAAATGCTGTCTTCGTTTACTCGAGAAAGCAATTGGCGCACATCGGTTCCTGGTAGTGAGCCCCTAAGATCTCGGATTTTTTTCTGGATGCCATCCATCAGGTTCATGACCTTCTTGATGTCGTTTCCATCGATCGATAACACATCATGGCCCGACGCGGCATCGGTTCCCAGCATGGCAAGATCTACATCGATTGAAACCACTCCGTCTCCACCAAAACTGAAACTACTGTTGGTGACGATGTATGCTTCTGATATCTTCATCGCATTGATAAGATCACCCATTCGAGTTCCGTTAGCATCTCCGGAACGTTTGATGTTCAGTCCGTCCGGATGTGACCAACCGTAAGTGATATAGAACTGGACATTGCCCTTTCGCTGGGGTGACACCAAAGGAGCTATATCTCGTAGTCGGCCCCTGTCAAAAAGCTTGAGTGTCATTTTTGCTGTTTTGTAAGCGATCGTTCCAAACCCGGATGGGACAATCGATATGTCTATGCCTTCAAGATTCAAAAATGGACGAAATGCATCGATTGCCTGGCCTTTGCTTGCCGCTGAAGCCTCATTGTACTTCACATCGCTTGCATCAACAAGGGTTTGGGGTGTGGTGAATATCTCCATTCCGGCAACAGCTTGAAGATTGGTCTGCTCATCGGAATTGACATTTGCCGCGGACTTTCCAATGTGCCCCAGGAATTTGCCACGCAATGCCATTTCGTTGTCATCGGCTCCCAAGAACCTTCCCAAAGAGATGTGTGGATTTTTTGTGAAGTTTCCTGAGTCATCGGTCCCTCCTTTCCCAACTGCAGTTGATACTGCGATATCAATGTAAGGAACCGCGCGGGTCATGTCCAAGGAGGTTAGGTTGCTCAAAAAAAGCGTAACAATCTCAGTGTCAGTGATGTCTAAGCCTCGAGCAGCAGGAAAGACTTGATAGATTGATACATCGCCTTTGAGGTCGTTTTTTTCTGGAAGGATATCAGAAAAAACAGAATAGTGATCTCCGGTCTTGGGTTCTTTATGTCCCTGATCATTTGCTTTTTTGTTAAGGACCTTCCCTGGAAATCTGTCTGCTTCTTTCCCGGGTGTGACACAGACATCGTTTTCCACACCTTTGTAGTTTTCCAGTATGTCAGCAATCTCGTTGCTAGACTTAAATGCGGTTCCATCACCAAACATTTCATTGAAAAACAAATCCTTGGGTGTTGGCTGGGCTGCTTTGCCGGTCGCAGGAGATGGATTGATTGCCGACAAGAAAGCATCCCTTTGACGCAACCCAAAATATCGAGCTAGGTCCTGATACGCCTGTCTGGCACTCTTCACGGGCATTAGATTACCGCCTGGACTTCATTTAGGTCTTGGGGAACAACAACACGGGTTCCCGCCGGAGCTTGTATCCACCATCCTATTCCGGAAGCCGCCGCAATTACCCACCACAACCGGCCGTCACCATAGTACTGGTTTGCCAGGACATCCAGGCGCTGATTGCCCTGGAGAATGACAGTCGTAACTTTGATGGCACCGGTGCTTATTCCGTCTCGCAAACGAACGATTGTGTCGTTCGTTGCCAACAGTTTTCCGTCCTGTGCCAGATTATCATTTTCATATCGGTTGATAGTTGCCATTTAGAGTCCTAGCTTGCCCAAGAGGCCCGTCTTTACTGGACCTACTTCTTTTGTTTTTTTCTCCGGATCGCCAAATCCTCTCATACGATCTCCCACCGGATGAGAGGGTGCTCTCATCTCTCCGTTGTAATCGAGACCCAGAGGCAGATCATGGATCGGAGCAAACCCTAGAGATACGTTAATCATTTTTGGTGCTCGACTGCCATAGTCAGTTTCGTAGGGATAGTCTCCATAGCCCAAAGCCAGAGATGTAATGACCCCTGCCATGCCTTTTCCTCGAGTGGAATTGAAGGATCGGACAATCGCGTTGTTGTTGGGAGCAAAGAAGGCAGCCTCATTTTCTTCCGGAGATCTGGCCACTGCTTCCAGCGCCTCGCTTTTTTCAATGACTCTTTCATCAGCATCGGCCGTGGCGCTCAGTCGGGTTTCATCATAGAGTACATCACTGCTTGATATTGTCAGTAGCCACTTAGTTCCATCCCTCGTGTTTTGAACCTTGGCGACACGATAGTCTTGATCTCGATTAGGAATAGTGTTTGACAGATCCAAAATCTTGATGGTATCGCTTGACAGCCAATCCGATCGGCCCTGGCTTTTCGAAATAGCGGCAGCTATAAGAGTCCCAAGTGCTCCCTTGAATGGTTTGGCATCCCCCTGCTTGTGCGGGTTTTTTAGCTTTCCTATGCGGGTGGCATGTGCAAACTTGTCCTTTCTGAATGCGCTTACTAGTTCAGCCTGGACTTTAGCTTTTGTTTTTTTCCAATCGGCTTTGGCTTCATCCCATGTAGTGTGGACATCCATCTTCAAGTCAAATTGCTTCTTAAGCATTTTTTGACTATAGTTCGATTTCAGAACATCACCCAGTCGGAGTCGGATAACTGGAGATGCTGCCGGAACCTGGGAGAACGGTTGGATGAATTTGTACTCGATGTCTTCTTTGGTAAACGATCTTTGACGACCCTTCGAGTATTGAGGGTAGCACATCGCAACTAGTTTGTTGACCAAGAGCCACATCTCATTGAAGTCTTCTTTGTTAAATGCCACCAGCTTGAATTCAAAGGTCATTGATCTCTCGGTACTCTCATAGGTTCGAACCGGATCCTGCCTTCCATATCCTGTGTTGGCGGTATAATTCACAGCAAAGCTTTCGTCAAATGAAGTAATGAAGGCTGGTAGTGACATGACCTCGTGTGTTCGCAGGTCATGGAAGTAGAAGGGCATGTACTCAGCTTCCAGATCTTCTTCTATCTGGCGTGCAGTTTCAGCCGAGGGTGCATACAGCTTTCGAAACGACTCATCAAATCCAGTCTCAAACTGCCGCATATTTGTTGCCAAGAATGTATGAAGAGACAAAGTGTTGGTGCCTCCAGTTCCCCATCGAGTTGACCTTTTTCGTATTTTCCCAATATCTTCAGGCTTGAGTTTCGAAATCTCTAGTCTCTCTGTGGAGGGTTCGTTTTGTGCATTGACATCAAACTGCCCGTGAATAGATTTCAGGGAAGCGTCTCCCACACCAGCGGCGATCATAATGAACTGATAGGATTTTGAGCTGACCAGTTTCTCTATTGCTGACGCTATCGTAGAAATGCCACTGGTAAATGATCCACCTATCTCTCGAAACCTTGCAGTGACCTCGTTGACGTCTCGAATAATTTGCCGAAACAGATTGGCGTAATATGAGGGACTCAGCATTAGATTCAAAGCAAACCCCACAAGAGCAGCACCAGATCCCAAAGAGAAAAAGCCCTCGGTTTTGCTAACTCCGGGATCAAATCCCACCAAGAGCATCAAGCCGTTGGAAACGCAATCTATGAAGTCATAGTCGGTGTCGGTGATCCGGAGCATTTTGTAAAGAGCAGCCTGCAAACCCGCCGTTAGTTCTTTTTTCCTGTGCTTTCCTTTGGCGTACTCCCACGGGCTATTGGGATTGACCCATCCACTGTCTCCGTCTCCATTGTTAATTCCAACGGAAGCTGCACCAAATCCACTGAATAGTGCATCAATCCCGGAAAGAAGAAGAGATAGTGTCATGATCGATATCACACCTCCCACAGCGATAGCCAGCATTCCTCCTGATCCTGCCAAGCTTCCGAATGGCTCCAAAAATGAATTGAGCTGTGCATACGAAACGCTATTGTACGGAGATGACAGATGTTGCTGCTGCACGACATCCTCCCCGGCGTCGTTCTTGATGGTGATGGCGCCTGCACCAGTGATTCCCCTGTTGTTTAGCGAGTTTTGTGATAGGGTTGGCATGAAGTCGTCTCGGTCGCGGGCTGCTGCGATGATTTCCTTCAATTCTTTGTCGGTGGTGTTCAAGCCCTTTATCTGTAGTTTCCCAACTGAGACACCGTAGATTCCGGCTTGCTCAAAAACATGTTGGAAAACACCGTGATCTATCGTTCCTTCCAGTATCGATCCAGCTGTGGTGAACTCTCCCGCAGATTGTGCCATCAAAGCCAAGGCTATGCTGGACATGTGGCTTACACTGACATGAGTCCCGTCTTTATCAAAGGATCCCAAATCTCTCTGAATTGTGAAGAGCCCCTTGGTCGCATCTTGTTCGCCGGCAGCATCTTTATTGACGAAAGGAGACTCCATCGTCGGATGATACATGTTGGACTTCACCAACTGGTCAACAACAAACTCCTGATACATCTTGCCACGTCCAGTTAGTTCAGCCGGTATTCCTCTTTCTCCCAGACCCAGCGCAGAAATCTCCTTGAGTAGTGTGTGTCCGGACAACTTCGGGTCGTTATCCTTTCCAAGCTTATCTACCAGCTTGCCTAATTGTTCTACGGGATCAAAAAAGTCAGCTGTTTCCAAGTTTCCCGATTCATCTTGACGATAAAAAGAGCCCTCCGCTCGAGACGACGTGGGCGTTAGTTCGTCTCCTTTGTTATGGGAAGCAGCCTCAGCTTCTAGATGGCCTGGAGGATAAAATGGGTTGTTATGTTTGTTGTTACGACGTCCTTTCTTGACATAATCCTGTAGATAATCCGCCAGGCTTGTTCGGGCCTCCAGACTAATATCGGCAGCATCGGGCTCAGTGACATCCAGACCAACCAAGCTGGTGGCGTCGTCAGAATTGGGGACAAATGACGGATTCGCCAGAGCACGAGCGAGGTCCTTTTCTTCCTTGTCATTTGTTTCGTCCTTCTTATGGCTTTCGTCTGTCATTTCTCGTTCCTTGCAGCCTCAACAATCAGTTTCGACATCTGTATTACATCGTGCAGCACTAGGTAATGGTGATCCCGGGTATTTTGTGTAGCTCCCGTCAAAATACTTGAAAACGACCCAGCTAGAGAGTTTCCTTTGTTTGATTCCATCTCAAGCCACTTTTTGACCTCTTCTATTTTCTTGTCATCTGTTTCATTCATTTCATTTTCTCTAAGCAAACTTCGTCGGCTCCTTCGTTATGGCGACGTATGATTTTTCATAGGCTGACGCGCCTTTGCCAGCTGTCTTTCCAAAATCAACGGCTGCGATGGCATGACCCAATTGCTTGCTGTCAAGTGATAGATGCAATTCGATCTTGGTTCCAATGATATTATGGCTCACTTTCAGTTTTCCGCCGTCGAACTTTAGTGTTTTTACTGTCGCCTTTACCTTCTCCAACGAAGCAGGATCGAATGCCCCGTCTGCTGTGGCCAGCATGGTTGATACGGCTTTCAGGTCTTCCGTGAATGTTGCGACTGCCGATTTTCCGTCAATACCTCCCATGTTATCAAAGAGGGTCCTTATGTTTGTTATCATTCCTGACATGTTTTTGATGTTTTTTCCAGAAGATACGAAATCGGTGTCCTGCAACAATTGGGCGATCGTACCTTTCTTTTTTGTCGATCCGATTTTAGTCATTAGACGATACAGACCGCCCTGGTTCGATCCTATCGATGCTATCGGCGAGAACTGGCTGGTTACTACGTCGAAATTTGTGGCAATGATATCTCCAGCCATCATCTCCCCGCCCATGGATTGCATAACTTTTACCATGGCACCAACAGACTTGAAAAGTCCTCCCACTCTTTTTAGCTTTCTGGAAACTGACCGTGATATTGTGGGTAAGCCTTTGACTCCGTCTATCAGCCTGGTAATCGGTCCACCCTTTTTGAAAGATTTCTCAACAAAGACGCTTAGATTATCCAGCATTGGAAATCCCTTGTCAAATGATTGTTGCGACCCCGCCGGCGCATATAGCTCAGCCATGCTAACTTCTGGCTTGAAAGATCCCGCTATGGACTGGATCGTCCCAATAAGATCAAGAAGCTTACCCAAAGCACCCAATTTCTTTTCGTACTTTGCAACGTTGGCCATTTCCGGGCGATTAATGATTTTCTCGATTTCAAGGAAAATAGACGTGATTGCTTGGGCGGCAGCGCTGCCAAAATCCTTTATTTTGTTAGAGAAACTGGTGATTGCTGCCGTGTCCATCTTCAAAGCGCCTGCGCCATCATCTGCATCAGGAACGCCTTTGAAAGCATTAATCAAGATTGGAATCAAGCCAATAACTGATTCGATGATTTTGGCCGCGCCTGACACAGTTTTTGGATCGATTTCTTTGAGCACCGTTACCACAGTGCTAAGTACTTTCTGTATCATGCTCTCGAGGGCATCGCTAATATCATCTATTGCCGTTGGCAATTTAGTCTTGATGAAATTGAGTGTGATGCCATATTGCATCAATTTTTCCGAGTCCTTATCGTCCGGATTAATTGATGCCAATGCTGCCCCAACTGGACCAATAATCGAGCTCACCATTTTTAGTGCCACCGCCAACAACGCTGTTGCAGCCTTGACACTGTTGATTTGTTTTTCTGTCAGATTTGAAGCAGGACCCGTAACAATTCGATCAAACGCATCTCCAACCTCTTCCATAATATCAGTTACAGTTCCCTTGATGGTTCGTAACAGGTTCGTAATCTCTTTCTTTGAAAAACCAGATTTTGCCATTGATGCTGCGGCTTTGGAAACCTTAGCGACAGAATCAACAATTGGCAGCATGGCTTCGGCCACAAGTTGGAATAGCTTTACCTTGGGTGCCATATTCTTGGCGTCCTTAATAGAGGCATCAATTCCTTTGAGAATCCCTGGCATGTAGTCGGACATTGAAATCATGATTCCTGCCAGGATTCCAATACCGGCGAGGGTGCCTAGTGGGTTCAGAATCGAAAATGATAACACACCGATGGCCAACGCAATTTTCAAGGCCGCTGATGCTAAGGCTGACATCGCCTCGGCGCCATTCAGCATTGTGCCAGAATTAGGAATCTCCGACACGGTTCTTAGAAATTCGACGGCAACATATGACAGAGCAGGCATTACTGATTTCGCCATTATCCAAAGAATGGCGGCGCCGATGAGGATGCCGGCCGCGCCAATTCCCTTTGTGAGAGCGACGAAACCGCCAATCGCCGCGGTGATGATGGCCAATCCACCCACGACGGTCGCCGTCACCGGAAGTACAATTGCGAAAGCTGCTAATCCACCGACGCTGACATTCGCGAACAATCCGATGATAGCAGGAAGCTGCTCTACGAACTTGAGCAAACCAAAACTAACGACGGCCATCAGGGCCAGAGCGGCAATAACATTGCCAGCCGAGGTTCCTTTCAGCAGTTTTGATGAACCAGCCAGCGCCACCGTCAAGGTACTAAGTGCAATCGTCACAGGAACCAGAGAGATAATAGCGGCAGCAAAAACTTCTGGTCTAGTAACAGCCAAGATGCCTGCAACAACGGCTGTAAATCCGGCAACGAATGTTCCCAAAGCTACACCCAGGCTAAGACCCATAAGTGTCAGCCTAATTCCGGCACTTATGATGTCTCCTATTTTGATACTTGCAACCTCTTTGATGATCTGCTTGAGCGATTTGATACCATTCGCCACTTGCTTTCCAATCTTCTCAGGGCCTTTCTTACCGGCTGGGGCGACTCCGATCCCAGCAGACACCTGTGCCATCAAAGCTTTGAAACCTGCTGTTACGGCAATCACAAAAGCAGCACTGACTATTTGTACCACTAGTGAAGCCATGAACTTACCGGCCCAGACAACAGCAAGCGCTCCTGCGATCATCAGCAAGTATGGTTTCACCTTATCAAACGCGATACCCAGCAGATCCAGCAGGGCATCACCCAAGGCAGGAGCATTATCCTTGAGTGACTGATAAATCGGCTCAAGAAGATTTCCAGCAAACACACCTAGCTGGTCGAATCCCGTTATCGCGTTCGGATTTGTAATCATTGAAATCAGCTCTGTGATCCCCTGGATTGCATACTCAGTCAGCTTTCCAAATGCCTGCCCTAGTATTTTTCCGGCGGCTTCGGTGAACTTGTCCAAACCCTTGCTAAGCATGTTGATGGCATTTCCTCCACCAAAGACTCGATTGAATGTGTCTGTTATGTCATCAAAAAAGTCGCTTACTGTGCCACCCCTGAATAGCTTCTCAAAAGCCTTTACTCCAAGATCAGCAAATCTCTGAACTCTAGACGGATCAAGCAGGTCCTTGAACACCTTCAAAATCTCTTGAGCACCTGGGAAGACCTTCACAAACATTCGGCCAACTCGACGGCCCATTACGAAAATGATGTCAAAGCTCTTTCGCAGCTTGTGCAAGACCTCCCGCATATCTTGTGCTTTGAGAAGACCCACTCCAAAGCCTTTGATAAAGGCATCGAAATATCCAGTGACCTTGTCCCTCTGTAGCAAGTGATTGAGCTTCTTGATGTTCTTTCCCATCTCTTTCATCACTTTTTGCTGCGACATTTGGCTTTTTGCTGCCAGCTTGGACTGCTTCTCAAGATTCTCGTACGAGGTATTCTGCTTGTCAATCGCGAACGCTGCCTCAAGATTGGCACCTTCTAGACCTGTGGTTTGAGACAGGTACTGCCGTTGCTGATATGTCATCTTCGACAGATCTTTGCCTGCAGCAAAGAAGGATTTTCGAAGCATATCAATTTTTGCTGCCGGATTCTGGGCGGACATCAACTTCATTGAGTCGACGTTCATTCCAAACGCCTGGTTCAATTGGGATGCTGCCTGTGCAGTGTCAGAAAATCCGGAGAACTTAGCCATGGTTCCGGCCAGTTGCTTGACTTCGAGACCAAGCTTCTTTGCATATGCTACCATCGGAGCAAATGCCTTGGGTCCCAGATGGCCAAATGTGCCAATGTCCGTCGTAAGCTCTGCCATTCCATGGGCCATAGCCTTGACATCAATTCCGAAGGTCTTTCCGGACTGGAGAACAGACCGAGAAAAATCTGTCAGGGTTTCTGTTACATCTTCTCCTCGGATTTCTGCCAGATTCATCATCTGGGCCATGCTTTCGGATGTAACTCCCAATCCTTTCTGCATCATCGCAAGTTGCAAACCACTTGCCTTGAACACACTCTTAAGTCGAGTAAATGATTCGCCGGCGGCTGTCGCTAAGTCGGTAACAGCTTTGAGTGCGCCGGCAAGACCCTCAGCTCCAAAACCAAATGTCCTTGTTAGATTCAGTCCTGTTCCGGCCAAGTTCGATGATTCAGCACGAATCGTTTTTAGCTGGCTTGCAACAGCCTTACCTGAGCTGGTCCCAATGTCGCCAAGAGCATCTCGAACGTCTTCTAGGGCGTCTGCCAGGGCTGTTGTTCTTGGCAAGCTCTCAGCAACATCCGCCAGGGCGTCAAACATTTTGAACGGAACAGACAAAATTGCTATTCCAAGCTTTCCGAGGGACGCACCAACATTGAAGATACCTGTTGCAAACGACCAGGTTGTTTTATTAGCAGATGAGATTCCTTTGCCAAGACCCTTAAGACCCTTTTGCAGGTTCTCGGCGGCTTGTTCTTGGTCCTTCATCTTTTTTGTAAGAGCTTTTTGTGCCTCAGCAGATGCCTTTGCTGCACTGGCAGACTCTTCCTGCTTCTTGGTGGCTTCGGTTAGGGCGCCCGACACATTGCGAACTGCCTTCTCAGCCTCTTTTAGGCCTTCACCCTTGAGAGCATTACGAATTTTGACAACCAAGTCTAGCTGCGTGACCAAAATCTTGGTGTGAGAAGTGAGAAGGCCAGTCCTTGCCACCAAAACTTCATTGATTTGCTGCTGGATTTTTAGTTGTGGTGAGAGATCATCTGCCATGGGATATCACTTGCTCCTAGCAGATAAATATGACGCAGCTCAAGTTAGGTGAATCGTCGCAACTTGGCAGGAACTTGGCTTCTGGCACGACCCTGCATAGCCCGAACGTCCGGTGAGTTATTGTGTGCTGCTTTGTCCCCACCCTGTGATTCCTTCATTTCTTGTACAAATCTATCGATGAACCACTTTCGCTGCCAGATAGGAAGGACAGTGGCCTCTCTATGAGAAAATCCCATGTAATACATTAAGACGAAGATGGGCTCAAGATAAACTTCTTTGTCGTTAGGCGTCAGGCCAAAAGAAGGAAACCCCTATGGGGAGAGTCACCTCCGAAGACTCCATGCAGCTTGGGCAATCCATCCAAGCCTTCATCTCAATTCCAGGCTCGCTGTCATCCATGAATTTCCGAAGAGCCCGACTGTCTCGAGCTGGCATGTTTCGGACAAACATTCCGATCTTGGATCGATCCTCGACGTTGTCAATAGACATGACGGAATACAGAAGTCGGTTGGTGACCAAACTGTCGACATCTCCATGAATCTTTGATTTCTTTTTTCTATCCATTGTAACCGCAATGTTTTGCTCATCTTGACCGGTGAGGAATCGGAATACGACATTCTTCTTTGAAACCGGAAGAACGAATCTAAATCGATTGGTGCCTGGATCGACAGGATCAATTTCAAGCCTCTTGATGGGTAACTCAGTCAGATTGAACGATTGCTTGGAGCTTTCTCCACAGTCTGGGCACGTTACTTCCACTTCATACTCGGCGCCATATCCGGTGATTCGAATTGCGGTCATCAAAGCATTGCGATCCCCGCTGATCATGGAGTCCACATCAATGCTCTTATCGATCAGACAAGAACGGAGTAGTTCTGAGATGACAGTACCTTTCTTGATTAGCGCACGGCTGGTGAGGATGTCTTCCTCCCGAGCTGTCATGGCACGAATCTCGACGGTCTCACAGTTATGAACCGCAGTTTCTTCTGGATAGATCAATCCCTGGGAGGGTAGCGGAACAGCTTCAACTGGTACTTCCATCCCGAAGTCTTCCTTCATCACGTTCCGGGTCTGCATCCCAGCCATTTGCGCCTTCTGCGCGTTAAAAACTTGATTTGCGTCTCTATTGCTCACTATTGATTCTCCCATCTGATGATACTACTATATTGCGGCTTCACTGTTTGTAAACGCCGGCAAATGTAAGTAGCTATGGTCAAAGTTGATTGAGGGTGATCAAGAACTCTTCTTTCTCATTTCCACTTCGTCGAAAAAATTATCAGATGCTGCGATCAGAACCCTTTTGACAAAAGGTTGACTGACTCCGATCGTCCGGAGGGT
>Ga0080013_1003516_pt1 | contig 16402 bp, 8 predicted proteins | sample ETNvirenome_6_85_FD_69236 | JGI IMG/M metagenome (GOLD analysis project Ga0080013, IMG submission 69236) | Marine viral communities from the Pacific Ocean - ETNP_6_85 (SPADES assembly) (version 2) | ecosystem: Environmental > Aquatic > Marine > Oceanic | place: Pacific Ocean | collected 2013-06-19 | reverse complement strand
AGAAGAACTTTTGAAAACGATTTAAATCGTATTATGAAACTTTTAGAAAAAGTAGAACAAAAGATAGAAAGACAACATGCGATGTTAGAATCTAAAATTGATAGATTAATAGAGAAATAGATAATGGCAATAACAACAAGAAAAAGATACAGTAAAGGTAAACGAGTAGATATGCGTAAAGGTGGTCGAGTACAGTTATGGCATGGCGGTGCGCCAGATCGTGCTGATTACGATAGTAATGCAGAGTTTGCTGCTGCTATGGCTGCTTACAATTTATTTCATACAAATAATCCTAAACCTAGCGCTCCTAAAAATCCTTTTCCAGAGACAGAAAAGATTCCTTATGGACAAACAACAGAAGAACAAGCAGAACTAGCTAGAAAACAAGTAGCAGATGCTGCTGCAGGGCAACAGGTGTCTGGTAAGTCTTGGATTCCTACGCCTGCCAAATTAGAAGGTAAATGGGATTTTAGTAAAGACTGGCAAGAAGGGGGAAACATTGGAACACATCTTAAAACAGATGGCGGACAAACAGGACAAGAATTATTTAAAGCATTATATGCTGCAGGTAGCGAGGGCACACCAGCAGACTGGATAACTATAGGCGGTAAACAATACGGCTGGGATGACTATCATGATATAATAAATAAAGAAAAAGGAATGCACGATACTATCAAAACAGATAGTATATACGAAGCTGATGTTACTACAATGGGAGAAGATACTGGTAAAGCAGCAGCAGGAGATGTAGGAACAACACCAACAGAAGTTGTTTCTACTCAAACATCTGCAGCTCCTGCACAAAAACAAACAGCAAAAGCTATCACAGAAGCAGGAATAGAAAGAGTAACAGGCAAAACTCCAGATGTTAAAGTAGCGCAAGGTGCTGTTACAAGAGTAGCAGAAGCTGATGAAATTCGTCAATTAACAGAAAAAGCAGTAGCTGCAGGACTACCAAGTGATGCAGCCTTAGAAAAAGCTAAAGCTGATTTTGTTGCTGGAAGTTTATCTGCAGGTGCTATGGCACAAAAACAAACAGGTGTTGGTAGTCAGATGTCTGATACACCACAAGCAGAATCTAAATCACGAGAAGCAATTACAGGTACAGCGCCACAAGGAGATGCTTCACAAATAGGCGGTGTTCCAACCTTACAAACAGCTTCTAGACAAGCAATAACAGGAACAGCAAGAACTAGAGCAGCAATAGATATGATTGCAGAAACTGGTGATCTTCCGCCACAAGTAGCACAAGCTATTATAGAAGATCCAGAAACAGTTGCAGCACAAATAGATAATGAAGATGTTTCTATTCAAGCAGCAGTAGCAGCTCTACCAACAGAGGCTCTTGTTTCTTCGCAAATGGAAACACTATTAGCTGGTATAGAAGAAGGAGAAACTCCTGTTTGGGCAAGACCTGCAGTAGCTAGAGTACAAGAAATGATGGCAGAAAGAGGATTAGATGTCTCTACAGTTGCTAGAGATTCTTTATTTAATGCTATTATTCAAACTGCTTTGCCGATGGCACAAAGTAATGCACAAGCTTTACAACAAAGAGCAACACAGAATTTAACATTTCAGCAACAAGCTACTATAGCTGTAGCACAACAAGACATGCAAAGACGTATGACTAATGTTGCTAATAGTCAAACAGCAGCAAGTCAGACTGCACAAATGGCACAACAAGTTGCTATACAACAAGGAACATTTGGACAACAAGCAGGTGTACGAACAGCAGAGTTACAACAACAAACAAGAATGCAGAACTTGCAGAATGAGCAAGAAGCTGCTAGATTAACTGCTCAACAAGCACAACAAGCTCAATTAGCAAATCTTTCAAACGAACAACAAATGGAAGCTTTAAATTTGCAAGTAGAAGCAGAAAGATTAGGTACAGAGTTTACTGCAGAGCAACAAACAAGATTAGCTAAATTTCAAACATCAGCAGATTTCATGGCTAAAAATGCTGCCTTTACACAAGATATGGAGAAAGCTAATCTAAGTTCATTAGAAAAACTTGAATTAGCAAACCTTGCTGCAAAGAATCAAGCTGCAGCAGAAACAATGTCAAGTGAAGAAAAGATAGAACTAGCTAATCTAGAATCTAAACTACGTGTAGGTGTTACGAATGCAAACTTAGCAAATGCTATGGGTATTGCACAATTAAATTCAGATCAGACTATAGCTATGCAAAATGCACAAATTCAAGCAGGTATGGATATGGCTAATTTTAGTACTGAACAACAAATGGAATTAGCCAATAGTAAATTTTTACAGTCTATAACAATACAGGATTTTAATCAGAAACAACAAGCTGCTATGCAAAACGCTTCAGCAATGGCATCTTTAGATATGGCAACAGTTGATCAGCGAACTAAATTATCTATAACTAATGCACAAAACTTTTTACAAATGGATATGGCTAATCTAAATAACACACAACAATCTTATGTGATGGATGCTCAAATGAGACAACAAGCTCTGTTAAGTGATCAAGCAGCTTTTAATGCTAGTGAGCAATTTAATGCTGCCTCACAAAATCAACTAGATCAATATATGACAGGACTATCACAACAAATAGAACTAACAAATGTGCAACGAAACGATGCTATGCAACAATTTAATGCTACACAAAACAATGCTGCAGAAGCTAGAAGAGCAGGAAATGAACAACAAGCAAGATTATTGACAGCACAATTAACAACAGATGTGAATAAATTTAATGATGCTCAAGATTATAACAGAGAAATATTTAATGCGCAACAAGCTAATGCTATAGAACAATTTAATGTTAGCTGGAGACGAGATGCTAATAAAATAGATACTGCTGCAGTTAATGCTGTTAATCAGCAGAATGCTCAGAATGCTTTTGGATTAAGTACACAAGCTATGGGTTTTATGTGGCAAGAACTACGAGATCAAATGGATTATAGTTTCAAAACATATGATAATGATCAACAAAGAAAAGCATCATTAATTGTAGCAGCACTAGGTAACGAACAAGCAGCCGATTCAGATGGTTGGTCTGAAAATTGGTCAGGATTTAGTACACTAATAAATAATTATGTAACTGATTAGGAGAAGATAAATGGGAATTTTAAGTAACGTAGTAAAAGGTTTAAGAAATACTATTAGAGGAGTAGGTAGAGTTATTAAAAAAGTAACTAAGCCTCTTAGAAAAGCAATAAGAGCAGTATTAAGACCATTAAAACCTGTTGGTAAATTTTTTAATAGATTAGGTTTTGTAGGAACAATAGCTCTTAGTTTTATAATACCAGGAATAGGAGGAATGTTAGGTACTTGGTTATCTTCTATAGGTCCAGGAATGGCTAAATTTGTTAGTGCTATGAGTCGAGCTATAAATTGGGTTACAAAACCTATACAATTTATGAGAGATTCAATAACAGGAGTTTTAAAACAAGGCATGAATAAAATTGGACAAGCTTTTGGTTGGGATGCTCCTGGTTCAATGAAATGGGTAGCAGGAGGAGAGCCTATATTAGATGCTGCAGGCAATGTAACAGGAACAACTACAGGACACTTTGCAGCAGGAGAAGCTGTAGGTAGCGGAATAACACTTACTGATTCATTAACAAATATGGCGAAAAAGATATTTCAACGAACAGAAACAGCTACTACAACTACAAACATAGATCCTCTTTCAACATCTACTACAACTACAAACATAGATCCTCTTTCAACATCTACTGTTAAATATGATCAATATGGAAATTTTATAGAAGGAAGAGTAACGCCTACGCCAGTAGGTACTGCTCCTCCGCCAACTATTGATTATAGTTTATCCCCAGGAGAACAAGCAATTGCTGATTCTTATAAACCATCTAATTTATTAGATCCAACAACAAAATTACCTATTGATGCAACAAAAGCAATGGAAGCTGGTGTTCCACAATATAAAAATAAATTCCAACAATGGCAAGCAGAAAGAAAAAGACCGTTCCAAGAATGGCAAGCAGAAAGAGAAAGACCGCTTGGAGATTTTTATGATAAAACATTAGATCCTAAACTAAAAAAATTATCAGAATCTCCGTTTGGAAAAACAGTAAAGTATGGATCATCAGCATATGGAGCATATTCAATGTTTAAAGACTCACCAAGTTACGAAGAAGGTTTTTATAATCCAAACATAGCTCAGGCTGGTTATATGCTTGATGCAACACAACAAGGTACTTACTTGGATGATTTAGTTTTTGGTGGAAAACAAGAAGTAAATACTGGTAGTTTATATGATGATATTTATAATCAATTTCTTACTGCTGGAGGCACTGTTCAACAACAAGGAGCAAATACTTTTGGATTAAATTTTGAAGATTGGATGAATAATTATGGTATGGTAAATACTGATGATTTTTTATATAATATATAATCTAGGATAAAAAAGGAAAAAACAATGGCAATAGAACCAACACCACAAATTGATATATTTGGAGGACCTATTCCTGGTCAATCAATGGCAGCAAGTCCTGAAAGTAAAATGCCATGGGATGGACCTCCTAAATTTACAAACATTAAAGAAGCATCACAAGCTATATTTTTAGATTTATTAGAACCAGGAACTTTAAAATCTATTGTAAATTTATTACAAAATGATGTTCCTATTTCTGAAATTACATCTGTATTATTAATGTCTGATTTTTCAGAAGGAAAATATAATCCTGATTTATTGATGTTATTAATTGAGCCAGTTATGTATATGCTTATGGCAATTGCAGATCGATTTGGAATAGATCCAAAAATATATAAAGGTGAAGAAGAAGATTATGATTCAGATCTTGACGATGATGTTTCAGCAAGCGCCAATAAAAAAGATATTGATATGAGCATTCAAAAATTATTTAATAATAAAAGAATATCTCCTGATCTTAGAAACACACTAGAGAGTTCTGAGGTTGCACAAAAATTAGCCGATGTAGATGTTGAAAGTTTAATGCAAAGACCAGCACCAGCAACAGAACAAGAAAGCTTATTACAAAAAGGAATATAAAATGCCAAATTTAGACAATTATAAAAACTTAACTATGGAAGCTTTAGGTGGTTCTTTGCTTAGTCAAAAAGCTGCTGGTGATAAAAGAAGAAGAAGAAGCGGAAAGAGAGATGAAAAAATAAATAAAATTATTGCTGTTCTTCTAGGAACGCAAGCTATATTTAAAACAGCACTCAAAGATAGAATACTTGAAGGAGACGAATTAGAATTAGTACAAAAAATGTCTGATTCTAGTGCAGCAACAGAAATGATGGCTTTATCACAAGTATATGGTGGATTAAAAGAAGAATTTTTAATGTCACCCAATGCTTTAGAATTATATAAGGATTATGATAAAAATTCTGAGCAAGTTAATATATTCAGAGAGGGAGCAGCTAATGCATTAACAGCATTAATAGAAAAGCAAAATCCAGAATTAATAAAAGAACTCAGAGCTATGAAGCAACTTAATATAAAAATGTATGGTTTAGTAGATCAATATATGGCGCCATATTTTTTTGGAAAATTATCAAAAGCAGATGCTGAAGGTTTAGGTAACAAAGAGTGGGCAGGAAAAACAAGAGCGCAAATTATAACTACTGGTGCTAAAGATTATTTTGGAGTAGATGCAGAAACTGCTATTAGTCAAATGTTTGGTATTGATATTAATAAATTACAAGGAACTAGATTACAAAATAAACTATTAAAGGAACGACAACTAAAAGGACAAGCAGGAATAATAGGTTTTGCTAAAAGTATATTTAATAGAGAGCCTATCATATTTTCTAAAAGAGATCCGTTAGAACAAGAAGGAATAAAAAAAGTCTTAGAAGCAACAGATATGGATAAATTTATAAATTCTCAAATGAAAGAGATAATGGTAAATTTAAGAAAGAATATAAATACAAGAGATCAAGCTTCGGTTGATTCTTTCGCAATGGGTAGAGATGATACGGGTAAATATAAAGAAGTATCAAAAAGAGTTATTCAGAAACAAATAGAACGATTAAGTTCTGGCGATGCTAAATATATTAGAAAATTAAATACACCAATAAAACTCCAGAATGGTCAAGAAGTTACTCTTGGAGAAGCAAAAGAAGCGCAAATTAGATTATTACAAATGATGCACCAAATAACTTTTGAGGGAGCATCGACTTCTGATATAGATAATAGATATGCTCTTAAGAATTTACAGAATGTAGAAGGTATGCTTATAGCTTATCAAGGTAGAGATGCAGGTGTAACTAATAAAATAAACGAATTAATTAAAGTAGCTGATCCAACTTTTAATCCTGATGATTATACTGAAATGGAACTTAGAGAAGCTATATGGCTAGTTAATGCTGATCTAGGTTTTGCAACAAAAACACCAGAAGATTATAGAGGCTGGGGATGGACTAAAGGAAGAGGAGGCACAAAAAAGATTTTACCAGGTGAAATAGGTTTTAAAGCAGGAGAACTTGCAATAGATAGACCAAGACCTACAGCATTACGTGCTTCAATAAGAGAAGAAAGAAGTTCAAATCTTATACCTAAAAATATAGATACTTCTTCATTCTATTTAAGTTCTCCTATTAAAAATATAAATACAGATGGAAAACCTGTTTATTCAGAAGAACTAATAAGATTACTAGAATATGCAGATAAAGAATCTATAGACGATATAAAAATAGTTTTTTCAAATTATTTAAATGATATACAAGATAGAGGCTACGGTGAAGAAGGAGAACAAATCTTAGCAACTTTATTGGATGATAAAAAGTTATCAGCAGTATTCGCTGGTCAAAATACAGATGAGATGTTAAATTCATATAGAGAAGGAAGCCTTTCATTATATAATCCTAAAATCAATCTCTTCCATGCAACTGATACATCAGCATATACAGATTTTTTAGAAGAATCTTCTAAGGATGAAATATTTCCAGAAAAAATACAGCCACAATACGATATTCCTACTATCACTTCTCTTTTAGATAGAGAATAAGCATGGCTAGAGTCAGGTTTAATCCTCCTCAAAACGAAGCTTGGGAAGCTTTTAATTCGTATATGTCTAGTCTAGACAAAGATAGAGTAGACGAAGAAAAAGCAGCACCAACATTAAGTCCTAATACTATTGATTTGATCAATAGCCAAACAGATTCCAACAATCTTCCAATACGTCAAGAACGTGTCATCCCTCAAGATTCTATTGAGGGTTATAATAATATTATTCAAACAAATAAAGAGGAAGAACCAATAGTTTCTTCACAGCTTGGTGCTGAGTATACTCTAGATCAACTAGAAGAAAATCCAGAATTTAGCATGAGAGCAGAACGCTTTATGGAAGAGATTGGTGATGATGAAGATATTTTTGAGTACTTGCGAGATATAAATTTTAGTTTATCTAGTGCACTAGTTCGTTCTGGTCAAATAAAAGGATGGTCAGATCAAGCCAAAGAAGATTATATATATTTAAAAGAATCTTTTGATAAAGCGAGTGTAGGTGGTTTGAAACAAGGATTAAGAATGGCTAAAGATGTAAGCATTGACTTAATTCGTGATCCTTTAAATCTAGCTGCAATGGCTTTTGCACCAGTTACAATGGGAGAATCTCTAGCTGCAAGAGCTGCTATTCAAGTTGCAGTAAGACAAGGACTTAAAAAGACTGCAAAAGCTAAATTAAAACATCGTATTCTTGGTAAAAAAGCAGGTGAATCTGCTGTTGGAAAACCTGCTCTTTATGGCGCAGTTGAAGGCGCTGTTTGGGCAGGACCACATGATTATTTTTTACAACAAGGAGATGTTGAATTAGGATTAAGAGATGATGTTGATCTTACATCTGTTGCGCTGTCTACAGCGTTAGGTGCTGGTTTTACAGGAATTATGACAGGCTCTATAGGACTAATGACGGCTGCTTCACCATTAGTTTTTAGAAAGATGGCAAGAACTTCAGATGAAGTATCTATTCTTAATGCTACTTCATCTAAAAGAGCAGTCTTAGATGATTATGATAATCACATTGATTGGAGAGCAGTAGATGATACTGGATATAATCCAAAATTAGATCCAGAATTTAAGCGTACAAAAACACAATTTGAAGAAGAAAAGATTTTAGAAGAGCATAAAGATAATGCTTTTAATAGTTTTACAGATAAAATATTAAAAACAACCGCAACAACCATAGGTAAATCTGTAACTAGATTTAGAGAAAGAGCAAAGCAATCTCATACTCTTGGTGTCTTATTAGGACATTTTAGATATGATTGGTATAGGTCTGTTTTTAATCCATCTAGAATGCTAGAAGAGTTTTCTTTTGGCGAATCCATGAATTCATTAAAAGCAAAATGGCAAACAGATTTAGAAGATGCTTTATTTTCAATTCATAGAACTGGTTATAAAACAGAAAAATCTTGGTTGCCTTCTTTTACATGGAAAGGATTAGATCATAAAGAAAATAAGATGTTAATACATCGTATTATAGATGATAGAAAAACCCAAATTGAATGGCAAGGAGAACTAATAGATATAACAGACGGTGTAAAAAAAGCAGCAAATAAAATACAAAAAATAAATAGTGAAATACATGATGAATTAGTCAAACAAGATTTATTGGCTCCTGATGCAAAACTTGAAAATTATTTTGCTAGAAAATTACAGCATGATGCAATAGCCGATAATAGAGATCTTTTTAAAAAATATCTTATAACATTTGGAAGATTAGATGAAGAAGGGAAAAAGAAATTACGTGCAGTAGAAAATATAAAAGATAATTGGGAAGGAAAAGAAGTACAAAAAATACTTGATGAACATTTAATTGATGGTGCATATGCTAAACCAAGAAATGATTTTGATGATAAAGTATTTGAAGAATATTATAATGAATATGGTGAATTAGTTAAGGGCATTCCTAAAAGAGCTAGACCTATTGATCAAGAAGTTTATGGTGTAAATTTTTTAGATAAGACCAATGCTGATAATGATATAATACTAGGAACAAGTTTAAAAGCTGATGTAATAATAGACGATATATTAGAAAATAGATATAATGTATTTGAAACTAGAAGTTCTACTGGACCAATGGTTCCTTCATTGCGTGGACCTTCTGAAGGACCAATTGGAGGAGCTACAGGATTTTTAAAGCCTAGAATTTTTGAAGATATTCCAGATGAATTAATGTTACCATTTATGGATATTCGTGTAGAAAATGTAATGAATGAATATATGACAAGCGCAGCACTCTTAACAAAAAGAGAGCAATTTTTTGGAAGAAGCGTAGATGTATTTAATAAAAGATGGCTCCAACCTATAAAACAAGAACTCAGAGAAAGTGGAATGGACCCTGAAATGGTAAAAGAGACAGAGAAATTATTACTGAAATATTATGAACGAATAGGTGGAGTAAGTCTTCCTACTCCTTTTGGTACTGGAAAAGGAAGACTTTTAGTAGACATCGCTAAATTATCACAACAATTAGCGCATTTACCTCTTGCTACAGTATCTAGTTTAACAGAACCTTTAATTCTTATAAGTAGAATAAGAGCAGACGATACACCAATGGCAGCGTTTGATATAGGAACATCTCTAGCTAAAGAAACTAGAAAGATTTTTACAAATCTTGGTAGGGGTGTAAAGAGACAACTAGGTGGTAAACATTTAGGTCCAAAAGAATTTGATCCTCTTAATCCAGATTTTCAATGGCAAGAAGCTTATAGAGTTGGATTAGCTTTAGAACAAGCTGTTATGGATAGATTAGAAGGTTTATATGGTGGAGGATCTACTAATAATACAGTTAATAGAATAGCTAGAGGATTCTTTAAAACTACTTTGCTTTCGCAATGGACTGCTGCTGTTCAGTTAGCTTCTTTTACAACTGGTAAAAGACTAATATTACAAAATGCTAAACAACTTTCTACAGGTAAAACTTTGGGTGGAAGAACTCTTTCTAAACCATATCAAAAAAGATTAATGGATGAAGTGAAAGGTCTTGGTCAAGATGTACGAATTGGAAAAGATGGCAAGGCTCGTGGCGCTTTAATAGAATGGTATGAAAGTTCATTAGTTGATGGAGAATTTAATTTACTTAGAGCAAAAGAATTAGATTTCTATGATAATAATTATTTGAGAGGAGCTAATAGATTTGCTAGAGAAATTATTCTTAATCCAGATGTTACAGAAGGTAATAAGCCTTTATGGTATACTCATCCAGCAGGACAAGCGCTTACTCAATTTGCTAGTTATCCTACAGCTTTTAATAATACTGTTTTAAAAAGATTTGCTTCTGAAATTTTTAGAGATGCTCAAGATAAAAGATTAATAAGCTCTCCAAAAATAGTTTCTGCTGCTGTTTTAATGACCGCAACTGCTGCATTTACTAATGCTATACGTAGTGGTGGCACAAGCTTAGAGAAAGAACCAAATGAAATTTTAATAGATGCTGTTGATCGTTGGGGTGGTTTAGGTCCACTGGTTTATGCACATCGCTTTAAAGAAAACGCTGAATTAGGTGGAGGAATGATAGGATCATTAGCTAAAGCACCTACTGGTCCACTAGCTCAAGATGCTTTAGATTCAATATTATTTAGAAAAGGAATTGCAGAAGTCCTGGCATCTAATGTACCTTTTTATAGTGCATTACCTTGGGAAGCTAGAAAAGCTTTAAGAAAAGAAGGTAAGTCTATTGATGATGCGCTGTGGGGAACTAAAGAATCAGGAAAAGCAAAAGAGTTAGCTAAATTTTATAATCCTTTTCCTGATATTAAAACTACAGATGTGCGTTATTATGCTGCCAAAGGCGGTGTTGTAACCAATGTACCACAAGTAAAAGAAGAACCTGATGAACGTATAGATCGTATGACAGGCTTGCCATACAATTTACAAGCAGGTATTCTTGGTCAAGATGTAGAAGATAGATTTGGTTTTGCAGAAGGCGGTGTTGTTGGTAAAAAAGAACAAGAAATTTATGCTTTCTTAACAAAAGATTTAAGAAAACAAGCACCAATACTAGAAGATAATTCTTTTATTAATGGTTATGATGAAAAAGAATTAAAAGAAGAAGCATTAGGAATTAAAGAACCTATGTATCGAGAAATAAAAGAGAATACAAATTATCAAGACTTAGTAGACTTTAGAGATTCTGAAACTATTGGAGTTCATGTCTCCAGCGATCCATCAATAAACTCATTAAAGGGATATGTTACATTAACTAATCCTTTAGATATATCAGACATAGATGCGCCACTTGAAGGTTTTGAATTTATTGAAGAGATAGAAAATAATAAAGAATTAAAGAATAAAATATTTGATAATTCTTTAGCTGATTCTAATACTACTAAAGAATATATTGATCATCTTTTGTTTGAACACAGTATGAGAAAACAAGTAATTAATAAAAAAGAAAATTTACCACAATTAAATAAAATTTTAAATGTTGTATCGAGTCATAAAATTCGTGAAACTTTTAAAGATATAGGTTATGATGGAATAATATATGAGAACATGGCTTCAGATATTATAGATAATCAAATGGGGAGATTAGGTTTTGCACTAGGTGGTATAGCTAAATTATTATCTTCTTTTTTAATAAAAAGAACTCCGTTGCGTAAAATAATTTCAGGCGGACAGACAGGTGTTGATGAATTAGGATTAAAAGCAGGTTCTGAAATAGGCTATGAGACAGGCGGTACAATGCCTAAAGGATTTAGAACAGATGCAGGAGATGAGTATGGTAAAACTGTTGCTACTAAATATGGATTAGAAGAACATGTTGAAAGGTCTTATAAACCTAGAACAGTACAAAATGTAGTAGATTCTGATGGTACTGTTATTTTTACTGTTGTTAATAAACAAGGAAGAATAGATAGTAAAGGTTCTAGATTAACAAGAAATACAGCAGAACAAAAAAAGAAACCGTATATTATTAATCCAACATCAGACGAGTTGGCTAAATGGTTATTAAATAATAAAATAAAAACTTTAAATATTGCTGGTAATAGAATGTCAATATTAAAAAGAAAGGAGAATGCTGGATTATTTAAAAATTTTGAATCTGTATTGAAATGGGGAATACTAAAATCAGGCGGTATAAAAAATAAGAACCAATTAAATACTATTATTGGTAAAAAAACTACAACAAAGACTAGCAAAAAAGCAATCGTCTTTGATAAAGGACAGCATAAGCCTGTTCTAAAAACAGATGCAGAAATAAAACAAGCAATGGCAGATAAACCTAAAACTCTTTGGATCTTTGCTGATAATGAAACACGAGGAGGCTTTACAGATGTAGCAGGCTCTTCAGCAGCTAGAGCAAGAGGTTTGCCTAATACTTTAGGTATAAGAGTAAAAGCTACTCCTTCAGGCAAAAATCAATACTGGAAAGAAACCTCAAATAAAATAAGACAAGGACATATACAAAAAGTAAATGATGATATAGCAGAAATATATAGAGCTGTTGGTAGTAATAAGTATGATAAAGTTATAATTTCTCCAGAGATACAAAAAACTTTTTATATGGGTAAATCTCCTATTGTATCAAAGCTTGTATTTGGAAAATTAAAAAATTTAAAGGGTTGGAGTAAATCTTATTTAGATCCAGAAAATAAAAAATTAGCAGAGCAAATAGGCGCAGATATAACAAAAGCATCACCAGAGGTTGAACGAAAAATAGGAGAACTATATGGTTCTAGGTATGTTCCTAAACACACACAATTTATAAAAGATAAAACAGGAAAAGTAGTAGAAGAAAGAATGGAACCTGCAATTGTAGATCCTTTCTCTAAGACAGCTACACAAAAAAGTGCTGTAACAGGAAGTGTAGTAATGGATAGACCACGAGGAGCAAAAGCTAGAGATGTAGGTGTTCCAGAAGACGAAGCATTATATGCTAAAGGACATACAGACGAGATAAAAAAACTAAAAGTAAGAGATCCTGTGCCTACAGATTATGAAGAGTTCAAAAATTATATTAAAAAACTAGAAGCGCCTGAACCTATTACTCGTATAGAGAACGGCAAGACTATCGTTGTATATAAAGATCCTAGTTCTTATAATCTAGAACTCGCAGAAGAATTAAAGCTTACTTGGATGAAAGAACATCCTGAACTACCTTTTCCTGATGATTGGATACCTAAAGGTAAAAAGTAAATGTATAAAGAAGAAATGGACAGGCTTGGATTTGACGAGGGTGGCTGGTTTAAAAAACTAGCAACTCTAGGAAGTTTATTTGGTAATGTTGCTACTCCTCCAAAAACAGAATATGAACTACACTCAGAACAAGCAGACAAAAGATATAGAAACAGACCAGCCGATAGAGAAATGTTTGATGTCACCACTAATTATTTGATGGAACAAGAAGACAGGAATATACAAGATGCAGAGTTGATGGAAGAATTAAATACAACAGCAGAAAGCTGGATTAATGCTGAACCAAAACAGTTTATAAAAAACCTTATAAAATATCCAATGTCAAAAGCTTTAATAGGCGCAGGAAAAGAAGACATTGAAGATTTAGATAAAAGAGCTATAAATTATATTATGCGTTCTTTAGATAAAATAGAAGATCCTACACAAAGAAAATTAGCAGAAAGAGATATTGCTGATTATACATCAGGAGACAAAAAGATTCCATCTTTAAGCAGTCCAATTTTTGATGCTTTAAGACATGGAACACTATCTTATGAATTTGGAAATAAATTATTCGCTAGACCTGCTCTTCAAGCAAAAGAAAGAATGCAAGCCGTTAGAGCTTCTATAAGAAAAGAAGATCCAGACACACAGAAAAAAGATGCTCTAAATAATTTAACAGCTTTTAGAATTAAAGATGCTAATCCTAATTTAACAAAAGAAGAATTTAATCAAATATTTATAGATAGATTTAATGAGTCTGTCAGAAAAGTAAACAACAAAGAAAAATTAATACCTGGAATAGATTTTTATTTAACAGCAGAAGATGTTAAAAATATGGACAAGGCTGGTATTATACGCTATCCCATAGGTGTCGATACACCAATCTTTACAACTCAAGAAGAAGCTGATATTTATATGGATGCTCTTCCTAAAGCTACACGTTCTGTTGTTCGTGGTATAATACAAGGCACAGTTAAATATTTAGGCGGTACTTCTCTTTCATCTGCGTTTGAGTTATCAGGTCGTTATCAAGCAATGTCTCCTATTTATGAAAAAGGTTTGCTTAGTAGAGAAGATATTGAAGAATATGAACAATTACCAGGATTTTTAGAAACAGAAGCAAAACACACAAGAGCTTTGGGTGAAACTGTAGTACCAGGGGATGTTGATGAAGAATCTGTTTGGTTAAGTGAAACAGCTACTGGACTTGGTATTTTAGGAGTAGGTATTAAACAGGGTGTTGATCTTATTAGACACTATGGACCAAAAGCTGTAACAAAATTAAAAAGTTATTTTGTTAAGAATCCAGAGTCTACTGTTGACGAAGCAGTTAAAGGAGTTCTTGGCAAAGCAGCTACAAGACGAGATGTAATGAAAGGAATGGGAACAGGAGCAGTAGTTGCAGGTACAGCAGGTACAGCAGGTGTGATAGGCAAAGCAAGTATGTTAGCAAAAGGCACAGCAACAGCAGTTAAGGGTGGCACAGTTATTACCTCTGGTTCTTTATTTAGAACAATAAATAGGATTCCTCGAGAAGTATTAGGTAAAGATTTTGATAAGTATATTCGGCATGTATATAGTAATCCGAAAGCTAAATGGATAGACGAAGCAAATGAGCCAAATCCAGCCGTCTTATCAAAAATTAAGGAAGTTGAAAAATATTTTAAAAAATATGGATTGAATTCAAAAAAAGATTATTCAGTAATGGATGACACTACTTTTATGAAGCCTTATGTACACGCTGATGAGGGCTGGACTTCGGTTGGAGACTGGAGAGCAGGAAAAAGAACACCGCCTGAACATATCGTTTATACTCACTCAGACGATCCAGTTCATATAGCTTATGCACAAGTAGATGATATTGAAACAGCAGCGTTTGATATAGGGATTCAAAATAAATTAATAAAACAAGAAGATATTCGTATAGCTGAACATATAAAGAAATTAAAAAAAGAAGGAAAATATACAGGAAAAGAGAAAGATCTGGATCTTTATTATGATTCACTGACAGACGATACACAACTAATGGATCTTGTATCTAAACAAGAGATATGGGATGAGACATTAAATGAAATGATAAGCGCATCTCAAAAAGATTATGATCCTACTGCATGGACTGCAGGTTTTAAAAATTCAGCACTTAGAGATAATTCTAAATTTTTAGGAGAAAAAAACGGTATAGAATTTTTTGAGATAGACGGAATGCCTGTAATTAGAATTGAAGGTACATTTAGAACTGTAGGTGGCGAACCGCATAGTATAATACTTCCTAATGCACAAGGTATAGAAAAAATAGCTACAAGAAAAAAGATTGATTATTTCAAGAAGAACAGAACAAAGTATACAGAGTTTTGGGGGTGGGAGTAGGTAAAAAAATAGATGCTTCATTTTATAAAAATAAATAACGCTTGACAAACTCTCAAAAACTTCTATAATATTAATATGTTATTGTATACCGAAGAACAATTAGAATATGCTTACGAAATTTACAGGCTCCATCAATCGCGACAGGACTTAGGATTTTTAAGCTTAGAGCATTTTCGTATACTATATGAACAACTTGCGGAAGAGATCTTAGAAGGCTCAACAGGAAAACAAAATTATGGGTTTTCCATTTGAAATAATTACAATGCTTGGTTCGACTTTGCTTAGTGGATTACTAAGTGTATGGTCGCAAAGCCGTAAGGCTAAAGCTGAAGCACAAAAGCTATTAATAGCTAGGGGTAAGTTTCAACTTGAGGCTATTCAAGCTGCAAGAACTGATCCTAATAAAGGCTTCCAGTGGACAAGAAGGATCATAGCCTTGACTGCTGTTTTTGCTATTGTTTTATTGCCGAAACTTGTAGCTGTGTATTATCCAACTGTGGATGTAACTGTGGGTTATACAAATTGGCGACCTGGATTTATGTTTTTCAGAGAAGGCAGAGAGATCTTTGAATGGATCACGTTTCAAGGGTTAGTAATAACACAACTAGATACTAATTTAGTATCAGCTATTATTGGAATGTATTTTGGTGGTAGCTTAGTAAGAAGATAAAATAGATTTGAGAGACTTATTAAAAAAAACAATTAGGAATTTATTTGAAATATTATTTATATTGATGGTATTAATGATAATAGGTTCAAGTTTGTTTTTATTAATAAATTTTATACAACTTGCAATAATAAGATGAGCATATTTTTAAATATATTACAGACTTTAATAATAATTTGTATGTTTGTATATTGGTATAAAGATCCTACGATGGCTGGTAGAATTGTAGAACGAGTCACAGGAACAGCAAAGCTAATATATTCAATACCGATTGTTAATTTTATCGT
>Ga0080013_1003515_pt1 | contig 16403 bp, 34 predicted proteins | sample ETNvirenome_6_85_FD_69236 | JGI IMG/M metagenome (GOLD analysis project Ga0080013, IMG submission 69236) | Marine viral communities from the Pacific Ocean - ETNP_6_85 (SPADES assembly) (version 2) | ecosystem: Environmental > Aquatic > Marine > Oceanic | place: Pacific Ocean | collected 2013-06-19 | reverse complement strand
AAATTAAGTTTGGCAATGGAGCGCACTAATGGAAGTCATGTTTGTATTGTTATTGTATATGAATGACAACCTAAAGGAATGGATGGGTCATTATGAGAATGATTCTGGAGAGTGGGTCGAGATAGGTATGTCTGGATGCTTGAGCATGAAGCGTACCTTGAAAAGAAACGGTTGGAAGGACACGGCATCAGGGAAGACTCGATTTACTTGCGAGAAACGTATGGTCGAGTTGAAGATAAACAAGGATGGAAATATCGTAGTAGCAAAAGTATTATGAATTGGTTAAACAGGAGAGGAGCATGAACCCAGAAATGATGATACAAAGACTGGCGGCAATCAAGGCCGAGGGTCAGGCAATAATGCAGCAGCTAGAGGCCGCAGGAATCCCTGCACAGCAGGTTATGGCAGCAGTTGACCAGATGGGTGGAGCGCCGCAAGGAATGCCACAGGGCGCACCCCAGGGTATGCCTCCAGGGCCCCCGCAGGGAATGCCTCCAGGCCCCCCGCAAGAAATGCCAATGCCGCAGGGCCTTCTAGCGCCGTAGTGATCAAATGGATACAGAACTTTGGTTACACAGACGACGGGTATTATAGGTGCGAAAAGTGGGGAGGCGCGGCAGTAGGTTTCTTCTATGCCCTGTCTACCCCTGAAGAGAATTATATGAAGGTAGATGGACCGTTCTGCTCTGCCGAGAAAAGGAACAGAGAATTAGAGTCGGCCATCGAAAAACACAATAGCGCTTAATGGTGCTTAATACAGGAGGGTGATTTATGTGGGGGAAAGCAAAGGAATGGGGAATGAAGAAAAAAGTATTCGTGGTCATAGTATGTGGAATGATTGCTCTCGCCTTGGTTGGGTGGCTAACTGGGTGGTGGTCATCGGACTTACCGCCTGCCTCTTAGGATGCACGACAATAAAGAAGGCAGGAGTTTCCGCGACAACAGCGGCGGTCGGTGCTACTGTGGCGACTGCATTGAGTGGGGGTGTAGCTGCGCCGATACTGGGCGGCACGACGGGTGCCTTTGTGGGGTCTGCGGTATCGGACCTGATGATTACGAGCCCGCAATCCGGCTTCTTGAGGGGGAAGGACATGACTAATTGTGCGCCTGATAATTTCTGGTCCCTCTTGGGATCGCTTGTGGAGATGGGTGGATGGCTCTTACTGCTACTGATATTTGTACCGATGGTCCTCGGGTGGATACTGCCAGGGCCCCTCGAAAAGAAAAAGAGAAGGGACTAAAGCTAGTAGAGGTCTGTTGGGTTGATGCTTATACCGAGGCCAGTTGGGCAGAGTATAAGCCTGAGACTATAGAAACAAAAACTTACGGGCTGCTCGTAGGAAAGACCCGCCAGTGGACAACACTGGCTATGACTCAGGAGAAAGGTTACTGGGGAAACCTTTGGTACATCCCCACAAAGAATGTGGTTTCTATTCGGGTGATCGAGACTCTTTAGCCTTCATTCTTTCCCTGGCGTAAGCGTGTAGCTTGACCCCCTCGTTCCTCTCAAACACCTCTGCCCAAGTCAAACCACTTGGGGCCAACTTGTACTGGTGAACCCAACAGTACCGGGCAAAATAATATCGCCGGTCCTTATCCAACTAAATATAAGTCCTTTAATAGGAACCTCGCGTGGGGTTCCATGTCTGATTTGTCTCCTCGTTTCATTTTGGTTCTACCATTCCACTCTACAGTGTAAGGGGTAGAATCTTCTGGCGCACAGGGTCTTGCCATATAAATAGACCCGTCTTCCTCCCAGTGTACACAAAGCCAACAAGGGATACCAACAGCCTCCCACCGGGCGGCGGTTAATATCTTGTGCATGGCAATCAACCAAAAGGGGTACTTCCTCTTCCTGCATTTGATCTCTACTACGCGAGGACCGTTTGGGGATTCGCAGTAGTAGTCAACCCCATAGGAAATGTTCTCAATCTTCTTGTATGTACAGTTGAGCTTGTTTGAGACAACACGCATAACATAGCGTTCATTATCCCGGTTCTTCTTTGTCTCATACTGCGGTCGGTTCATTATCCGGTCCTTGTAGGTCTTTGGGAAAGTTTAGAATCCTCCCCTCCTGAAAGAGAAAGGCCCGCATAGCGGACCAAACCCTCTCCTCCTGAATAGACTCTGACTGGGAACCCCTTTCTGAAAGGATGTCCCCCAACTCAGCCGAGTCTATAAGATCATGGTCTATCAACTCCTGAAGGATTGTCACTCCGGCATCAATGTGAAAGACCATCAGCATCGGAAGGGTAACATCACTCACCTTCCTATCTCCTTCATCCTACGGTACAAGGCTAACGCAGCCAGAAAAGCCTGAAAATTCTCCTCAATTTCCGTAGAACGTACCGCCTCAAACCTTCCCGTTGCTTTATCGCAGCGCAATATGTACGTCGCGTCAACATCCTTACCATGTACATCCTCCGCAGCCCTTGCATAGGCCGCGACCTGTAAGTGGTACTCAGGGTACACTGCCTTACTGGTTTTCCAGTCGATAATGCAATACTCACCATTTATATTTGCCCTCGCATCTACTGTCCCCGCATAACCATGCTTGCGGTGATATAGTTTCTCTTCAGAAGACAACCACTCAACGTTGTTCTCCGAAACCCATGCCCTGAACGCATCAATCGCATTCAGCGCCTCGTCTTGCTTGGGAAGAGTGGGAATCTCACCTCCCTCCATCTTCCACTTGATGGCATCCTCTACCCACTCATGGGTGATGGTGCCGATGTTAAGAGCGTCTTTGGATGTGGAGCGGTAAGCAGACTTAACCCCCTTGATGATAGCGTCGAGCCCCATAGCAGACTTGTATACATTAGTCTTCTTTGAGGACGATTTCTCATCGTGGAATATGTGCTTTTCGAGCCAACCAACACCAACCTTCAACGCCCAAGGAACAAGAGCGGGTTTGGCTATAATGTCAAGCACTCTAGTCGCGCTTGGCACTACAGCCTTACCCACCTTGTAAGAATGGAGTCGCTTATCGAACAACAGATCGACGGACTCCCCATCTGGGTACTCAATCAGCATCAGAATGGAACGTCATCTGCCGATACGGTTGCCTCCCTGCGAGGAGAACCCCCACCGTTATAAGGCGGCTGAATATCACCGCTCAAATACTTTGTACCATTCTTTGAGACAGTTTTCCAAAGGCTAATGTGAACCTCCTTACCGTCAAAAAGACCCTTGCCTGTAAAGTCAGGCCGCTTCTCATTCCCCTCTTTATCGTTTGTAAAGAGGGACAACTTTCCTTCTCGCATTTCGTAAGCCACTTGTTTCTCCTGTTTAAGTGTTTCACTAAAGTGAAGATGCTGAAGTGCATCTTCTTCCATCATCTCCTCTATGCTCACCATAGAGGCGTATGATTCCTTCACAGAACCCTCGCTTCTGATCGTCTAGTTGCCTGTATGGTCCGCCATACTTCAATCTGAGTCTCAGCAAGTTTGAGTTTCCAATACAAAGCCGCCTCGTTTTCAACCGCTCCCGAGTGCGCCTTTATAATATTCTGGTAGTCTGGGTGGGCGCGGCACCAGTTCTCCTTCTCTGCTATCGTCTTGCCCACCGCCTGTTCGAACAGGATGGCAAGCTGCACCTTCCTGTAATCTTCGAGGTGAACCCTCTCACCCTTTGCTTTCGCATACTTTGGGGATGTTAACTCTATCCTATCCAGAGCATCACCCATTTCCATTGAATCAATCATTCATCGTCACCGCTTCTGTATCTTAAAATGTCTGTGGCAGTTATCAAATCTGCCGCTAGTAAGGAAGCGTCTTTGGTGTTTAGGTTGATTGCAAAGCTACCTATGGTGAGGGCTACAAGCTCCCCATCCACTCTTACATCGAAGTCTATTGAAATTTCAGTCATCTAAATCTTCTCCAATCTTTTGCATTGTGTGGACAATTATACCACCCCTGAAGGCAGAGTCAAGCGTTTTCAGAATAAACATGGGTTGCCAATCCAATACATCCACATCTCCACTATGCGCCTTGGCGTGACAGGAGTAGCATAGCGGCATGGTTAGCCAATCACTGGCCTTGTACCCTGCCCCACCCGAAAGGGGGCTGTAGCGCCCCTTCAGGTGGTGTGGAACCACAGTACCGTCTTCGATACCACAGTTCGCACAGGGCAGAGTACCCACCCATCGGGTGTACCGCTTGCTTTCCCATCGTTTACCCTTGGGGATCATATCCCACAGACCCCAGTAAGGCACTGAGCCTCGGTGTTGTCTTCGTAAATCACCCCGCGCTTTGATATTGCCTCTTCGTATGGAACCGGGGTTATCGGTTGCCCACCTCTGGACCCGTCAGGGTAGAGCGTGAGCCCTCGCAACCCAGTTGCATACTTCTGTATCATCCTTGCAAACTCTGTCACCTTGTCCTCGTTGTTCAAATCACTACCCCAAGCGGGGAGATTGATTGTTGAACTGATCGCATGGTCAACGTACCTTTGAACATCCCTTTGGAACTTGATCCTTCTCTCTGGATCAGCGGCTAGATCAAATGATGTTTCTATTTTGTCTGGGCTGATCCCGTCATCTATGAGGGCCTGCGCTGTTCCATCTACTGCGTACTGGTACTTCCACTTGGTTCCATCCACAAGATACCGTCTTTTGTAAGCCAGACTTGGTATCGGTTCCACGCCCGAGGAGGTTCCGCAGAGTAAACTGATGGTCCCTGTCGGCGCAACCGCTCGATATCCCTTTGGTCTGTTGAGAAAGAGTCTGTCGCAATGCTCATTAGCTGCCTTCTCTGATTCTGTTTCATAAACTGATAACCACCTCCCTAGTTCTCGGGTCATCTCATACTTCAACCCTCGCTTCAATAGCCACTCGTGCATCCCCATCAAACCAAGGCCAAGGCGGCTATTCTGTTGCCTGACCTTTTCTATTTCTTTGGTGGGGAGTTCTGCTCTAATCAAACCACAAACAAGGAACTTGGAGGCAAGGTGAACAACATCCTTGAAGTCCTCTACAGTCTCGATGTTTGCCATGTTGACCGAGCCTAGATTACAACAGTCGCTGTCATCAGAACTGGTCACCTCAGTGCAGGCGTTGCGTAGAGTCTCGCCTTGTTGAGCCCCAAAGTTAAAACTGAACCCTGGTTCACCAGTCATCAGGGCCTGCCGCACGTTGGTATGGAAGACCTCCGTAAAGGGGTCGGCCAACCAAGCGTCATCATAGTTCAGAGAAATGTTCATCATATCCAACGGGCATGGGAAGTTGAAGTCATTCATCTTCGCGTCTGCCATCGTTATATCAGAACCAGGAATTCTCATCTCATGCCAGTTCTTTATCTTCAGAAACTCTGTAGCATCTTCGTGCATCCAGTTGAGGGAACCATACATGGCAGACCTTCTCGATCCACCCTGCATGACCTGCCTGCCAATTTCATTTGTCGCGTACAAGAAGGGTATGGGTCCAGATGAAACCCCTCCTGTACGGGCTAGGGTGCGCCCTGACGGCCTGAATGCGCTGACATCAACCCCTATACCACCGCCCGTCATCAGGCTAGTACCAATGCGCTGCCAGAGATCACCCCACTCTTCCCTAGTGTCCGCTGTCGCCTTGAAGAGATAACAGTTATTGTACATCCTTGCCCGGCGACCGCCATAGTAAATATAGCGACCTCCAGGCATGAACATGAAGCTCTCGATGAACCTAACTAATTGATCTCTATCGTCTTTTCCCAAGAGATTGTTCTTGGTCCCATCGTGATCACCGCAAACACTGTTGACTATAACATGGGCTCTGTCCGACCATGTTTCATACTGGTTCGCGGCGTACTTCTGCTTGAAGATTTCAAGCCCAAGTTCGCTTCTAAACTCGCTCACTGTATTCCCTTCTCCACTCTTCTATTTCCTTCCCCTCTCGGTCTGCCAGAAGCTGATCATATCCTTCTGGAGTAGCCCAAGATGCGGGTTCCCTACTGCCGTTGAAGGCGGCGGGATGATACAGGTATCTGCCGATGCCAAACTTTACGGCGGCTCTTTTGAAAGCGTCAGACAGACCACCCTTTGCCCCCTCGATGTTCGAATCGTCAGCACCATCACTCTTGCTGATCCACATATTGTCGGTCAGCACTGAGATTTTACAAACCATGCGACCACCGATGTAGTCGTACTCATCCTGCCAACCGTTAACACCACAAACCTGATCCAAACGGTCCATTACATCTCGGGCCGTTATGTAGACCAGTTCCCCATTGCCATGCCCCTTCCTCCACTTCAGTTGGGAGGGTTTGAAGGGCCTTTTGAAACCTACTTCGTGTTTATTCACTTTGTCTTCCTATAAGTGGTGAGCGGGGGAGCGGTGAAAGGAGGCGGGTAACCAACCCGAATGACAAAAAACCACTCCCCCACTCGTTCATTGGTTGTCTTCACCCTCGAAAGGGACTAACTCTATCGTGCCGTTTTCCTTATGCACGACCTTGTACTGCTTCTTAACAGTTTCCGTTCTTGTTATGATGGAACCGTCTTCTGGTATCATGGACTGCCTTATGGCCTCATCCCATGTCACATCAAACGGATCGCGCATACTCCTCACCATATCAACAAACGGGTTCATCATCATACTTCTCATCTACTTCTCCTTGATTAAAAATTGATATAAAGTCATCGAGAGACAGTATACAGTATATCTGTGATTTGTCAAACTCTCCGACTGCGATTAGGGGAATACCAGTTCCCTCGTTTGCCTGTCTCCATGCGTCTTTGAAGAGCCAAGCAGGTAAGCTTTTGCGATACTTGCATTCTATGTCTAGGGTGGGGTGTTCAATGTCTAGCCCTGCGCGACCTGTAATGGGGATTCGCCTACCCCCGACCTTGGCCGCTACCCTGCGTTCGAAATTCTTCCAGTTACTCATTGAGGTGCATCCTGTCCAGTGATCCAACAACACCATCGGGCTTGACCTCGGTGCTGAATTGTTTGGGGTACTCATCGTGTACATAGTAGTTGAGGCTTGCCATGTCGAACACCAGGTCAAGGTCCATCTCTGCCCCATCCCAGTGTCTGGCCTTGCAGAGGCTCATGTAAGCGTCTGCCCCATCCTTTTCATACTCCCTGCCGAGGATAATGACGTTATCCGCTCGGTTTGTGATGTCGGCAGAGCCTGCTACAGACCACTTGTCGAGGCGGTCCTTGATTGATCCACCCTTCCTGGCATGGCAGACAAGCATAATATGCACGTCCAGATTCCTCGCCGCATTTGCCAGACTGCAAACGACGGCTTTCTGGGAGTTCCAATCATCACTGGCAAAGCTCATGGTCATCAAAGAGTCAACAAGAATAAACTTTGTGTCATGCTCTGCCACCGCATAGCGGATCACAGAATTCAGGGTGTTGGGGTCCACTGACCCATGCTGATCGTAGAAGTACAGCTTCCCCTTACACCACTTGGCAAAGTCTAGCACTGCGTCCATCTTTGGCGAGGCTTGTAGACTGGCCTGTCTTATCATTCGAGCCACCTGACTCTGGGGGCTCATTTCGAGCGAGATCGAGAGGCAACTGTGCCCCTGATCTATCGCATTGAGCATCACCTGACCCGCAAACATGGACTTACCCGCCCCGTTGATGCCTGCCAAGACTGTTACCTCCCCATCACGCAGTCTGAACACGTTGTCGAACAACCTGAAGGGGAGTTGTATCCCAGTGAGGTGGGTTCCATTGAGGAACCGATCCATGACATCATCAATGAACTCCCCACTGTCCCTGATATTTCTCTGGGCATCGGTGATGCGCGAATACTTCGCCAGTTCTGCCTTCTCTATAAGTGGCACAGAACCTCCTCGCGCAGTCCGTTGATGTCTTGAAGGTCTTGGTAGACCTCAATCTCTCCGAATGACTTGAGCAGGCAGTTGCCGTACTCTGATACCTCGTTGCCGACACCCAACAGACCTTGCCCTGCATCCCAGATTTCATCGGGGCCGGGGAATGTCTTGGCATCTTCCAGACAAGACAGCATGGACTTCAGGTCGTTAATCGCGGCCAAAATAATAACTTCGGCGTTTCTTGTAGACTCTTCCGGGGTACGCATCTTCTATCTCCTGTTGCGTAAATGTTTTTACCTTTGCGACTCTCCTTGGTGGTCGCCACCAGTTCCTTTGTTCGCCACCCTTTGGCACTGCCATCATGGCGGCGGCATCCCAATGTATTTGAGTGGGACGACCCTTAGTATAAAGGTTTGAGTTGACGCTGACAACCCTATCAGGGTATTTTCTTGTGTTGTCTGAAAAAAATTGGGGATAGTCAGACAACCGCTGAAGCCTCGCGTAAATCTCGTAGGCTTCAACCATTGCCCTATCCCCATCAATTCCAAAAGCTGACCTCTTAATAACCCCAACAAACCGCATTGCCCTCTTTAGTGCCTTCTCGTACTCCCCCACTCCCCCGAGTGAGTAGCCGATCAAAACGTCTTGTAAAATATTCTGAAGTTGCTTTAGCGCTCTTCTATAAAGTGGTCTTCTCATCTATATAAGGTTTCAGGGGGTAAGTCATTGTTATTCCTCAGAATAATCTCCATGATAGGGGTTGGGATCATCGTCCCATGTTGCCCTCATCATCTCCCCAAGGGACTCGTCGCCCTCGGGTTGCCGATTGCCTCCTGGTACCATGTCCCGATAGAAAGCATCAAGGTGGTCGATGAAGCTTTTCAGTTCATTCACGTTCAGATTGTTCCGCTCCATGGTGATGTATATCTCCCCATCACCATTGCGGTAGGCGATTGAAAAAGGTAGTGTCATTGCTAGTCCTCCACACCATCATCATATGTTTCTTCACACCTGATGTTTTCCCATACAAGTTTTGAAGAACTGGGTGATGCGTATACACCATCATTCATGTAAACGCCGCCATCATCATACCCTGGAAGATCGCTATACCAGTCAAGTTCTTCGCCAGAGTAGAATTTTTCATAATCGTCATGCCATATTTTGGGCTCAATGCCATCACCCCTGGTGAGGTAATAGTTCCACAACACCTCATCTGACTTTCGTATTTTCATCCACGATCTCATTCTCCTCATGGAGGGCTTGTACCCTATCTCTTCTTCGATGGGGTTACATGGGTGGTCCCATGGCCAAGACATACCTATTTGTTCGTGTTCGCTACACCACTCGGGCACGATCCTGGGTTTTTTCATTTCACCTATTTTCTTGATAGCCGCCATTCTGTAAGCTATGAATTTGGCACAGTTTATGCTCCCCCACTCGGGTTGGGCCTCGTATGGGGCAACCAGACCTGTCGAATCATCCCAAGAATACCACTTAAAGCCGTCGTCATCAATTGAATCTATGCGTATCGTGGTATGATCGTATACATGAACCATCAAACAGTGGGCCCGAACATAGCCAGACTTAAGCGTGTACGGTTCAACCTCAACAAGATCAAATCTTTCCATTTCACTTCCACCGATCCTTGTACATGGCGATTCCGCTACGCACTGCTTCGTGAAAGACTTCCTCGGGGAAGTCTACGCCCATGATTTCATTCGCCGCATCCAGGGTGTCATCCACCAGATTGGCAATGAGCATAATAATGGGGTGGGTTCCCTCTCCCTCAAGAATGCACTCAAGGGACTTCTTCTGGGCCCACTTCCACTTCTCATCCATAAACGCTTCCTCGTCAAGGGGTGCACCGCAATCGTCGCACTTCGCATCCTTCTGAAATTCTTCCATGCTAATTACTTCTGCGCTCATCTTGATCTCCTATTTGACTCGCTCGCCAAATTCTCGAATGTCAGAGACATAGGTGTCTCCATATTCCCATGACCCGTAGGTGAACGGCGACTTTGCCGCCACAAACCACCGAGCATAGGGGTTTTCTGCCTCTTTGTCTGGCCGCTGATACTTCTTCAGAACGTGCCAGACCCATCCCTGATCGTTTTCCCACACCTCATAAGGGTCATCAACGGGTCGGGTTTTGTTGCACTCATTTCGCATTGCTTTGCTCCTTCAAGTAGGCTTCCCTGGCGGCGTAATAATCCCTCTGCCGATACAGTTCTGCCAGTTGGGTGTCGAGCCTCTCTGTACTTACGTCGTTGTACGACATCAGTTGGGCATCGAGGTTCGCATTAATGGCCTTGTTTAACTCCTCGACCATCCTATCTCCGCAAGTCTTTTCCATCTTGCTTTTCAAGGACTTTCTATCCTCGTCGTGCATTTTGAGCAAGTCCCATAAGATATCGTCGCTCATTCTACCCCCCTATGCCGTGATTTTCTAGTATCTCACCAATCTCCACCATTGGCAGAGGGTTGGTCGGGTCTTCCCAAATGCCCTTGAGAACTTCAACCCCTCTCCAGAGTGCATCAAACTGATTTGCCGACAGGGTTATCGAATTGTCGCATTTGCAAAGCCCCACTTCCGTATCACAGATAGTTATCGGTGCTTCCTGCACGGCGAGTTCGGCAAACCCGTAATCAACGTCAGTGTACCTGTGTCCGTCAAGATGGGTCTTGATTGGATACGCAGTGGCCTTTATAGGGCCATCCTCGAACCATATGTTGATGTCTATGGTGGGGGAGAATTCTACCCAGAAGTCTTCCAGTTCTTCCCTGGGTGTAGAGTTTATAATAGACTGGGCCTTCTCAGTCGCCTGGATCAGTTCATCTTCAGTCATTCTTAAAATCCTTGCCCCCCGAAGGGGGCCGTGATTGGTATGCAACGTATTTTAAGGAGGTGTGCCGCCCCTGTCAACACTTTTTTCAATTAAATTGCTTTATCCTTTGTTATCAAATACTTAACCCCTAATACCTTATATAGGTAAGTAAAAATAACTTTTTTCCTTGCACACAGAGGGGCGCGGTGTTACAATGCTTCATCGGTCTTTTCTTGTGGACGCAGGGGGTAACTAGGTCAGCTATTAAAGATTAACTGCCGAACAGCGATCCTAGCCGATACTTGGTGGACCAGACCAATAAAATTAAGGGGCTCATTCTCCCCACATCTGGTCGAAAGGAATGATTGATTCAGCGGGTCTTTGGACGGACCGATAAACAGGGTATCTGACAAGTAAGTGAGGGGTTTCACAGCCTCTGTGTTCAAACCAAATTGTACCTGATAATCGCTGACTCTTACTCCATGCTGTGATGCCACAAGAGCGGAGCATGACTTACCAGTCAGTTTGGTCTTATTGACAACTATGCCTGGAGAATAGATTGGTCTTACCAATTATTAATGATCCCTTACAGAGAGGCCGAATCTTCCATCCTTATGGGAAGAGTAGTAGACGGTTATAGAGAGATGGACAGAGCAGAGCAAAAAGAGAAACGCAGAACGGCCAGGAAGCGGAACCTTGCCCACAAGAATTCCCCCTATAATACAAAGGGGCATAGCCACCGCTCTGGGAGGGACTACAGGAGGCCACAGAAGGTCGGCCAGGGCCTTATTTTGGACCAGTTGGACGACCCGTAGTGGTATGTCCTAAAAGCGGCGTTGCGTCGATTGTAGAACCCGTAGTGTGATGTCCATTTTGGCGTGACAGTACACGGCAGAAAATCCGGGGATATTTTCCCCAGATTCTCACCATGTTGGGATTGTGAGAAAGTGACTCAATCACCTGCGATAAAAGGGATCATCTTCAGGGGCTATGGCTATAATATCATCCAGATCGAGGTAGACCTCATCCTGGGGCAGTATGGCCACAACATCGTCTAATTTAGAGGCGCAGTTTTCACAGAAAAACACCTCGTCTACAACGAGGCCGTCATCTGGATCATCAGGGTCTATAGGACAATTACAGTGGTGACACTTACTCATGGCGTTCAGCTGATGGGGTTGACCATCATCGTGGATACTGCGTGCATATCTGCCCTCGTCGAAACATAGGATGCAACCAGATGTGCCCTCGTTATAATCAGGGTTGATCTTGATGCCGCAATCTGGGCATTCGCTTCGCCCATGCTTGCGCCAGTTGATCTGATCTTTTGTCAATCCGTTCATTGTTCAGCCCTCCAGAATATCATCTATGTTGTAGAACTCTTCACCATAGAACTCTGCCCAGGATTGCCCTGGGGCAGGGCGAGAATCCTGATCAGCGTCGCCTGCGCCGCGAATGTCTTGGATGTATTCGTGCCGCCGTTGAAAGCCCTTGGTCATCGCACGAATGGCCTGCGCTGTGGTGGTGTAGCCCTCTTCAGCGATTTCAGCTTCCAATTCATCAATGGTCTGACAGTAATATGGCACTTCCCATCCTGACCATTTCAGATCACCATCCGGCTCGCCTGCCATGAGTGCGTCATTTTCGTGAAGCTTGCTGTAGTCCAGAACCGCCTGCGCTATTTGTCTTGGTGTTTCCATTGTTCAATTCTCCAGTTTGTTGATGGCCTTGCGCCCAGTACCGTGAGCTTCAAAACCGATGATAAAATCTCTGCCCTTGCGAGTGCAAAGGCGGCAATTACTGCAAGTGACCTTTTCAGGCACAGCAGGGCACTTGACCACCTTGTGACCCTTGGGCGTGTAGGTGACCTTTGGTGAGCCCTCAGGGAGTAGAGTGACCACGGGAAGGCCGGTAGTCATGTAGTCGTCTGCCATGGCCAGTGTATCGGATGATAGATTGACAGTGAAACTGCCGCTATTCATTGCCCAGAATATCGCCCTATTGTCGCCCTTGAAAGGGCTGTAGTGCGAATAGGCGTAGCCGTCAGACCGGCCATTGGCACTTGTGATAGCGCAACAGGCGTTCTCATCCAGATGGCCATCAGTACCGGGAAAATCGCCTGCTACACCATAGCGCCATATGACGCCTGCGGCGAGTCTTCTGATCTTGACCATAACGTCAGCGAATGACTCACCACGTTCACCAGAGCTTACCTTGCGCCAATGGTCGCCCATGCGCCAATGTTTGGCATAGCAGAAATTCAGGTCAAACAATGGGCACTCAGGGGGACAAGTTGCGCGTGGTGAAGTGACAACCGGCATGGTGCCAGTTTTCCGGTTTGCAGATGCCGGATTAAAATGCAGATTAGTCATCTGATAACCTCTCTGATTGTCGACCATTGAAGAGCAGATACGCCACCAGACCGACAAAGGCCAGGGGCGCTATCGCGACAGCGGCTAGGATAATCCAGATCATGGTATTACTCTCAAGTGATCTGCCAGATACCATTTTCCACCTTGTGATTCTGGCCTGTTTATTTCAGTTACGCCTGCCAATTCTACCTCACGCCACACTCGACCCTTGGTGGACAGATGTGGCGCTGAGGGCTCACTGGTTGCGTGCCACTGTGGCCTGACAGCAAAACCCTTGGTGGGGTGGCTTTCGGCCTTGAGCCAAACACCAGGCTCAATACGCTGTCGCCTATTGATGAATAATGGACCAAGTGAACCATCTTTTCTGATACTGAATAGCTTGTATGCTCTCATTGTTCTACCTCATAGCTGACCGGCAGGTCATGTTGTGGTGTGATTCCCTGAACGATAAGCTCAACCAAGGGCCCTGCATAGTCTGCAATGAGGTATTCTGGCTCGTTGCCATAGACAAGGTAGACAAAGCCCTCATATGCTGTTTCACGATCACGTGGAAACACCATGGCGGCATCATAGATTTGTAGTCGATCCTCACCAGTGTGAGACATTGCGCCCAGTATCTTCTCAATGTCTGTTGAGTATTCAATGGCATACTCCTCGCCATCCCAGATTGATATGCTGTAGTCATTGCCGACTATCGCATTGACCAGATCATGGGCTATCAGGCGTTCGATAGGGTGGGCGTGTTTGGGAAGGTTTTTCATGCCGCCTGCTCCAGACGTAGCACTTTCTTGAGAAAGGCTATCTCCTCTTGAATCTCAATGGCTTCCTGTAGCGCGATCTTTTCCTTCGCCTGCAGATCGCTGATCTTCATGTCAAGGTCATGCGCTTCGATGGCAAGGTCTGTCAGTCTGTTCCTGACGTATGTTCTATTCATCTTGTGGTGCCTCTCTTGCTGATGTGAGTGAGCCCCGCTTATACTCTGTGCCCTGGTGATCTGTCAAGCATTATTTTCATGTGGTCTGACCAGAAACAATGTGGTCCCTCCACACTCACACTCGGTTCGAACCGCCCCGTCATGGCGGCGTTAGTTCGCCAGTTTGATCTACATTATACCTGCTGTCGACTGGTGCCACCTTATAGTGCCGCTGATTGGCCCTGGTTAGTTAGAGCGGCCTTGATCTTTGTTAGATAGTGGCAGACCCCGACGGACCCCCTTTTGATTTTTTCTATTATATTATATTGTACACACAAACCAGAGGGTAATTGCCTCCTTTATAAGAATTAGCTAATATGGAAGAAGACTACATTTGGGATTTACGCAAACAGTTAGCCAAGGATATTGGGGAGGCTGCATGGCAAGTGCCTGTTAGGGTTCTATTATCTTTAGCACAGTCTAGTGCGGGAGGTATAGCGGCTTTAGGGTCTTTAATTGGTGGAAAGGGTAGCGGTATACTAGGCGATATCACTCAATATGATCTAGCCGGTAAGCTAGGCATCCCAGAGAGCGAAGCCTCTCAGAGGAGTATGGAGGCTTTAGGGAAGGGGGGAGAGGTTTTGGATATCCCGGCCCAGTGGATTGGAGGAAAAGCGGCGGAGACATTTGGGCCAGAGGTTGGAACGGCTGTTTACACCGGGGCTCAACTTGTGGGCCCAGGTTTTGTTAAGGGGGCTATAAATGTATTCACTGGATTTGGCAAGACCGTAGGGAAGCACGTTCCTATTGATTTACGCCCGCAAGGTGACTTAATTTCCGGGGCTTTTGACAAGGCTCTAAAGGGGAGATTCAGGGGTGGTTTTTACGGTAAGAACAAGGGAGACAGGGAGGTTTCTGTAATTGAAGGAGGAGTCAGAGCCCTTGCCAGTGCAACAGAGGCTGCATTTAACCCCAAGGCGGCGGCTATATTACGGAAGCATGGGTTAACGCCCACAGCCGTTAGAAGGATTCAGGAATCCAGAAAGATTCTTGATGACCCGAATGTGAAGTTCAGGGTTAGGGAACACGCAGAGAAGGTCATGATAGCCGAACTCCGCAAGATATACGGAATGAAGTTAAAGGCAGGTGAGTCTATTTCCCCGGAGTTGATGAATGTAGTACGGGAATACCATCCCCGTCTAGTAGAATCAAAGGGTGTTCCTTCTGTAGGAGAGATGAAGTCCGTACTCGACTCTGATATTCCAAATTCAGAGATGAAGGCTCTTGTCTCCGACATGGCGGATCATGTAGATAAGGGTGGCAATAACATATTCACCTTAGGGGGTAACCCACAGAGAAGCTCAATGGCGGGCCCGGATAAGAGAAGAATCCTTTCTGAGAATCCTGCTGAGTTGTTTACCGTTGGCAGGACAACCTATAATTCTGTAGGTGAGATTTGGGCCAAATTAGCGGAAGGCCAGAGGTTTGATTACAAGCATGGTCGGTGGATTCCAAAGTCTCAGGCTAGGGCCTATAATAACATGGGTGATAATCTTGAGGCTATCCTAAAGGCTGAAGGGAAGAAGCCAGTACGCGATCTTCCATTTGACGCAGATACGGTAGCCCGAATAATGAAGACCAAGGCCCGTATAGCGAGAAAACACGCAGAGACTCAAGGAACGGCAAACCCGAATATTCAATCTGAAGGGGTAAGGCCAAGAGATGTTACAATAGGTGCAGGTCGTGGAAAAAAGGATTATCTACTGTACCATACCGCAACCCGTTCTGATGACCCTTTGTTAGCCGGTGTTCCTGCCGCTATTCTCTTTAATCCCAAAACCGGGGTATCAAGGATATTATCTTACGATGAGCTAGATATTTTCAGTAAGATGGCAAGGGGTGTAGGAGAAACCGGGTATAAGAAACAATTCTTCACGGTAAACAGTGGGACTTTTGCTTATCCTGATAAAATCTTAAAGAGGGCAGGAGTGAAGCCAAAAGCGCCTGAAGATATCAGGTATACGGAACGCAGCCCCGATATGTACAAGAATATAGACAAGATGTTAGCAACCAGACCAACGTGGGAGTATGCCAGGAAGGGCATTTACCCTTCAGCGGTATCTTTACGAGAACAAAAAGATGAGAACAGAAAAGCAAGAAACATTTATTGAACAGTATTGTCTGCATGGGAACGCTTCCCGTGCTGCTGAACTTGCAGGCTACTCTCACCCCAAACAGAGAGGCCATGAACTCAAGAACCGCTTTGAGTCAGAGATAGAGCAACGCACAAAGAAAATGATTATGGATTGCGTTCCTGGCGCACTGAGTCAGCTTAAAGCCCTCTCAGAAGCCGCAGAGAGCGAATCCGTTAAGTTGGGTGCCGTTAAGGATATACTTGATAGGGCAGGTCTTAAACCAACAGAGAAGGTTCAGACAGAAATTTCCCATGTAGAGACTGCATCTACTGATGAACTTAAAAGAGAACTGGAGGCTCTAACCGGGTCTAACTCTACATCGGAAATCCCC
>Ga0080013_1003513_pt1 | contig 16406 bp, 34 predicted proteins | sample ETNvirenome_6_85_FD_69236 | JGI IMG/M metagenome (GOLD analysis project Ga0080013, IMG submission 69236) | Marine viral communities from the Pacific Ocean - ETNP_6_85 (SPADES assembly) (version 2) | ecosystem: Environmental > Aquatic > Marine > Oceanic | place: Pacific Ocean | collected 2013-06-19 | reverse complement strand
AGCTACTCAGATATTGACTAAGATGAAAGACGCTACTTGGTTTACTCAACACGAAGACGATAACGATAGTTTATGGCACAGACAACAAGATATGAGCACAGCTCTTAAAGTCCTAGGTATTGAGGGGGATGGGTCAGGATTAGCAGATAAAATATATTGGGCAGCAAATGATAATAGAATAGGGATACTAGACGGAAGCATAACCAACTATAACCAATTATGGTTAAGACCTCTTGTAGAGTATAAAGTACCTTTATTTGAAGCTGTAAGAGAATATAAAACCATTTATTGGTCACCACTACTAGAATGCTATTCTAAGGAGGATGCATTTAATACGGTAATGTATGACGAGGATGGAGTATACGATAGTTGGGAATGGGACGGTGACCCTTCTTATCAGCAAGAGAGTGATGAATGGGACGGTGAAGGGAAAGAGTTAGATAGTGAGGTTGAAGTAGTAAAAACAATATATCCAGGAGAAAAAGGTGGTGAACCAATCAAAGAGTCCATTATTAAAGAAATGGGCCCAGGTCCAGAAGAGAATGATATAATAAGTGAACTTCAAGAATTAGTACAAAGTTGGGATGGGTGTGAAGAAGGAATGCCAATCGCATGTAGATATAAAAACCAAGTGCAAGAAATAATTGAGCGTTATACTAGTATGGGTTTATACGAACATAGAGATACCTTTACTAGTAATTACGACGAACCACAAATAGGGGATAGTGTAGTTAATACAAATCCCGGATGTGTTCACTATAAAAGTGAGGGGGTTATTGAAGATATAAATGACTTACCACATGAAATGGGAAGTGCAATATCATATAGGGTCACTAACAATGGTGATAGCTATACACAAGGAGACATCTTAATAAAGACACCAGACCAGTTAGAACCGTTAATTTGATTTTTCATTTAAATTAACGTATATTTTTAAAAAAGAAGATGACAAGCAAAGAATTTAAAATATGGTTAGACGGATTCCTTACACCTTTGAACTTAGAGGATGTGGAAATTAGAAAACATATCACACCTAATTATAATAATCTAACCATGTTGAAAACAATTCATAACAAGTTAAAAGAAGTTAGTGACCTGGATGAATTTGGTGGTACAGGAATGAATTCACTCCTAACTGAAAGATTCACACCCCTAACCCCACCAAATCCATTCACCATAACATGTGAAGATAAAAAACAATGAAAAAGGAAAATAAAATATCGTTAATAGGACTAATAATAATAGGGTTATTAATAACGATAATTTTATCAGGTTGTTATGGAACATATTATATATCAGATGCAGAATATTCTGATTTAAGAGAAGAACATGCTTCAGTAACATATTATGATAATCAAATCTATTGGGGGTGGAATAGCGGATACTATTACTACTATGGGAAACCACATTACTATCCTTGGTACTATTATTATAATACTTGTCCACCATCACATTATAATACAACAACTCATGTGATAATTGTTAACCCAGTTAATAAACCAACACACAGACCTAACAGACCAACGGTAAGACCTAATAGGCCAGTTAAGAACAATACAACTATTAGAGTAAAAACTAATAGGACACACAATAACACTAAAGTGAAAACTAATAGAAGCAACATCAATCGTTCTACTAATAACAAGAAAAGAACAAACATTAGAAAACCTAAATAATAACCACCCAATTTTAGTTATTTTATTCCCCATGAAGATTGTTTTCTGGGGAATTTTTTTTATATTTAAATAGATAAGATTTGCACCCGTAGCTCAGTTGGATAGAGCAACTGCCTTCTAAGCAGTAGGTCACAGGTTCGAATCCTGTCGGGTGTACTAAAAATAAATAGAAATAATTGAATTATAGTAAAAGATTTACTATCATTAAAAAAAAGAATAATGAGTCAGAAGACATATACAAAAGAATTAAAGAAAGATATCGGTATCATAAAAAAAGATTTAAGAGCGGTAAGTATTAAATTAAGAGTGATAGCTAGAGAATTAAATATAGAAAAACCAGAAAATAAACCTACGGTCAAGAAAACATGGATAAAAAGTTTGTTAACAACTATAAAAAAATGGTTTTATAAGAATAAATAAAAGTGTATAAAGAGGTTTTTATTAAAGGTTATTATAGAGTAAGTGGTGTCTTTGTAGGCCCCCACATCCGACAAATCAAAATAAAAGGACCGAGAGGAAACAAAGGTGTTGTTAAATCCTACAAGTCTGTTGATAAAAACCAACTAACCCTTAATTTTTCAGGAAAAACATTATGAAAACAATAATTTGTGATATAGACGGAACCCTTTTTAAATACTTAGGAGGTACACCAGAAGTAATGAAGGGAATCACCCAACCTTTACCGGGAGTTATAGAACAGATGAACCAATGGGAGATGGAAGGTTCTAGAATTATTATTATCACAGGAAGAAGAGAATCCCTACGGAGAAAAACAGAAAACGATTTACAGAACTTTGGAATACCATACGATATTTTGTTAATGGGTTACGCGGATTCTGGTCGGGTAGTAATTAATGATGAGGGTAGTAAAGTAAAAGCACATGCAGTTTCCCTAAAAAGAGATGAAGGATTTAAAGATTACGATTGGAGAGAAGTTGGTCTTACAAAAATGAAATTTTAATATGGAATTATTAAACACACATCCCGTTAAAAAATCAGATTTAGGTTTCCATGGAAATCTATTTGGGGGAAAATTATTAGCTTGGTTAGACGCAAGTGCTGCAGGATTCGCTGCTCAATGTTGTGACACCCCTAGAATGGTGACCGTAGCAATAGATAAGTGTGTTTTTAAAAGACCAGCAAAAGAAGGACAACTAGTTAAACTATATGGTAAAATCGCGGATATAGGTGAGACAAGTATAAACCTGAAACTAGAAGCTAGAACTCACAATGTGTACAATGGCAGACAAAGTATAGTGTTATGTACTAATATTACCTTTGTTAGAATAGATGAACAAGGGGAACCAATACCCATCTCAGATAGGGTAAAAGAAAAACATGGATTTATTAAAAAATAATATGGGGTTTAACAAGAAATATATAAATAAAGAGAGAATAGCTTACGCGTTTGGTCGTCGAGGTATATTAGGAGTGAGAGAGTTAATAGGGTTAGAAGGGTTAGGAAAAGTAGATGCACTCATAACCCAAGACGAGTTTAGTGACAAAGTAGTTACCGCGTACCAAGAAGGAAGAGAAAATGATGTGGCTTTTGATATAACAGATGAAGTTATAAAAAGAAATAAATTAAAATGAGAAAGTTATGGACAATATGGAAATTTACCATTGGTTCTTTTAGTGACGAAAGAACAAAAGAGCATGATAACATAGTAGCACTCATAAGAACAATTATTGTTGGTATAAATGTTCTCACTTGTTTAATTATAATAGCAAACATAATACATAATTGGTAATAAATGATAAAGAAAATAATAAAAACACTAACCTGGATGGGGGTATTTACAATCCTTTGGGTTATAATATTAAAATTAATAAATTAAAATAAAATGGCAAAAAGATTAAAAGGGGTTATATTAGCTGGTGGTACTGGTAGTAGGCTATACCCATTAACTAAAGTAACTAACAAACACTTACTACCCGTGTATGATAAACCTATGATTTATTATCCATTAGAGACTCTTAAAAAAATGGGATGTAAAGATATTATGATTGTGTCAGGAAGAGACCATTGTGGTGACATCCTTAATTTATTAGGTAGTGGTAGAGAAATGGGACTAAAACTTTCATATGAAATCCAAGATGATGCAGGTGGGATTGCACACGCTTTAGGTTTAACAGAAAGATTTGTAGGTGCCTCCAATGTAGCAGTATGTTTAGGAGATAATATTTTTAACGATAATATTGATTTGGAAGATTTTTATGAAGGTGCAAGGATATTTTTAAAAACAGTACCAGACCCAGAAAGATTTGGAGTCGCGGAATTAGAAAAAGGAACCGACTGTAAGGTAGTCTCCATAGAAGAGAAGCCAAAAAATCCCAAATCTAATTTTTGTGTTACCGGACTTTATGTTTATGACAATAAAGTTTTTAATTACATTAAAAATTTAACACCCTCAGATAGAGGTGAATTAGAAATTACTGACGTTAATAATTTTTATGTAAGGGACGGGTTGATGACATGTCAAGTATTAAAATCTTGGTGGTCAGACGCTGGTACGTTTGATAGTCTTTTAAAAGCTTCCTCATTAGTAGCTAATCAGAAATTATGTACGTGTGACACACCAACAGAGAATAAAAGTCCAAAAACATTAGCTGGAGCAAGTGGAGAATTTGGAGAAGGTAAAATAAGTGAAAGATGAACGGGACATTAATATTAATAATAGTTATAGGTTTAATTGTTGTATTAGGTAGATACGCGATAGCTGAAGGACATAGAGTAGAAAGAAACAATAAATTCCTGAAAGATTTTAATGATTTTGATAAAAAACATAAAAATGGAAAATAGTAAATTACCATCCTGGTTTGATGGAGAATTATATGAAGAAGGAGCAACTGTACGGAACAGATTTTCCGGAGCAGAACATGAACTAAACGCTAAGGAACTCTCAATGTACGACTTTATTATGGGAGCACAGTTAGTTTTGGAAATGGGAATGATGGAGAGCCCTAAAATGGTGGAAGACCTAAGAAAAGGCTTAGACTGGTTTAGAAAAAATAATAAAGAGGCGTATATGACCTTGTTAGATTAATAATTAAAATATGAAAATTAAAACCAAAATAGAATACATCTGGTTAGACGGAACCAAACCAGAACAGACATTAAGAAGTAAAACTAAAATTGTAGAATTAGATGGTGCAATAACAACACCACACCCAGATGAATTACCAGAATGGTCATTTGACGGTAGTTCAACCCAACAAGCGGTAGGTAATAATTCAGATTGTATACTAAGACCAGTGAGAGTTTACCCAGACCCACAAAGAGTAGGTTCTTATCTTGCATTATGTGAAGTATTAAATGAAAAAGGAATTTCACATAAGACTAACGAAAGAGCAGAATTAGAAGATGTTGATTTCCATAGACATAATGAGGGATGGTGGTTTGGATTCGAGCAAGAATATGTATTAATAAAAGATGGTAAACCATTAGGATTTCCAAAAGAAGGTTATCCAGAACCCCAAGGAAAATATTATTGTGGTGTTGGGACAGACAGAGTTGTTGGTAGAGAAATTGTAGAACAACATTTAGATGCTTGTATTAGTATTGGACTAGACATTACAGGTATTAACGCTGAAGTAATGCTCGGTCAATGGGAATACCAATTGTTTGGTAAAGGAGCTTTAAAAGTTTCAGATGACTTATGGATAAGTAGATACCTACTATATAGAATTACTGAAACCCACGGGGTTAACGTAGACCTTCAACCTAAACCAGTAGAAGGAGATTGGAACGGTTCAGGTATGCACGTTAATTTTTCCAATAAAGAAATGAGAGAAATAGGTGGGAAAGATATGATAGAAGGGATATGTGATACTTTTTCTTTTTATCATATAGAACACATTAATAACTATGGTAGTGATAACGATAAAAGACTTACAGGGTTACACGAAACCCAGTCAATAGACAAATTTAGTTATGGGGTGTCTGACAGAGGTGCAAGTATGAGAATTCCAGTCTCAACCGTCCAAAACAATTGGAAAGGGTATGTAGAGGATAGGAGACCCGCTAGTAACGGGGACCCATATAAGATAACTAAAAGAATTTTAAAGACTCTAAAAGTTAAGTTAGAAATTGTTGAATAATTAAAAAATGGAAATAGTAATATTAGTCGTGTTTGTAATTGTAGTGGTGGTTTGGTTAGCATATGAAATTATGGTAGCTCCCCTTATGCCAGATGATTATGGTTTAACAGAAGAAGAAAATAAAGAAATAAAAGAACTAACAAAAAAAAATAAAAAAAATGAATAAACCTTTAATGTTTATTAATAACAATTTAATAGTGGAACAATTAAAAACCTCAGTGTGGGAAAAATATAAAGAAGTGAAAAATGGTGACTTCCAACTCTGGTATGAAGGACTAAGTCCTATTGAACAAACAGCATGGACTGTTAAATTTAACGAAATACAAGACAATGAAAATTAAACCTTACAGACCCTTACCATCCGAATTATATGTTGGAATGTCATCCATTGAAGGGAATGGATTGTTTACCACAGATTTTATAGAAAAAGATAGAGAGTTTGGAATTACTCATATTAAAAATAATAGTGGAGACTTTCATGCAGATTACATTAGAACACCACTAGGAGCTTTTGTAAACCATGTATCAGAAAACCCTAATTGTGTATTATATGAATGTGGTGAGTACCTCAAGATGAAAACTCTTACAAAGATTTCACCTGGTGACGAACTTACATTGAATTATTCTTTGTATGACCCGTGTAAAGATTATGTTAAATTAAAATAAACCTATGGATATAAGAAATAGATTACTGGGACTTATACGTGTAGGACTTGACAGCTCCTTCCTTCTTTCCAATGGCATTGACCCTAAACAAATAAGTGATAATTCGAATAAGAGTATTCTTATAAGAGGTTGTGACCCCGAAATGGGGAGGCTTGCAATTGAGTTATTAACCCCGGTACTAGGGAATCCCGAAATAGTTGCGGTTACAAACGATGATGAGTTCATAATAGAATTAAAGAAAAAAAAGTGGTCGGTTATGTTCTTTGCACCAGGAGCGTGTAGATTCAACTCAACCAACTCACCCATTCCAGGTAGTCGTCCACACACCGATGGGTGGGGACTTACCGAGTATAAAGCCTTAGTTAAAAGACACCAAGGGAAATATATTAAAATTGTTGAAACCACTGATGAAACTGAAATAATCCATCTACTTATAAAAGCTTTGTCATGACACCAGAAAAAATTCTAGAAGACCAAGTTATAATGGTTATAAAAACCGTTGAAGACCCAGAGATACCCGTCAACATATATGAACTAGGACTAATTTATTTTATCAATATAACTAAGTCACCGATAGGACCACTTACAAAAAGTGGAAAACTAGATAAGAGATTTAAGATTAATAAGGGAACAAATAAAAAAGGTTACGATGTCAATGTAGAGATGACCTTAACTTCTCCGAATTGTCCAGTAGCTGAGAGTTTACCAGAAGAGGTTAGAACTAAAGTAGAGAATTTAGAAATGGTTAATAAATCAACAATCACCATAACATTTGAACCCACATGGGATTCAAGTTATATGAGTGAAGAAGCAAAATTAGAATTAGGTATGTTATGAGAAAAATAGAAAAATGGTTAGCAACGATTATAGATAAAACGCCAAATGATATGGAGTTAGGTAATATAGTTAGAGATATTTATTTAGAAGAAAAGAAAAAAAAGGAAGAAGATATAAACTGGAAAGAAATACTAGACATAGATGACGGAGAATTAAAAGAGTGGTATAAGAAACTACCCACAGACCAAAAAGACCTATTAGATGCATTAATGGAGTAATAACAATTGATTTATACCAAATAGTTTGGTATTATTAAAAATAAAAATTAAAGAATCAAAAATATGAATCAAGAAGAAAAAGCCAAAAGATATGATTGGTTATTAAACCAATACAAAGAAATAGAAAGACAAATCAACTCAATACCAAAGCTACCATTAGAAGAAACTTTACAAAGTTTAGAAAGCACAGAGTATAGTCCAGAAAACCAACTAAAAGTAAATAAATTAAAACAAACTCTCGCTAGAATAGACCAAGACGTCAAAAGGTTATTTTAATATGAAAACTCCTCGACAATATAAAGACTCAATGACGAATTTCATTATAGGTATTATAGGTATAACCCTAACAATAATTATGGTTTTAATATTAAACCAATAAGAATTATGAATAAAAAAACTTTAACAAATATATGGTTAATGTTATCAGGATTTGGAATAATGTTTGCTGTCCTATCATGGATACAAGACTCACAAATCATAAACCCTATCATATTAAAGGGTTCCCTAAAAGGCTTTATAGCTGTAATAACAGGTGGAATACTTTATAGGTATGTAGCTAAAAAGATGGAATAAAAACAATGGGAATAATAGGAATAATAACAGTATTAGGAGTAGGCATCGCAATCGGCATGTATATCGCAAGTCAAATAGACAGAAGATTATAGAAAATGAACTTAACAGAATTAAAAGAAAGATTAACTAGTGGTCTGAGAACCCCCAACCAAACCCTCTTATTTAAATTAGAAGACGGAACAATCATCCCTCCATATTTCCACATAACGGAGATGGGGATAAAGATGAAACATTTTATAGATTGTGGGGGCACAGTAAGAAATGAACAATGGATTAGTTTCCAGTTATGGACTGCAGATGATTTCGACCACCGATTAAGTCCACACAAATTTTTAGACATCATACTTAAACACGAAAGATTATTTAATCATCCTCACTTAGAAATAGATATAGAATACCAAACAAATACTATAGGTAACTATTCATTAGAGATAGACCCAATAAACCCTCTCACCCACATATTAAAACCCAAAAAAACAAATTGTTTAGCTCCAGATAAGTGTGGTATTACCGAAGAAAAAAAACCAAATACCTGTGCTAAGGACGATGATTGTTGTAGAAAGCAAACACCACCACCAAAACAATGTAGTAACCCATCCTGTTGTTAAATGTTAAAAACCAAAGTTATTAATCTATTCGGTGGTCCAGGTATAGGAAAATCAACCCAAGCCGCCGGTTTATATGCTACCATGAAACGTAATAATATGTCCGTAGAACTCACATCAGAGTTTCCGAAGGTCATCGCGTGGGAAAAGAATCATAGTGCAATCAGAGACCAGTTATACATCACTGCCAACCAGCATAGAAACATTTCCAGACTATATGGGCAGGTAGAATACATCATTATAGATAGTCCAATCCTTTTCGGTCTGGTATATAAGGGAAGGTACGGTGACGGTTATCCCGAGAATCTATACGGGGATAGTTTCGACACCTTTATCATAGACCTATTTAAGAAGTATGACAATATCAACATACTGTTACATCGGAACGATGCCGATTATCAAAAAGACGGGAGATTCCAAGACTTAGAAGAATCAAAGAGAGTAGATAAAGAACTAAGAGAACTAATGGTTAATAACGACATAGATTTCCATGAATACCCAGTAGACTACAACACAATCAATTCCATATACAGAGACCTATTTCAGGACAAATAAGGAACATTTCCGGTTAATTTTCGTATAATAATATAGACACAGAGTACTAATCTTAATACCTATATTACCATGACAAAAGACATTATCAAAATCATCGACGACAACATCAGATACTTAAAATCTTGCTTAGATTTAACTGAAGCACACATCACGTGGGGTACTAAGAATGTAAAGAAGAAATATTCCAAGATTAAAGATAGTCTTCTTAATAAGATGAGAGAACAATTAGTAGATAAAAGATACTATGAAAATATGTTACAATCATAGTGTGATATCATCTGTAAATCCTCATGTTTATTCCCCCCTCACTCCCGTTCAGGGTTAATCGTTCGGTCCACTACGTTCCCCTCACTTAAACATTCAGATTAACATATAATATCCCCATAAAAATCTCATTAATAAGGGACCACTTAAATGACACTATATGGGTATATACATAATACTCCCATAATAGGTGTATACACATAGTAAATTAGTATAACTATAATACCCATTCCCCATAACTCATATACATAGATTTATAAGTTTAACCCCTGCAAGGGGTTATGTATAAAAAATACTATAATTAAGGAGTATAATATACGGTCATAACATATATGGTCCCATAATTAAGGGACTGTCTATATGACACATTTAATTCTGCTATATAAACCCACAATATAATGACACCATCCGGTGTCGGTTGAAGGGTTTACTCTTGTCCCCCCGAGGTCCTATATGTTTTAAAAAAGATAGTCTTTTAAAACGAATATATGGTATACTGAGGAGGATTTTAAGTCCTTTAAACACCCTCTAAATTAATGTGTTCCCCTAACTACCCTATCTATCGTAGTCTATTTACCACTTTTATCCACTTATTACCACATCATTACACTTCTATAATCCTGGATAGGGGCGTTCTGTACGGTGTTTCTTACTATATAACCTATAAACTGTAGTTTTAAGTACCCTTCAAAAGCCGTCAAAGTCTCTGACCCTTCCCTCATCCGCGACTGACATAATGACAAAGTCAAGTATTTCACCCACTATTTACTAACAAAATTCCCCCTGACAATGTGTCACACGGGATTATGAACGGATAAGAGTCTGTCCCATAACTGGGGGTTTACGTACCATTTTTTAAATGTCACATAGTCATGGATATAATTTGGCCATGTCAAATAAAAGTTGTACCTTTAGGTTGTGGGAGGGCGGGTCTTACAGTAGTAAGAACAAAACGTTTATCAAGTCCAATTCTAAATAAGGGCCCAGATAAAAGAAAACCCCCTACAGAATTACCGTAGAGGGGATTATTATAAAGGGCTCAAGGCCTCGGATTGTTATAGTGTTAACGCATGGTCAACAAGTACTGAGTCTGGTGTAGGTTCTAATTTAATGGTTCCAATCTTAATCTCCCCAGAGATACCAACATGTTTAAGGAAATCACGTAGGTCACTAGCTCTACGAGTATTACGTCCATAGTCGTAGTCATCATTCAATAAAGCATATCTTACTGCACGTCTTGGCTCTCTAGGGTTCCAATTTAGATTGTAAGACCATTCACCACCTCTCTTGTAACAATCTTGGAGGATAGGGTTGTATCTTCTATCTATTCTTTGTTCATCTGTAAGACTATGAGTATTACGTCTATGCTTCTTAGTTCTATAGGTAGTGGTGAATCCTGTACATACAATATTGATTACCGTCTTGTACCAGTCTCTACGAGAACATGTAGGGTCTTCATCTCCCCACTCCTCTTTAATATTAGTGATACGATAGTTGTAGGTCGTACTCTTAGTCCCCCAGTTCCTTACTGTGGTCGTAAACCTTTTGTCCCTAAGGAGCTTTCGTAGTTGTATGTTCTTTATGTTTCTCATATTATATTATACGTTAGAAGTGGTGTAATTGTTTCGTACTACAAAGATAATAAAAAGAAATTAAACTACCAAGTTATTCCTGTGGAATGTTTAGAGTGCCCTTATTTAGAATCATTCTAAAAACACAGAGCAATAACAATGGCACAAAAACTATGGCCACCCCTATATATAATATCCCTATAGGGAAGGGAGGGGGTACATATAATATATTCAATTTAGCCCCCATGTATATACCATATGTGGGAGCCCCCCATTTAGCTCCTCCTTTAGCCCCCTATTTAGGGGCCCCTCCCCCCCTGTCCGTATCCCCTCTTATATATGGCTTTTAGCGGCGGGTATAAGGGGGTCAGAGCCTTAACCGAAGTATGAGCGTTTTTTTAAAATAGCTAACATACCCCTCTAAAAAATTTCTATAAAAAATTTTAGATATTTATAGGTATGCAAACAGGTATAGGAATATTAATGTTAACAGTCCTTTTCGGTGTAGTAATATATTGGATGGTAAAAGCTAAAAAAAATTTTTAGGAAAATTTTACAGAAATTGAGCTATTCTTTATTGGTGGGAATTACTATTATTATATCATGAGAAAGTTAATAACAATATTGGAAATTCCTATTTACCTACTGGTAATTGGAATGTGTTGTTATGAGAACGGGAACCCAGGAATTGGGACCTTTCTTCTTCTTTTATCCATCATAAGACTATGGGTAAATCATCTTACTTGGAAGGAGTAAAAACCCTATAGAGAAATACCTTATGTTTATTATAGGGATTATCTTATTCTTTTTTTTGCACTTTATAATATTAATACCCCCTGGGAAACCATTATAGGGGATTCTGGATAAACTCCCTCCAACCCCCCGAAGGGGCAAATTACCTTTTCCTTTTTAGAAACTTTTGCACTCTTCAACATGCACAATAATCTGTATAGTGTGTTTCTTTTTTATTATATTTATTACTATGAAAACAATTGATATAATATTCAACGATGAGGACTACTTTGATGAATTACTTGATGACCTTACATTTTGGTGTGAGAAACATAGCCTTCCTACAGATAAGGTTATCATTAGTGCGGTGGAGGATAATGTTGATGACATTGATTATTTTGTTATTACCGTTAGTCGAACTCTCTTTAGTTATCTAATGTGGAAGGAGTATGGTATGAACACACAGTATGGTCGTGAGGGTTGGAATCGATTTATTGAATCTAACTATAACTGTGAGATATCTTAACCTACATATTTATTAATATGGCAATAACAATGTTTCTTTCCATAACCCTATTAATCTATTTAGTCTTTAAGTTTATATTTTGGATTATAGAGCGCTTAGATGGTGAATAATATATAGCACTTAAGCACCGGCCGAAACCGAACCCGACTTCGTCGGACCGGCGGAACCCGGACCCGTCCGTTTTATACCCCCCCCTTTTATGCAGTCACGTATATTTATAACATATGGATATCTTAAACAAGAGTGTTTAAAATAATAATAAAATAATAAAATATAAAAATTATGAAAAATAGATTTAACTTAACCGAAGAAGAAAAAAACCATATTAGAGGTTTACACGGAATACAAGTCATTAATGAACAAACAACAGGAACTGAAGATGGAGAAGAGGCTGTAGTAACAGCAGACGCTCAAGAAGTACCAGATGTTGAAGAGATAGTAGACGACGAAATAACAGCTGAAGAAATAGTTGATGTACCAGAGGATGAAGATTCTTGGTTAGAAGAAAGATGGGAAGACCTAACAGATGCAGTTAGAAATATATTCACGAGAAGTAAGCATTTCGCTGGCTGTTCAGGAATGAGTAGCTGTCCTGCTTTTAATAAGGTGAACAGAAGACGTAAAAAAAGAATATTACGTGCTATAACTTTAAATTGGCCAAAAATAAAATGGCCGAGATTTGTGTTACGTTTTCCTAAAATACGTTTTAGAAAAAATCCTTTTAAAGGAGCTGGAAAACATCACTAAATTCTACCTGCTAAAAAGAAGATAAATAAAAAATTAGAAATGATGGATATATTAAAAGAACAACTAGAAAGAAGTAAGGAATTAATGGGGATTATTAATGAATCTACCGAAGTTCTATATGAAGGTATGGATGCAAACGCGAATATAGATACTGATAATATGTCTGATAAAGAAGAAGATTGGCTTGGTGGTGATTGGGACTCATTAGACGACAACATTAAAGAGACATATAAACAACACGAAGAATTTCAGAATATGGATGAATCCCAGATTAGAGAAAAATTTAATTCTATGGACAAACCATCATTATGTAAAATCGCAAGATTTATGTTTGGGTGGGTAGCTAGAATCTTTAAACCTCTTAGTTGGTTTGACAAACAACAGAGAAGTGGTGGTGGTATGGGAGGCTCAGGATATAAACCAGCTTGGAGATGTCGAGGATAAAAAATAAAAAATTATGAGAAATAGCTTTAACATTAACGAATCAGAAAAAAATAGAATTAGAGAGATGTATAATCTTTCGGAACAGACTATAGTGTTACCACAAATGCCTGAAGGATGTGAAGACTGTTTAACCACCGCTATCCCTGAAAAATACAAAAGTAAAGCAAACGATATTATTGTAGCGGTAAACAAATTTATGAGTAAAGGTGAATTACCCACAATGCAACAACTTCTGGATGTCTTAGAGGGGGTTGAATTAGAGGACGCGTTCACTATAGGTAGTGATATATTAGAATGTGAGATGTGTATACCCGAAATTGGTAAGCCACTTACTGAGGCTGATAGACCTGATAATTGGAGGGAATTGCCAGGATACAATCCTGAAGCTTTCTATGGTGACGGTAAATTAGCTAAACTTAGAAAGTTTGCTGAAGAACAAGATTCAGAAATGTCTAAAGAAGATATCGTTAATGAACTTATAGGGATTTATTCTTATTCCCAAGACGGAGCAACGGATTTGGTTAACACGGCTTTGGAAACATTAATATCTAATTTAGGGGGTTTTAAAGAATAAAACTATGGGACACAAAGTCTTCATTAGACACACATACATCTACCAATGTTCAGATAAGAAATGTAAGGAAGAGTGGAAAGTTAATGAAGCGGATAAATTAGAAATACTACATTGTCCACATTGTGGAAAAAAAGATAATGTAGAATATGTAATGGTTGACCAAAGAGAAAAGTACAATAGAAAGTGGGAGTAATCTATTTATTAGCCCACCTATCAAGGTCAGTTTTTCCAGGCCAACCCAATAAACCTTTACAGTCTTTACATACCCATCTTACACCCTCTTTATAGTTAATGAATTTTATTTCTTTTTTTGGGTGATGGCAGTCATCCTGTATCTTTGCCAATTCTCTTTGACACTCAGATATTTTATTTATTAGTTTGTCAGCTTTTCCCATAACCTTAACGGTTTTTAGTTAAGTCCTTATAAACACATATCAAACAAATGACCAAATACCAAAAAATCCACCAACCCCAATGGAGTGTCAGTCAATATTCTATATCCATTTATTTTTTTTAAAATAAATCCACATACCACCTATGGTAACAACAGACAAACCTAAAAACACCCAAAATCCATTATCATCTGTGATTAAAGGAACATCATCAAAATTCATTCCCCATAAGCCAGTATAGAACGAAAGAGGTAGAAAGATTGTAGACCAGATAGTTAAGAGATTTAATCTCTTATTCATAAGTTCGTTATGACGTCTATCTAACATGTTCTCTAATATCCCATGAAGTTCTAATAAGTCACTATGGTCCTCCACAACATGACCACTAAGTGTAATATCGAGCAATGCTTTCTTTAATTCATAAAATTCTGTTATGTCTATATCCTTACCCGCAAAGATATCTTCCTCAAATTGTTTTAATTGTTGTTCTAAGCTTTCCATATATCTAATGTCCATAGTGCGGATTCAATAAAATATAAAACTCCAACCATCATCATACCATAATGTGTCCACTCCCCACTATGTCCATACGTAAAATCCTGATAGATAGAAGGTATAGCTGAAAACATAATCGAAATACTAAAGAGGAGTTTAATCCATCTGTTATTTAAAAATTTTTTCATATCCATAAAGATAAGTACAATTCTTTAAAACTAAAGCTAATAATAAGGACGGTCTTTTTTATATTTGTAGATATTTATATTAAAATAATAATATTATGAAAAAAATTAAATTGAAGGAATCTGAGTTAGTTAGCCTAATTCAAAAATTAGTTAAAGAGAATCTTGGTGATGGTAATGGACAAAATTTTGGACTAATGGGTACACCGACTGCCAAATATAAAGAAATGTTTGAAGCTGAAAATATAGAAGAAGATAGTGAAGGTGAAGAAACTTATCATTATGGTGAAGATGAAGGTGAAGACAGAAAAGAAGAAGAAAGACTAGATGATGAAAAAGATATGGCTCCACATGATAGGATTCGTGAGATAGAAAAACATTTAGACGCACTTAAAGATGACATGTCTTATGATGAAGACCATGAAGATAGAGATGAAGAAGGTGAACATTTTGAAGGTCTAGATAAAGAAGGAGCATATATGGGTGCACCGAGTAAGGTAGAAAAAAGAGACACATATGATGGGAGACCAGGAAAAGTGGTTGGAGTATACTCAAATATAAAAGACCAAAGAAATGAGTCTACAAGAAGAAAACCAACACTAAAAAGACGTAAGTAGTTTTTAAACAACCGTATTATCAATATTAAAAGGTCCTTCTCGGACCTTTTTCTTGTTTAAAAAAGTACTTATATAAAAACAATGTTATGAACAGACTGGAAAAACTTAAACTAGAAAACATTAGGAAAGCAAACGAGAATCTAGAAAAGGGACATACTAAACAGTATCCACCAGAAGAAATTGTTTTAAAACCTAGTGAAAACGTAACTAACTCATCACCATCTTTTGTAAATAAAATGAATAAGTTAAACGAAGGTGTTATTAATGAAGAACCGGAAAAGGACACTTATTGGATGATAACAAAAGCTAATAGAGATAATTTAATTAAGATGGGTGGTACCGCAGAAGAGATAGGAAAATCAGCGACAAACAATTTTCAAAAATACTGTAAATAAGTTAATCTTCGTCACACTCATCTATTTCCACATCAAAAGCTTTTCCATCAGTATCTGAAAAACCGTCACCATTTAACGGTTCCCCACCATAACTTAATTCTTGTATAAGGTCAAAAACACTATCCGTAGTTTCAATTTGGTTAACAACAAGCTTTAACTTCTTTATATCAAATTCCTCATCATCACCAATTTCAAACTCACATGTATCTAGGGTTCCTTTTTCCCACGTTATA
>Ga0080013_1003512_pt1 | contig 16409 bp, 40 predicted proteins | sample ETNvirenome_6_85_FD_69236 | JGI IMG/M metagenome (GOLD analysis project Ga0080013, IMG submission 69236) | Marine viral communities from the Pacific Ocean - ETNP_6_85 (SPADES assembly) (version 2) | ecosystem: Environmental > Aquatic > Marine > Oceanic | place: Pacific Ocean | collected 2013-06-19 | reverse complement strand
CACAGGTGGATCACGTTCAATGCCGCCTCGCAGATCGACACACGCATCTCAAGAAGAAAAGGATGCTATCAGCCTCGGGCGTTCACATGGAGGATATCCGGATAGGGTAATTACTACAATTGAGGACTGGCGTGCCAAGGGCGTTAGCGAGGATATATTAGCGTCATATATGGCCGGTTTTACCGAAACCCAGGAGGAACTAGATTCGGCATACAGTGACGATAGTTCTGAGGGTTACTACATCGGGCAGTTAGCCGATGAAATTAGAGCAAAGTATGGAATTCTACGAACAGCCGGCAAATAGGAGAGTTCATGAAAATCACCAAACGACAATTAAGAAGAATCATTCGTGAAGAGAAGGCAGTGCTGATTGAGGAGTGCCCGAACCCCGAGTCAGCAATGCCTTGTCCCATCAAGACTGCAGCCGAGATGAGAGCCGCTGGTGCTAGCGAGGCTGACGTCCTTAATTGGGTGCAGCTCCTGATATCAGAGTTCTCGGGCGGCACTGAAGAGGCGTATCCGGAGGAAGAAGAATTCTCTTTCACCGGCGACGTTGCGTCGCTGCCTGGCGAAGAAGCATTTGGAATCGGCTACGAAGCCGGAAGCAGAGGTTTAGAGTGAGAGTTACTAAAGACAAGTTGCGACAAATTATCAAGGAAGAAAAAGCTAAGCTGCTCGAACAACATTTTAGTGCAGAGCATCCTGGTCCGCTAGAGTACAAATTGGCTGATCTGATCGCTAGCGCGTGGCAGCAGGACGTCCTAGCACAAGACCACCAAGGCACTTATGATAGTTGGCCGGCTGAGGTCGAAGAGGCCGCGACTCAGTTAGAAGAGGGGCTCATGGATTCTGGAGTGCTCGAATCCGTACTGAGATTAGTGAGTGATGTAGAAGGAAAACTGCACAACGGCGATTATGCGCGATGAGGTTCACCCGTCAACAGCTCAGAAGGATCGTCAGCGAAATAGCGCCTACCAACTCGTATGCAGCAAAGTGGGCGGATCTTCACGGCCTAGAGACCGACGTCGACGATCTCGGTGATACCATCATTTTCATAGACGACGTATTTGCACAGGGTACCGAGCTCCCCCCTGGAGTCGATTGGGACGTGCGACGCGCAGCAGACGATTCCGGGTGGGTCATTTATACCGGCGGCCCGATGGAGCCAGAGTACGAAGAAATCTCATCCGGCGGCCTAGACGATTTAGACGACATCGGCATTGATATGAGAGGGTACTAATGAAAATCACCAAACGACAACTAAAAAGGATCATCAAGGAAGCCCAGTGGGGAAATTTTACCGGAGGTGCAGCTCCGCTTGATGAGCCGCCAATGGATTCTGGGCCGATGACTCCGGAAATGCAGCAAAGAGTGTTTGATATACTAGTTGATAGTGGATCTGACCCGCAGGAACTAAGAGCATCCGGGGACTATCCAGACCTCACGCTAGATGAAGCCGACGGTTCAACCGAAAAATACGACGACGACTCTGCATTGCGGGGTGGTCAAAGCAAACTTCACGATAAACTTCAAAAAGCCATTATTGATAAGACTGTCGAGGATCGTGAAGAGCATGAAGAAGAACAGAAAGAAGAAAAGAATGAATCTGTACGAATGACCAAAAGACAACTCAAACGAATCATTAAAGAAGAATATGTAAAGTTCCTCAAAGAAGGTGGTGATTGGGAACCGGGTTGGGAAGCTAATGATCAAGAGAATTGGGAAAACGAACAAGCCCATCAGATGGGTTGGTACAGCAATGATCATGAAACACTAGCTGATCGAAAATATGCAGATGCCCAAGAGCAAGATGAAGCATGGGATGCCTATGATACTGGTGTGGCAGCTGCCCTTGATGAACTTGATATAACTGAAAATCCCTACGAAGAGGGATCTCACCTATATGATCAATGGAATGATGGTTGGGAAAGCGAAGTAGGTAATCTTGAGCCTGAAGAATTTGAAGATTGGGAAGATCAGAATCCACCACGGAGATAAAAATGAAAATCACCAAACGACAACTAAGAAGAATCATCAAGGAGGCGGTCAGGTCACAAGGGGTGACGGACTGGGTCGTTACGGTTGAGTTCAATGATGGGACGAGCGAAGAGCACGTTGTTCAGTCGACCAACGAGAAGTCGGCAGAGCTTGCTGGGCTTGGCCGGCTGGATTCAAAAGAGTCGAAGAAATCCGCGTTCCAGGTCCGGAAGGTGACGGCTGTCGACACCGGGACTCTGCGGCCGCAGAGATGGGGAAACAAATGAAAATCACAAAAAGACAGCTTAGAAGAATCATAAAAGAGGAGAAAAGAAAAATTATCTCCGAACAGAACGAGCACCAAATGTACGCAAGGGATGACGAGCTGAGGGAGCTTGGAGATACAATCTCCCAGATGGTAGTGTTGTCCAGACAAGTGGAACTTCTTATGAGCAACATGGGATCCAGGTACGGTGAGCTAGTGGCTCTGGGTACGGACGCACGGACAGCTCGACGAGCCGTACAGGGGCTGGAAGACAAATATGCTAGCAAGCTCGATGACGTACTGCGGTTTAGCAAATGAAGATCACCAAACGACAGCTCAGGCAGATCATCAAGGAACAGCTCGAGGCAACTAGTTTGCAACACTGGCCGGACTTCGAAAAGCTGGGTCAAGACATCGGAGCGACCAAGCGCGAGGAGTCACGGATCCTGGACCTGATGAACGACATAGTGCTCGCCTTGACCGAGCTAGGGGACTACCGGCATCTGACTCAGGCTGAGAAGATAATGACGTCAATGGAAGGATCTTACGGAGTATGAGATGAAAATCACCAAACGACAGCTCAGACGGATCATCAGAGAGGAGAGGGACAGGATTCTTCTCGAACGCCCGCGACAACTCAGCTTCGACGATCTCCGGGGCGCGCCGGAAAAAATCAGAGCCACCTTCGGTACCGGTATACCTGACGATGCGATCAAGGTATCGGTTGAAACCGAGTTTGCGTACTACAGTCCTTCAGAGGATTCTTTTTACGGCAGCATGGGATATGCAGTACCAGACGACGAAGTGTTGAATGGCATCGCTGTAGAACTCGTACGTACCGGCGCTTTCAGGTCCGGTCCTGAGCGTGATGCTGAAGCACTGGCAGTTTTAGATCAGATGAAAGCCGGCCAAGTCGATCCGTTCAGTGGCGAGCTCGGTAGCTTATACTAGCGTGGAGATGTAATGAAAACCACAAAACGCCAGCTCAGAAGAATTATTCGAGAAGTATTTGCCGCGACCGCCGAGGAAGAAGCAGAAAAAGTAAACGCACAGACCGGTATTAGTTTGGTAACAGATCAGGCATTCTGGGAAGAGATGGGAGTCTCCACTGGCGAAGAGTTAGCAAAATCGTTATTGTCTTCAACATATTCAGACTACTACAAAGACTTACATGGTATACGTCCACGATGGATGGCTGATAAAATCAAGAGTATGTCTGTTGAAGAGATTCAGACATTAATTGATGATTCAGATAAAGAAGCAGAGACTATGGTGGCAGATGAGAAATGGGAAGAAGAGAACCTGCCTGGTTGGGAAGATGAGATGATAGCAGCTGTCAAAGCTCATCCTGAAGATGTTCCTGAAGAATACTTAGAATATGAAACCCTGCCACAACAGACGGGTATGGGTCGTAGAACAGAGGGTATTATGAGAATCACCCGCCGTCAACTTAGAAGAATTATTAGAGAGGGGAGGTCCGAGTTGGGCCACGCTTCCGACCGGCATGAGCGGAAGAGGGGGGAACACCGCATCTCGAAGGAAGAGGAGCAGGAGTACGATCGAGGTTACGCCGATGGCTACGACGGTTTCCCTGAAGACCCCGCCGGCTGGGGACCTTACTTTGCCGGCTGGGAAGCCGGCGATCTCCAGGCCCGGGACGAAGACGAGAAGGGCTTTCGCGGTGGCGACAAGCCGTGGTAAAGGAGAGATAAATGAGGGTCACCCCCCGACAGCTCAGAAGGATCATCTGTGAATCTCTTACGGAACTGTACGATGCTGACGTGATCTCTGAGCCGGCACCTTTCGAGGGTGCCGAGCAGTCACTGAGAGGTGCACTGGACGATTATGTGGATGGCACTAGTCGTGATGGCAGAGACGTCGGCGGTGCTTTAGACAGGCTGTCTGCAAGCGTCACCCGCTGGATAGAAGATGAGAGGCTGCTTCTCAGAGCAGATTACTGAGGCGCCGGCAATGAAGATCACCGAATCCCAGCTCAGAAGGATCGTCCGCAGATCTATCAACGAAGCTGGCCGCCCGACGATAGGCGCGGTGTTGGACGCCGTCGAGGCACTTCAAGGCGCAGAGACTGCTGCAGCCAAAAAAGCAAAACTGAAGAGTATCGCCAAGAAAGTTGGCTGGGAAGCAGTCAAGTTCATCCCGGTGTTGGCAGGCTTGCCGGCTGTAGGCAGCATCATCAGCAACGCCAAAAAAGCCGGTGACGTCTATAAGCTGGCCAAAAAGACTCCGGATGATAAGGTGGCAAAAGACGACGTCGTGCTGGACATGCTGGACATAGACGACCAATACCAACTGATGCTGGACGACGCACTCGAAGCCAAGTTTGATGAGCAGGCCATCGAGAAGTTGAACAGCCTGCCTCGTGATGCTCTGTTGCCCGACATGACGGCTGAGCTGGAGAAGTGGGTAAAGGACGAATATCAACGCGGCATCGAAGGTGCCGTAACGGAGAACAGAACGATAGTAACAAAGAGACGGCTGAGACGGCTCGTTCGTGAAGAAAGATTCCGAGCCTTGCTGAGTGAAGCTTCACCGGAAATTGAAAATGTCGGAGATCTAAAGGCCGCAATCGCTGCAGCATCTGGAAAGAAGAGGGATGAGCAGGGAAAGGCAGCGCTTAAAGATTTTGGGAAGGGATTCTTAGCCGACTTGCTTCCAGGTGGGGGAACCGCATTATCCATACATGATCTTCTGAAATCAACATATACTATGGACGACGAAGCAAGAACTGGAACTGCACTGGATTATCTAGATGTCGATGATAATATTTCTGCAATTGTGGATAATCCCATAGAGACTAAATTTCTAAATGCGTTAGCTAAAGAAGTCGAAGCCATGTCTGATGACACACCCCTTGAAGATCTAAACATGACAAATTTACTTTCTAGGTACCTCAAAGGCGAATTTAATCAGAGGACTGTGGCAGGATTCGAAGAGGGAAAGAAGCTAAAAATCACCGAACACCAGCTCAGGCGGATCATCAGGGAATCATACTCACAACTTTGTGGGTGATGCTTGAAATGGTTAGCACGGGACAATAAAACATGAAACTAACCAAACGCCAGCTCAGACGGATCATCAGAGAAGAGCGAACGCGGTTACTCATGGAATCACCCCCGCCTAGAAACGCTTTTGAAGTTATGGATTTGGTCACCCATCTCATGATGGACAAGATGAAGGTGTGGATAAAAGAAACACTGCCTGTAAAGAAGCGCCTCACCAGTGAGGAGCAGAAGGAGGCATCCATACGCTTCAAGAAAGAGGCCTTCGAAGAAATCAATCCTCCAGAATTTAAGACTCAAGAAGAACTATCCACTGCTTTTAGCAAAGAGCTGGACGACTTCGAAGCAAAGATGATGCAGGATATTAACGATCGCATTGCAGTCACTAGGAAGCAGCTGCTCGACCCCGACCCGGGGTACGAACCTTGGAACCCGAAGAGGGAAAACCAGTGAAAATAACCAAACGCCAGCTCAGACGGATCATCGGTGAGGCAGTCGCTAGCTGGAAGCGCACTCCTGGTACCACCGGCAAGCGTCGGCTCAAGGGGGAGAAAGAGTTCACCCTTCGAGTGCGACAGGAAGAGGAGCTCGATTTTGTCGTGTTGGCACATGATGAGCAGCAGGCTCGCGACGATCTGGAGTTGTTCCTCAACCAAGGCATGCCGATGGAAGAACTTCGTGCCGGCAAGTGGCACAGCATACAACTGTTGGACAAGTTCGATTGGGACGCGCGGATAACGAAGTCCGGCGCCGGTACCGATTACTCGCGCGATCGCATGGGCTGGGAGATGAAGGATGAGCAGCTGACAGAGACCATCGAAAAGCTGGCGAACGGAAAGTTCCGCCTCTACTCCCAGAAGAAGGATCCCAAGACCGGCGAGCGCAAGAACCTGGGCACTTATGACTCCAGGGAAGCAGCCGAAGACCGCGAGCAACAGGTCAACTACTTCAAGCATAAAGACTGAATTCAGTATTTCCTAATAACGCCGAAACGATCGTCTTCGGTGTAGATTCTTCCAAACCGTAGTATAATTTTGATGTGAGAGAGGTTCTTACATGAGAGTCGGTGACCTCGTACGTCATACGACAGAAGGCAGGTGGGACGAGATAGGCCTCGTAGTGAAAATCACTCCCCGCGTAACCGGGGTACCTGGAGGCATGGTCAAAGTGCTTTGGAACGTCGAGCGCTCCCACCGCAACAATCGTCTGTACCGCATGCGGTGCCTTGAGGTCCTCAGTGAAAATCGGTGATTATGTATACAACGTGCGCCGGCAGAAGCACGGCATCATCATCGAAGAGTTTGAACCCACTGTCGATGCCTTGGGCAAGCTGATCGCACAAGTCTTCACAGTGGCGTGGGACGACGGCACAGTGAACGTCTCCGGAACAGGCTTCTTGGATCTGGCGGCGAGGGCAGTATGAAGGTCGGCGACCTGGTCAGAATAAGGCTCGGCGTCCTCGACGACCTCGAGGTCACGTGGCCTGAGGTGATCGGGCAGGTCGGTGTGATCATCAAAGAAGTCCATCGCTTGTACATTCCGGCCGCCGTTGTCATGGTTCTTGGGGAGCAAGCTGAATTCGACTTGAGCGAACTGGAGCTGGCATCGTGAAAATCGGTGACCTGGTAGAAAAATTCGCTGGCAACTTGGACACCGGCGCCCTGGGCGTAGTCTTAGACGTAGACCCTGAGCTGGCACCAACGATAGAAGTTTTGGTCGAAGGCCGGACGCAGAATTGGTACCAGGAATACGTGAGGCCGATCAAAAATACACGTACGCGCACAGAACAATCACCGAAGGAGAACACTTGAGCACTCACTCTGCATTGGGAGTAAAATATGCTGATGGTGGCATCACCGGGTGCTACGTACACTTCGATGGGGATAGCATGCTTCCCCGCATCAAGGACTATGTGGATAAGAATACCACCACCGGTTTGGCGGTGCTGATCACGCAAGCCCAAGCCGCGGGTGGCATTCGTAGTTTTCACGTGCCGCCGTACGATCCTATTTTCCGCTGTGAGGTCTCCGGCCCACACGAGACAGAGCTCCTTGACAACGACGAGCTCTACATCATCGATGAGTCCAATTTCTACGATGATCACATGGGCACTTTCGCGTGGTACCTCGTGGATTACGAGACTGGTGACATCGCAAAGAAGGATCGTTATACATGATCTCACTTCGTCCCGCTTGGTGTAGCACTCACGATCTCCGTTCAGGAGACGTGGTAAGATTGCGAACCGATCGTACCAAAAAAGGTTTGATAATCGACGGCTTGGTACAATTAGAAGAATGGGTTGCAAGAGTCGACCAACTTTGGTTGGTGCTCTGGGACACCGGAGGCGTGGACAAAGTGCGCGACGGCGAATTGGAGCATGTCGATGAGAGTCGGTGATCTCGTGAAGCTCTGGGGCTGCAGTGAGCAAGGAAGGTTGGGCATCATCTCTGACGTTGCTAAACCGTCTCACTTGTCTATGGCGGATCCAGGACTTAGAGTGTACTGGGTCTTGGTCGACGACGGTGGTGTAAAGTGTTTCACAGGCAATCAGTTGGTGCGACAATGAAGATCGGAGATCTGGTGGTCATTAAGAAATCTGCAATCAAGCACTATCGCCGCAAAGACTTCAATCTTGCTGCAGAAAACGAGACTCCAGTCCTAATATTGGCCGTAAATGAGTACACCATCACGGGGTTCTACAGCGGAGGGGTCAGGTTTATCGACCACGAGGAACTAACAATGCTAGGTGATAGATGAAAACCGGCGACCTGGTTCAGTGGCTGGAGCAAGTGACCGTGGAAGGCGAAGTGGTATTGAACGGCCTCGTGGTCTTCTACCGCGAAGGGAACCGCGCAGCACAAGTACTGATCCCCGGAGTTGGTGTCGAGTGGCGCAGCGTCCAGGGCATGGAGGTGATCGATGAAGGTCGGTGATCTAGTGCGATACACCCTAGACTTGCAGCGCTTCCATGGAAGCGCTGCGCACTACGACCATCTCAAGGGAAAAGTCTACTACGTCATCGAAGATATTGTCGATTACGGAGTAAACGGAGAAGGCCAGACATATTTCTTGCTGGGCTGGAACGAACCAGATACGCACGGTCGCAGGATGAAATTCTTTCAGTCTCAACTAGAGGTGATCAGTGAAGGTCGGTGATCTGGTAAGATTCCGCGCTGACAATGCAGTCGATCCACCGCAGCAGCTTGGCTTGATTCTGACAGCCGCTTTGGAAACACTGTCGTCGCCAGCGCGCTATGAAGTTTGGTGGATGGTACAAAATAAAACTGGCTGGTGGGACGGTCCCAGGCTAGTGGAGGTGATCAGTGAAGGTCGGTGATTTAGTACGTTATGAGGATGCCGTACGTCAAGGCATCGAGACGAACGTGGCTCTAGTTGTGGAACTCATCTCGATGCCCGGCGATGATTTCGTCAACGTATTGTGGGATGATGGTGAGATTTGTTCTCACGCCGTCGATGAATTTGAGGTGGTCATTGAAAGCCGGTGACATGGTGAGATTTACTCAGGTCGGGCCCTACGGTCCGCAATCTTCGTGGACCTTGGGGCTGCTGGTCGAGTATCGTGCATGGGAGAAGCTTGCTACGGTGCTGTATGAGGGTGAAATCTTGAGGATCGCCGCCGAGCGCGTTCAAAAAGCAGGAGTGACGGATTGGAATGAGAGTCAGTGACCTTATAATTTTCGACGACTACGACTCCTCTCCAGGGGATGAAAGAAGATTTGGCACCGTCTTGAGGTTTGACACGTGGTCTCCGGGTGGCAACAACATGGCCAAATCCGAGAGAGTCGCGGAGGTCTTGTGGAACACAGGCCATGTGGGGTGGATTCATATCGATAGGATTAGGGCGTACGATGAAATGCGGTGACCTGGTCAGGATGAAACGTAGGATGTTCTGGGTGCTAAAGGGAAATCGACACCAGCGTTATACTGAACAACCTCTCCTCGTGATGGAGGAATGGCACAGTGCTGTGAAGTTGATATACCCAGACGGCACAGTAAAAACAGACCTGGCCGAAAACTACGAAGCGATCGATGAGGTTAGCTAAATATTTACTGGAGAAGTTGGGGGATGAGGCGTTAGATGTCGTCTTGGAGGAGCTTCGACACTCTGAAGAAGAGCACGACGTCGTCTTGTGCCTAGCTTTGGTTGCACGGGAAAAGAGAGAAAGGAGGCGCAGGGAAATGAACATTGAGTATGCATGGACATGTAAAACTAATTTGGAATATGGGCCAATCAAAGTCGAGTCTAGTACAGGCGGCGGAGACTACCATGTGAGTTGGGGTCCGCTAGATCCCTCGGCCGATACCCAATTCGGCCCCGAGTGTTCGTGCAAGGGGTTTCAATTTAGAGCCGAGTGTAGACACGTACAGATCATGGAAGACCAGCGCTGCGGATGGAACTCTTGTTTGGAACCGACTATTCCCAGCGAGTACGACAGTGAAGGCGATCCGGTGTGTCCTGAATGCTCAGGTCCTGTGACTGTATATGAGGTGCTGGTATGAAGGTAGGGGACGCAGTTCGGTTAAAAAATCCGGATATCGTTGGAGTGAAAACAGAGGGAACCGTTGTTAGAATAAATCTCGCCAAGCAGCTGGCCACTGTAAGGTGGAAGCTGACCCTCGACCACGGGATCTTGTCTCAATCAGAGAGGTTGGAGGATCTTATCCCGTGTTCCGAGGAAAAAGATGATCGGACGACTGGTTAGAGTGCCGCCCTTTGAGCTCAAAGGGCGTGAGCCACGCCCAGTTACGGAGGACGGTTATTACATAGTGGTTGCCCTCACAGACGTTTACGTGAGCCCAGGAGGTTACCGTGTCGTGGATGTTTTATACGAAGGAGAGATCCGCAAAGGGATACCAGAGTACTCCGTCATGTGGATGTAAAATTGAAGGCGAAGTGGTGTACACTGCTGCGCGGATAGATAGAATATCACTATGCGAAATCATATATTCACCTCAGAATCAGTTAGCGAAGGTCATCCCGACAAGGTGGCTGACCAGATATCAGACGCAGTTCTCGATGCCTGTCTAGAACAGGATCCGGAGAGTCGCGTTGCATGCGAGACCATGGTAACCACCGACTTGGTGGTTTTGGCCGGTGAAGTCTCGACCGAAGCGACGGTAGACTTCGAGCAGGTTGTACGTGATCAAATAGCGGACATAGGATATACAGTGCCCGACATGGGTTTCTGTGCGGAGAACGTTGAGGTCATTGTACGTCTCGATGCACAGAGTCCCGATATCGCGCTAGGGGTTGATGAGGGGTCCGGAAGGTTTGAAGAACAGGGCGCTGGGGATCAAGGTATGATGTTTGGATACGCTTGTAACGAGACGCAGGAGATGATGCCGGCTTCGATTTATTACTCTCACCGTATCCTAGAGTCTATGGCCAGAGCTCGTCGCATTTTTCACACCCCATTTCTCCCGGATAGCAAGAGTCAAGTAACCGTCGCCTACTCGAACGGGCAACTCGCTAGAATACCAACGGTTGTAGTCTCTACTCAGCATCGTGCCCGTGCAACGCAGGAATATATCGAGGAGGCCGTGCGTGAATACGGACTGTCTGTTCTTCCGGAAGAGTTGACTGGGCGAAACTTCCAGCTCACCAAAGTACTTGTCAACCCCACCGGTAGATTCGTGCATGGAGGACCGGCGGCAGACTGTGGCCTCACCGGCCGCAAGATCATCGTTGACACTTACGGCGGCCATGGTCGTCATGGAGGAGGAGCATTTAGCGGCAAAGATCCTTCTAAGGTAGACAGAAGTGCCGCTTATTTTTGCCGCTATGTAGCCAAGAACATCGTGGCGGCGCAATTAGCTGAGAGGTGCGAGGTCCAAGTGGCGTACGCAATCGGCGTTGCCGCACCCGTCAGCATTTACGTAAACACGTTCGGTACGACGGCGGAGGATATCGACGAACGAACTCTAGAGAGTGCGGTAAAAGAAGTGTTCGATTTTCGTCCCGCGCTCATGATAGAGTGTTTGAACCTAAAGCGTCCCATCTACACCGCGACTGCCAAATATGGACATTTCGGTCGGACAGGTGCGCTCGGAGAGTTTCCATGGGAAAATACGGATAGGGTACATGACCTCTTGGGATTCTTCTAACGGCATTGCGATAACACCTAAGGCGAGAAAGTCGACATGAAAGATAAGAACCAACTCATGAGTCACGAGGTCAGAAATGCGAGTGGGTGATCTGGTTGAACACCCTGCGGGTTTCGGGATCGTTCTTGAAGTCCGTGACGAGTGGATATCTGAGTTCGCTTACCAGGTGTGGATTCCATCAATCAATGTCATTGATTGGTTCCGCTACGGAGTGTTGAGTGTGGTGAATGAAAGAAGGTGACCTTGTCAAGCTTGATCCGGAGAACTACTTCGACGAGGACCGGGACGGTGATCCCTACCCTGCTGATCGGCATGCCCTGGGCATCGTCTTGCAGGTGTACGAACCTGCCGCCATCCCATTCCTCGTCGAGGTCCTGTGGCCGAACGGTCGTGTTCAAAAGCTGTACGGAGACGAGCTGCTACCCGTGCGCAAGTCCGGGAAGCGAAAGGGATCGGGCACCGCACCGTTTAAAAACAGACGGCACGGCGGCCTGAATAAGAAAATAAGGAGAAACCAATGAACACACTGATAAACATTTTAGTAGGAGTCGCATGCGCTCTGGTCATTTACGATCACCTCAAGAGATGCATGAGGAAGTAGACCAGCTGCATGGCAAAAAAGAAAGCAACCAAGAAAGAAAAGCCGACACCGAAATTCCCCGAGGAGTACGAGGGATTCAAGGCAGGAGATGAGGTGACTTACAATCGAGTCTCGGATGGCGCCCCGTCATATGGTAGGATTTGGCATTTCCGGCCAGACGTCCCAGGCCGCGCGCTGGTACAGATGATCGATCTGATCCTCGGTAATTTCCAATTGGGATTTTTCGACGAGTTGGATGCAGAAAAGAATGAAAAAAAGAGAAAAGCGCTCAAGCAGAAGGCAAACGCCAGAGGTCGCTGAGTATAAATTCATCGATCCCAGCGGTGCAATCTCCATATGGTAGTTATATAATAGACCTGAAAGGAGACAGTATGCAGATCGACAAGGAAGATTGGGAATTCCAGATTGGCTACCTCGAGGAGCTGTTGGCTGAACACGGTTATTCCTTGATCGAAGACACCGACGAGGAGAACCGCATCGAATTCGACGAGCGCGCCGTGTATCTCAACTCTCGTCAGCATCCAGAGACTCGGTTCTACACTCTTCTTCACGAATTCGGCCACCTAGACATCTTCGTCAACGGAGCACAGCAGTTTCAGGACGAGCACCCCATGTACGTACAACACCAGGACGGTCGATCGGTTGCCGGCAAGGCGTTTCGTGTCTCTCTCCTTGCGGAGGAGCTCGAAGCATGGCGGCGGGGTCGGCGGGTCGCAAGGAACGAAGGGATGATCATCGACGATTTCAAGTACGATAAGTTGATGACGGACTGCATCATGTCGTACATCAACTGGGCAGCCGACTAAGGAGATAAACCGAATGACGATCAAAGACTACTTCGCTGTACGTGACGTGTTGATCAGCGAAGGATGCAGGGACCAGCTGAACAGAGTCCCCGCCGTCGCCGTGGTCGGAGGCGCCATCGAAGTCATCGTGCACGGCTGGCAAAGGCCCGAGCTCGAAGTCGAGAAGGTCGTACGAGCGATCACCGGCCGCCTGCCGCATCTGGCGATCACCGGCCTCGAGTACGACGACCACCTCGGCGACGAAGACTGCCCCAAATCCGCCGCAATCCTGAAATTCAAACTGGCCGCTGCTCAAAATAAAAAGAACTAAAGAGAGAGAACTAAGAGGAGAGAGGGAAGGGAGAGAGAACCCCCATAGGAGCACCTCTTAGCGCACCCTCAGTCGTCCTCTAAGGTACCTCCGATCCCCAGTCCTCAGTCACCACCACGTCCAGTCACGCGTGGCTATATGGCCATAGCCGTGGAGACGTACGTCCGACGGACCAGAGCACGTGTTTTCATGCAGGGTCGGTGCCTGGCCGAATTCTGCTGCCGGAGGGTGGGTAGAGGTAAAGCACGCTATCTCACGCATGTACACTCCCCCCTGCCCGAGGCACGAATCATCTCTGATGTACAACTTTTTTTTTATTCGTCGTTTTTTTGCGCCCGGCGGTGTAAACCTATGGCCCGTAGGGTACAATATTACTATACGGAGGGAGAGAGAGGAGAGGATCATGCACCAGATCGGAGTGAAGCAGCTGTTGGATGAGACGGAGCGCCAGATCAAGGCGATCGAGGAGGACGCGTGCTACGCCGAGCTGGACAACCGGCCTGCCGCGGTCATCGAGGTTCTTGAGGAGCGGCTCCGTGTCCTGCGCGCGCAGCGCGATCACCTGAACGCAGTCGTCGGTCGTGGTCCGCCGACCTAAGAATAATCGGGCCCCTAGCTCAATCGGTCAGAGCACCGGTCTCATAAACCGTAGGTTCGGGGTTCGATCCCCCGGGGGCCCACAACATTGGAACGCGCTCGTAGCTCAGCTGGCAGAGCACTGGGCTTTTAACCCATGCGTCGTAGGTTCGATCCCTACCGGGCGTACTGTTGCGTGAGCCTTCGTAGCTCAGTTGGATAGAGCGTCGGCCTTCTAAGCCGGTGGTCGCAGGTTCGAGTCCTGCCGAAGGTGCGAAAAAAAAAGTTGTGTTACTGTGCAAAAACGTCTGGCATGTGGTACTATTATCATGTCAGCGGAGAGCAGCAAACGCCTAATATTTAGGAATAAGAGACGACATGGACATCAAGACCTTCACAACCCTCGCCCCTCGCCTCCCGGCGGACATCGCCGTGCTCATGCGCGGTCCCACCGGCGTGGGTAAGTCACACATCGCCAAGCAGTGTGCCGACACGATCGGGCTGCCTTTCATCGACGTACGCGGCTCGACCATGAGCGAGGGCGACGTCGGCGGTTACCCCGACATCGACGGCATGAAAGAGACGGGTGTGATGACCTTCTGCATGCCCTCCTGGTTCGTCCGCGCGTGCCGCGAGCCGGTCGTCCTGATGCTCGACGAGCTCAACCGCTCGCTGCCCGGTGTGCAGCAGAGCTTCTTCCAGTTGGTCCTGGACCGAGAGCTCGGCAACGACCAAGACGGCAACCCCTACCAGCTGCACCCTGAGACGCGGGTCTTCGCCGCGGTCAACCACGGCAGCGAGTACGACGTCAACGAGATGGACCCCGCGCTGCTGCGTCGGTTCTGGGTCGTCGACCTCGAGCCCACGGTTCACGACTGGATCGACTGGGCGGGTCCCTACGGCATCGACCCGGTGACCATCGACTTCATCCGCAACCACCCTGAGCACCTGCGGGTCGACCCCAGCAGCGTGGAGCCCGGCACTGTGGTGCCCACTCCCGCCTCCTGGCACCGTCTGGACGAGTCGCTCCGGCACATGGGCCTGGTGCCCTCGGAGCTGGCCGGCACGGGAGCTGACGGTCTCTACGCTCTGAGCGGCGGGTTCGTCGGCACTGAGGCCGCCATCTCCTACACGGAGTTCATCAAGCGCTACGAGCGAGTCATCTCGGCGGACGACGTCCTGGCCGGGGAGATCAAAAAGAAGCGCGCCGCGGACCTTCCGGCTTCCGAGGCTCTCGGTGTCCTGGACAAGGTGGTCGAGCACTGCAAGGAGAATGACTGGACGGTCAAGCAGGCCAAGAACGCGGCTAAGTTCGCGCTGGCACGCGGCGGTGAGCAGCTCATCTACTTCTGGAACGCAGTGAGCAAGACTGGCAACCTCAACAACGTCCGGCACCTCCACAAGGAGATCGGCCAGAAGGTGGTCGAGGTCGTGCGTGCCGCGCGCGGACTGCAGAGCTAAGGGGAGGGTCAAGGCGGAGTGAACCACGGCAAGTACATCGCGCTAGCAACTGCGCTCAGTATCAGCATCGGGCTGCTGCTGGGTGCTGTCGCCGGTGTGGTTGTGATGGTGTGGCATTTCATCGCCAGCCTATACTAGTTAGAAAGATCAAGGATATCAACAGCTTACAATGAGCAACTTCATCACACTCGAGACGTCGTGGACTGCAGGGCTAAGCCAGTGAGCGACCAAGACGTCATCCGCAAAGCGTACTTCGCACTGGCCGGCTCACGCAGCCCGTCGCTGACGAAGAAGCAGCAGGAAGAAGAACTCGCGCGCTGCTGGTACTTGCTAGCAGAGGCGATGGAACGACACCAAAATAGTCAAGGATAACAAGGACTTAGAAGATGACAACCCCATTGCAGAACTTCGATCTCTACGATACGGCGACCAGCACGGCCGCCGATGTACACGGCGATCTCGACACGACGCCCACCATCATCAGGCGGGTGATCCAAGCCAACGACAACCTCGCACTGGATTCACACGAGGATCGGGAGCTGCTGATCCAACAACTGACGCTCGCTCTGGCCAACCAGAGGCGGCCTTGAAGTGATATTTACCTTTGCGTCAGGCGGATATTTGTTCGTCTCGATCAATATGGTGCACTTGGTGATCTTTTTTTAGGTCAACCGGTGCAAATCGACGCCAGTTGTTGTATAATTTCAATGTCAGCGGGGCTGAGGCCTCATAACTAGTGAAAGAATCGGAGACGCAATGAGGCTCAACGTACAGACCACCGAGCTCCCCTTTGGCACCAACATCCTGGACGTGGAAGTTCCCACGCAGCTGCGAAAAAAGATCAAATCGGGAGTCGACTACGTCGACTCGGCCTTCGGCGGTGAGGGCTTCACGCCCTCATGCGTGACCCTCTTCACGGGTACGCCTGGCTCCGGTAAGACCACGATGATGCTCACCCTGGCGGACAGCATCACGAAGAACGGCGGGATCGTCCTCTTCAACACCGCTGAGGAGAGCCTCTACCAGGTCAAGCTGGTCGCTGAGCGTCTGCGCCTGAAGCACGGCTTCCACGCCGGCGGCGAGACCCACATCCCCACTCTGCTCGAAGAGTGCGACACGATCAGGAAGAAGCGCGGCAACAAGAACAAGCCCTTCTTCCTCATCGTGGACAGCCTCCAGTGCATGGACGACGGCAAGTACAAGCGCAAGGACGGTTCGACCCACATCAACGGCGGGGCGGCCACCAGCCCCCTCCGGCCGATCACTG
>Ga0080013_1003511_pt1 | contig 16414 bp, 17 predicted proteins | sample ETNvirenome_6_85_FD_69236 | JGI IMG/M metagenome (GOLD analysis project Ga0080013, IMG submission 69236) | Marine viral communities from the Pacific Ocean - ETNP_6_85 (SPADES assembly) (version 2) | ecosystem: Environmental > Aquatic > Marine > Oceanic | place: Pacific Ocean | collected 2013-06-19 | reverse complement strand
GAGATGAGTCCGGAAGACCGCGCCACGATGGGCAAAAAAGGAAGAGAGAATATTATTAAAAATTATAATTTTGAGAAGACTTTGGAAAAGTGGGATCGATTATTTTCCAAAGTATATCTTGAGAGAGGATCTTGGGAAAACCGAAAGAAATATAAGAAATGGGAAGTTATTTCTTTTTAGAGGAGTAAATATATGGTAGAGAAGAAAAGAGTCTTAGTGCGTGGTCCAGCACTCACATCTAGTGGATACGGCGAGCATGCTAGACTTATTTTACGAGCATTGCGCGCCCAAGAAGAACATTTTGAAGTGTTCTTTGAGAATACCACCTGGGGACAGACCGGGTTTTTGATAGATGATAATGAAGAGCGCGCTTGGATGGATTACTTGCAGGCAAAGACTCAAAATTTTAAAAGCATGAGAGGAGGGTTCGATGTTGCGATACAAGTAACAATTCCTCCTGAATGGCAACCGTTGGCGCCAATAAATATTGGCGTCACTGCCGGCATCGAGACTACTAAGATTGCCCCACAATGGGTGGAAAAATGTAAAGTAGTAAATAAGATTATTGTTCCGTCCGAACACGCGAGATATGCTTTCGACAATACTGTGTATAAGATTAGCAACCCACAGACGAACGTGGAAGTAGAACTTTCAAATACTACTCCCATTGAAGTTATCCACTATCCGGTCAAAAACACTATTCCAACCGAAATAGATTTGAATTTAGATTACGATTTTAATTTTTGCACCGTCGCACAGTGGGGACCTAGAAAAAATTTAGGCAACACTATAAAATGGTTCGTGGAAGAATTTAAAGATGAAGAAGTAGGATTGGTAGTAAAAGCAAGCACCAGAAAAAACAATATTGCTGATAGAATTCATTGCCAACAGAGGATAGAGGGGTTTCTTAAGTCATATCCGGAAAGAAAATGTAAGATATATTTGGTACATGGGAATATGAGTGAATCTGAGATGTGCGGGATATATACTCACCCCAAGGTAAAAGCTATCCTTTCGGCCACTCACGGAGAGGGGTTTGGATTGCCCCTCTTTGAGGCAGTCTACAACGAGTTGCCTGTGATTGCTCCCAACTGGAGCGGGCATGTGGATTTTCTCTATGCGCCCAAAAAAGATAAAAAGGGCAAAGAGAAGAACAAACCGCACTTTATGAAAGTAGATTATAATATTGCCCCCATTCAACAAGAAGCAGTTTGGGAAGGAGTGCTCCAACGGGATAGTCAGTGGTGTTTCCCCAAAGAGTCGTCTTTCCGGCATGCCATGAGAGAGATGTATAAGAATTATGGTCCACGTAAAGCGGAAGCCAAAAAGTTAGCAAAATATGTAAGAAATACTTTTACTGAAAAATCATCTTATCATAAAATTTTTAAGTGCGTAGGGGGAGTAAATTTTGTTAACGACGCAAAATGGAATGAGGAAGAGGAAGTAGAAGATTTACTTCAACCGCTAGGCGGTACCTCATGAAAGAAGGATTAGTTTCTCTCATTGTCCCAACATATAATGACGAGCCGCATCTCCGAGATGCCTTAGACGACATTGCTGCCCAAACTTACGATTCTATAGAGGTTGTAATAGTTAATGATGGATCTACTGACGACACAGAAAATATTCTTAAGGAATATTGTTTGAAGTATGATAATATGAGATATTATAACCAAGAAAATGCCGGTACCGGTGCTGCCTTAAATTATGGGTTTTCAAAAGCAAATGGTGAATTTGGTACGTGGTTTTCTTCGGATGATAGAAAATCTCCTCATTTTGTTTCGAAAATGGTTTCCTTCCTTAAAGAAAATAGAGATATAGAATATGTGGTATCAGCATATGAGTCGGAATTTGTTAGGAAGGTAAAGAAGATGAATTCGCGCAACAGTGCAAATCCAGCAGAGATGTACATTCGCTCATATGTACCTGCCAATAATCATTTCGGTTATCGACGCCTGAAGTTTGGAGAGTATCACCCCAATGAATTTAGTGGGAAGGGTTTCTCGGTCGACACGTGGGTCGATATCAACAGGGAACAATGTTTCCAAGGCGTTAACTTTATGTTCACCATGCGACTCAAGAATAAGTGTGGAGATTTTTTAACCATCCCTGGCGAAGACTATTACATGGCGGTAAAGATGGGAATGAACTCGCGTGTAGGATACCTAGATGAGTCGCTCGGAACTCATAAAGATCCGCCCGATGCCCTATCCAATCAAAATAGGGCATGTGTCATGGGCGCTAACGCTATGACTTGGGACATGATTGATTCATCCTATAAGACATGGCACCTAGCGAAGGTTCCTAAAGTAGCACATTTTTACTGGGGATCTAGTAAGATGTCCTTTCTAAGATATATGACTTTACATTCTTTTAAGAAGATGAATCCGGATTGGTCAGCTATCCTATATGTTCCCAAAGAATTACAAGAATCATCTACTTGGCACGATAAATTCCACCGATGTGATGTGGAAGATTATGATAATATGGAAGACTATTTTGAAAAAGTGAAGGAATTGCCTATTAAAATAGTGGAAGTAGATTTTTCTAAGATATTCGGAGATCATCGAGTGTCGGAAGTACACAAGTCAGATTATTTTAGATGGTATTTGTTGCACCACTACGGAGGTATGTGGAGCGATATGGATGTCTTGTTTATGAAGAGTATGAAAGAAATAGAGATAAATAAAGAAAAAAATAACACTCTTGATTGTGCTTTAAACATAAATCATAATCATGGATCTCGCATAGGAATTATGCTCTCTAGCAAGAACCGCAATCCATTTTACGGAAAGTTGATGAGGGAATCAAAGAAAATATTACTCTCGGGCAACGAATTGCTTTACCAATCTGCCGGACCAAACCTAATTAATCATCTAATGTCTCCTGCCGGCACTAGTGAAATCCACTATGGTGGCAATCAAAGACTTACACTTAACTTTAAAGATCGAACTGGGAAAAGTATCCCCGTCCATTATGAGTCGCTTCTGTGTTCGGAGTTTTATCTCTACGATCACGAGGAGATTCCCTCTATCTTCGAGAGAGACGGTTATTCCGAAGTGGAAGAAAAGTCAATTGCGATTCATTGGTACGGTGGAAGTCCAGTAACTCAAAAAGTAAACAATGCCATGACAAGGGAAAATTATAAAAGTTTTAATTCAACCATATCCAAGGCGATAGAAAAGGTTTTGGAGGAATAATGAAGACAATTGTAACAGTCACAGGCATCCGCCCCGATTTTATAAGAATGGCGGATGTGTTTAAAAAGTTAGACACAGCGCCATGGTGCAATCATATTCTAATGCACACCGGACAGCATTATGATAAACTGTTGTCCGATGTATTCTTCGAAGATTTGAACATCCGCCGACCTGATTATAATTTATCGATAGGTGCCGCTGGCAAAACCCACTATCAGCAGCAAGCAGATTTGGGACCAGCAATTATTGAACAATTAAAGAGAGACGATATAGAACCAGATATTATTTTATTTTTGGGGGATAGTAATTCTGTATTAGCATCTGTGCCTCTTCGTAAAGAGGGATACAAGATCGGACATATCGAGGGGGGTATGCGGAGTTATGATGAAAGGATGTTGGAAGAAATAAACCGAAAGGTTTGCGATCACGTTAGTAACTTTTTATTTGTTTACCATGAGAACTATAAGCAGAAAGCACTGCGCGAAGGAATTCCCGAAGATAAAGTTTTTGTGGTGGGAAACACGGTTGTCGAACCGTTGAAAAAGATGGCAGATTTAAATTATAAAGGAACCAAGGAACATATTCTCTTAGATATTCATAGACCTGAAAATTTTAAATATAAAGATCGATTAAAATCGATTATGGATTACGCAAATTACTGTGCGGACAAAACGGGAAAGACGGTAAAAATGCTTAAGTTTGGACGTACTGAAACCGCCCTAAAAGACTTTGATATTTCGATGGGGAATGTTGAGTCGGTGGATTTGATGGGATATAAAGATTTCGTGAGGTTCATGCAGGATAGTTTATTTATCATAAGTGATAGTGGAACGGCGCAAGAGGAACCGGCATTGTTAAATATACCTGTGATAGTTCCAAGAGATTTTACTGAAAGACCGGAATCGGTTGAAAATAACTGTAGTTTTATGTTAGACTTAAATGATGAGAGTTCTTACGAAGATTCTCTTGCGTGGTTACACACGCCACCATTTTCAGGGTTCAGCGACTGGCTTGGCGATGGGAAAACGTCGTCTAAGATTGTTTCTATATTAAAGGAAAGGTTGTAGAATAAAACAATGAGTAATATAAAAGTAATTGTTCCTGTCTATAATTCTGAAAAGTGGATTTCTAAAACAATAGAGAGCATAAAAAGTCAGACTTATAAAAATTTTGAATGTTTGATAACGGATGATATGTCAACCGACAATACTGTCAGTGTAATTATGGAAAATATTGAGGATGATAAAAGATTTGCTGCTGTGATAAATATGGAAAGAAAATATCCTTTAAAAAATTTTTTTGATGGTGTCAAAACAATAAGCACTGACGGGGAAGATATTTTAATTACTGTTGACGGCGATGATTGGCTTTATGATGAATTTGTTTTTGAGAAGGTAGTTGCCACGTATATGGAAAAAGGGTGCCTTCTTACATATGGAAGCTTCATAGAATATCCCTCGGGGATAACGCATCCCTATTATATGACGCCCTATACTGATGACATCATCAGCAATTCTTCTTTCCGAGAAGTACCCTGGAAAGCATCGCACTTGCGAACATTCAAAAGAAAATTATGGGACGATATAAAAATTTCCGATTTGATTGATCCAGAAACAGATGATTTTTATGATATAGCATGTGACTTACCCACAATGTTTCCGATGATGGAGATGGCAGGCGCGAGGATTGAGCACATAAAAGATATTTTATATGTTTATAATAAACAAAATCCTTTAAGTGAAATGTATATCAAAACACAACGTCAACTAAAAGTTGCAGAGAGCGTAAGAAAACTTCCAAAGTATATGAAGGTGGATTATGAGTGAGTTAATTTTACCTAATCTTCCTGTATTGGGATTGGTAGATTTTAGTTTTATAGGATCCCATGCAGCGTGGGGGTTTGACGCTTGCGCTGATGGGGTAAAGCCAACTCTCTTTGAGTGGTCGAGGGACCTCAATGGAGACAACGATATTGTAGTTTTTACTGACAAGGGTCTTACTGAGCATCACATTAGGAATGTTAAGGCAAATAAAAAAATAGGATTGATTATAGAACCATGGTGTATTGATGGCGCCACTTATAGAAATATTTTGCATATTGAAAACGAGCTAGATTTAATCTTAACATATGATGATCAGTTGCTACAAAGAGGAAGCAAATATGCAAAATATGTAATTGGTTCTTGTAGAATTGCGCCACACGATAGGAAAATTCACTCTAAAACAAAAGATATATCTATAATAGCTAGTCATAAGAGATGGACCCGGGGCCATAAATTGAGACATGAGATAATTGGAAGAGTTGGCGACAAATTAGATGCATGGGGACACGATTACAGAAAGTTGGATAATAAAATCCACGCTCTTAGAGATTATAGGTTTTCTATATGTGTTATTAATGAGCAAATAAATAATTATTTTACGGAAATTTTGGTAGACTGTATTTTAACGGGAGGGGTACCTATATTTTGGGGGTGTCCCAACGTATCGGAGTATTTCGATATAAGAGGATTGTTGCAATTTAATAGTATAGAAGAATTGGAAATGATAGTTTCTAATACTTCGGAAGAGTTATATGCGCAAATGCTTCCTTATCTTGAAAAGAATTTTGAATTAGCGAAAGATTATATAAGTACTGATGATTATGTGTATAAGACAATAAAGGGGAGGATAGGGTGAGTCGCGACAAAAAAGAATTATGTTTCATATGCCCTTCGAAAGGAAGATTGAGCGAGTTGAAAAAATTCATCGAATCGTTTATAGATCACAATTCTGATTCCAGTTTATATATTGTTATCGACACCGATGATGAAATATATGAAAAATATTATTCGGATGAAGTGATTCAATCGCATGCCAAGAAGAATGTATATTTTATAAAAAATAGTATAAATTTTGACGGTGCATTTTTACATATTCTCAATCATTACGCGCTGGAAAAATCTAAGGAATATGAATTGGTGGGATTTTTAGAAGATGATGTGGTAATAAAGACAGAAGATTTTGATAAAAGTATAATAAAATATAAGGATAGTCACCATGTGATATTTACAAACGATGAATTGAATACTCCTCGTCTGGTTTCGCTTCCAATTCTATCGTCGTCGGCAATACATGCATTGGGGTATTATTCCCCTCCCGAACTTAAGTGCCTGTGGGCGGATTATTTTTGGAAAATGTTGGGCGACCGGCTGCAATCTCTCATGTATTTGCCGTCTGTCATTATCAAGCATGAGCACTATAGCCGGGCTGACAATAATAAGGTACCCGATGCGATAGCGCAACGAATTCTCACTCTAGGCGATGAAGATTTCGTTCAATGGAAGAAGTGCAGCGGTAAGTTTATAAAAGAAATTGACGAGGTTAAAAATGAAATGTGATTTAGAAAAAATACACAAAATTAGCACATCCGGAAACGGAGATTCCGATCTTCATCTGATGTCTATCTATTCGATAGGATTATCTCTACGACCAAAGAATATTTTGGAAATAGGGGTCAGAGAGGGCGTCACTACCCTTCCTCTTCTCATGCTGGCAAAAAGATTTGGTGGGCATTTATGTTCGGTGGATGTGGAGGAGACTTTGTTTGAGTGTCCTCCGGAGTATGAAACAAATTGGACGTTTGTTGAGTCATGCTCGGTGGATTTCTTAACAGACTACATAAAAGAGCATGGAACTGAAAGAAAGTTTGATTTTGTTTATTTGGATGGGTGGCACTCTTACGATCACGTATCTAAAGAGTTGGCGCTATTGGATAAATTAGTTTCTCCCTCTTCGGTTATTTTAGTGCACGACCTAATGTATGCCAATTGGGAACCCCACTATCATTGTGACTTAACGCTAGATGAGGGGCAGTGGGCCCATGGCGGCCCCTACAGGGCGGTATGTGAATTAAATAAACAATTTTGGGAATTTTCTACAATTCCTTCATGCAATGGGCTCACTATATTAAGAAAAAAATATAGCAGTTTATATTAGGAGAGGAAATGAAATATCTTGTATTGGGATCATCTGGACAGATAGGCGCATCTTTAGTAAAATATTTAAAGAATAATACAGACAATAGGGTTGAGGAGTTTGATATAGTTGAGTCTTCTTTTGAAGACTTGCGTATAAATAATAATACCATTTTGGAAAAGAAAATAAAGGAAAGTGATTTTATTTATTTTCTTGCTTTTGACGTGGGAGGATCGCGATATTTACAAAAATATCAACATACTTTTGAATTTATTCACAACAATGCAAGAATCATGAGCAATACCTTTGAACTTATTCAAAAATATGACAAAAAATTTATTTTTGCGTCCAGTCAAATGTCAAACATGTCGTATTCCCCATATGGGGTGGCCAAGTCGATGGGGGAACGATATACAGATGCTTTGGGAGGATTAGCAGTGAAATTTTGGAACGTATATGGTCCCGAAAAAGATTTAGAAAAATCTCACGTAATCACGGATTTTATCTTAAAAGCTAAAAACACCGGCATTATCGATATGCTATCTGATGGCACCGAAGTGCGACAATTTTTGCACGCTGACGACTGCTCAGAATGCTTGTTGGTGTTGAGTAAAAAGTACGAACTGTTGGACAGAAAGAGAGAATATCATATTACGAGTTTCGAGTGGCATTCTATCCTAGAAGTGGCAGAAATTATATCTTCTCATTTTAAGGATGTAAAAGTTGCACCCGCAACAAGAAAAGATATGGTTCAACTAGACAAGAGAAATGAAGCAGACAGATATATATTGGATTTGTGGCAACCCAAAATAGGCATTAAAGAGGGCATAAAAATGATCTTAAAGGAGATGTTAAAATGAAAAGAATTTTAGTGTGCGGTGCCGGCGGATTTATCGGCGGCGCAATGGTTAAAAGATTAAAAGAAGAGGGGCATTGGGTACGAGGTGTAGACTTGAAATACCATGAGTTTTTTGATGTGACACAAGTGGCGGATGAGTTTTTAATTGGGGACTTGAGAGATCCTAAAGTATGTGATATCATATTAGATGAGCATATTGATGAGGTATACCAGTTTGCTGCTGATATGGGTGGCGCCGGATTTGTATTTACTGGCGAGAATGACGCGGATATTATGCATAATTCTGCGATGATTAATTTAAATATTGCGGAACAGTGCGTGAGGAAAAAAACAAAGAAGATCTTTTATTCTTCTTCTGCATGCATGTATCCTGAGTATAATCAAATGGATCCGGACAATCCTAAGTGTTCCGAAGATTCTGCTTATCCTGCGGCACCAGATTCAGAATATGGATGGGAAAAACTTTTTAGCGAACGCCTTTGGCTCGCATTTGCACGTAATTATAAAGTTAATGTCCGCATCGCTCGGTATCATAATATTTTTGGTCCCCACGGCACGTGGTTTGGCGGCCGCGAAAAAGCGCCGGCAGCAATGTGTCGCAAGGTAGCAGAAGCAGAAGACGGAACTTCCATTGAGGTGTGGGGCGACGGGACTCAAACAAGGTCTTTTTTGTATATTGATGAATGTATCGAGGCAACCCGGCGCCTGATGGACTCAGATTTTGTGGGACCAGTTAATATCGGATCTGAGGAGATGATATCTATTCAGGAATTTGCAAAAATGGTAATTGATATCTCAGGAAAAAATCTTGCGATTGAGAATGTTAAGGGCCCCCTCGGAGTTATGGGTCGAAATTCGGATAATGCTTTAATCAGAAAAAATTTAGGTTGGGATTACGAGCAACCTCTTCGAGAGGGGATGGAAATAACTTATAACTGGATTCGGAAAGAGGTGGGCGTCACACCATATATTTATGAATCGCCTGATGGCATTAAGGTGACAAAGAGAATCGCTTCGCATGCTAATAGTTCTAGTTCGACGAAAAAAAGAAAGCACCAGAAGAAGCAGGAGAGTTTAAATGAAGAAGCAGGATGATTTCGATTGGAATACCTATTCTGAGGGTTACGAGAGAGAATTACATTGTTTTAATCTCGGCGATGCCCCCCGAGACTTAAAGAAGTTGGATCGGATTGCCCAATCTGTTGAGGAAAACAACGGGGAATTAGTATTTAAAGATAATTTGCATCCCAACAATTTGGAGATCTACCACCAAATTCACGCACTGGGAATTAAAAGTGTTTTTGAGTGTGGTTGCGGGTGTGCGAGTAATTTAATTAGCATTAAAAATATTATGCCAAAAGTGCATGTAGGCGGATGTGACTATTCAGCAGATCAGATAGAATTGGGTTATAAGTATTTTAAACTTAAGGAGTATGATTTCGCTAAAAATCTTTCGGTTACGGACCTCACTATTCCCGGGGCAGTAGATATTTTTGGTACGCATGAACTTGTATTTACAAGTGCAGTTGTAATGCACTTGGAACACCATAGAGCATTGGCATTTTTGAAAAATATGAAAGAACTTTCTAGTGAGTATGTTTTATTGGCAGAGAACTTTTCCGTCGCCCACAATTGGGATTCTTTAACTCAAGAAGCGTTCCCCGCGTCCGAATTTGATCGACTCGAAAATAAGAAATACCAACCAGGAATTTTATTATTGAAAAGGAGAGGGTATGAATAATAAATCTATACAAATTAAAAAAGATGAACTCTATCTTGTTACTGGTGGTTCGGGATTCTTAGGAAAAGAACTGATCGGTAGACTTTTAAAGGGAGGATCCAAGGTGAGAGTGGTGGCGCGAAATGAGGGAAATCTTATTCTCCTCAAACAGAGGTTTCCGCAAATTGAATATTTTACAGGCGACATCGCTCAAAGTTCTATTTGCGCTCAAGTGATAAAGGATGTCGATGGCATTTTTCACTTGGCGGCGTTTAAGCATGTCGGCATGGCGGAATATCAGCCTAAGGAATGTGTTATGTCAAATATTGTGGGGAGCCTTAATTTATTGGAAGAGTCTTTGCACGAAAAAAGTATTAAATTTTTTGTTGCCATTAGTACCGACAAGGCAGCGCAGGTTGCTGGAGTTTATGGCGCATCTAAATATTTGATGGAACACTTGATTAAGCAGTTCTCGTCGTTCGATGAAAGTAAGAAATATCGGATTTTAAGGTATGGAAATGTCTTATATTCAACAGGGTCGGTTTTGTGCAAATGGAAGGATCTTCTTAAGGAAGGGAAGGAGGTTGTTGTGACGGATCAGAATGCTACTCGGTTTTTTTGGACAATTGAGCAAGCGGTAGATTTAATATATGAGTGTATGGATAAGGCAACCAATTGCTCTCCCTTTGCTCCTGATATGAAATCTATTAGATTGAGATCCCTACTTTCTGCCATGGCTAGTAAATATCTCCCACACGGCGCAGAATTAAAAGTGAAAGAAATAGGTCTACAACCGGGAGAGAACTTACATGAGAAAATCATGGAAGAGGGTCCATATTCAAATGAGGTTGAAGAATACACGGTAAATGAAATTATGGAGTTAATATGACCATTGCTAACTATAAGGTATATATTCCCATAAGTGATCCTAACTTGTGGATATTAGAAATTTTAAGTAGAATGTATACAAAATATTGGCCCAAAGAGCAGCAGTTTGTTGTTATGGGTTTCGCCGCACCATCTTTTAATCTTCCTCCTAATTGGGAATTTGTTTCTTTATCCGAAAAGCAAGAGGGGGGCGCCTCTCATTGGACTCAATATATTTACAATTATCTATCCAACATAGAGGATGAGTATGTGATTTTTTCGCTAGAGGATTTTGTTCCCGTTGACCACTTTAGGGATGATATTTTTAAGCAAGTTTATGGGGATTTTGTATCTGTGGGAAATGTCGGTAGATTTGAATTGGGGTGGGATATTCAAATTACAGTTCCTCATCGGGAGATAAAAAAGTATGGAGATTTTTCTGTTCTGGAAGCGAATCAAGTTGCCCAGTATAGAATCTCCACACAAACGGGATTATGGAAGAGAGAATATCTTCTTAGATTTTTAAATAATTATTGGAGTCCATGGCAATTCGAAGTTGATGGTTCCACTCTTTCTTGCGGGATGTATGACTATAAAATAATAGGATGTCATGACCCTAGTTTTGAATCATACCCCGCAAGATGGATTCATAAGGGCGCCATTTCTCGGTACCACCCAGAAAAGTTTAATGTGCTTGGACTGAAGACGGAAGATATTCGTGAATTGGTGTCCGAGGGGTATCTCGATGAAAGCACATTACAGTGGGGGCAATGGCAAGGCCACGTGCCGGGATTTTTTGAGTTGGGGGGGTATGGTTTTCATCCTTCTCGAATGCCACTCCACCGTGAAGCTTCCCCTACTAATTGGAAAGAGTATGATCCAATTTACTCCACCAAAGAACAATAAAAAGGAGAGTGTGTTATGGTAAAAATTTTAGTGCTCGGTAGTACCGGATTATTAGGTAATGCAGTCGGGAAATATTTATCGACAAAGAGCAAGTATAAAACAATTTTAACATATAGGAATAGAGAAGTATCTTATGGAAATGAAACGATGTGGTTTGACGCCAATAAAAGCAGGATATACGACATTCCACGGGTCGATTATATTATTAATTGTGTTGGTATCATTAAGCCGTTTATTGACCGAGACAAAGAGAACAGTATTTATATAAATTCTATATTTCCTAGAAAACTAGCATCTCACTGCAAGAAGTACGGCATTAAATTAATCCATATAACATCGGATTGCGTTTATTCGGGACGGAAGGGAACATATGTGGAATCGGACCCGCACGATTGTTTGGATCTATATGGGAAGTCGAAATCTCTAGGGGAACCATCGGAGGACTGCATGGTTCTTAGGACGAGTATCATTGGGGAAGAAATTCACAAGAATGCGAGTCTGATATCTTGGGTCAAATCTATGAAGGGGAAGGAAATTAATGGATATACAAATCATATATGGAATGGGATTACCACAAAACAATATGCAAAAATTTGTGAAAGAATAATTGATGAGAACTTATATTCTGAAGGTCTTTTTCATATTGCGTCTAACGCTGTCACCAAATATGAGTTGGTTAAAGATATTAATGAAAAATTTAAACTCGGGATACGTATTAATCCGTTTGAGACGCCCGTGGGAATAGATAGAACTTTATCGACGGATGAAGATTTGAGTCGGGTTATAATGAAAGATATGCCGTCTGTTCGAGAACAGTTGTTTGATTTGTAGAGGAGATAAGAGATGAAAAAAATAGTTATAACGGGCGGATTGGGATATATAGGAACAGTATTGTGTAATATATATTCTGGCGAATCCCGATTCAAGGATATTACAGTAATAGACAATAGATTCGCAGCGGAGCGAGTGAGACAATTACGCGAGTGGGGAATTAGGTTTGTCCATGGAAGTGTGATCGACACCGAATTGATGAAGCGGGAACTTAAGGGCGCTGATACCGTCATTCATTTGGCGGGGGTGACTGACGTGGCATACGTACAGTCCGAAGAAAATGATGCTCTAGATAAAAATATTAGAGAGGTAGGTGTTGATGGGACCCGGAATGTAATTAAATATACTTCCCCGGAGTGCAAAATACTTTTCCCCTCCACCCACGTTGTTTATGAAGGACTGGAAGAAACGAAAACAGGCATCAAAGAAGACTACCCCACGCAAACAGTACTCTCTTACGCCAGAGGGAAGGAGGCGTCGGAATATGATTTGCGAGATTCGGGCAAAAACTATGTAGTTTTACGCCTTGCATCTGTATGTGGATATTCGCCGACAGATACAATGCGCATTAATATTATGCCCAATCTATTTTCCAAAATTACATCCCAGGATGGAACTATCAAATTATTTTCGGGCGGAGTACAGTTGAAGAGTTTGGTGCCCCTCATGGACGTTGCGCGCTGCTTTAAGTTTATGGAAGAAAGCGACGACATTACTAGAGAAATATTTCATTGTACGAGCGACTCGATGACGGTGAGACAAGTGGCAGAAGTGTGTAAGAAGTTTAATCCAAAATTAGTATTGACTTCGACTGATGATGAGATCCCTAATTTGGGATATACGATTTCTAATGAAAAGTTGTTGTCCACGGGATTTCAATTTCTCTATACGATTGAAGGGTGCATCAAAGAGATGGTTAAGAAATGGTCGCCCCACGATCTTTATAGCGAGTTAGAATTTGTGGATAAGGGGGGTAAATCTCTGGTAGATGAGCGAGGAAAAATTAATAACTATGAACTTACTGAACCCATCAATCTTGTGGGATACATCGAGTCGAAGCAAGGCACCGTGAGAGCCAATCACTATCATCCAATCCAGGAGCAAAAATGTCTCCTAGTGAAAGGTCAATATATTAGCGTTTTACAGGATTTATCTTATCCTAACGCCCCGATTGAGACACAGGTTATAAATGCTGGCGATTTATCAACTATCAAACCAAATGTGGCACATACCATGGTATTCACAGAAGATTCTATTTTCCTTAATTTGGTGCGAGGAGAGCGAGAACATGAAAATTATGGAACTACTCATACTCTTCCTTATAAACTCGTAGATGAAGGTATGCGCGTGAAATTGTTACAAACATATAAAACTAACTGTCGGAGTTGTGACAGTTTAGAGTTAAAGCGCGTAATTTCTCTGGGGGAAAGTCCCCTCGCCAATAATTTGATGAGCAGCCCCGACGAAAAGATGGAACTTTATCCTCTTGAGATGAATTACTGTTCTAACTGTCACAATTGTCAACTTTCCACCACGGTACCCGCACCAAAGATGTTTGATAATTATCTTTATGTCTCATCTACCTCTAAGGCATTCTGTCGACACTTTGAAATTGCCGCTGAAAAATACATTGCCAAGTATAATTTAGGCACCGACTCCAAGGTACTGGACATCGGAAGTAATGATGGCATCGCCCTCAAGCCTTTTGCAGAGCATGGCATTGGAGTGGTGGGCGTCGAACCAGCTGCTAATATCTGCCGCATGGCGAATGATAATGGAGTTCCTACTATTAATTCTTATTTTACTACCGACGTGTCTTCCAGGATTGAGGGGATTCACGGAAAGATGGATTTAATCATGGCATCTAACGTATATGCCCATGCGGATGATTTAAGAGGTATCGCCAGGGATGCATTTGGGTTACTTAAAGAAGACGGAACTTTCATTATAGAGGTCCAGTATTTACTAGATACTCTCCAGGATTTAACTTTTGATAATATCTACCATGAGCATGTAAATTATTGGAGCGTCACATCCGCAGTTAATTTCTTCGATAATCTGGGATTTACGGTGGTCGATGCTGAACACGTGGATACGCACGGCGGGTCGATTCGATTATATGTGAAGCAAAATCACACTAAAATTTCTCCAAATGTGACATCCTTTCTTAAGAAGGAAAAAGACTTTGGATTACTCTCCTACTCAACCTATGAGAAATTTGCTAAGAACATCTCTCAGATCAAGAAAAATGTTAATGACAATTTTCTTAAACTTAGGAAGAAATATGGGGTTGTGGCTGGATATGGTTCCCCCGCCAAGGCAACAACGGCGCTTAACTATTTTGGAATTGATTCTGATTATATCGACTATATCATCGAAGACAATACCCTTAAAAATGGCAAATATATTCCAGGGGTAAAAATTCCCATCAAAGATAAGAGATATTGTTATGAGAATTTACCGGATGTGGTAATTGTATTGGCGTGGAATTTCTTTGAGTATATCAGAGACAACAATTTAGATTTGGTGGAGAGGGGAGTTAAATTTGTAAATGTCAAAGATTTGCAAAGTGAAGACTTTCAACTTTTATAGGAGATAGATAATGAAGGGATTAGTTACGGGTGGCGCCGGTTTTATCGGCAGCAATTTAGTAGATAGATTGATCTCATTGGGGTGGGAGGTTGTTGTCATTGATAACGAATCGGCTCAATCTAATGAAATGTTTTATTGGAACTCAAAGGCACAAAATTATAAGTATGATATTTGTGATTATGAGAGCATCTCTCCGCTCTTTCAGGGAGTGGACGTGGTGTTTCATTTGGCAGCCGAGTCTAGAATACAGCGCGCCATCGAAGATCCTACGCGAGCCGCCCAAACAAATGTTGTGGGCACCTGCAATGTTTTACAGTGTGCACGCCAGTGGGGGATAAAAAAAGTTATCTATTCTTCCACCTCATCAGCGTACGGTCTTTCCAATACTCCCCCCCTTATGGAAGAGATGCCTCGAAATTGTTTAAACCCCTATTCTGTGACAAAATGCGCCGGCGAAGAATTGTGCCTTATGTATAGTAAACTTTTTGGACTGGAAACCGTTGTTTTTAGATATTTTAATGTATACGGAGAACGCCAACCCTTGCGAGGATGGTATGCTCCTGTTGTGGGACTTTTTCTACGTCAAGTCAGAAACAATGAACCTATGACTATAGTGGGAGACGGCACCCAACGAAGGGACTTTACCCACGTAGGAGATGTTGTTAAGGCAAATATCTTAGCATCCACTTCAGATAACGAGAAAATTGTAGGAAAAATTATAAACATAGGAAATGGAAAGAATTATTCAATTTTAGAGTTGGCGGAAATGATAGGAGACGATTACATTCATATCCCGCCACGTATTGGAGAATCTATACTTACATTGGCATGCATAAACCGCGCCCGCACATGGCTGGCGTGGTCGCCGAGCATGTCTCTGGAGGAATGGATCGGAAAAGAAATTTCAAAAGGAGAATTAGAATGAAATTATCAAATCAAGCACAAGGCGCACTTATGATGGCGCTACAAAAATGCCTTATGGCACAAGAGGACATTGTTCCTATTTTAGAAGAGTTAACTTTCGTCACAGATGATGATGGAAATTTATTTGTCGAGAATCCGCCCACCTTCGAGGTGGTGACTGAGGATGCCTAGATATACTTATCACTGCGAAGAATGTGATAATTATTATGACATTTCGCATTCTATGACCGAGAGTGTCGAGTTACAATGTGTAGAGTGTGCGCAGTCTTTGAATAAGGTCCCGTCGGTCCCTCTATCTTTGAAGGTTAGGGAAGTTGATGCTAAAACTGGTGAGCTGGTTAACTCTTCGATAGAAGAATTTAAAAAAGATCTAAGGGATCAACGACAAGAGGCATCGAAGAAGGAGGTATGAGATATGATATATGCTATTTTGGTAGTTTCTGTGTTGATAAACGCATTGCTGTTGTGGTATGGATATAAATTGATAAGAAAATTTCTATCCTATTCGGAAAATATTTATTTTCTCGCGGATGATATGGATAGTTTCGTGGATCACTT
>Ga0080013_1003510_pt1 | contig 16416 bp, 1 predicted proteins | sample ETNvirenome_6_85_FD_69236 | JGI IMG/M metagenome (GOLD analysis project Ga0080013, IMG submission 69236) | Marine viral communities from the Pacific Ocean - ETNP_6_85 (SPADES assembly) (version 2) | ecosystem: Environmental > Aquatic > Marine > Oceanic | place: Pacific Ocean | collected 2013-06-19 | reverse complement strand
AAATCCGTATGACGTATACATCACAGACGTCACCATCACCGCGACAGATATGGATGGACTGACGAGCGATACATCATTTACATTTATTATCCGAGAAGCACTCACCCCACCCGAATTTACTGATGAATTTGATTCAACTCATTTTCCTAATTTGCAGCTCACAGAAGGATTTGAATCGATGACGTTAGGTGAAATAGCAACTTCAACTATCAGTCCAGATGCTGTGTTGGAATTTACCGCTACTATTTATGACCCACCTGGAATTATCAATGCTGAGGTTGATAACAGCACCATAATCATTACACCTACAAATGCACTCGATCCACTATATTCAGGTAATGATTATGCGGCACCCCTTCCCGTATTGACAATAACTGTTCGGGATATTACATATGATGATTATACAGGAGTTGACCTCAGTGCTATTCGGACACTAGGAGTTATAGTTGGTTCTGCAAATCAAATACCTTCAATATGGTCACTTGTGTTGGATGGTGTGGATCACATCCCTGGTGATTCAGTCGATAATCCCAATCCCGTAGTCAGTACGATACCGAACGTACCCGTTACGATGCAGGTAAAGGTGAGCGATGAAGATTTGTTTAATTTGAATGAAGTAGATGCGCAAGCACATATTTTATGGGGATCACCGGGAGGATCTCTTCCGGACCAAGCGTCATTTATATGGGGCGAAGAAGACAATATAATTATTGAGAATTTGACAGCGATCAATACGTCGGTGATAGATCCAGGATCTTATATAGGTACAGATTCAATACCAATGTTTCAAGTAAGTGATGAAGATAATAACATATCTAATGAAGCGTATTTTCGCTTCCAATCTCTTGTCTGGCCAGTAATCGAATCAATACCAGATCAAGAATTTTATGCTGGTGATGAATTCATCATACCGATCAACATATCGTCTGAGAATGGCAACGCTGTCTTCAGTTCAATAGCAATACTGGAAAATGATGTCTATGGTTTAATCAATGCTGATCATTTTATGATTGATGAGAATCCTTATTTGAGATTGAGAGCCAATGCACCTCCGGCAGATGAATATGATTCTGAAGGTTTAAGAGTTTATTTATCGTTATACGATAGTAATTTAATCGATTATCGATATGACGAATCATCATGCTCTACAACAGGTGCCCATACATATATTGGTGGTAATTGTCATCCAGCAACAACGATATCGTTTGGAGTGAATTGGCTTGGAGTTCGAGCTCCTTCAGTTTATGATGATGTAGCGTATATCTGGAGTACACTCGGAGCGGAAAATATACAGCTATCCGCCTATACACCAAATAGCACTATATCGCATTTTATAATTTCTGATTATCCTTGGCCGGAAATGGGAACTGAAGATGGAGAAGAGTTTCTAACAGATGTATATGGTATAGTTCAATATGATCCCGCTACGTATGGTGTCGACACATTTCGATATAGAGTTGTTGATAGTAATGGTATTGAATCTAATGAAGCAAATTTTACTGTCTATATATTGAACGCGTACGTGACATGGTCGATGTATAAGTGGAGAGATATCCATATATTTCCAACTGATCTGAATAATGAATTTTTTGTAGAAGTCTTGCCCAATGATGGATGTGAAAGTAATTATCCATATAACGATCTACCTCTATATTGTTTTGGTCACGACGCAGGTGAAGGAATAGTGTATAACATTGAAGTATTGGGATTCATAACTTCAAATGAATATCAGATAAAAACCTGTGTTGGACAGAACGGTGCAGGTGGAGACTATGCTGTTAATTGGAATGAAGTATGTGAACAGTACGCTTCTTTTATATGTAATCATTTCATTGGTTCGACTTGGGTACCATATACTATAGATGAAGAGACTGTGCAGTACAGTAGCTGTAGTAATGTGATGGGCCTTCAAGGGTGCGTAGAAGGATGTAAAGCTGCATATGATGGTGGAATAGGGACTGATTGGTATTGCACACCATTAGATTTAGACTACTGTGACAGTAGTGCGAGGAGAACCGATTTCGATATCTTCTATAGTAAGTTTTATGATTTATTCGAAACCGGTGGGATGATTGAAGAATTGGGTTTAGATGAAAGGATAGATGTTTCGTATAACGCAAATTCGAATAGATTTAGAATAAGAGTTTTAGATGAATTTTTCTACGGCGCGACAAGAGTGTTGGTTAAGTTGATCAATACAAGTACTAGTAGTGAATGGTATCAAACTTTTGATCTTTACGTTAATGTTAATGAAGATTTATTCATAGGGCCGTTGCCGTAATGAAGATATATAATAAAATAACACTTGGATGGAATGACTCGACACAGCAGTACGATATAGTTGTGGAAGAAGATGCGTTTGAATACACAGGTGAAATTTATGAATTGCAGCCAGCATGTCCTGATCCGAATGATGGTTTGGCTTGTACTAATTCTTTAGGATATTGGAACAGTGCATCAGATTGGGATGCAGACTATTGTACTGAAATCTGTACTTTGGCAGACGCAGGCGCTATTCCCGAATCAAATATTTGCCAAGGTTCAAGTTGGAAATGGGTACTTATAAATCAGGGTAACGTCGGAGGTGAATATCCTCTACAAGGATATTGGAAAGTTAATTCTTGTACTTGTCCTCCTGAATGGACAATGGAAGAGCTTTTTACTACCTATTATCAATACTTTGATCATTCTGTTAATTTTGGTGATGGTACAGATGATTATGTAGATTTTCTCAATGCTACTCATTATTACAATTCAATAAACTATACTTTTACTATTCAATTTGATTGGATTTTCAATAGTCAAATAACAGATTCTTGTACCACAGATATGTATTTCCAAATTGCATGTAGGGACGAAAGAGCAATTGGATGTACATATGCACCACATGTTGCCGATCATGATCCAGCTCAATGTTTATTTCAAGATTGTGATGGAAGTTGTTCCTGCACCGATATTGAATATTATTGTGAAGGTGATGAAACGGCTAATCTTAGTTGTACTGGTACAGATCCTGATCATCCAATGGGATTTTTTAATTTTGGCGATCCGTGTGGGAATGGAGGACAATGTGCATATCGAAACGGTACTGGGCCGGGATGTTCTGCAACAGGTACTGTTGAAGGGTCGTGTAACAGCGCTGGTTATTGGTGGTGCGATACTACAATTCCTCCGAGATGTGTATGTGATTCGAATGATTGTCCTGGAGGAATACCAGTTTGCAGAAATCAATCTGCATCGAATTATGGTTATGATCAATATGGTGTCTACCAAGGTGATACTGGTGTGGATTGTGATGGTTGCTGTTGCTGGATGAATTGTTCAAATTCAACTTATTTTTGTAGAGATTTTACCGGAGAGAATAATCTTTCACCATATAATTCAGAATGTGATGTAGGTAACAGTGGGACGATTGATGAACCAGGCGATGTATGTGGAAACGGACTAGGAAATTGTACTGATCCAAATGATTATTGTCATACTGATGAGTCAGCAGGATACTGCCAATCTGAACGAACATTATGTGTAAGTGCAGGATGTGGAGGTGAATGGCGAAGTCGTTATGACATCGGAACAGAGAACTGTACTTGTTCCGACCAGTATATGACGACTGGAGAACATAATACCTATTGCGATGTCGAAACAACAGGAGTAGAAATAGACGTATGTGATATATGTCAAGGAGATGGTTATGTAGACTGTACTGGTTATACTGATCCCGATACGGGTGGCGGTTATTATCAATACTGCACAACTTCAGATATATGTCCACAGAATATTGATGATGGTTGTACTTCACGAGAACTTTATTGTCAAGATATTGTTCCTGGTTGTAATGATGTCGAATTTAACGGATATACATATAGTGTAGTGGAAATAGGTGATCAGTGCTGGTTTGCTGAAAATTTAAGAACAACTCAATATAAGAATGGTGATGTGATACCCACAGGCTACAGTAATGATGAATGGGGAGACCTTTCAACAGATGCTTATGCAGTTTATGATGACAATGAAAGCAATGCAGATACATATGGATATTTATACAATTGGTTTGCAGTTGATGATGATAGAGGAATTTGCCCTTATGGATGGCATGTATCTACAGATGATGAGATTAAAGAATTAGAGATGTATCTTGGGATGAGTCAGGAAGAAGCAGATGGTACAAGCTATAGAGGTACAAATGAAGGCAGTAAACTTGCAGGCAGGGCAGATTTATGGAATGATGGTGATTTAGAGAATAATGCAGAATTTGGAACAAGTGGTTTTACTGGCCTTCCTGGTGGTTATCGCAGCAACAATGGTAATTACAACAATATGGGCAACAACGGCTACTTTTGGTCTTCTACAGAGTACAATAGTAGCACTGCGCGGTACCGGTCGCTGAGTTACGGTCACTCAGATATCTACCGGTACTACACCAATAAGAGAAGCGGGGTTTCTGTTCGTTGTGTACGAGATTCTACAGCACCAATAGGTAATGAATGCTGCGATGAACAATATCCAGTTGATGATACAGGAGTGCAGAACAGTTCTACATGGGATTATTATTGTTTTGGTGAAATCCCTGAAGATTGGCTTGAAGCTGATCCTGATTCATGTTATGATATATTAGGTTGCATGGATCCCATTGCTTGTACCTACATTGCAGAGGCTAATGTAGAAGATGGTTCTTGTCGATATTTCGATTGTTCCGAAGACTGTAATTGCACATCTCAGTGGTATGATAGTTTAGATGGATATTATACAGAACAAGAAATAGACGCTCACAATGCTGTATGTACAGCACAGTTTCTTGATTGCCCAGGTGCGGGTAGCAATTACGGCGTTCCAGGTTGCGGAACAGATTATCCCGAATGTGAAGTCTGCCCTGTCGGCGGTATTAGTACCAATTGTTCCAGTGGCGCGCCTGGATCAGGTGGCTGTACTGATTATCCTAGTTGTTCTAATAATGATGGCTGTGGTGGAACTTCAAATGATTGTGATTATGCTGGTGGCGCTGGAGATGGTTGTGAAGTAGAAGATGATTGTGGTGAATGCGGCGGACCTGGAGCACAAGATTGTAATTTATGTCTGTTGTTTAATTATGGTACTTATTGTCCTGATGGTTATTGTGATGGCAATTGCCAGAGTGATTGTCCTGTTGAAGATGCATGTGGCGAATGTGGAGGATCTGGTCAGTGGTGGACCTGTTCAGAATGCGGTGATGACGCTTGTCAAGAAGATGATCCATGTTGGGATTATTTAACAACTTGTTCTGATGGAACTGGTTGTTGTGATGATTCTACTTGCGACTGTGCTGATGTATGTGGTGGATCTTCTCAAGAATGGACCTGTTCAGAATGTGGTGACAGCGGTTGCGCTGTATCGAATCCTTGTTCGGATTATTTAGCAACTTGTTCTGATGGAACGGGTTGTTGTGATGATTCTACTTGTGACTGTGCTGATGTATGTGGTGGTACTGCAGCAGTAGATGATTGTGGAAATTGTACTGGTGGCGATACTGGACTAGCTACCAATTATGCCGCCGTAGGAGGTTGTGGATGTGATGTCGAAACGATATCAGATTATTATTTAGATCAAGATGGTGATGGAGGCGCAGGTGGAGCAGCACATAATCCTGGATTGTGTGCTACTGGCGGTTTACTTTGCGAGATGGTCAGCGGCGCTTATGACGGCGCAATCGGAGATACATGTCTGGACGGCACAGTATTGGCATCAAATACTATCTATACCGCAACAGGTGCTGTTCCCAGTTATATAACATGCGAAGTACCAGATGATATATTAGGTATATGTACAGATGATCCAGATGATACATGCGCTGATAATGATACAATAGATGATTGCGGTACATGTAATCCTTGTAATGATGGATCAATAGGTGCGGATTGTGAATCGTGGAATACAGCTTGTGCTGGATGCATGGATCCAAATCAATGTGATGGTGCATCAGCAGCAACTCTTACATGTGATTATTTAACTGGAGAAGCAGACGAAACTAGTTGTTGTGAATATGAATTCTGTTGTAATGAAGGCCTTGGTTATACAGAAGATGGAGGTGATACGTGCATTTGTTATGATCTAGATGATGATGGAATTACTCCAGGCGATCCATGCAATAGCAGTGATACTCATTGCACTGAAATTTACGATGAATGTAATGTTTGTGCTGGAGATAGCAGTAGTTGTGAAGACTGTACGGGTACTCCTAATGGCTCTTACGAAGAACTAGACTGTTCAGAATGCTCATCAGTGATTGCACAATATTGTAGTGATATTACAGAGCAAGCTGGATGTGCTTGGGAAGGTGACTGTGGATGTCCAGAAGCAGGATCTTCCGGTGGAACAACTGGCCCAAGTTATTTAGCAACTTGTTCCGATGGAACTGGTTGTTGTGATGATTCTACTTGTGACTGTGCTAGCGTTTGCGGAGGATCTTCTCAAGAATGGACCTGTTCAGAATGTGGTGACAGTGACTGTGCCGTATCGAATCCTTGTTCAAGTTATTTAGCAACTTGTTCCGATGGAACTGGTTGTTGTGATGATTCTACTTGTGACTGTGCTAACGTTTGCGGAGGATCTTCTCAAGAATGGACCTGTTCAGAATGTGGAATAGATGCTTGTCAAGAAAATGATCCATGTTCAAGTTATTTAGCAACTTGTTCCGATGGAACTGGTTGCTGTGATGATTCTACTTGTGATTGTAATAACGTATGCGGAGGATCTTCTCAAGAATGGACCTGTTCAGAATGTGGTGATGGCGCCTGTCAAGAAAATGATCCATGTTCAAGTTATTTAACAACTTGTTCTGATGGAACTGGTTGTTGTGATGATTCTACTTGTGACTGTGCCAATATATGTGGAGGAAGTACTCCAGATTATACTGACCAGTGTGACCCAGACTGTGGAGGTGGTTGTAACGATCCATGTGATGACCATCCTGCCTGTTCTGGAAATTATCCTTGTGGAGCACCATCTGATTGTCAAGATCCACCAACTGGTTGCGAACCTAGACCTGATTGCGATGTCTGTGGTGGAACAAGCACCACTTGTATTGGTACACCTGGTCAAGGTGGATGTGTTGGATATATTTCATGTACAGATTATACTGATTCCAGTACTGGTGTAGTTTATTGTGAAACTGCAGGAGATATCTGTCCAGCTGATATTTCCACATCCTGTACATCTCAACAACAATATTGTCTAGACAGTCAACCAAATGGACTTTGCGATAATGACACTACAGAGTATTACTGCTGTTTATATGGTGCCGGCTGTTCAAATCCAGCACCAGAGAACTGGATCCTCGCTACAGATATTGATGTATATGGTTGCATAGATGAGGATGCTTGTAATTACGATTCTAATGCTACTATACAGCAGGGCAATTGTACATATCCTACTGTACCGTGTTATGATGATAGTGATGGAGATGGAGTGGGTGATGGTAGTATGTCGTGTTCAAATGCATGTTCGGCATCAGATACCGGATATGGAAATGAAAATGTAGCGTATGGTTGTTCAGATACTTATGCTGACGGTACTCCGAAATTACCTTCTCTATATAATTCAGATAATCCGTGTGTTGGTAATAATAACGATTCCATTCCAGGTTTCTCCGGCACACCTACCAACCCTATAGCGGTTCCTACAGCCGGGTCGATCGATTTCCTCACAGTTCCTTTTTTAGGCGGTTATACTTACACCAGTGCAGATACTGAAGAACCAGATCAATTCTCTTGGTGTTTTGATTATAATACCGTAACGGGCGCGTGTGACGGGTCGACGTCTCTAGATCAGAATCCATCACATCTATATACTGCAGAAGGAATATATACCATTGAGTTATCCGTAGGAGCTTTATTGATACAAATTGATAATTTCTATCCCGATATTTATATTTGGAGCGATCCTGTTTATCTAGAGATAGAAATCGACCAACCGGGACTTCCTGTCGCAGATTTTTCAGGTTGTCCAGATGATTTATGCGAAGGTAAGCCACCTCAAGTCGTTTCTTTTACAGATGCGTCGACGATATCCGACGGTACAATTGTGAGATGGGAATGGGATTTCGGAAATGGGTTAACGCTTGTCAATGATGATGGTCAATCCGGATCGACATTTGTGTCTGAAGAAGATAGTGCAGGTGGATTAATTGATATCAATTCAACTTATCAAAATCCAACAGTAACATATAATAGTGAAGGAGATAATATAGAATATATCTATACCGTATCGTTAACCGTGCAGAGTAGTTATGGAGGACAATATACCGATACAGAAACAAAAGCTAATTATGTCACTCTCCTCCCATTCATTACAGGTTGCACTGATTGGCAAGCAGCAGGTTGTAATTACGACATAGACAATCCAGCAGATTTCGATACCTGTACATGTTTGGATGAAGGTAATGATAACGAATATGGCAATTACGATGCGTGTGATGATGCCTGTACCGGTACTTGTAGATGTGCAGAATGTCGTTATCCTTATGATGTTATATATGGTGCATTTGATAATTGTCCCGGCCTAGGTCTTACATATGCAAGATGGGGTTATGAACTTACTGCATTTAATCCTGATAACGCTACTTACACTGCAGAATTTTATGAATGTACTATTATGGACAATGATTGGGATAATGACGATTATATATGGTTGAGTAATAGTGCAGGATTTGTAGAAGGTGGAGGACCTGCACCCGCCCCACAAGTATTTGGCCCCGGAACGTATACCATTAGATTATCAACACCATCTGAGGGAACATATTTTTGTGAAACTGAAATCCTCCCCGGAGTCCCAGCTCCGATTTGGGAAAACGAGGAGGTCGATGTCTCGGATCCATCAGTGCCGCAAGTTACTTTTCATAATACAACTGAAGTGATGACATTTCAGACACCGCGATATACTTGGGATTTTGGTGACTTTACTGATACTTGTATAATTCATTATGGATATGATGTCTATAGATGTGAAGATGATGATAGTGTGTATGTTGGAACTAATGAAAGCCCTGATAGTGGATTGACTGCTTGCACTAATGCTGGTTGTGGTAGTTGTGTTAATTTAACACCAAATAGTAATGTTGGTGATGAATGCGCCGGTAGTGTTTCGGGTACGTATGCCGATCCTACCCATATTTATGCTAATGATGATTATGGACTCAGTACAGTTACATTAGATGCTGATTGGTTTAAAGAAATCGATGGATCTTTGATGTTTTTTGGATCTTCAAGATCACAAGACGATATTGCACTACCACCTCCAACTCTCACAGGGACAATTGTAATCGAAGATAATCATGGAGATGGAATTGTTGAAGTCGACTCAGTAGTGTGTGAAATCACTGGTATATATGAATCTCAAACTATAGAAGCAACTCCAGACGGCACCGGTAATTATTCCTGCGATGTCTATTACGGCGCAACATTAACCGTTACACTAGCTGATGAGAGATATAAATTCGATCCATTGCAATGGGGGCCAAATACTATTATTGAAAATCAAACGATTGAATTTATCGGATATAGTTATCCTTCAATAACCGATATCGATACAATGCAAATTATCGGTACAGAAAATAATGATTCGTATACAATCGAACTTCTCGGAACTGATATTGATGCCGATGTGGTTTCTGCAGAGATCATCTGTACATGTGCTGGTGTTCAGATTAGTTGCTTAGATCCATCATGCGCAGAGGATGAACAACTACGACCTTCTGGAACTATCGAGGGAGAGATTATCGATGACAATATCGATATTCCTAACCAGAATGTTACCTATACACCTATGCAATATGAAGAAATGGATAGTTTCGCATATAGAGCTTATGTCTATTATCCAGATTTAGGTGAAGGTGAAAAACTTTACAGTAAAGATCCAGAAATAGCTTACGTGTTAATGAATATAATATGGGCTCCGACCATAACGGGGGTGGAAAACCTTGATGAGTATGGAATTTTAACTTTAACTGAAGATACTGAATTGGAAGCAGTTGTTTATGTTACGTATAGCGATCCAGACGGTGATTGTGATCATTTGATATATGGAATCAGCGATCCCGACTCAACATATATAGAAAGTGCAGATATTGAAAATGCTAGCGGTGATGTTCCCGATTGTTTAGCAACTTTAACACTCAATCCATCTCTACATGCTTATGGTGAAGGAGTTGCAACCATCGATATAACGGTTGAAAGATCTGGGAATATCGGATCGACTTTTAGTTTCGATATCAACATTACTGGCACTACCGATCCACCGACATTTCCTACTATTCCTAATATCGATCCTAACAATCCCGTTTTCGCCGATGCGATGGAAGCCGAATACTGGATTTTCGATATCGATCAGAGAGTAAAGACTGCAACGTTTAAGTGGCTGCGTTCCAACCCACTCCTAGGTATTAATGAATACATTGATTATGGACTGGAAGAAACGATAGATTCTATTACTAATAGTGAACCTGAACCTCCCGGTAGTTATGGATGGTTTGAAAATATGGATTCCGGAATAGGATATGAGTGGAAAGTTCATTCTTATCTCCAACCTTTAATCGATGGAGGCTATATCAATGATGATTGTGCATCTGAAGATGTAGATTCTACAACACAACTTTGTTGTGGAGATATGTGGAAAGTAGTAGTATTTGCACATCGAGATTTTTGTCATACTGATTTTAACTTTTCCGCTTGTCAGGACAGTGAAGAAATATGTATATCAGAACTTTGCGGTACTGGGGAGTGGGAAACAGATATGCTAATTGAAGGTGAAGATATTTTTAATTCTGTAAATGAAGCTGAAATATATACATACCCTGAATTAGGTGTAGTATGTGATTATCGTGTAGACTATAGTTCGCGATATCATTACAATTTAACAGATAACGGGCCAGGACCTTGGAGACAAGTAATCTTAACTGATGAATCTTGGTTTAATGAAGCAAAGTATACATTTAGTAGTCGAATGTGGGTGTGGGGAGGGGATTATGAGAATGATGAAACAGATGATATAGATGCTAAAACTATTCAGTCACCCATATATCCCAATTATGCTACTGGCAGTCCAGAGGTTTCATGGTATGGTATTAATCCAGCATTACGTTTATATTTAACGAGAATATCTGATGGTGAAGAAGTAAATATCACAAGAACAGAATCGATTCCAATTCCAAAAACTTGGAAAATTGAATCAGATAGTTCACCGTCAGGAGCAGGAGAAGTATATCACGTACCGTTTAAAAAGAGTGGAGAGCCCGGTACCATAACAGCTCAACCAGGTCCGTGTTGGGAATTTGGTAGTTGGACTTTGACCGGTGGAACATGGTCAGTAGATTCTATTTCTTCAATCTCGTTTCCATTTGATCCAGCTGATCATGATGAGATAGATCCCGAAGATCTCATACAACTTCACGCAACTGCTAACTTCACACCGTCGACTAATTGTTCTGATAACGTTACGGCGATAAATTATGCAATAGGCGGTGATGCTGAACCGATATTCGATTTGATTCCATTCGGCCCACCGATGACCAATATCGATCATGAAGGCCTCAGTAGCCTACCCTTTGATTTATTTTTCGATCAATATAATTTTTCTCTAAACATAAGCGAAACAGAACATTTATTCAAATATACAGCACGGAATTTAGATGCTGTGATTGTGAAGATTTTGCAATGCCCTGATGAAGAGTGCGATGAGACCGATGCATCAATTTATCAAGACTGGACAATAGCTGATATCGAAACTTGTAGTGGTGGAGGGGAATGTGATGATGTAACGGAACTGTATTGCGATACTATGTCGGGATGTGTGTGGAATATAGAAGCAGGATTATGCGAAGGATCGATTGATTGTAGTACTTCACCACCACCATGTCGTGGTGGATGTAATACTGTTTGGCAAATTCCTAATGTGACTTTTGAACAAAATGATCGGTATAAAGCAATTCTACGTCTCTACGATATCTTTGGTAATCATAGTGAAATGACATCGATATTTTTTGTCAATCAGTTATATGAAATTGTTCAATCTGTTCCTGGACAATATGCTCCATGGCAAGGAATTAATGTAACTGAAACTTCTGGAAATAATTTAGAGGAAACTGTTGATTCCGATCCTCGTCCTCGATTAGGTTTGTTTTATTGGAATGAAATTCAACCAGAAACATGGGAGGATATAAGTGAATCGTTACCACTCGACTATAGTCTTCCCGATGGTTGGCCTGAATGGAGTTCATGGATAGGAGCAACTGATTGGGCGCCCGATGTCGACGCACGTTCGATCATGAGTCTAGATAATAATCTCGATATACCGATTTTTAAATATTACGATAGAGAAATTAGTTCTACAGAATATGAAAACACTTCTGCGCCGATTAATGTTAGATTTCAATTCTATCCCCGAGAAGGTGGTGACGTTTTTACTGAAAGGGAAATGGAGTTGGATTCAGTCGATCTTGCAGAATATTATATTGCATTTATAGATTGGGATGATGATTCTGAAATCGATTTCCAAACACCAACAAGAGTTGTCGATTCACTTACAACTCATCGATATGCTGATTGGGGTGTACACGACATTACGGGTTATATGTTGAAAAAGATAAACGACACTGAAGTACAATTTAGAAAATTTACATTTAAACTCAATTTGAGCAAATCAATAGGTTATACTGATGAATTTGAATCCGTTGGCGGAGATGATTATATCTTTCTACCTTACGACGACACCGTTCCGGTAGTGGGCGGGATATCGCTCAATAGTCTCTATTACAGAATGGTGAAAAAACTCTCTGGAGGAATTGACGATCAAGTCGCCGATACACGTTATATGAAACATAGAGATGAGCTCCGAACACAGATAGCGCTGAACCAAATGGATGAGAATTTCTTCGGTGTTGAACTTAGTCAATTCATGGAACCAGTTGAACAAGATATAAGTAGTGAAGAATGTTACAGAATGGAAGTAATGGATGGTGGTGTCTGGGTTAACTCTGGCTATTATGATTGTAATTCTCTAGTTCAGCAAATGATGAATCCTTCTCAAGGTTTTGTTGATTTTAGAGCTTGTTGTAGAGAAGTCGGCTCTTTCGATACAGATTGTAGCATTAACGTAATGATGACGCCTGCAGAGAATGATGACGATCAAATGGAACAGGATGAATGGTTATTCGCTTCAGGGATTGAAGCCTGCGGGTTATTGGTATTAGAACCAGAATTGATTCATAGAGGTTTGGTTCGGACACCTCAAGAACTCGGCGATCATTTAGGTGATGCCGATATCGGTCAAGTCAGAGCATTTAAAACTCCGATGTCGATGTGGGAGATGTTGGGATTTGAAGAAGATGAAGAACCTCATCCAGGTAATCCCGACCCAGAGAATCAAAGGTATTGGAAAAACATCATTCCTGAAGATTATGCGTTAGATAGTAGAACTGGAATACAGAATACAGAAGACCCTGATGCATTAGAAGCCGATTCCCAGACATGGAATGGTGAATACTACTATCCCGTACTTCCAAAATTGAATCGATTTGGAAAATTCGATGAAGAATTAGGATTACAACAATCTATTCCTGAACTTATTACATCTCAAACATTTAATTTAACTAATGAGTGGCAATGGATTTCATTTTATGTCATGCCAGACGATTTACTTCTTGAGGATATATTTGGACCTATTTTAGATAAAATTTTTGCGATAGACGACAGTACTGGATCTGCACTTAATGGCCCATGGGGGTGGACAGATGGAATTGGCCCAATCAATGTTAATGATGGATATAAGATCAAATTAAAACCAGATGAAGAACCGATATCATATACAATAACTGGTTCTCCTATTCCATTACCTAGAACTATAAGTTTACAGGTTCCAGAAGGCCAGCCTGGAGGTTTTACTTGGATGGGACATCCTACTACAGTATCTAAAAATGCTCTTTCTACGTTACAACCACTTATTGATAACGGAACCTTAATATTCGCATATCAGCCCCCTCCGAGCGGAGGATATGATCCTCCTACACCAGGAAGCGATTGTGATGAACATAAAGCAGTTTATAATGATTGTGATGGACATGATGGAGTGTGGTATAATGGAATTGGAGATTTAGTTCCTGGAAGTGTTACAATTGTAAAAGTAAATAGCAATACAAGTATTGTATTTGATACTGAATTAAATAATGCACCTGAATTAGTCCCATTCGGCACACTTGGAAGAAAATGGGATGGAGATGATGAAGATGCCCTGATTACAAATCTCTATCCTGAACATCCTGATTTAGTCTTTGATCTCAACTTCTTTGACAATCGAGATGATCACTATGGAGACAATAGTGGAATGGAAAGCCAAGCAATACTTATAAATGACTTTAATGTTAAACTAGACGAAAATCGACATCCCGAAAGAGTAAAATTTCCAATTTTATCTCAGCTCGGTGATGATGATGAAGAGAAGGTGTTTTAATCATGCCAGATTTCGAATATGTAATAAGAAGATTTGAACAAGATGTAGGATGGGAATGGATCCAATCAATAGTCGATTCTGAGTCGACGACCAAACCGTATCCCGGAGATACTGATACTGTCCCCACTCTCTACACAACTGTAAATTCAGGCTCTTTATCCGAACCAGAACAATATCCCGGTGATTTGTGGGCGTATAGAGGATTGAAAATAGAACTTCAGTATCTATATTTCGATCATATCAGTGGAAATAGCCTGACTAATGGTGTGGTAGAAGCTTTCTTTTTCGATGGCAGTACGACACTTGATGTTGAAACTATTCAACCATGTACGAACGATACATTATTGAATGACTTACTTGAAGATTTTTACTGCGATGATAATACTTATCTCAACAATAGAATTTTTGCTGCTCAATGGTGTGGTAATGATAATAGTACTCTCAATTGCACTTCTCAAAATGCAGATATTTGGTTTGATTTACAACATTCTCTCAGCGGCCAGTCTCCACCATATCTTCAAGACATTCCATTCGACTATTCAACAGCATCGTGGGATTCTACACAATGCATTGAAGAGATAAATTGTTGGGGCTGGGAAGGTGATTACACTGGTCAAGCTCCAAATAATATAGAACCAAATCCTATATTTAATTCTCAATTCAATGGATCGATTGATGGAACATTTAGCGATTGGTCTAGTTCATTAAAAAAATATTCTGGATTAACACCAGAAGATTATTTCTATATTATTGTTCGATTCGGTGCTGCAGATCAAGGTAGAAATTGGTTAGGAAATTCTTATCAACGATTTGCAATTCCAAAAAACGTTTTTAAAAATTTAATTTTAAATAAACAAGAAGAAATAATAGTTGCTTTCGGTAATAATGGTACAGAAGGATTTAATTCTGGAAATATCGATATAACAGATAAAATCGGTGAACCAGATGTGACATTCGCTAGACCTGCATTGGTTTTTGATTCTTCACCGACATATTGGATCAATGCATTAGCGATTAAAATCACACCACCTTCAGATGATGCTTATGATATTACAAATGGAATTAATTTACCTAGTGAGTGGAATTCCTCATGGCATGATTCTACATCGGATCTAAATCCAAATGATAACAATATCGATTACACAAGTCTTAGTCTTTATTCGACTGAACAATTTGATTCTCATTATTCTTTTACTGATGACTATATAGAAGATTTCAGACCAGTTAGTAATATCTTCATCACGTGGGCGAATAATGATTATTCACTACAACGATTTTATGATGATAATGGATTTCTGTACGACATTACATCTGCTCCTCTTACAGTATCGGTGACGATCGATATATCAGATCAAATTCATAATATCGATTATCTCAATGAAGAATTATGGTCAGAAGATGTTAATTCTGATCATATGAATAATTATGAAATTGGGTATAAATTTAGAGTTGTACAATGGGGAGATGAATCTGAGCTACATGATGACGACGATGATTACTTTATTGATGATTATGAAAGTTTTAATGAAGTCGACTTCCCATATCAAAACGTCAGATTAGGTTCCGATTTTCCAGGTGAATTACAACATACATATATAGCTGATCGAATAGGAGAAGATCCTTACTTTTATATAAAAATATTCGTTTTTTCATATATCTATCATCCACTAGCGACTAATTACATCCAAGTATTGAAATGGAAAATCATTACAGCAAAAGTAAATATAAATGGAACTTCAGAATTTTTTCACACTAGAGGATTGGAAGATTTCGGTGCTTTGGGCGGTGCAGATTTCATTACTATTCCGTGGCCCCATCCAGGTTCTACACCAGTGATCAGCGGAATAAGTGATAGAAGTAAATATAAGAAGAGTTTAGCAATGTTGTCTCGTGGCGGGAGATATGAATCACAAGACGATCCTGATTATATCTTTACTAAAACAG